>Ga0208327_1000016_pt1 | contig 50930 bp, 49 predicted proteins | sample LakMenEpi26Jun08_FD_150733 | JGI IMG/M metagenome (GOLD analysis project Ga0208327, IMG submission 150733) | Freshwater microbial communities from Lake Mendota, WI - 26JUN2008 deep hole epilimnion (SPAdes) | ecosystem: Environmental > Aquatic > Freshwater > Lake > Epilimnion/Euphotic zone ...
GCAAGGACAACGGTTCCCGCTCCCGTCAAGGTGACCGTATTGCCCGAGATCGTGGCAGGGCCACTCTTCACACTGACGCTCACCGGCAACGAGGAGCTCACTGTCGGTGGCCTGATCGTGACGATCGCACCGTTGCTGAACGTCTGGTTCGCAACCGTCGTGAACGAAGCGATTGTCTGCGTCCCTTTATTAACCCAAAAAGTAGTATTAACCCTTGGTGCTGCTGCGTATTGAATGTTACCGCCTTGATTAGCAGCAAGATTTATAACGGTCCCCCCCCCGGTTAGGGTCAACGTGTTGCCCGAGATCGTCGCGGAACCGCTCTGCACGGTTACTGAGACAGGCAGTCCTGAACTCGCCGTCGGAGGCGTTATAGTCACCGTCGCCCCGTTGCTATAGGTCTGTGTCGGGATCGTCGTGAATTCGTTGATCGTCTGACTTACTGGCGGCCCTTGATATACATTAAATATGCTAACGTCATAAAATTGATATTGATATATGTTAAGAACATCCGTAGCCGTTAGAGCCTCATTATAAAAATCCAACTGATCAATTGCACCTTTCCACCCCCCCAGCTTTAATATACTTGTGGTACCTGATTTGTTGCCAAAGACATAGTTTTTAAAATCAGTGGTTGTCTTAACTAGATTACCATCTCGATAGATAGATAGAACCCCGGAGCTCTGGAAGCTAAACGTGATCATGTGAAAGTTGGTATCTGTAAATATGGACGGAACAATGTTATTTGTACCACCATCTGAAATAACTAACTCTCCAGCACTACCAATCACGGCGCTGACTGTTGCATTAGCGGTATTGAAACTACTAAAGCCGTTTGTATCAGCTGAGACTAACAACAAATCAAAGATTTTAGAATTCGTCCCACTTGAGGGCAATTGATCATTTTTGATCCATAGATTATATGTTGCATTTGTGGAGGAAAAAACACTGTTGAAACCAGGCAGAATGATCATGTTGGTTGAATCAGTCACAATACTACCATTAGTGTCGCCGAACTGGTCAGATCCCAACCTCATGCCTGCTACACCGTTGCTTGGATAAAAGATAGTATTGTAGACATTAAAACTGACGCCTATGTTTAAAATTTCCACTCCACGCATGTGCGACAGTTGAGTGTAGTATGCTATATTGAATTCAGATATAGGACTATAATTAGTATTATTAATAGTTTGCTTTCCCAAGTCGGACTTACCATTGTGCCCTACAGTGGACAATGTGAAGGATAGATCACTAATAACACCATTATTTGTCCAAGGCATTGACGTCGTTACTCTCCAATAAATTGCTTCAAGAAAAGTTCCACTTGTTCCCAGCAACCCACTATTAATTTTTATATCCGTATAAACTTGAGGAATAATTCCGCTGTTCGTAAGCGGAATAGTTATTGACCCGGACCCGGAATAAGATATGGGAGCATACGGAGCAAAGGGACCAAAATCGGTTGCAGGCACAGTCCAAAAGTTGGTTGAATAATTCCCCTTTGAATATATAGCCGGTAACTTTGAAGCGTCTGGAAGACTTCCAATGACTGGCAGAAAATTTCCATTGCAATTATAACTTAATACCGGCGTGATCACCCTAGTGGGTGTGGTTACCCTGGCTCTCAAGTTGGCATATGGTTTTGCTGTCCCTACTGACTCAAATAAACTCATTGCCTCATTAACAGTCAATTCCCTGCCATAAAACCGAAAATCACCTATTTTTCCACCCGTCAAATATACATTCGTTTGCAGATTGGCATACCCTAATGTAAATGACTGGGGATTTAAAGGGGAACTAAAATCGATGGGGGGCCTAATAAAATTACATGCTCCCACATTCTTTGCGGATCCGCCTAGAGGACCAATGTACATGGTAGCCTGATTATCTTCTCCTATAGTCAAAAGAACTTCATAAGTTGTTCTTAGAGAAACTTTCTCGCTAGACGTGAGCTGATTAGTTCCTGATTGAAAAATTACTTGGTTATTTCCATTCAAATAGAGAGTGGTGCTTTCTCCGCTAGAGTTTGTATACCAAAATAGTGGGTTCAATCCCTCATTGGCACAATTAAAATTAAGCGCTATGGATGCAGAGTTCCCAGATTTAATAATCGGTAAACCTGTAGGCTTGAGGTAAAAACTGCCATCAAAAGGCGTTTCAATATTTGTATTGATATCCCTACCCCAGCCGCTTACATCACTTCTTCCTTTTGGCACATGTATTAAGAGACTTTTAGTAAGGTCAAAATCAGGAGAAGTATTCCTGCTTTTGAAGATGATATTTCCAGTTCTTGTGTTTGTTAAGCTGTCTTTGTATTGTACGTAATAAGTTAATGCGTCTCCAGCAAGTCCACTGGCTGATCGTGCATATCCTCCTGATAAATAAATCCATCCTTGGTCAGATATTGCCGTCCAGGTTCCAGTTCCATCAGTTGAAATTGAAGACCACACCGGGTAGCCTGTACCGTTGGAGATGGTCAGGCTTCCCGAAACACCGAAGAAATTTGAGGAGGGCGATATTGACATTTGTGCCTCGATCCGTCCTAAAAATACAATAACTGAAAAACAAAAAACTAAAATTCTCATTTTTTAGAATTTATTCTACCTCGGTAAGCTATTCGAAGTTTCCTTCCTTGGGAGGTCAATGTGTCCCTCAACCCGTCCCCTCCTCTAACTCAAGAGTGGCCTTGGCTTGCCCCCACATGGAGCGCTCTTCGGCGATTTCTTTAATGATGCTTAACATGGCTCCCTTGAATCCCCTCCCATCATTCATTTTTGCGAACTTGAGAACCCTGCCCTTGGACTTGGATGTCTGTGCTGGTAACAATTGATACTCAGAGCGCATAAAGGCTTCTAGATCAGAAGGCGTCTTCTCCCCGTGTGTTTCCTCCCTGAAAATAAAAATGCGTCCGGAGTCCTGTCCCTTGGCGGCCATGGCATAGCCCAACTCGAAGAGCACGTTCGCATTATGCTTCGAGATATCAAAGATAAGTATGTCCGAGTCCTTGATCTTCTTCAGAATACCGTTCAAGGCTCCCATGCCATGGCGTGCTCTCAATCGGGAATATTCGACACGAAGCGGATGCAGTGCCTTTGAACGCTTTGACGATTGATTTTTGACCATTCCAATAACGGTTTTAATCTCATCGCGAAGGAATGCCCAATGGGCATTGAGGCCGTTTTTCTTATCGCCATGATCAGACCATCCATAGCCGATGGCGATCTTGATGGGTTTGACTGTGGTGACTTGGTTTTTCATGATTTGCAGTAGTAGAAGGGGATCTAAATCATCACCAAGAGTCATCCCGTAGGGATGCAAAGACACAGGGGCACACGGCAAGGATGCTGAAGAGTGCCGTAAAATTGATTAACTCTTCTTTAAGCAAACCCTGATACCGACCCGGCCTCCCACTACCCTGCACAAGTAGACAGTAAGCTATTCTGAGGTTTGTTAGCCAAAACCGACTAACCACGGCCAATGCCGGCCCCAAAAACCACGCTAAACTAAATCCCCTAAATAATCGGGGGGGGGGGGGTAGAAATCTTGATTATTTAAATCCATGGCAGATGCCTTCAAAAATATTCTTCTGAGCGACATACACCATATTTCTAATAGATTCCTCTACCGAATCAAGCGCTTTCTACTAAAGCGTGTGCCTTTTTTGTAACAAGGAATCTGGATTTTGAACATGCAAGGATGCTGTGCAGCAGCAGGAAACCCTATAGGGGCGAGCAGCGTGGGCACGCCCGAGTACAATCTCCGCCGGACCTCACAAGTTACACGGGGTCAACCCACTTGTTGTGTTCCTTGATGAGGTCAACGAGACGCTCCACGGCCTCTCCCTCCGGGATGTTAAACTTCACGGCCTGCTTGCCGACGTAGAGGTTCACCTTGCCGGGTGCGCCCCCCACGTAGCCGAAGTCGGCGTCGGCCATTTCACCCGGGCCGTTGACGATGCACCCCATGATGGCGATGCGGACTCCCTTGAGGTGAGCCGTAGAGTCCTTGATGCGGGCAGTGGTCTCCTGGAGGTTGAAGAGGGTGCGGCCGCAGGAGGGACAGGCGACGTAGTCGGTCTTGAAGATGCGGACTCCGGCGGCCTGGAGGATGTTGTAAGCGAGGCGCAGTGACTGACCGGGTGCCTCTTCGCTTCGCAGCAGGATGGCATCGCCGATTCCGTCGCAGAGGAGCGATCCCAGGACGGTGGCGGAGGTGAGGAGATGATCCAGGAACTCTGCGCCAGCCTGGGGATTGAGGGTGTCCTTCAGAAGCATCGGATGCCGCGGATCGACGAGGGAGGCCAGCAGACGGAAGGCGGCGATCGGCTCCAAGCTCACCCCATCCCTCACGGTGATCAGGCGCGGTTCGGTGACGGAGTTCAAGGCATCGATTTCCTCGTCCGAGAGGGGATCGACCTCGACAACCGGCAGGTCCTCCAGGATCAGTTCCGGTTGGTAGTCGCCCAGGCCGGCACGCTTGTGAGCGACGGCCTCATCCACCCTGCGAGGGACGACGACCACAACGGTCTCCCCCCCACCCACGGCAACCGGACCCGTGATTCCGTCAAAGAGCACCCGCTCGGAGGATCGGCGGCTGTACTCGAACAGCGGCCATGCCGACTTGACGCCGGGTGCCGGAGAGGCCTCCGCTGACTTTCCGGCAAAAGGAGCCGCGAGTGTGCGGGCCACGGGGATCTCGTGATGACTGTCCTCGGTGAGTGAGACGCGAATCGTGTCGCCGATCCCGTCGGAGAGAAGCGACCCGATGCCGATGGCGCTCTTGATCCGCCCATCCTCGCCGTCACCCGCCTCGGTCACGCCGAGATGGATCGGGTAGTTCCAGTCGGGGCCCTCTTCATCAAGACGTGACACCAGCAGACGGTAGGCGGCGATCATGACCTTCGGATTGGAGGCCTTCATGGAGAAGATCAGCGCATGGAAATCGAGATCACGGGCGATCCGGGCGAATTCCAGAGCGCTCTCCACCATGCCGAGCGGCGAGTCGCCAAAGCGGTTCATGATCCGGTCGCTGAGCGAGCCGTGGTTGGTCCCGATGCGCATCGCCACGCTGCGCTCAAGGCAGAGCTTCACCAGCGGGGTAAAGCGTTCCCGGATCCGCTCCAACTCGGCCGCATACTCGGCGTCGCTGTAGTCGCGCACGTTGAATTTCTTAGAATCAGCGAAGTTGCCGGGATTGATCCGCACCTTCTCCACCCATTTGACCGCTTCAAGCGCGGCATCCGGCTTGAAGTGGATGTCAGCGACCAGGGGGACGCGGCAACCGAGACGGAACAACTCCTCGCGGATGTTCTTCAGGTTGGCTGCATCCTTCACCGTCGGGGCCGTGATCCGGACCATCTCGCAACCGGCTTCGACAAGCCTTAGGGTCTGCGCGACACAGGCCGCGGTGTCCATCGTGTCGCTGGTGATCATCGACTGGACCCGGATCGGGTTTGATCCGCCGAATCCGAGCCCCCCCACCATGACTTCGCGGGTAGGACGGCGGCGGTAGGAGAAGAGGTCCGCCGTGTAGACGGAGGCGGTCATGGCTTGGCCGGAGTGGCACCGACCGCGGGGGCGAAGGTCATCGTTTCCACGGGCTTGCCTGCGGGAGTGATGGCGCTTTTGCGACCCGCCACCAGATCACTCACGTCGAAGAAAGAGATGTAGAGCATCGCGCCGATCAGCAGCATCGCGAAGGCCGACTGGACCACTTCCAGGGTCTTCTGGTGAATGGGATGCCCGCAGATCCACTCGATCAGGGCGAGCAGGATATGCCCTCCATCCAGCACGGGAAGCGGCAGCAGGTTCATGATCGCGAGGTTCACGTTGAGCACGACGCTGAACCAGAGGGCAAGCTGCCATCCCATCGGGTTCTGGAAGAGCAGGTAGTAGACCCTCATGATGCCGACCGGGCCGCTGAGTTGCTGGACGCCGACTTCGGAACGCCGGTCCGTCACCGCCGAGATGGTTTCCCACATGGTGAGGATGCTCGACTTGATCTGGACCAAGGGGCCGGGGTGAACCAGGGCGACCACACCGCGCTCATCCCACTGGATGCCGATCCGCGCCTGCTTCTCCCCCTCTGGAATACGGGGCGTCACCGTGACGGGGAAATCGGCCCCACCGCGCCTGATGGTGAGTTTCACTGGAGCACCCTTGGTGGTGTTCAGGATCTCGGCCAGTGCCGGCTGGCTCAAGAGCGGCCTGTAATTGGCGGCCACGACGAGATCCCCGCTGCGCAACCCCGCCTGCTCGGCCGGGCTGTTGCAGAAAACCCGTGCCACCATGGGGGTGACGGCAGGAATGATCTGGATCTGGCGAAGATTCTTCCGTCCCCATCCGCTGCGAGGCTGGACGAGCGGCTCGACCTCGACGACCCGTTCCTTGCCGTCGCGCTCGAAGCGGATCGGAATCACGGGGGAGGAACTCACCGCGACATTCCAGGCCACACTGTCACCCATGCGTCCCATCCCGTTGATACGCTTCACCGGATGGCCGTTCACGGAGAGGATCCTGTCACCGGCCTGCAGCCCGGCCCTCGCAGCCGGACCCCCCTCCAGCACATAGCCGATCTGATTTGTGGTCTCCGCCTCGCTGACCGGGCGGCCCACGAACCAAACGACACAGGCGAAGAGAAAGGCAAGGCCGAGGCTGGCGGCCGGACCCGCGGCGGCCACGATGATCTTGTCGAGAGGACGGGCCGGCGGAAGATCCTCACCCTTCTCATCCGTCTTCCCCTCGATCGCCTCCATCGGGGCAAGCTGGGGAATGGCCACGAAACCGCCGGCAGGAATGCTCCCCAGGCGGTACTCCACGCCACCCACGGTCTTCGACCAGAGCGGCTTGCCGAACCAGACGGCGAACTTCTCCACCTTCAGACCACGCCACTTCGCGGCGAAGAAGTGACCCAGTTCATGGACCACGATGAGGAGATTGAAGAGCAGCACCACCTCGAGAATGATGCCGATGACTTTAAGGGTACCTAAAAACATGAGCCCGAAGACTCGCCCTTGGCCGTGGAAAAATCAACAGCGATGCGCTTCCGGAGGAAGCGGAGGTAAGAAGACTGAAGACTATTGGGCTGTTAGGGATCCGCTGAAAGGCAATTGCTGATTTGTTACGGCAACCCGCTGCGGGGATGCTCGTGCCAAGCCTCCTTGCCTGCGGCCAGTGGCTTGCGCGGTCGTTGCTTCGCATCCGCTACGGCTTTCCGCAACGGCCTCTATGCGATTTCATGAGCGGTTCCCAAGGCGCCACCACCGCTCGTGAGATCCTGCTTGTCTGATCGAGTGCCCCGGAGCAATCCTAGGCACCTATGTCCTACACGCTTCCCGCACTTCCCTACGCCTTCACGGCACTCGAACCGCACATCGACGCACGCACGATGGAGATCCATCACGACAAGCACCATGCCGCGTACGTCAATAACCTGAACAACGCCCTCAAGGATCATCCCGAGCTTGCGGCCAAGCCGGTGAATGAACTGATCGCAGATCTCTCCGCGGTTCCAGAGGCAATCCGCCCGGCCGTCCGCAACAACGGAGGCGGTCACTCCAACCACACCTTCTTCTGGGAGATCATGGGACCAGGCAAGGGTGGAGCACCTGTCGGCAAACTTGCCGAGGCCATCACCAAGGCCTTCGGCAGCTTTGACGAGTTCAAGGCCAAGTTCGAAGAGGCCGGTGTCAAACGATTCGGCAGCGGGTTCGCCTGGCTTATCGTGAATAAGCAGGGCCAGCTGGAGATCATCTCCTTGCCCAACCAGGACAGCCCCTACATGGATGGTAACAAGCCAGTGATCGCCAACGACGTCTGGGAGCATGCCTATTACCTGCACTACCAGAACCGCCGCCCCGATTATCTCAAGGCTTGGTGGAACGTGGTCAACTGGGATCACGCCGAGCAGAACTATCAGACCGCGTTGAAGTAGTTCCTTTTGGCCCAGGGCGTCGTTGCTGCGCGCTCGCCGTAGGTTTTGCTACGGCATCGCTTGCGATGCCTAGCCCTGAACTAAAATCAATACCTCCAGAAAGCCCCGCTCCAGCAATGGTGCGGGGCTTTTTCGTGCAAGGAGGATGCATAATGCATTTTCCCGCAGCCGTAACAAATCAGCGACTGGCGAACACATAGCCGTGGGAACGGCTTGGGTAGACTGAACGAAAGTTCAGCCCGCAAGGGTGAGCCGAGCAGGCGCGAGCGAATCAAAGCTGATAGGACTGCGAAGCAGCCCCGGTAGGGGCGAGTGGCTTGGGAAAGCCCGAGTTCAAATGCGTAGCAACGGCCGGGCAAGCAAACGCAGAGAGGTTGAAATAACGAACAAGGATTACAGAGGCTCAGTGTGGCAGTTTATTCAGACCCTTCACTGTACTTTCCTTCCTCTGCGTCTCTGCGCCTCTGCGGGAGACCTTCTTCAGGGATACTTAGCTTGCGACGATCTTGCGCGCGGCCGTGTCCGCCTCGATGAGTTGCTCGAGCGTCGGGTGTTCCACGAACGGGACGGCATCCATGGCGCGGGCCACGTTCTCCCAGATGCTGGGGAAAGAAAGTCGTCCGGCAAGGAAGGCCTCCACGGCCGACTCATTCGCGGCATTGAGGACAGCTGGTAGCGTGCCGCCTGCCGTTCCGGCGCGACGGGCGAGATTTAGCGCCGGGAAGAGATCGGCGCGCGGAGCCTCGAAATCGAGTCGGCCGACCGTCGTGAGATCAAGAGGGGCGCAGGCCCCGGAAAAGCGTCCGGGATAGGTCAGGGCGTACTGGATCGGGAGCGCCATGTCGGTCGTGCTCATCTGGGCGATGATCGATCCGTCCACGAACTCCACCATCGAGTGGACGATGCTCTGCGGGTGGATCACCACGTCGATCTTCTCCATCGGAATGTCAAAGAGCCAGCGCGCCTCGATCATCTCGAGTCCCTTGTTGAAGAGGGTGGCCGAGTCGATGGAGATCTTCCGACCCATCGACCAAGTCGGGTGACGCAGGGCCTGTTCGGGTTTCACCGAGGCGAGATCGGCCGCCGAGGCGTTGCGGAAGGGACCTCCGGAGCAGGTCAGGATCAGACGCTTGATCGTGGAGGGATCCTTGCCCTCCAGGCACTGGAAGATGGCATTGTGCTCGCTGTCCACCGGCAGGACACGGCGTCGGGAGCGCTTTGCCGTCGCCATGACCTCCTCTCCCGCCATGACGAGGATCTCCTTGCTGGCCACGGCCAGATCCTTGCCTGATTCGAGCGCCTTCAGCGCGGGTCGCAGGCCCGCGGTGCCGACGATGGCAATGAGGACGATGTCGGCCTCCGGCAGGGAGGCGAGTTCCTCCAAGCCATGGCCTCCATGCAGCACATCGCGTCCGGGAAGTTTGCCGCGAAGGGATTCCGCCGCCTTCTCATCCCCCGCGCAGAGCGTGGCCGCGGGAAATTCCCGGGCGAGTTCCAGCAGGCGTTGCGCATTGTTCCTGCCGGAGAGGCCGATGATCCCGATCTGCTCCGGCAGCGCACGGGCGACGCGCATCGTGCTCTCGCCAATGGAGCCCGTGGCCCCGAGGACGACGACCCGTCTTTTCATCATGGAGCGTGGCAGAGGGGGGCCGCGGGCAGGAGGAACTGAAGCAGGAAGTAGAAGAGGGGCATCGTGAAGAGCAGGCTGTCGATCAGATCCATTCCGCCGCCGATTCCCGGGAGCACATGGCCCGAGTCCTTGCTGTGCACCGATCGCTTCAGAAGGGATTCGGCCAGATCACCCGCGACGCCTGCAACGGCGAGCACGATCGAGAGGGTGCAGACCATCGCGAGGGAAAAAGGAGGGAGATGGTCGCCGAAGAAACGGAAGACCATGATGCCCAGGATCACTCCGAGAGCGATCCCTCCCGCGATCCCTTCCCAGGTTTTCTTGGGGCTGATGTTCGGGAAGAACGGCGTGCGTCCGAAAAGGCTGCCGCAGAGGAATGCCCCGACATCGGTGAACTTCGTGACTGCCACGACGAAGAGGACGAGATACTGGCCGGTGGTGAAGCCCTCGGCATCCCGCGGCGTGAGGTAGAGGAGTTTCGCCATGAAGAGGAAAAGCCACGGGATGTAAACGACCCCGAACAGGGTGAAGGAGATCGCCTCGGCGGTGTGCCGCCCGGGGTCGTTGCGGCCGTATTCACGCAGGAAGAGCGCCATCGTGAAGAGCGCGAAAAGGGCCGCCTCCGCGCCGAAGATCGTTCCACCCCCCTCTGCAAGGGGCTTGGCCATGGCAGGGCAGCGCAGCAGCCAGAAATTCAGGCCGATCAGGATCAAGGCGACGGCCACGCCCATGCCTCGGTGATGGGAGATGCCCCCTGCCTTGAGGAGGGCGAAGTATTCCCACAGGGAGATGATGGCGGGAACGGCGATCAGGAGCGTAAAAGCCCCCTCCGAGCGGGCCATGTAGGCCGCCATCACCATGAGCCAGAGGGCCACCGTGCTCAGTAGCCTTGGGAAGAAAGAGGAGGGGAGTGCACGCATGGTGGAGGAAGTTGAAGGTAGAAATCCCCCCCGGAAAGACAAGCCCCCGTTTTCCGGTTGCTACCTTCCGAGGGAGGTCTACCTTTGGGACTTTAACCAGAAACAACACACACGACTCCACGACCATGGCCAAAGAAGACGCATCCGCAGAAAAAGCAACCGACAAGGCCACCGCCGCACGCGCCAAGAACCTTGATCTCGCCATCCAGGCGATCGCCAAGGATTACGGCGACGGGGCCATCATGCGTCTCGGTGACGCCTCCGCGGTGAACATCGCCTCGATTCCGACCGGCAACCTTCTCATCGACCGCGCCCTCGGCGTCGGCGGATTCCCGAAGGGACGCATCGTCGAGATCTACGGCCCAGAGTCCTCCGGAAAGACCACCCTCACCCTGACCGTCGTGGCCCAGGCCCAGAAGCGCGGCGGTGTCGCGGCCTTCATCGACGTCGAGCACGCCCTCGATCCCGCCTACGCCCGCAAGCTCGGCGTGAACCTCGAGGAACTCCTCGTCTCCCAGCCCAGCTCCGGCGAAGAGGCCCTCCGCATCTGCGAGACCCTCGTGCGTTCCAATGCCGTCGACGTCGTAGTGCTTGATTCCGTCGCCGCACTCGTCACCAAGTCCGAACTCGAGGGAGAGATCGGCGATTCCGTCGTTGGAGCCCAGGCCCGCCTCATGAGCGCCGCGATGAGGAAGCTCACCGCCTTCATCTCCAAGGCCGACTGCTGCTGCATCTTCACCAACCAGATCCGCGAGAAGATCGGCGTCATGTTCGGAAACCCCGAGACCACACCGGGCGGCAAGGCCCTCAAGTTCTACGCCAGCGTCCGCTGCGACATCCGCCGCATCGGCGCGATCAAGCAGACCGACGGCACCGTCACCGGCAACCGCACCCGCGTGAAGGTCGTGAAGAACAAGGTGGCCCCCCCGTTCACCGAGGCCGAGTTCGACATCATGTACAACGAGGGAATCTCCTCCACCGGCTCTCTTCTGGATCTTGCCATCGAGAAGAACGTTCTCGAGAAGCGCGGCTCCTGGATGAGCTACAAGGGGAACAACATCGCCCAGGGTCGTGACGCCGCGAAGGAGTTGCTCAAGAGCGACCCCGCCCTCTACGCCGAGATCGAGGAGGCCGTGAAGGCCGCTCTCGAGGCGGATGCCTCCGGGAAAAAGTAGCCGACTCCTCCGGCAAGAAGTAACGGACGCCCCTGCTGGGAGCAATCGGTCAGGGAGCGTCCTCCCTCGCAAAAACCGCATCAAGGTAGTTGACTGATGCTGCTGTTGATGGGTGTTCCCTGACGGGTTGGCCTACGGGAATTTCACCGGGCTTTCCCCAGGGAAGCGCTGGCGAGCCAAGCACAGCGGGGGATTTATTCCGCGGTCGATCCCGTAACCTTTTTCCTGACGGGGGATTTCTTCGCCGGTGCCTTTTTGGGCTTGGCTGCTTTGGCGGTTTTCTTCTCGACGATTTCCGCCACCGATTCTGTCGTGAGATTCGGCTTCAACGGTTTGCCGAAGCGTCCGCGCTTCACGGTCGAACCCTCGCCTTCGCCCTTCGGTGCCTTGGGTTCCCTGGGCTCGAACTCAAAGCCGACTTTCTTCCCGTCGAGCTTGAGGTAGGCGGCGAACTTGCGCCCTTTCTTGGAGACGAAGCCGGGCAGGAGATCGGTCTTGCCGGTCTCGGCGATCTTCACGACCTGTTCGCGCGGGATGGAGCGCTGGAGGATCGTCTTCCCCATGCGGAACTCGCACTTTTTCTCAGCGCCGATCGACTGGTCGCAGACATAGCTGGTGGTCCCGTCGCGGATGGTTCCCTTTTTGCAGACAGGGCAGGGGGCGATGGCCTCGGCGTTGCGGAGCGCTTCCTCGGCGGCGGGATCGCCGTCGCGCTCGCCGAAGACGAACTTCAGCTTGAATTCCGAATCGAACTCCAGCTCCGCGGAGAATGGCTTGCCGAAGCGGCTGCGGAACCCCTCGAGCGGGCCGACGGTCTTTTTCGTGAGGAGATCGGTGATCTCGGGCCGTTCAAGCGGGCGGCCTGCCAGTGATTTCCAAACGGAGAGTCCGCACCCGCGGCACTTGAACTGGCGGACATTCTCCTTGAAGGGACCCTTGCCGCACTGCGGGCAGGTCACCTCAAGATCGGGGAATGCTCCCTCGGCGTCATCGGTGAAGCCCTGGGCCTTCGCGACGATGTCGCGCGTGAAGCCGCGGATCTCCTCCATGAACTTGGGCCGCTGGAATTCACCGGCCTCCATCTGCTTGAGCTTGTGTTCCCAGTCACCGGTCAGCTCGGGGGAGGTCAGCACGGCCACACCCATGTGACGCAGCAAATGAATCAGGGCCATGCCCTTGCTGGTGGCGGTCAGGTCACGCCCCTCGCGCAGGACATAGCCGTCGCCGAGGAGGCCCTCGATGATGGCGGCACGGGTTGCCGGGGTGCCGAGGCCGCGCTGGCTCATCGCCTCGCGGAGTTCCTCATCCTCGACGAGCTTGCCGGCACCTTCCATCGCGCTGAGGAGTGTCGCTTCGTTGAAGCGGGCGGGGGGCCGTGTCTGGGCCTCGTGAACCTCGACGGAATCGGTGCGGGCCGACTCGAGTTGCGGCGCGGTGCCGGCCACAGGGACGAGCGTCTTGGCATCCTCCTCACTTCCATCCTTCTGGGCCTGCTTGCCATAGACGGCCTGCCAACCGGGGTCGGTCAGTACCTTTCCTTCGCTCTTGAAGGGCTCGCCCTCCACGCGGGTGATACGGGTGGTGACATCGAAGCGGGCCGGAGGATAGAAGACCGCGACGAAACGCTGGGCGACCATCTGGAAAAGCTTGGCCTCGACCTCGTCGAGCCCGGCGGTGGAGGCGCCGGTCGGGATGATGGCGTGGTGGTCGGAGACCTTGGCATTGTTGAAGACCTTGCCGGTCTTGATGACCATGTTTTGCTCCAGGGCGTGCTGGGCGTGCTTTCGCAGTTCCTTGTCCTCGAAGGACTTGAATGCGGCTTTTACAGCGGGGAGGTTGTCCTCGGGAAGGTAGCGGGAATCAGTACGGGGATAGGTGAGCACCTTGTGGTGCTCGTAGAGACGCTGGGCCAGTTGCAGGGTGCGCTTGGCGCTGAAACCGAAGCGGCCGTTCGCCTCGCGCTGCAGAGTGGTCAGGTCATAGAGGAGCGGGGAGGCTTGGGTGGTCGACTTCTTGACCTCCTCGATGACACCGGGCTTCCCGGTGCACTTGGCCCGGATCGCTTCGGCGCGGGCCTTGTCCCAAATGCGCTCCGCTTTCTTGTCGGCAGCATCCTCTTCCTCAGACTTCTTGAAGCCTTCGTCGAACCAGCGTCCGGGGTAGTTTCCCGCGGTGACGGTGAAATCGGCGTGGACCTCGAAGTAGGTCTTCGGCTCGAAGGCACGAATCTTCTCCTCGCGCTCGACAAGGATCGCAAGTGTCGGTGTCTGGACACGCCCGACCGGCGTGAGCTGAAAGCCGCCCTGCCCGGAGTTCACGGCGGTGAGGGCGCGGGTGCTGTTGATGCCGACCAGCCAGTCGCTCTCCGAGCGGCAGACCGCGGCGGCGGCGAGCGGCTGCATCTCGGCATCGTCGCGGAGATGGGCGAAGCCTTCCTGGATCGCCCCCTTGGTCATCGACTGGAGCCAGAGGCGTTTCACGGGCTTCTTGCAGCCGGTGAGCTGGATGATGTTGTGGAAGATCAGTTCACCCTCGCGGCCGGCGTCGCAGGCATTGATGACCGTGGTGACCTCGGGTTTCTTGAGCAGTTTCTTCACCACGCCTAGGCGGTCTGCAGAGCGGGCGATCGGCTGGAGTTCGAACTCCTCCGGAATGATCGGCAGGGCATCCAGCTTCCAGGAGAGCCCCTTGCCTCCCGTCATCTTGTTGGGCAGGCAGAGCTCCACCAGATGACCCACTGCCGAGGTGATGATGTAGTCATCGACCTCGAAGAACTCGGCCCGCGCGGCCTTCCCTCCCAAGGCGCGGGCAAGATCGGCGGCGACGCTGGGCTTCTCGGCGATGACGAGGGTCTTGGACATGAAACGAGGGGATTAGGCCAAAGGCTGAAGGCTGTTGAAAGACGCAGCGGAAATCAGTTATGTGGCGGTGAAATCGTGGTTGATGAAAAAGGGGGGCGGGGCGTGAACCGATAATTGCAGGCGGCGGGAAATGCAACGGGAGAATTTCGGCACCCCTCAGTCACCCCTGTAATTTTTTAACGCCCCGACTCCTTGAACCGCTGGTCGAGCCGCTCACATCAGCTTGATGAAGCGGTTGCCGGGGGCGGAGCGGACATGGCGGGCCAGCTCGAGCGAGAGCAAACGCGCGGAGACCGTTGCGGGTGGCAATCCCGACATGGCGATGATGGCATCGACGGGGGTCGGATCATCACCGATCGCCTGGTAGACCAGAAGGTCGTCGCCTGAGAGATCGGCCCGGGGTTGGCTCCTGGCCAGTTCGGGCGGTGAGGCAAAAAGCATCGGAAGGTCGGAGAGGATGTCTCCCGCATCGATGACCAGCTTCGCTCCCTGCTGGATGAGGCGGTTGGAGCCAAGCGTCCCGGGATGATCGATCCGGCCCGGGACTGCGTAGAGGGAGCGTCCCTGATCCCCTGCTTCACGCGCGCTGATGAGCGCGCCACTGTTGAGGCCGGCCTCCACAACGAGGAGACCGAAGGAGCAGCCGCTGATGATCCGGTTCCGCTTGGGAAAGGTTTGCTTGCCGGGAGTCGTCCCCATCGGGAACTCGCTGACCACGGCCCCGTTCCCCGCGGCGATCCGTTCGGCGAGCGGGATGTTTTCCTCTGGATAGATATGGGCAAGGCCGCTTCCCAGCACGGCCACGGTGCGGCCATTCGCCGCAAGCGCCGCTTGGTGCGCGGCCGTGTCGATCCCGCGCGCCAGACCGCTGTAGACCGTGAGCCCCGCGTAGGCCAGTTGGTAGCCCAGCTTCTTGGCAGACTCGGCGGCGTAGTGGCTCGCCTTGCGCGTCCCGACGATGCCGATCCCGTTCCGCTGGTCGCGCTCCTCCAGCTTCCCGAGCACGTAGAGAACGATCGGGGGATCGTGGATTTCCTTCAGTAGCTCCGGATACTCGGGATCGGTCTGGGTGAGGACGCGGGCGCCGGTTTTCCCCACCAGGGCAAGCTCCGCATCGAGATCGGCATGATCCCTCCACGAAGTGATGACGGAGGAGACCTCGGGGCCGATTCCCTCCACGCCGCGAAGCGCCGCACCGCCAGCCGCAAGGATGGCGGAAAGCGACCCGAAGCGCTCGGTCAGCCGCCGCACCCTGACGGGGCCGACCTGGGGAAGCATGTTCAGAATGATGGCGGCTTCGGTGTCGGTCATGGGGAGGGAGCGTTGGGCTGAAGGTGTTTAGGCTGAAGACTGAAGGCTGTTAGGTCAGACAATGGAAGAAAGTCGGCCTACGCTCGTAAATCGCAAGAGCCTCTTTTTCTGGAAAGTGAAGAAAACCGTCTAAACCTTGTCAGGTTTTCGCAGAGGCGGGAGTAACGAGACAAGCCATCCGAGGAAAATACCTAAGGCCATTCCTCCGATTGCGACAAATGGAATAAAGACGAAGGCTATTACTGCGGTAGATGACATATGCCCTCCACCATAGAGGGGATACCAAACAGAAATGTGGGCTGGGATTGTGACTGCCAGAATTCCCAACAACCCGAACAATTCGATCAGGATTACCCTGGCATGCGTGATTCGTTTGGATGCAAGCCAGCTCAAAATAGAAAGTGCAATGAATGGGATGAGAGTAAATCCAAGGAGGAATGGATGCCAGCAGCACATATCTCCTGCAAAGGGGCCTTTGCAGGGGTCTGTGATCGCTGAAACTAGGGGTTGCCCTCTAACGAAAATATCCAGACCAAGCACAACCCCGGCAGGTGTAAGAAGGCCGATGATCAAGGGTACGGTTGCCGGCAGTGTGGATCGGCAGAGCGTGCGAATTTTGCAACTCATTGAAAGTGCTCTAAGAGTCTTGAGCCTTCAGCCTAAATGCCTCTCTCGTAGCCTTGCTACGAGAGTTCCTTGAGCACCGTCGTGAGATAGACCGGCTCGGGGTGGGAGTTGCGGTATTTCGTGATCTCGCTCCGGTTGAGCACCTGGAAGCCGTAGCGCTCGAAGACCTTGGCGCCGCGCCGCGCTTCAAAGGTCACCACCTGTCCGTAGACCTGACGGACTCCCTTGCTGCGCAGATGGTCGAGGTAGAGGTCCATCAATCCCTTGCTGTTGGACAGCCCCTGCGCCTCGGGAAGGATATTGAAGTGGAAGTGGGCGCAGCGGCGGGGCGATTTGGGGACTTCGCGCCAGGAGTTGCGAAGGATCCAGCCGATGAAGTCGCGCGTGGCGCGGTTGTAGAAGGGGTACTTCGCCATGCCGCGCGCGAAGAGGGCGAGGTTGTTGAAGAAGTTGAAGAGCTGCTGGCGGTAGGGGCGGTAGGAACCGAGAAGATAGCCCTTCACGGCCCCGTCCTGCTCGAGAACGAAGGAGGACTCCGGTTCGATATCGGTGTAGTAGCGAGTGAGGTAGTCGGCGAAGAGCTCGCGGTCCTCGAAGACCGGGTCGATCGCCTTGCCTAGGAATCCCGTTTCGCAGCAGAGCCAGCGCACGGCCGCGCGGTCGCGGGGTTCGTAGCGGCGGATAATCACCTCGGCTGCGGGTGACGGGACTGGGGTGTTCTCGGCGGGCAATTCTGTGTGTTCGGAAGGCACTGTTGGGAATGTTCCTAGGGTTTGTACGAGGCGATGACCTCACGGTAAACCGCAAAGAGGCGGGCGAAGACCGACGTCCAGTCGTAACGAGCGGAGACAGCCGCGGCTGCCCTCAGTCCTGCGGCCGCCGTGTCCCCGGAAGCTGCGTGACGGATCGCTCCGGCAAGCGCCACGGCATTGTCGTCCGAGGACCAGTTGTGGAGGCCGCTAAAATTGATCGCATCCATGAAACTGCCGCGGATTCCGACCACGGGAGTTCCACAGGCCTGGCTTTCCAGCGTCACCAGTCCAAAGGTCTCCTTGACCCCGGGGTGGACGAAGAGATCGGCGGCCCGGTAGATGTCGGCCAGTTCCGCCGCGCCGTCGCAGTAGGGGGTCCAACTCACGTCGCCTGTTTCCTCACGGAGGCGCTGAAGCGACCCTCGCAGCATCCCGTCGCCTATCACCGCGAGGTGGAAGCGTCCCGGCTGGCTCTCCTGCAGAAGGGTAAAAGCCTCTAGCAGACGGCGGACATTTTTGTCCGGGTTGAGACGACCCACATAGAGGAGCACGGTTTTGTCATCCGGCCACCCGAGCCTGCGCCGTGCCGCTCGGCCCCGTTCCGCATCAGGAAAGAAGACGCCGGTATCGACGCCCAGCTCCAGCGTCTCGACATTCTCCAGGCCCCATTCGCGGAGCAGATCCGAGAGTCCCTGGCTGGGAACAAGCGTGCGCTCGAAGCGGTTGTAGAGGGAGGTGACGTAGCGCCGCCCGATCTCCTCGGCCATCATCACGGAGATGGAGCCGAAATATTTGGCCACCGACCGGAGCACCGCGTCGGGAAAGTGCGAGTGGTAAAAGCCGACTGTCGGGATACCGAGAGCGCGGCCTGATGCGAGTGCCTTCCAGGCGACCTGATAGGGATCCCCTGATTCGATCAGATCAGGCTTCTCCCGTTCCAGCGCCTCCTCAACCAGAGCGAGATTGATCAGGGCCCGGTAGCGCGCGGTGCGCGAGACCAGCGGCGACTCGATCGTGTAGGTGGTGCGGGCGCCCTCTTCGCGACGTTCGGTCTTCTCGCCGGGAATGATCAGCACATGCCTGTGGCCTCCGGACTCAAGATGAGTCGCCTTCTCCGCGACATAACGCCGAACCCCCCCCGAAAAGGGAGAATAGAATTGAGTGAGATCGCAGATGACCACGGATCAAAATTTAGAGAAGGGAGAACACCGAGCAGCGGGAGCTGCGGTGTAGCCTACGCGAAGCGTAGCCCGAAGGGCGAGGGCATCGGGAGATGGCGAGGCAATAAAACTGGGTTAAATCACAAATGACCACGTGAGCTTGTTCAGCGGTTCCCTAGCAGGCCGATGGGATCTCGGGAGCGAATGGCTCGGGCCAGCCTTTCGGAAGACGAAGCGGCCGCCCTTCCGGCATTTTCACGAAAGCCAGCGCCTGCTGGCAGGTGATCAGGAGCGCGCCGTCGCGGGGGCGGCGGATCTCAAAGTGACACCAGAACCTTGCCGGGGTCGCCTCGCCGAGCCGGCCATGGACCTCGAGCTCGTCACCAAGGATCGCTGGACGCTTGTAGTCGATCTCGGTCCGCACCACGACGGGAAAGACGGAGGTGTGGGCCATCCTCTGCCAGTCCATCCCGAGTTGCACGGCGAGCAGGGTTCGGGCCGTCTCGATGAAGCGGAGGTAGGCGATGTTGTGGACGACGCCACCGGCATCGGTGTCGAAGAACATCACCTGAACGGGAGTGATGATGGTGGAGGGGGAAGGCATGGAAGGATGAAACTGGAGACCTGAAACCTGAAGAGTCCGCTAGGAGGTGGGTTACTGAAGATGCCCCTCCTTGAGGTAGAGCTCTCGGTCGCCGAGTGCGGCGAGCGCGGGATCATGGGTGACGGCGACGAAGGTGCGGCCATCCTGGCGCGCCAGCCCCAGAAGCAACTCGATGATCCCGGCGCCGGTGGCGGCGTCGAGGTTTCCGGTCGGCTCGTCGGCGAACAGGATCCCCGGATCATTGATAAGGGAGCGGGCGATCGCCACGCGCTGCTGTTCCCCGCCGCTGAGCTGGGAGGGAAGGTGATCCAGGCGTCCGGAGAGCCCCACGCGGTCGAGCAGGCGCCGTGCTTCCTCTGCGCGCCTCGCGCCGCCGAGCATGGCAGGGAGCATCACGTTCTCCAGCGCGGTCAGTTCGGGAAGCAGGAAGTAGGATTGGAAGACGAAGCCCATGCGGCGGTTGCGGAGGGTTGCAAGCCGGTCGCGACCGAGGGCGAAGAGTTGCTCCCCCTCGAAGGAGACGGACCCTGCGCGCGGATGTTCCAATCCGGCCAGGATGTAGAGCAGGGTCGATTTTCCCGCGCCCGAGGGACCGCGCAGGAAGACCACCTCGCCGCGGGCCACATCGAGATCGACCCCTTTCAGCACCTCGAGACGCTCCGCGCCGAGCTCATACGTCTGCCGGAGACCGCGCGCTGAAAGATGGGTGGAGGACATGGGAAAAGGATGAAGGAAGAGAGGTGACGGATGAAAGGCCAAATGGCGTGAATGGAGCTGTGAAAAGTGCCTGCCCCGGGACCCTTTTCCGCTTTCAACGGTCGACCGGCACATTTTCTTCAACCCGATTTCCCTTGTCTCACCCGCTTTTCGGTGCGAGAGAGGTATTGCCCGTTCTTGGCGCCCGTCTCAAGGAGCAGCGGTTTTCCCGCAACCTCCCTACGGCATTGAAAGCCGAAACAGCCTCCGCAACGCCCCCTTCCCTAGTGTCGGGGGCCGGGACACACGGGAGGCGGCGTCGCCCGGGCAATCAACACACAACGCAACGAACACACAGTCCTGATCCCCCGCCAGCCCCGGCCAGTGTCCCGGGCCGCGAATCGCCGGGGATCCCCTACAAACACACATCATGTCCTCGAACTATTCCTCCAACAACCGTGGCCGCTCCCGCAGCGGCGGTGGCCCACGCCGCCGTTCCTCAGGTTCCCGTGGCCCCGGCGGCCGCTCCGGCGGCCCCCGCAATGACGACCATCGTCCCCAGCAGCCCGCCAAGAAGAAGGGCTTCCTCGCGAAGCTCCTCTCCCTGATCGGCCTCGGCGGCAAGAAGTCCTCCTCCGGCAAACCCCAGCGCACGCCCCGTGCCGACCGTCCCGAGGGTTCCGCCCCGCGCCAGTCGCGCAAGCCCGAGCGCATCGAGGTGACCACGCCCCGCGTCTACGTCGGCAACCTCTCCTTCGACGCCACCGAGAGCGACCTGCTCGAACTCTTCAGCGGAGTCGGCTCGGTCCAGAACGTCGAGATCGTCAGCAACCGCGAGACCCATCGCTCCAAGGGCTTCGGCTTCGTCCAGCTCACCTCCGTCGACGAGGCCAAGCGCGCCGTCGCCGAACTTCACGACAAGGAGTACATGGGCCGCAAGCTCGTGGTGAGCGGAGCCAAGGCAGCTCCCGAATCCCGTGGCGACCGCCCCGACCGCCGCGAGTCCGCTTCCGAATCCTCCGAGTCGGAGGCCGCGGCAGCCTAAGCTGACACCCTTCCGTTTCCGTGATACCCGCGGAAACTTTCGTTATTGCCGGCCCCACGGGGACCGGCAAAACCGACCTCTCCCTCCGCTTGGCCGAGCGCCTCGGAGGCGAGATTGTCGGAGCGGATGCCTTCCAGATCTACGCGGGGCTTCCGATTCTCACCGCCCAGCCGACACCCGGGCAACTGGCCCGTGTTCCGCATCATCTGGTCGGATCCGTCGATCCCCGCGAATCCTACGACGCGGCTCGTTACCGCCGCGAGGCACTCGACGTTCTTCGGTCCATCGCCGCGCGGGGCAAGCGGCCGATTGTCGTGGGCGGCACGGGTCTCTACGTGAAGGCACTGCTCGGGGGCCTCGACGAACTCCCCGATCAGGATCCGGTTCTCCGGGAGGAGTTTTTACAAAGCGATCTTTCCACCCTCGTGGCGCGGCTCAGGGAACGCGACCCGGAGGGTGCCGCCTCCATCGACTGCGCCAACCGGCGCCGCGTCGAGCGGGCGCTCGAGATCGTGACGCTCACCGGGAAGCCCTTGTCCGAGGTGAGGAAAGGTCCGCGTCCGATGCCCCCGGGCGTGCGCGGCATCCTGATCATGCGCGAGCGCGGTGAACTGAACCGCCGCATCGCCTCAAACGTGGAGGAGATGTTCGCACGAGGCGTCGAGGCCGAGGTGGCCGCCTTGCCCGAGGAGCAAACCGGAACGACAGCCTCGATGACGCTCGGCCTGCGTGAGATCCGTGATCTTCTGCGCGGAGGAACGAGCCGGGCCGAAGCGCAGGAGTCGATCATCGGTGCGACCCGCCGCTACGCGAAGCGACAGATGACCTGGTTTCGGAACCAGCACGACTTTGCGGAACTCGATGCCGGCTCCTTTTCCGACAACGAGGCCGCCGCAGTGGAAATCCAGCGACTGCTCGAAGTCTGAGAGGCGGAAGTCCGAGGGCTATTTCAAAAACCCGCCGAGCGTTTCGAGCACGGCACCGGCGCCCTGTTCAAGGGTCTTCACGGCGTTGGTGGCGGCGGAAGGAATCGGGGCGGAGGTCGGGGAGCCGGAGGAAGCCGGGGCGTTCGTCCCCTCGCCGACCTTGATGCCGAGGATTCCGAGTCCGGCACGCACCCCTTCGCGCACCATCCCTTCGGCGCCCGCTGCTGCGAGCACCATCAGTCGCGGCGTGAAATTGTCGGTGGGATGCGTGAGCGTTCCGCCGAGGACGATCGGATCCTTGATCCAGATGTAGCCATCCCGCTCCTCAAGGGCCAGGAGCTCACGGGCGAAGGGGATCATGTTCACGATTCGGGCGGTGATGCCCAACCGGATGACACCGGTGAGGGAACCGTCAAGCGCGGTGGAGGCCTCGCCCGTGATCTTGAGGAAACCCTGGGACTCAAACACGATGTCGCGCCACTCGGTGACTTGATCGCGGACAGTGAATCGCGTGCTGAATGTCTGGACGGGAAGGCGGCGGAATTGTTCCAGGCCCGTCAGTTCGGCCAGCTTCATGAAGGCCGGGATGCCGGTCAGCGTGATTCCTTCTCCGCGGATGGAGCCCTCACCCTCCCGATGGTGGCCGTGAGCCCATTTCATGGTGCAGTCACCGGAGAGTCCACCCATTACCTTGTCGCCGAGGTGGGGCAGGAGAATCGCGACGGGAAGCTTCTCCCATGTTCCGGAGAGAGTGCTCGGGGTTCCGTCCGAGGGGAACATACCGCGGATCCGGATCGCGCCACCCCCGGGAGCTGTGATTTCCGCGCCCGTGAGGTCCAGCCCCTTGTCGGTAAGGAGGCAGCGGGCGGTGCCCAGGGTGAGGTTGAGATCGGGATAAAGTGAGGTTCCCAGTCTGCCTCCCGAGAGCTTGAAGAGTGTCTGCTGGCCCTGGGAATCGGGCCGCGCCTCCAGGGTCGTGCCGTCCAGAGTGATGCTTGCCTGTCCGATCTCGATGAGGAGATCGGTCTTCCTGCCGCGGATCACCTCCACCACGACGAGGGAGGGCATCCATTTCTGCAACCCTGTCGCTTGTTGGGAAGGTTTTGCGTCCGGTGGGGAGGCGGCCTTGGAAGGGTCGTTTTCGGTGGGGCCTATCCGGAGCTTCAGTTTGTCGAGGGAGAGTTCCTTTACTCCCCACACGCCGCGAAGGATCGAGGAGGGGCTCAGGGTTGCCTGCAGATCCGTGGCATCCACCTGCTTGAGCGCTGAATCAGAGCGGCCGGTGGCATTGAAATTCCGGGAAGAGACGCCGAACCATCGCCAGTTGAGCGGGGCAAGCTTCGCCTCGGCATGGAGCACGGCCTGGGTCTTCTGCTCGAGCAGTGCCCGGCAGTCGTCGCTCTCGATCCAACGAAGCGCGAGCACCAACGCGGCGGCCACGATGGCAATCGGAACCAGTGGTGGAATCGTCCAGAGGAGAGTCTTTTTCACGACCTCATGAGGCTATACCCGGAGGAATGGCAAGGGAAGCCAAGGAACGCATCACGAAGACGATGACTTCGGGCTTGGCTGGCGATCCGGGCTGGGAAACGATGGTCTCAATCAATCCCCTTTATGGCCAAGTCCCCACGCACTCCGAAAAAAGTCTCCAAAACAGCCGCCTCCGACAGGCTCACCCTTCTGGGAGGCGGTCCGCTGCAGCAACTCTCATCTCCCGACGAGGCGGTGCTCGAGACCTTCCCCAGCCCCTCCTCCCGCGAGTACGAGGTGGTCTTTTCGACCAAGGAATTCACCTCGCACTGCCCGGTGACGGGACAGCCCGATTTTGCCGAGATCACGATCCGCTACACGCCCTCGCGCCGTTGCCTGGAGAGCAAGGCCCTGAAGCAGTACCTGGGCTCCTACCGCAACCAGGCGGTCTTCGCCGAGGCGATCACCAACCGGATTCTCGACGACATCGTAGCCGCCATCTCGCCGCGCCATGCGGTGGTGATCGGCGACTTCGCGCCCCGCGGCGGGATTGCCATCCGAGTCGAGGCCGTCCACGGGGGGAAGAAAATCCGGTGAAGGTCGTTGTCCTGCTCAGCGGCGGGATGGACTCCGTCACGGCTTTTCATGCCGCGCTTCGCGAGCATGACGTGGTGGCCGGCCTGAGCTTCGATTACGGGGCGAAGCACCATGCGCGGGAACTGCCGATGGCCGCCTGGCACTGCGTGAAGGCGGGTGTCGCCCACCGGATCGCGCCTCTTGCTTTCGTGGCGGAAGAGTTCGCTTCGGATCTTTTGGAGACCGGCGGGGAGATCCCGGAGGGTCACTACGAGGAGTCATCGATGAAGAGCACCGTCGTCCCGTTCCGAAACGGGATCATGCTCTCGATTGCGGCGGGGTTTGCCGAGAGTCGCGGCGCGGAGGCGGTCGTGATCGCAGCTCATTCGGGGGATCACGCGATCTATCCCGACTGCCGCGAGTCATTCCTCGAACCCATGGCGCGAGCGATCCGCGAGGGGACCTACGCGCGGATCGAACTGCTCCGGCCCTTCGTGGCGATGGACAAGGCCGCCATTGCCCGGCGAGGAGCGGAACTGGGGGTCGACTTCTCCCGCACCTGGTCCTGCTACAAGGGCGGGGAGATCCATTGCGGCACCTGCGGCACCTGCGTCGAGCGCCGCGAGGCATTCCAGCTGGCAGGCCTTCCCGATCCGACCGCCTACGCCGTAACGGCTCCCCTGCCGCCGAAGCCTGTCACAAGATGAGGATTTCCGAGATCTTTCACTCGATCCAAGGGGAGGGGCTGCTGCTTGGCGTCCCTTCCGTCTTCATCCGCACATCGGGCTGCAATCTCCGCTGTCGCTGGTGCGACACACCCTACGCCTCCTGGAACCCCGAGGGGGAGGAGATGGGAATCGATGCCATCATGGAGCGCGTCCGTGGTTACGACTGCCGTCACGTCGTGCTGACCGGCGGCGAACCGATGGTGGCCTCCGGCATCCGCGAACTCGCCGCGGCGCTGCGTGCCTCCGGGATGCACATCACCATCGAGACTGCGGCGACGATCTCGCCCCATGTCGACGGAATGGGGATCGCCTGCGATCTTGCCTCGCTGAGTCCCAAGCTGGCCGACTCCACCCCCGATACCGAGACCGCCGGCGCGTGGCGTGAACGCCATGAATCCACGCGCCTTCAACCCGGAATCATCAGGCAATGGATTGAGGCGGGCCCCTGCCAGCTCAAGTTCGTGGTCTCGCGTGTCGAGGATCTTCCAGAGATCGAGGAACTCCTCAACGAGGTCGGTACGGTTCCCGGATTCACCCGTGACAAGGTTCTGCTGATGCCCGAAGGAACCGATGTCGAGACCCTCCGCGAACGCGGCCCGCTCATCGCGGAGATGTGCCTTGAGCATGGGTTCCGCTATGCGCCGAGGGTACACATAGACCTATTCGGCAACACCCGCGGTACGTAGGCGGGTGCTTTTGGCGCAGGAGTTCGTTGCGCTTCTCTCGCTGTAGCTCAACTACAGCGTCGCTTGCGCGCCTGCTCCTGCATCTCATATCCCGGCGCCTCGGACATGGGGTGGGGTCCCTTGGCCGCCATACTCCCAATCCGATCTTCTTGCACCGGAAAGGGATCGGGCATCACAACTGGGTTTTAAATTTCTTACGACCTGCTATCGTTTCAACCCATGCGTCCCTTTTACCTGCTCCTTGTGAGCGTGCTGATGGCCGGGGCACTTCATGCCACGAGTTCGATCATTGTCGACAATCAGACAGGCCGGATCCTCGAGGGGGCAGGCGCCAACCAGAAGCTTCCGATCGCGAGCCTCACCAAGCTGGCGCTCGCCATGGTCGCCCTCGACTGGTCTCAGCTCAAGGGGGGCAATCTGGAACAGACGGCCGTGGTTCCCGAGGTGGCGATCACGACGACGGGAGGCATCAATCCGCTCGGCCTCCAGGCGGGTGACGAACTCACGCTACGCGACCTGATCTTCGCCTGCCTGCTTGCCTCGGACAATGTCGCCGCGGTCACGCTGGCGGATCATCTGGGAAGGGTCCTGCCCAACGCCACCGGACTCGACCCGGCGGGCAACACCGTCGCCCACATGAATGCCCTTGCACGCCAACTCGGGATGCGCGGCACGCTCTTCCTCAATCCCCACGGACTCGACACTCCGGACGGGCAGGCGCGCCCGCGCTCCACGGCGGCCGACCTGGCGCGCCTCACCCGGTATGCCTACTCCAAGTCTGGTCTCTCGTTCTACGTTGCCCAGTCGACGCGCGATATCCATGTGCGTCGCGGAGGCGCCAGCCTCGGACTTCAGCTCAACAACACGAACAAGCTGCTCGGCACCGACGGCATCGACGGGGTGAAGACCGGCCGCACCTCGCGGGCGGGAGACTGCATCATCCTCACCTCGGAACGCACTCCCGAGGTGAAGCGTGAGGGTGACACCGTCTTCACGACGCCGCGCCGCATCATTGTCGTCCTGCTGGGCGGAACCAACCGCGAACAGGAGGGGCTCGCCCTCGTCCAGCGCGGGTGGGCCCTCTACGGGGCCTGGGCCGCCAAGGGCCGCGAGGCCAAGGCCTCCAATTCCCTCTGAGACGTGGCTGATTACCCTGTAAAACGGATCGGTGTCCTCACCAGCGGAGGCGACTGCCCCGGGCTGAACGCCGTCCTTAGGGGGATCTTCTGCTCCGCCGAGGAGCTCGGCTGGGAGGTGCTCGGCTTCCGTGACGGATTCGAGGGGATGCTTGCCGACGGGGGCGACACCATGCCGCTGACCCGCGAGAACACCGCGGGCATCATGCAGATCGGCGGGACGATCCTCGGCACCACGAACAAGGGGCACTTCACCTCCAAGGTTGCCGGCGGCGAGAAGGCCAGGATTCCCGAGGAGGTCATCGCCAAGGCCTCGCGCACCTGCCGCGATCTGGATCTCTCAGCCATCATCGCGATCGGTGGCGACGGGTCGATGAGCACGGCCCTTCAGCTTTACCGAGCTGGGTTCCCGATCATCGGAGTCCCGAAGACCATCGACAACGACCTCGAGGCGACGGCGATGACATTCGGCTTCGATTCAGCCGTCGCCTGCGTGACCGATGCGATGGACCGGCTTCACACCACCGCGGCCAGCCACAAGCGCGTCATCGTCGTCCAGGTGATGGGGCGCCATGCCGGGTGGATCGCCCTCTGGGGCGGCCTTGCGGGAGCGGCCGATGTCATTCTGATTCCGGAAATCCCTTTCTCGTTGGAGAAGGTGGCCGAAGTCGTCCAGCGTCGCGACGAGCAGGGCTACAAGAGCACCATGATCGTCGTGGCCGAAGGGGCGCGCACCCAGCACGGCCAGCAGTTCCGGAAGCAGTCCGCCAGCGGCGAATGGAGGCTTGGCGGGGTCGGCGAGATGATCGGCCACGAGATCGAGGCGCGCACCGGCAAGGAAACCCGGGTCTGCGTGCTCGGTCATCTGCAGCGTGGAGGCGATCCGACCACGCTCGACCGCATCCTCGGCATCCGCTTCGGCGTCAAGGCCGTGCACCTCGCACGCGAGGAGAAGTTCGGCGCCATGGTCAGCTACCAGAACTACGAGGTGCTGGATGTCCCTATCGCCGAGGCGGTCCATCGTCTCAAGAAGGTCCCTCCCTCCTCCCAGCTCGTCGAGACCGCGCGCGCCGTCGGCATCAGCTTCGGCGATTAGCACCCTCATTCAGATCCGATGACAAGCGATGAGCTGAAGCTGGCGATCCGGGCCGTACCCGATTTTCCGAAAAAGGGCATCCTGTTTCGCGACATCACGCCGATTCTGGAACATGCCGCGCTGTTCAAGGGCTCCATCGACCTTCTTGCCGGAGAGTGCGCCGATCTGGCGCCTGCCAAGGTGGTCGGCCTCGATGCGCGGGGGTTCATCTTCGGTGCCGCCCCGGCCTACAGGATCGGCGCGGGATTCGTTCCCGTTCGCAAGAAGGGGAAGCTCCCCTTCCGCACCATCTCCCATGCCTACGATCTCGAATACGGTTCCGCCGAATTCGAGATCCACTGCGACAGCATCCTTCCCGGTGAACCCGTCATCCTCGTGGACGATCTGCTTGCCACCGGGGGGACGGCCCGCGCGGCGCTTCACCTGCTACGGCAACTCGGGGCGAATGTCCTGAGAACGCTTTTCGTCGTGGAGATTGAGGGACTTGGCGGCCGTGATCAACTCGCCCCGATGGAAGTCCGCTCCCTCGTTCGGTTCAAAGAGTAACCGGAAGGCAGAAATTACGAGGGAATGAAAATGACTCCCCGCTACTTGACGGGGTGGATATGAAGATGCCCCGCCCAAATCACATGTCATCCATTAATGCAATAGAATGATATGTCGTTCTAAAATACGTTCGGTAATAATATAATGAAACCCTTTACGATTCAGATCCTGTGTTTCTGCCTGCTCATATTTGTGTCCGATGCAGTAGCTGCTGATGTGCTCTCCCTTTCGCTTCGCCAGAGAGAAGACAAAGGCGACGTCATGCTCGACATACTTGTAACCAATGTATCGACATCTTCCGTGCGGATCGTATCTGAGGGGATCTCCCCCTCTTGGTCTGTGTGGGCATGGTTTACTTGGGAAGTCGATGGTGAGCAGGCTGAGTATCTCGAGAATGTCGCAGGGATTCCAGAGATGAGGAGTGTGTGGGAGGTTCCTCGCGGCGGCACTATTTTATGGGCAACCATTCCGCTTCGCTCGATTCAACATAGGATTCGGGACAAGACAGGGAAGAAGGAATATCGGAGTGTTATTGAGGACTTCAGACCCCGACTCTTGAGAATATTGCCCAGTGATCGGTGGAAGGATATTACTGTCAGTCCGGGTATGTGGAAATTTGAAGCAAAGAAAACCGAACAAGACGGTGGTGGACAACCGGCTACCCGCACCGAGTCGAAATGACGCTTATGACCACAACCTTTAACCCTGTTGCGGAGTGGCGCTCCCGGTAGCCGGTGCCACACCTCGACGTTAGGCCGCCGGAAAAACATCGTCCTTGACACGACTCTGGAGTCTGTGCATGATAATGTCCATATGACTGCAATTACATACACCGCAGCGAGAGAAAATCTCGCCTCCACAATGGACAGAGTATGCGTTGATCATGACCCCGTAATCATTACACGCAATCGCGACCAAGCCGTTGTCATGCTTTCTCTTGATGACTACGAATCACTACAGGAAACCGCCTATCTGCTTCGGTCACCAGCCAACGCGAAGCGTTTGCTTGCTTCGATTGAGAGTCTGAACTCTGGAAAGACAGTGAGAAAGAATATCAAAGACCTGGTGGAGGCATGAATCTTGTTTTCTCTCCCCAAGCTTGGGAGGATTACCAGCACTGGTTGCAAACGGATAAAAAAATGATCAGACGAATCAACGAACTGATCAAGGACACTCTCCGAAGCCATTACGACGGGATTGGGAAACCTGAACCTTTGAAGCACACCCTTGCGGGTTTCTGGTCTCGCCGAATCACGGATGAGCATCGTATGGTTTACCGAATTGCTGCGAAGAATCTTGAAATCGCACAACTCAGATTCCATTACGCAAAATAATGCGAACAGGTCGATGGACCGAATCACCATGCCTTCGGCACTTTTGGCACGTCGGCTGCGGAGCAGCCTTTGGTGCCATAAGCAAGCAGGAGCAGGTGATCGGGGACGTTAGCCTATAATTTATGCTCTTCCTACAATGAGAGCCTCTATCTTCACCTTAGTGGTCGCATTCGGAGGCTTCTCCGTTTTCGCAGCGGACGAGTCTCCCATTTCCAGCACAGCTATCTCAACAGATAACAGTCCGGCAGCGATCGCCGCAGCCAAGGAGCGCGGCGCGGCAACCGCATCCAAGGACATCAAGACAGGCACACTGCGCATCCTCTACTACGGCAAGCCATGGTCAATCGGAAAACCGCTCGTAGATGATGCGACAGGTTATCGTATCCAGGTTATCGCTGGTTGTGACATCACCGAACCATTCGTCGCAGAGGTCGAGGCATACAACAACGCCGTGCGAGCGTTCCATACTAAGATCTTAACTATAGTGGCACCCTAATGATGAAAGCTTCAGCAGCTAACCAATCACTAGAGCAAACACCATTAGGCTTTGCGTTTTGCTTGGGGATGCTGTCCATGGTTGGCATCGGTTTGAGCAGTTTGAAAAACAAGTGAAATCACAAGATCATCACGAGCATGTTGGAATGATGCTTCCGATCATTTCCATTCTGACGGTTGTGATTCTGGTGCCCGCCGTTCTTGGATGGTTTTGGCTGGGTGCTTCGCTCGGACCACGGGTTCCCGAAGGTTTCGAGAGAGTTCTGTCTGGATTGTGGTTTGGTCTGATGCTGATATTTATGCTCTCGAAGCAGTTCTGGTATCTGAGCATTTTTCTCATCCTGACACTAGCATCTGCACTGACGATACTGTGGAAAAAACACGGGAAAAGTCAGCTGCAAATCATCAGAATCATTAAACGGTCAGCAGTAGTCTTTTTAGCTGTTTCTATGATTCTTCTTTGCTTCCTGATGATATACCCCCTGTATCGTTTTGAGGTTGCAAAACACAGGGTTCATTTATTGAAGCCAACGATGATAGAAGGGGACGTTTTATCGACCCTCGGATTATCAGATCTTTATACTCATGGTAGGGGGAGTGGTCCCCATAGCCATTATGTGAGCGGGTTCCGCTTTCATTACGGACACCATCTGAGGTTGATTTATAGCAATCGCCTACTTCAGAAAGTGGAACTGGATGATCAAGTATGGACGCCATAGAAACCGACATCCTATTGTTTAACCCAAAAATTGCATTCGAAGGTGGTGTGCAAAGAATTTTATCAGGAAAACAGGAATGGAGGGAACTTGGCAGGCGGGCCGGGATTGAATACCGAAGGAACCACGAAAAGCACGAAATGAAGGAAGTCATTGGACTCCATTTTCCCTTCTCTCACCCCTCGGCATTTCGTGACTTTCGCGTTTTTCGTGGTTCTCCCTCCCTTACTTCGTCTTCACCATCTTGGTGAATACACCAGACCTGTTGTCAGGGTTCCATTGCAAAATCTGGGTTAAAGTGATTGCAAGAAAGGCAATCGGGCTTTGAGTTGCAAAGCCCATGCGTGCTCGGTCGGACAACCTGAAAAATCATCCTCGGGTCGTCCTCGCAAGCAAGGACTCGGTTGTAAATATCCCTTTCATCCCCTTGGCTGGCCCGGCCGTTGCTCCGCATCCGTTACGGATCCCTGTAAGAACTTCCATGCACCCCTATCCCCGATCCCCGAAATCAACCCGGCCTCGTCGACCGAGGAATTCCCAGACGAGCCAAGCGATGGCAAGCGAGAGCACCGAGGCTGTGATGACGTCGGAGGGATGGTGTGCGCCCAGCAGGATGCGGGCCAGGGCGATCGACCCGGCCGCGACCATGGCGGCGACTCCCCAGGCGGGTGCTGCAAAAAGGATCACGCCCGCGAATCCCACCGCTGTGGCGGTGTGACCCGAGGGGAAGCTGTTGAAATCAGCCATCCCGATCAGCCACTTCCCGTCGTGGCGCGGTCCGTACCATCCCTGCTCGGCAGACGCCCGCGGACGGGTCCGTCCGGTGGTAAGGCGCGAGGCATTGACCGCCATGCCGGCGAGCGTGGAGGCGATCATTGCGGAAAGGAGGATGCGCTGCCACCGGACATTACGAAGCTTCCGCGCAATCAGGAATCCGGCCCCTCCGAGCAGCATCAGCTCCGGCCAGTCGCCGTAGCGGCTCAGCAGGGCAACGCCCGGAAGGCGGCTCCAGTGTCCGCCGTTCCATTCTAGAACCGCCCGCTCCACCGGCGCATCCAGCAGGAAAGAAGCCGTGATGGCGCAGGCCGCCAGCAAGATGAGTAGAACACCGGGCCCAAGGAAGCGTCGGAAAGAAGACATTCGAAAAGGCTGAAGGCTGAAGGCTGAAGGCTGAAGAAAAAAAGGATCCAGCCGACAAACATTGAAGACCGCAAGCATTCTTAGTCTTGCCCCAATGTGATTTGCAGGCACGTTGTTGGAATGTCCCGGATGACAAAACTCCTTTTCCCCTGTCTTTGCGTCGCAACCCTTCTTCTCACCGGTTGCGCCCTCGACGAACCCACGGCTCCGCAGCGGCCCACGGCTTCCACCACGACGGTCACCGAGGTGGCGCCTCAGGCACCCCGCTCGATCTGGCTTTCTGATGCGCCTCCCATTCTGGCCGCTTCGGCCATCCTGATCGACGCACGCACCGGCCGGACTCTCTACCAGAAAAACGCCGACCAACCGCGTCAGGTGGCAAGCACCCAGAAGCTGCTCACCGCGCTGATCGTGGCCGAGCAGGATCCTCTGGATGAACATGTGTCCATCGCCCGTGAGGACACGGTGGTGGAACCGACCAAGCTCGGGCTCCGCATCGGCGAGAGCTATTCGCGACGCCAACTCATGAGGGCGATGATGGTGAAGAGCGCGAACGACTGCGCCGCAGCGCTCGCCCGTTCCCATTCCGGAAGCACCGGTGCATTCGCTGTGGAGATGGACAGGCTGGCATCGCGATGCGGGGCGAACTCCTCCCACTTTGTGAACCCGCACGGGTTGCCCGCCCGGCAGTACTCCACCGCGCGCGACATGGCCCGTGTCGCCTTCCGCGCCTACCGCAATCCCGATCTCCGCGAGGCGATGGCGATGCGTTCCTACTGCTTCCACTACGCCAACGGAAAACTCTGTTTCCTCGATCCCACCAACCGTCTACTCCTGCGCTCCCCGTTCTTTAACGGAATGAAGACCGGTTACACCGAATCGGCCGGGAAGTGCCTGATCAGCAGCTACAGCAAGGGAGGCCGGGAATTGATCCTCGTCCAGTTGGGAAGCCATGCGCCGAGGATCTTCGACGACGCCCAGCGGATGGTCGCTTGGGCGGAGGGACGCTGAAGCAGGCTGTTAGGCTGAAGGCTGAAGACTGTTAGCAAGTAATCCCGACCCTATCTTCTCCTCAGCTCAGCGCCCCTGCGCCCCTGCGGGAGAATCTCCCTTCCCCCGTAAGCATCAAGTCGACGGTTTTTAGAGCCTCATCTAGTTAATCTGTCGTTGCTTGGGCGATCATCTTGACCGTCGATAAATAAAAGGACTCGCGCAGAGACGCAGAGACGCAGAGGAAAAGACAAAGGATTGGGTCCGGAGAAGATGGTCAGCGTTACTGCCATCAAATCGGAGAATCATTTGACCGATTAACAATGGGGTCTGACGACTCTTTTCAAGGGAGATGTCTTCTAAAGACACATTGCCATTATTCATAAAAACTCTGCGTCTCTGCGTCTCTGCGCGAGATTTCTTGCCTTGTAAATGCGTCCAATAAAACCGAAACCGCTCTAGCTCCCAGCTCCCATCAACCTTTCCACTTGATGCTGCATCCTAGTGCCGGAGGCCACTGTGCGGCCGGCGACTTGCCTTCCGCGACTGCTTCGAGCGCGGCATGGAGATCATTGCCGGTGAGGGGCTTTCCGTTTTTCGGGCTGCTCTCGTCAAGCCGTCCGCGGTAAGCGAGGCGGCGATCCGCATCGAAGAGGAAGAAATCGGGCGTGCAAGCGGCCGTGTAAGCCCTTGCCGTCTCCTGAGTGGCGTCAAAGAGGACAGGGAATGGAAGGTCGGTTTCGAGGACCATCTCGCGAAGTTTCTCCGGCGCATCATCGGGATAGGCGACGGGGTCGTTGGCGCTGATGCCGACCGTCGAGATGCCCTCGGGGAAGAATTCCAGGGCCAGCTCGGCCACCTTGCCGCGCACATGGACGACATAGGGGCAGTGGGCACAGAGGAAGACGACGAGCATCCCCTTGGGGCCGGCCAGATCCCCGAGGGAGCGCTGGTTCCCGGTGACGACATCGGTCAGGGTGAAGTCGGGGGCGGAGGCGCCGGCGGGCAGGAGGTCGTTGAAGTCGGAGGAGAGAGTGGCCATGACACTCATGGTGAGCAGGATCAGAACGGCCGGCAAGCAGGAGCAACCGGAACAATCCTCGTGACCGGAGGGGTCGGCGGCGGCTAAGATCGTTTTTCAATGCCTCCGCAGAAAACCATCCCGAAATCTCCAGCCCCCGCAGCGATCAAGATCGGCTCCGGAAAGAGCTCCGTAAGCCTTGGGGGTAAGGAGCCGCTTTTCATTCTCGGTCCCTGCGTGATCGAGGGGGAGAAGCCCCTTTTGCGCGCCGCCCGGACGATCAAGTCGATCTGCGACGATCTGGGTGTGAAGTTTGTCTTCAAGGCCTCCTACGACAAGGCCAACCGCACATCCGGTTCCTCCTACCGCGGCGTCGGGGTGCTCGACGGTTGCCGGATGCTTGCCGAGGCGGGAGATGCGATCGGCGCCCCGGTCACGACCGACATCCACACACCCGAGGAAGCGGAGATCGCCGCCGACTTCATCGACCTGTTACAGATCCCCGCCTTCCTCTGCCGCCAGACCGATCTGATCGAGGCCGCTGCGAAGGCGGCAGCCTCCGCCGGACGAGCGGTCAACGTCAAGAAGGGGCAGTTCCTCGCCCCGTGGGACATCGCCCCGATCGCGGGCAAGCTGAAGGCGGCGGGTTGCAGGCAGTTCTGCTTCACCGAGCGCGGAACCACCTTCGGCTACAACAACCTGGTGGCCGACATGCGCTCCCTCTACTGGATGAGGGAGCAGGGATTCCCCGTGATCTTCGACGCCACCCATTCCGTGCAGCGTCCCGGCGGGGGTGGCGGACACACCACCGGGGACGGCTATCTCGCACCCGTGCTCGCGCGCGCCGCCATGGCGGCCGGCGTGGACGGGGTCTTCCTTGAGACCCATGAGAATCCCGCCAAGGCACCCTCGGACGGCCCGAACCAGATTCCCCACAAGGGCCTGCCCTCCCTCCTCAAGTCCCTTCTTGCGATCCGTCGTGCGCTTGCCTGATCCGAATCTCCGTCTCCTGATCCTGATCGCCGCGTTCTTCTGCGCGGCGATGCCCCTCCGTGCGGCCGAGACCCCGGCAGTGAAGTCGGCGCCGGCGAACTCCGCTCCGTCCCCTTCCCGCGCTACCCCCACCAATGCAGGCGCGATGGACGTCCCTGTCCCCGTGGGCGAACCGGTCAAGGGGATCAAGATCCCACAGTATGACGAGCAGGGGAAGCTGACCATGAACCTGACCGCGGAGACCGCGCTGAAACTTGATGAGAAGAAGGTCGAGTTCAACAACCTCAGGATCCAGTTTGCCGACAAGGAGGAGAAGGAGATCATCGTCGAGATCCCGCACAGCATCCTCGATCTCGATAGCAGGCTCCTCGTGGCCGACACCAGGACCGTGATACGGCGTGAGGATTTTGACATCGCCGGTGACAAGGCCGAGTTTGACACCGTCGCACGAACCGGCACATTCAAGGGGCCGGTTCGCGCCTCGTTCCGCAACGGAGCACCGACCGACCAGCCATGACCATGCGCACTTATCCCGCCTCCCGCTCCCTGATCCCGCTGATCGCCCTGGCCGTCCTGGGCCACTTGGCTTCGCCGGGCCCGATCGGAGCGCAGGGATTCGGCCCCTTGGCCGAGCCGATCCCGCAACCGGGCGGCGGCGCGGGCCCCTTTGCGACCGCCGGTAATCAGGATCGTCCCCGGGGAGGGCGCACCGTGATCGAGAGCGATGACGGGGCAACCTTCGACAATGTCACCAGCTCCGCCGATTTCATCGGCCATGTCGTTGTCCGCGACCCGCAGTTCGACCTGACCTGCGAACGTCTCCACGTCGTCCTGCGCCCGGACCGTAAGGGACTCCAGAAGGTCGTCGCCTCGGGCAGCGTGGTCATCGTGCAGGAAAAGCGGAACGACCGCGGCGATCTCGTGAAGTCGGTCGGCAAGTGCGGCAAGGCCACCTACGACACCGCTTCCGGCGACGTCACCCTAGAGGAATGGCCCCAGGTCCAGCAGGGGATCAACAATCAGGTGGCCACCCAGCAGAACACCGTCATGATCCTCAATGCCAAGGGGCGCTCGCGCACCATCGGACCCAGCCGCACCATGATCGTCGATCAGGGCGAGAAAGCCGTCACTCCCTGATCCCCGGATCATTTCCCCATGTCCTCCACATCATCCTCTTCCAACCAAGACGAACCGATCCTGCGCACCGAGGGCCTCGTGAAGGTCTACAACGGCCGCTCCGTCGTCAACGGCGTCGACATCCATGTCCGCGCGGGCGAGATCGTCGGCCTTCTCGGCCCCAATGGCGCAGGAAAGACCACCACCTTCTACATGATTGTCGGCCTGGTCCGCCCCGACGGGGGTCGCACCTTCTTCCGGGGGCACGATGTGACCCATGAGCCGATGTACAAGAGGGCCCGCCTCGGCATGGGGTATCTCCCCCAGGAGGAGTCGATCTTCCGGAAGCTCACGGTCCGGCAGAACATCATGGCGATCCTCGAGACCACGGAGCTTTCCAAAAAGGAGCGCGAGATGCGCTGTGACGAGCTCCTGGAGCGCTTCGGCATCACCCACATTGCCAAGAACGAGGCGCTCACCCTCTCCGGCGGCGAGAAGCGCCGGCTCACGATCGCCCGGTCGCTCGTCACCAATCCGAAGCTGCTCATGCTCGACGAGCCGTTCAGCGGCGTCGACCCGATCGCCGTCTATGACGTCCAGCAGATCGTCTCCGACCTCCGCGACATGGGGTTGGCCATCCTGATCACCGACCACAACGTCCGCGAGACCCTCGCGATCACCGACCGGGCCTACCTGATCTTCGAGGGAAGGGTGGAGAGCCAGGGTGACAAGGACTTCCTGCTTCACGACCCGATCAGCCGCAAACTCTATCTCGGCGAATCCTTCGCCATGTAGCCATGCCACGCGCCGGAGCCTCCTCCCCATCCAAAGCCAAGGCCTCCCCGCCCACCGTCGGGAAATTCTTCGCCGATCACGGGCCCGCGCTCGGTCTGGAGCTCATGGGTGACTCCGCCGGGATGGAGCGGCTCATCCCCGAGCCGACCATTAACCGGCCCGGCCTCGCCCTCGCCGGCTTCTTCCGCTACTTCGCGGCCAAGCGCATCCAGGTCGTCGGCCATGCCGAACTGAGCTACCTGAAGAGCCTCGCGGCCGCCGAGCGGGCGGAGCGCATCGGTGCCCTCTTCGCCCAGCGTATCCCCTGCCTCGTCGTGGCACGCGGCCTGCCGCTTCCATCGGGTCTGCTCGATCTGGCGGCCAAGGCCTCCACGCCCATCTTCCGCACGCCGCTCGTGACGATGAAGTTCATCAACGCGGCCACGATCGCACTGGAGGACGACTTCGCTCCCGTCGCCTCGGAGCACGGCAGCATGGTCGACATCATGGGGATCGGCGTCCTCATCCGCGGCAGCAGCGGGATCGGCAAGAGCGAGTGCGTGCTCGGTCTCATCGAGCGCGGCTACAGCCTGGTCAGCGACGACATCACCCGCTTCCGCAACCTGGAGGGGCGCGAACTCATCGGCACCAGCAAGGAACTCACCCGGTTCCACATGGAGGTGCGCGGCATCGGCATCATCAACGTCGCTGCCGTCTTTGGCGCGGGTTCCGTTCGTCCCGAGAAGCAGCTCGACCTGGTCGTCACGCTAAAGGACTGGCACGAAGTGCCCGACATCGATAGGTTGGGACTCGACCGTGATTCCTACGATATCCTCGGCATCCCGATACCCCATGTCACCATCCCTGTCAGAACCGGCCGCGATCTCGCCCGACTGGTCGAGGTGGCCGCGCTTGACCAGAAACTCAAGTCCATGGGCCATGACACCGCCCGTGAATTCAACGAACGCCTCCTCAGGGCGATGAAACCCACCCCTTGACGCCAGAAGCCACCGATTCATGAGCACCCAGATTTCCAAAGACCTGACCATCGAGAACCGCAACGGGCTTCATGCCCGTCCCTCCGCCCTCTTCGTGAAGACGGCGAGCCGCTTCCGTTCCGAGATCTGGGTGGAAAAGGACGAGGAGAGGGTGAACGGCAAGAGCATCATGGGGCTCATGATGCTGGCCGCCGGCAAAGGATCCGTCCTGCGCGTCACCGCCGTGGGGGAGGATGCGACGACCGTCCTGACGGAGATTGAGGAGCTGATCCGCACCCGTTTCGGCGAGGAATAGGGGCGTTCGGAATTTTCAGACATCTGCGGATCCAATGAGGCGGATGGATTGGGGGGGATCAGGAACGCGATTTCCATGCGCCCGGCGTCATGCCTGTCTGCCGTCTGAACCAGCGCGAGAAATAGTTCGAATCTGAAAATCCGAGGCGTAGCGCAGTTCCGCCGATCGTTTCTCCCTTTGTGAGATCGTGCTTGCATGCTTTGAGGAGTTCTCGTGCGCGCCACTGTCCCAGCGTGAGGCCCGTGCTCCTGCGGACGAGTCTGTTCAAATAATCCTGCTGTAGACCCACTCTGCGCGCGAGTTCTCCGGGCGGTGGCACTGCCTCGCCCGGTTTGAGCGCGCGGACCAGACGGCGCAAGATGGGCGCCCCCTCCCCATCGCCACGCGGCGCGTCGGAACAGGCGCGGCGGCAAGACTCCAGGAGGAGTAGGGCCGCGCCTCCTGCGCCGAGTTTCAGAGGGCTGTTCCCATTCCCACGCCCGCCTTGCTCTTCCCGTTCATGGGCAAGTTGGTTGAGACGTTCCCTCACAAGCGCCAGTTCGTCGGCAGGAAGCCATCCGGTGGCCGTTCCGAAGCGCACCGGGCCGATTCCAGACAGGTCGGCAACCAGGCAGATGGCGAGACGCGGGGAGTGTTCCAGAAACGCATGCTCGGTGCGGGGGGGAATGAAGAACACGGCTCCCGGAGCGACCGGATGGTGCCGGTTCCCGATGAGCTGCTCCCCGCGGCCGCGAAGGTAAAGCAGTAGCTGTCCGTGGGAATGGCGGTGGGGAATACCAAGGTCGAAGGGCTGGAGATGCCTGTTCACCCGGAGCTCCCTGACGGACCAGTCACCGCAACGCAGATGAAGCTTCCGGAGAAGGATCGGCCGCACGGGCGTCTTGGCGTTCCTTTTGGAACGCCCGCCGGAGAGTGAGGAGGCGCGGATCTTCGGGAATGGCACGGGAAGTGATCTAGGACGAAAATAAAGTCGTTTTTGTGCTAATAAAAGCGTTTTCCGCTGATGCAATCGCGGCTCCGTTTCTGCATCCTTTGCTGTCATGAGCAATCCCGTCGTCCTTGTCACCGGAGCCAGCCGCGGTCTTGGGCGCGGCATCGCCCTCACTCTCGCCGCGGAAGGCTACGATCTCGCCATCCATTATGCCTCCAACGCCGCGGCCGCCGAGGAGACCGTCGCCGCCTGCCAAGCGGCAGCCAAGCATCCCTCCCAGCGCTTCCTTCCCGTTTCCGCCCAACTGGCCTCCTCCGCCCAGCGCGCAGCAATGATGGAGAAAGTGATCTCTGAGCTCGGCCATCTCGATGCCCTCGTCAACAACGCCGGCATGGCTCCGCGCGAACGCGCCGATATCACCGAGGCCGGTGAGGAGAGCTTCGACGAGTTGATCTCCGTCAATCTCAAGGGGCCCTACTTCCTGAGCCAGCTTGCCGCCAACTACTGGCTGAAGAATCCGGGGGCTTCGCGTCTTGCCGGAGGGTACAAGCTGCTCTTCGTGACCTCCATCTCCGCCTCCACCGCCTCGGTGAACCGCGGCGACTACTGCATCTCGAAAGCAGGTCTGGCCATGGTCTCCCAGCTCTGGGCCACCCGCCTCGCCTCCGAGGGAGTGCAGGTGCTGGAACTGCGTCCCGGCATCATGGCCACCGACATGACCTCCGGCGTGAAGGGGAAATACGATGCCCTGATTGCCGACGGCCTTGTGCCGCAGAAACGCTGGGGCACACCGGAGGACGTGGGTCTCGCCGTGAAGGCAATCTGCCGGGGCGATTTCCCCTTCTCCACCGGCGACGTCATCTACCTCGACGGTGGTTTCCACCTCCGCCGACTCTAATCCACCCGGGAAAGTCGACCGTCCAAGGTCGAGAGTCGAACAGCCTAATAGTCTTCATCCTTCAGCCTCTAAACCCCGAGCTCCTAACTCCCAACTTCCAGCTCCCACTTCCCATGATCACCATCGACACCACGCTCACCCCGGCCTCCCTGAAGGCCGCCGCCGACAAGGTCTTCGAGGCCTCCGCGCCCAAGATCGCCAACCTCCAAAAGCGCTGGAAGGACTCCGACGGCACCCCGGTCTTCACCATCGAGGGCAAGTACACCTCCCGCGGATGGACCGAGTGGACGCAGGGATTCCAGTACGGTGCGGCGATCCTGCAGTTCGACGCGACGGGTGACCAGGAGATGCTCCGCATCGGTCGCGACGGGACGCTCCGCCTCATGGCCTCGCACGTCACGCACATAGGTGTGCATGACCACGGATTCAACAACGTCAGCACCTACGGCAACCTCCGCCGACTTCTCCAGGAGGGACGCCTTCCTGCCAACGAGTGGGAGGGGCACTTCTATGATCTGGCCCTGAAGGCCAGCGGCGCCGTCCAGGCATCGCGCTGGACACAGATCACGCCGGAACTCGGCTACATCTACTCCTTCAACGGCCCGCACTCGCTCTTCTCTGACACGGTTCGCTCCCTGCGCGCACTCGCGGTTGCCCATTCCCTCGGTCATCGCCTCATGGGGGAGAACGACAAGCCCGCCTCCCTGCTGGCCCGCATCATCCAGCACGCCGAGACCACGGCCCGCTACAATGTCTACTACGGAAAGGGGCGCGACATCTACGACCTGCCCGGGCGCGTCGTCCACGAGTCGATCTTCAATACGAACGACGGCAACTACCGTTGTCCCTCCACCCAGCAGGGTTACACCCCCTTCTCCACCTGGACGCGCGGACTTGCCTGGATCCTCTGCGGATACCCCGAGCAGATGGAATACATCGAACAGCTTCCCGATGCCGAACTGGCGCCGTTCGGCGGCAAGCAGGTGATTCTCGACCGCTTCCTCGAGGTTTCCAAGGCGGTCGCGGAGTTCTACATCCGCGAGACCCCGACCGACGGCATCCCCTACTGGGACACCGGCGCCCCCGGCCTCGTCCACCTCGGCGATTACAACGACCGCCCGGCAGATCCCTTTAATGACCACGAGCCGGTCGACAGCTCCGCGGCTGCGATCGGCGCGCAGGGTCTGCTCCGACTGGGCCGATACCTCGACCGCCATGGCAAGAAGGAGGAGGGGGCACGCTACACGGCCGCCGGCCTCACCGCCTCGAAAACCCTCTTCTCCGAGCCCTACCTCAGCCTCGATCCCAACCACGAGGGACTTCTCCTCCACACCGTCTACCACCGCCCGAACGGGTGGGATCATATTCCAGCGGGCCGGAAGGTTCCTTGCGGCGAGTCGGCCATGTGGGGTGATTACCATCTCCGCGAGCTTGCGCTCCAGATCCAGCGAATGGCGACCAACGCTCCGTACCTCACCTTCTTCGGCAAGATCTGATTATTGCCTCAGACCTAACAACCTTCAGTCTAAACCCCTAATAGCCTAATCAATGATCATCGCAGACCTCTCACAGATCACGGGCCGTACTTACCCGGCCCGTCGCCGCACCCAGAACATCGTCGGGGGAGTTTCCCCGATCCAGGCCACCAACTTTGCTATGGGCAACGTCACCCTCGAGCCGAACGGCGGCCAGGTTCCCTGGCACAACCAGGAGCAGGAGGAGGTCTACTTCATCGTCGAGGGGGAGGGGGAGATGTGCCTCGGTGAGGAACGGATCGCCGTGAAGTCGGGTCAGGCCGCCTACATCCCCTCGGGAGTCTTCCATCAGCTCACCAACACCGGCTCCACCCCGATGCGCATGATCTATGTCTACGGTCCCGCCGGAGACGTCGCCCACTGGAAGCAGGAACTCGAGGGAACCCTCCCGCCTGCCGGAGTCGGCTCCACCCCTCCGCTTCCCGCCGGCGCCCAACCCCAGTGCACGAAGAAGCCGGAGTAATCGTCAGGGAAAGCCAAAATGAAGACTGAAAAATGAGGGAAGGTGACGAACTCCTCAACTTCAACTCATTCACTTCAACTCCCAACAGTCCAATAGCCTAACCCCCTAGCACCCATCCCCTTTCTTCAGGTTTCAAGTTTCAGCTTTCAGCTTTTTCCCCATTCCCTATTCCCCATCACCTAACCCCTAAAAACCCAACCACTATGAAAGAACACCGCATCGGCATCATCATGAACGGCGTCACCGGACGCATGGGCACCAACCAGCACCTCCTTCGCTCGATCAAGGCGATCATCGAGCAGGGCGGCGTCCGTCTCAACGACGAGGAAGTCATCATCCCCGAGCCGATCCTTGTCGGCCGCAGCGCCACGAAGCTCGCCGAGCTTGCCAAGCGCGCAGGACTGCCGGCCGACCGCACCTCCACGGATCTCGACGCCTGCCTAGCCGATCCAAAGAACGTCATCTACTTCGACTCGACCCTGACCGGACAGCGCCCCGCAGGCGTTCGCAAGGCGATCAAGGCCGGCAAGCACATCTACTGTGAGAAGCCGACCGCGACCACTTCCAAGGAGGCCCTTGCCCTCTACAACGAAGTGACCGCCGCCGGCCTCAAGAACGGCGTCGTCCAGGACAAGCTCTGGCTCCCGGGACTGCTCAAGCTGAAGTACCTCATCGACACCGGCTTCTTCGGCGAGATCCTATCGGTCCGCGGCGAGTTCGGTTACTGGGTCTTCACCGGCGAGCACGAGAAGCTCCAGCGCCCCTCGTGGAACTACCGCAAGGAGGATGACGGTGGCATCATCGTCGACATGCTCTGCCACTGGCAGTACGTCATCCAGAATCTCTTCGGCGAGATCAAGTCGCTCACCTGCCTCGGCGCCACCCACATCCCGAAGCGTTGGGACGAGCAGGCCAATCCCTACAAGTGCACGGCCGATGACTCCGCCTACGCCACCTTCGAGCTGGAGAACGGCGTCGTCTGCCACTTTAACTCCTCCTGGAGTGTCCGCGTCAACCGAGACGACCTGCTCACCCTGCAGGTCGATGGCACGAAGGGATCGGCAGTAGCCGGACTCCGCGACTGCAAGGCCCAGGCACACGCCGCGACCCCGCGCTGCGTCTGGAACCCCGACATCGACAGCCCGATCAACTACAAGGATGGCTGGACCCGCGTCCCCTCCAACGACACCTACGACAACGCCTTCAAGGTGCAGTGGGAACTCTTCCTCAAGCACGTCGTTAAGAACGACCCCTTCCCGTGGAATCTCCTGCAGGGTGCCAAGGGAGTGCAGCTTGCCGAGCTCGGACTCAAGTCCTGGGAGGAGCGCCGCTGGCTCGATGTGCCGAAGCTCGGATGATTGAACCCAAAAACTATTGGCCTGAAGCCTGTTAGCTTGTTAAGCCAGAAGGCCTGAAACAGTCTCGGAACCTATCAGCCTTCAGCCTAGATTTCTAACAACCTGATTCTTATGTCCATCCTGACTCTCCGGCCTGCCGATCAATGCCGTTATGACGAGATCTCCATGGGGGAGGTCATGCTCCGCCTCTGCCCCGGCGAGGGCCGGATCAAGACTGCACGCTCCTTCCGCGCCTGGGAGGGTGGCGGCGAGTACAACGTGGCCCGCGGCCTCCGCCGTTGTTTCGGCCTCCGCACCGCGGTCCTGAGCGCCTTTGCCGACAACGAAGTCGGCCGACTAGTCGAGGATCTTATCCTTCAGGGTGGCGTTGACGCCTCAATGCTCAAGTGGGTTCCCTACGATGGCATCGGCCGTGCCGTTCGTAACGGGCTGAACTTCACCGAGCGCGGCTTCGGGGTTCGCGGGGCTGTGGGTGTCTCCGACCGTGGCATCACCGCCGCCTCGCAGATCAAACCCTCCGATTTCGACTGGGATCACATCTTCGGCACCCTTGGCGCACGCTGGTTCCACACCGGCGGCATCTTCGCGGCTCTCAGCGAGAGCGCGGCCGAGACGGTCATCGCCGCCACCGAGGCCGCCCATCGTCATGGAATCATCGTCTCCTACGACCTTAACTACCGTCCCTCGCTCTGGAAGGCGATCGGCGGAAAGGAGAAGGCTCAGGCCGTCAATAAGCACATCGCCAAGAACGTCGACGTCATGATCGGCAACGAGGAGGACTTCACCGCCTGCCTCGGACTTGAGGTCAAGGGAGCCGACCACAACCTGACCAACCTCGAGCTTGATAGCTTCAAGGCCATGATCGGCGAAGCCGTGAAGGCCTATCCGAACTTCAAGGTTGTCGCCACGACGATGCGCGGAGTGAAGACCGCCACGATCAACGACTGGGGCGCTATCTGCTGGGCGGGTGGCAAGTTCTACGAGTCCACCCACTATCCCAACCTCGAGATCATGGACCGCGTCGGCGGCGGCGACAGCTTCGCTTCCGGTCTGATCTATGGCTTCCTCACCACCGATGATCCGCAGATCGCGGTCAACTTCGGCGCTGCCCACGGCGCACTAGCCATGACCACCCCCGGCGACACCTCGATGGCATCGCTCGCCGAGGTGAAGAAGCTCGCCGGAGGGGGCGGAGCCCGTGTCGATCGGTAAGAGCAAGAGGCTATTAGGCTGAAGGCTGTTAGACTGTTAGGTCTGAGACAGTCGCCAAAATTTCTCGATCACCAGTAGAAATTCAAAAGCCCTGCGCCGTAATCGGCGCGGGGGCTTTGCTTTTCCCCAGACCTTGCGGATGCAAAGAGAAGCCTGATTCCTTCGGGGCTCTTCCTAATTGATGGCATCCGCCTGCCGGCGGACGGTGCCACCCCTCGCTCCTGGCTGACTTCGTCAGTCTTCCGCTCTTGTTCCCACGAGCTTGGTTGTCTTCAGCCTTCATCCTTCAGTCTAAATCCCTCCCTGCCCCCTTCCGGGCTTGGCTTTGGAGGCCGGTTTTTGTTCTACTCTCCGGCTCTATGGCGACGCTCAATTCCAACTACCTCAAGCTCAAGGCCGGCTATCTCTTTCCCGAAATCGCGCGGCGCGTGAAGGCCTTCACCGAGGCGAATCCCGAAGCCGCCTCCCGGATGATCCGGTGTGGTATCGGTGATGTCACCGAGCCGCTTCCCCTCGCCGTCCGCGAAGCGATGCACACCGCGATCGACGAGATGGGGACGCATGGCGGATTTCATGGCTACGGCCCCGAGCAGGGGTACGAGTTCCTCCGCGCCGCGATCGCCCAGCACGATTATCGGGACCGTGGCCTCGACGTTGCGGATGACGAGATCTTCGTCTCAGACGGCTCGAAGTGCGACGGCGGAAACATCCTCGACATCCTGGGCGACGACAATCGCATCGCCGTCATGGATCCCGTCTACCCCGTCTACGTCGACACCAACGTCATGGCCGGCCACACCGGCGATGCCAACGAGGATGGCTCCTATGCCGGCATCCTCTACCTCGAGTGCAACGCCGCGAACGGCTTCGTGCCGCAGATCCCCGAGGAGAAGGCCGACATCGTCTATCTCTGCTTCCCGAACAATCCGACCGGAGCCGTCGCCACGCGCGCACAGCTCGAGGCATGGGTCACCTATGCCCGCAAGCATGGCTCGATCCTCCTCTACGACGCCGCCTACGAGGCCTTCGTGAGCGATCCCTCCGTGCCCCGCTCCATCTACGAGATCCCCGGGGCCCGCGAGTGCGCGATTGAGTTCCGCAGCTTCTCCAAGAACGGCGGCTTCACCGGCACACGCTGCGCCTTCACCGTGGTCCCCAAGAACCTCACCGCACTCTGCTCCAACGGCGAGCACCGCCCGATCCACCCCCTCTGGCACCGCCGCTTCACAACGAAGTTCAACGGTGTCAGCTACATCACCCAGCGCGGCGCGGCCGCCCTCTACAGCGAGAAGGGCCGGGCCGAGGTAGCAACCCTCATCAGTCACTACATGGGGAATGCAGCGATCCTGCGCGAGGCTGTCGAGGCGGCGGGTCTCAAGGTCTACGGCGGAGTGAACGCCCCCTACATCTGGGTTCGCGGTCCCGAGGGAGTCACCAGTTGGCAGATCTTCGACCGGATGCTCAACGAGGCCAATATCGTCGTCACCCCCGGCAGTGGCTTCGGCCGCGCGGGCGAGGGCTACTTCCGTATCTCCGCGTTCAACAGTCGCGAGAGGGCGCTCGAGGCCGCCGCCCGCATCAAGGCGATGGATTGGTAGGAGGGCGGAAAGGCTTTTAGTCTGTAGGCTGAAGGCTGTTAGGTAAAAACTCCCGCAAACCTCCTGCCGGGAGGCGGAGGGGGTCATGCCGTAGGCAGCCCGATCCCGCAATTGCGGGAGAGAGGCGAACGGCTAGGGAGAGCCTGAGGACAAAGGCCGCAGAGGTGCGGAGACGCTCTGAGGGCTTGTCTTTGCGGGTTAACGCCACAACTTAGCGCCCTAACAGCCTTCAGTCTTCAGTCTATCCACCTTCGTTGTCGGCCATGCCGACAACGATCAAGCCACCAGCGAATTGAGGTAGGCCGAGGGCTCGTAGCCCTCGATCAACACCTCGTTCTGGTCGCCACGCTTCATGCGCACCTGCTTCACGATGATCTCGGGGGTCTTGTGCGGGGCAAAGAGGATGTCGTCGTGGGTGGCGTGGCTCTTCTCGGCGAACATCGAGGGAACCAGATGCCCTCCGAGATGGTCACTGCGGCCAGTGGCGACATGGATGGTGCCACGGACCTTCTCATCCTGGATGTCGCGGCCGCTGACGGGGAGTAGCTGCGTGCCGAGGCCGAGTTCGCCGAGTTCTCCGGTGACGGGATCCGAGGCGAGCTTGGCATTGTGGGCGGCGACGGTGGCGGCATTCCCCTTGATGAGTTCAGCTGTCACGATGCGTCCGCCTGTGACGGTCATGAGACCCAGGGTGCCATCCTCGTATTTGTGGGGGAAGGAACCTTCGGCGCCCTCGGGGACGAAATAGACCTCGCCTGCAGGCAGGTTCGCCACATCCGGTTCGTCACCAAGGCAGAGTCCGTGGCTCTTCTGGGCTTCCTGGCCATTGAGGAGGAGGCGAAGCACATGGTCCTTCCCCTCGCATCCGAACTCGATCTCGATCCAGTCGGCCTTGGTGACTCCTTGGCGGAGTTTCTCGGCTTCGACGCTCACATCATTGTAATCAACGGCGAGGCCGCTTGAGAGGATGACCTCGTTCACACCGTGAAGCGTGGCACCTCGGAAGCCATGCTGCTTGGCAAAGGCCGTCAGCGGTGCGGTTGCTGAGAAGGTCGAAATGCAGAGAATGATGTCGTAGTTGGGGTAGACATCCTTGGAGAGACTGACCTGCTTGCCGGAGGGATCGTAGGCCTCGTCGGGAAGGTCCAGGTTGCTGCCTCCGGTCAGTTTGTAGGCGAAGATCTCCCCACCCTTGAGCCCCATCTTGGCGAGGATTTCCGAGTTGAGCGGCTTGTGGAACGACTCCACGGCGTGTTTCTGAATCGTGAGCGCAGGATTCTTCAGGAAAGCGAAATCCTTGATGTCGGCCGGATTCTCCAGATCGATCAGGATGCAGAGGCGCTGTCCGGGCTTAGGGCCGAAGGTGGTCGTGAGCAGGCGCTCGAGGCTGAAGGGAGGAAAGGTGCGGGCCGCGATCTGCTGGGCGATAGGTAGGGTCATTTGGAAAGAATGAATGGTAAGCGATCAATTATGAAGAAGGAAAAAAAGAGTGACAAGATAGTCACTTTGCTTAGATGGGCTGGCTTGTAAGTTCGCCGCGAAGGGATCATGCAGGAGACCTATGAAACCCCTAAGCAACCTCTGTTTCGTCCTGGGCCTCGCCTCCGTCCTCGCCTCCATCGCCATCTGGTATTATGCCGGTGGAAAGGATGCCACGTTCGAAGCCCGCACCCACGGCGAACTCTTTGGGATCTTCGTCGGCCTCTGGGCCCCTACCTTCCTAATCCTCTCCAACCGCATTGCGCGGTATGTTGAATCAAAGTAGTTCTCTTCAGATTCCAATCACGAAAAGGCCGGGTCATTGACCCGGCCTTTTCATTTGCTCAAGCTACGTTGTGGATTCCACCCATTACCAACGCATCCGCCTCTGGTCAGGCATCACCTCCATTGGAGCCAATCTGGGCCTGATCTGGGGACTCGCCCTCAGTGCGTCGTGGTGGGCGAGTGAGGTCCGTGGTGCTTTAGCTGTCTCGGCGGTCCTTGTTGCCGCAGCGACCGTGGCGACCATGGCCAATCTTCCTTTTGACATGCTATCCGGACATGCCGTGGAGCACGCAGTCGGTCGCACGGGCCAATCCGCCAGCCGCTGGTTGTTGGATTGGATTCGCGGCCGTTTCGTGACGTTGATCGGACTCTGGACCGGAATGGTTTACTTTTCGGCAATCAATCAAGCCCCCCGCTATGCAGCGGTGTCTCTGATCCTTGTCGCAGGCGTAGCGGTCATCCTTTTGTTTTTGCTCGTTCCTGCCGGATATCCTGCCCCCAAGGGATCATCCCATGAGGTGTTTGAAAAGAACATGGCTTCGGAGTCAGTTTCCTTGGCTGTGAAATCCCGACCAGTGAGATGGTTCGATCTCGGCGATCACGAAACCGTGAACGGCTGCATCACTCCCCGTGGTTTCCTTTCGCTCTCCACCACGGTCGCTCAATGGCTTACGCCTCGCGAGGCGGCTCTCATGGCGGCCCGTGAGGAGTATTACCGCAGATCGGGAGCCTGGATCCTGATCCTGCTCATCGTGTTAGTGTGGACGCTCCTTGGAATATTGGCGGCATCACTTCTGCCCAGCATGAACCCCGTGCAGGCGGGGCTGAATGGGGCAGCAGTCATGACCACCTGGTGCTTTCTAGCCCTCTTTATCTGGCCAACACTGAACAGGTTCTGGATGCGACGGGCCGATTCCTTCCTGACCTCACTGGCGACTCCCGGGGAAGTCCGTGATCTCTTGTCCAAGATCGAACGGCTCAACGCCACGGACATCGCCCTCTCTCCTGCCAAGACAGCGGTCTTTCATCCCATCCCTCCTCTTCAGGAAAGGCTCTCTAACTTGGACCAACGCTCATGAACCAGATTCCCCGCCTGCTTTTCTTTGTCACCCGTTGGTTCGGGAACGCCATCGGGACTTCGCTTCACTGTCATGTCGGGAAGCCTCGTTTCTGGAATCACCCACCGAACTGTTCTTGAGTCGGCATCAGCCATCCCTATTCAACGAGTCCGATCATCCACTTCTGCAGCGAGATGGGGTAGTGGAGTATGCACCTTTGCTTTTCAGTCGCGCTGAGTCGGAAGACCTTTTCAGCCAATTGCTGGACACAACTCCTTGGCAGCAGGATGAGGTCGTGATTTTCGGCCAGAGGAGAATCCTCTCCCGCAAGGTCGCGTGGTTGGGTGATGCCGGTTTCACCTATTCCTACTCGGGCACCAGCAAGACTACCTCCCCATGGAGTCCTGCGCTATGGTTCATCAGAGAGCGTGTCGAGCAGCAGTGCGCCCATCGCTTTAACTCCTGCCTGTTGAATCTCTACCATGACGGCTCCGAGGGGATGGGGTGGCACAGCGATGATGAGAAGACCCTGGGTCGAAATCCCGTGATCGCCTCGGTGAGCTTCGGAGCGGAAAGGATCTTCAAGCTGAAGCACCGCAAGTCCGGGGAGGTCGTCTCCGTGCTCCTGGAAGATGGCAGCCTGCTGGTGATGAAAGGGGAGACCCAACATCACTGGGTTCATACGATGCCCAAGACCAAGAAAATCACCACGCCCCGGATCAACCTGACTTTCCGAACATTTCTCGGCTGATGAAATTCCATGAAGGTTGATATCCATGCCGATCAGATCTCGCTGGTGATCCGGCTTGCCTGGGAAGACCGGACCACGTTTGAGGAAATAAAAACACGCACCGGTCTTGCAGAGCACGAAGTGATCGACATCATGCGACGCGAACTCAAGCCTTCCAGTTTTGCCATGTGGCGCAAGCGAGTTGCGGGTCGGGTCACGAAACACCGAAAACTTCTCGAGAGGCGCCTCAAATCCCCAAGCCGAACTTTCAGCGAATCGGATGAAGATGACGTCGATGCCGATGAACCCACATCAAAAGATCCGAGTTGAATCGGCCGTAGACCTCTACTCTTAAGCAAACTGTCGAAGGACGATGGGAATCTGCTCCTTGAACCTGAAGAATCCATGCGTGGCATGAGGCCAGAGGGCATCATCCCAGTCTCTTCGTAGTCTCCGCACGGCCACTCCCTGCTGCTTCAAGAGCGAGAGCATGGGATCCATGATCTGCCGAGTCGGCCCCACCGTGGCCCCCATCATGCTGACGGTAGAAGTTCCACCAACATGATGGCCCTGCAGAAGCCTGCTCATATTTTCCCACTGCGTCTCCATCGTCCCCATCGTCCCGCTCAGGAGCGTCACCGAGGAGTAGCCCGATGCCACCAGTCGTTCCTTGGTTGACTCAAGAGCCTCCCGTTTGAAGGTCGTCACATTGCTTGAGATCCCGGCAGTGGCGTCAGCTGTATCAATCAGAACCACTCCCGACACATCGGCCCTCGGGACACACCAACTCTCCGGAGAGAGATCCTCCTCGGTGACAAGCAGAACCGTTTTCTCTCCGGGCACATGAGTCTCTCGCGCAGGAAGCAGCTGTGGTTTCGGAATGGAATGATCCGTAGGAATCGGCGGGGTCTCTGTTACCGGGAGTCCAAAGGGGGCGTAACGCCCCTCCGTGTATCGCTCAATATTCTCTGCGCTCGCCACATAGACCTTCCCTGGCGTCTGCAGGCCGCACACCCAGCGCCACGAGAGGGTATTGGAGGCAGCATCTCCATCCAGAAGATGCCGCAGGAAGAAATCGGCACCAAGTTGCCAAGGCAGGCGTAGCGTATGAATCCAGATACTCGCAAACCACATTCGGACATGGTTGTGAAGGTAGCCGGTCTCACGCAGCTCCTTGACCCAGTCGTCCAGACATTCCATGCCCGTTTCTCCAGACTCGGCAGCTTGGACTTGGCCAAGGAAATCAGTTTCTGTCTCCAGTCTCTCACGCAGGGCTTCGAGATCCTCGAGATAGTGGAGCCAGATTTCTGGTCTCATCTCCAGCCATCCCTTCCAATAGGTGCGCCAGCAGACCTCCTGCAGGAACTTTTCCGCCGCCTCGTAGGGGTGCCGCTGAAGGACGGCGCAAGCGATCTCCTCCTCGGTGATGAGTCGATGGCGGACATAGGGAGAGAGCCCGGAAACCGTGCCGGGTACGTGGTTGCGACGCTCGGCATAGTCCCTTCCCGCGAAAGGTAAAAACCCACCCAGACGCCTTAGGTGTGAAGTTTCAGGAGGTTGTTCATGCGAAGGAGAGTTGGGATACTTGGGTAAATGAAGATCCAAAAAAACCAACCACATCCAACGCATGAACT
>Ga0208327_1000017_pt1 | contig 44922 bp, 41 predicted proteins | sample LakMenEpi26Jun08_FD_150733 | JGI IMG/M metagenome (GOLD analysis project Ga0208327, IMG submission 150733) | Freshwater microbial communities from Lake Mendota, WI - 26JUN2008 deep hole epilimnion (SPAdes) | ecosystem: Environmental > Aquatic > Freshwater > Lake > Epilimnion/Euphotic zone ...
TGATAGTTCATGCGTTGGATGTGGTTGGTTTTTTTGGATCTTCATTTACCCAAGTATCCCAACTCTCCTTCGCATGAACAACCTCCTGAAACTTCACAGCTAGGCCTCACCACCCGAAGGTCCGAATCTTTTTGCTTTGGCTTGCCAGGCGGTTCCTTTGCATGCGTTCCGGCTCGGACTGGACGGATTTTTCTGGAATTATACCAAGCCCCAATAACTCCCTTTTGGAGTTGAAATAAGGCGAAGGATTGGCCCTCAGTTACCCTAGGTGGTTCCGGAAGACGAGCAGGGCGACCACCACGGAAAGAGTTGCGACGATCAGCACGCCGGCGGCGGCTACATCCTTGGCCTTTCCGATACGCTCCCGCTGTTCCAGGGTGACTTCGTCAGCGAGAAACTCAAGGGCTGTGTTGAGCGCCTCGGCCATCCAGACCATTCCGATGCAGAGCATGATCGCCACCCATTCCCATCGACGCAGTCCGACACGGATTCCCGCTGTCACGACGACGATCGTGGCCAGCAGATGAAGTTGTGCATGGGGTTGGGTAGTGACCAGCGTGCGGATGCCCTGAAACGCATAGCCGAAGCTCTTCAGACGCTTGGAAAGGTAACTGGTGATCATGGCAATGGAGCTGCGGGCGGGGCTCAGGCCTCTTCCGTCACCTCGGGTGCCGGAACCAGCGCGGAGAGCCGCTCCCACTCTTTCATGACTTTAGCCAGTCGTTCCTGCAGGTCGGCAAGCTCTCTGTTGAGATTAAAAGCCCGCCCGTTCTTGAAACTCTCGGGATCCTCTAGTTCCTCGACGAGTTCCCTCTGACGTGACTCCAGGGTGGTGATCTCCTCTTCGGCCGACTTGAGTCCTGCCGCTGCGTCCCTTGCAGCCTTGTTGGCTGCCTTTCGCGCCTCGGCCTCCGCACGTCGTTGTTCCTTGATCTCCTTGAGACCCATCTTGATCCGGGGTGTTTCCGCGACGTCTGACGCCGCCTCCGGCCGGTAGTCTCCGGGGGCTATCAGGGCCTCCCTTTCCGAACGTGAACCCGATTTGTCCAGATAGTACTGGTAGTCCCCTGCATACGGTGTGAGTTTTCCCGCGCTGATGTGAAGTACCGAGGAGGCGAGCGCGCGGATAAAGTGAACGTCGTGGCTGACGAAGAAAAGAGTCCCTTCATACTGGCGCAGCGCCCCGATCAGGGCGTCGATGCTCGGCATGTCGAGGTGAGTCGTCGGCTCGTCCAGAAGAAGGAAGTTTGGGGGATTCAGGAGGAGCTTTACCAGGGCGAGACGGCTCTTTTCCCCGCCGCTCAGTACCCCGACCGGCTTGAAGACATCATCCCCGCGGAAGAGGAAGGAACCAAGGATCGTGCGGACGGTCTGTTCCGGAACAGGGGTCTGCGTTTGCATCGCTTCGGCCAGAACCGTGCGTTTCACGTCAAGCATCTCGGTGCGATGCTGGGCGAAGTAGCCGATCGAGAGATTATGGCCCGGGGTCACGCTCCCTGCTTCCAGCGGCAACATACCCGCCAGGATCTTGAGCAGGGTCGATTTTCCGGCTCCGTTGGGGCCGACCAGGACGGTCCGCTGACCCCGCTCCACCTCGAGGTCCAGGCGCTCGTAGACGACATGGGATCCGTATGACTGCCTGACTCCCTCCAGGGTGATCACCCGCTGGCCGCCCCGCTTGGGCTGGGGAAAGGAGAACGAGACGGTTGCCTCGTCACGCTCCGGCGGTTCAATGCGCTCCATGCGGGCGAGTTGCTTGATGCGGTCCTGAGCCTGGGATGCCTTGCTGGCCTTTGCCCGGAATCGATCGATGAATCGCTGCAGTTCGGCGATTTCCCTCTGCTGGTTCTTGTAGGCAGCCCACTGCTGCTCCTCCCGTGCGGCTTTCTGGGCAAGGTAGTCGTCGTAGTTCCCACGGTAGCGGTTGAGCTTCCTGTTTCGGATCTCAAGGATGCCGACGCAGATCGCGTTCAGGAACTCGCGGTCGTGGGAGATGGCCAGGATCGCCCCCTGATACTTGGAAAGGTAGCTCTGGAACCAGCCGAGAGACTCTAGGTCGAGATGGTTGGTCGGCTCGTCAAGCATCAGGATATCGGGCTCCATCACCAGCAATCGGGCCAGATGGGCCCTCATGATCCATCCCCCGCTCAGAGTGCGCGCGGGCTTTCCGACATCCCCGTCACGGAAGGCCAGGCCGCTCAGGATACGCTTCGCCTTCACCTCGAGGGAGTGACCGTCGAGTTCCGCAAAGCGGGCCATGGCCTCGTGATGCACCGGATCCTCATCGGAATGCTCACGGAGTTGCCTGCGGATCTCCTCCATTGCCGGGGAGACATTGGTGGCGAGTTCCAATACGGTCTCGTCACCCGAGGGGGCGCTCTCCTGTGGAAGGAATCCGATGGAGACACTCCGCTCCAGCGCCACGGTACCCTCGTCGGGCGATGCTTCCTTGAGGATCAGGGAAAAGAGGGTCGATTTGCCCGCGCCATTGGCACCGATCAGGCCGATGCGGTCGCCGCGGTTGATCTGGAGAGAGGCGTTCTCGAAGAGGGAACGTCCGCCGTATGATTTGGAAAGGCCGGAAGCAGTCAGCATGGTAGTCGGATCGGGGCGAAAAGATGCCCTCCGGCGGGCCGAATCAAAAGAAGATTCAGCCCGAAATTTGCATTGGGAATTCCTGAGATCATAGGAGACCGCGTTAAAAGAGTTAAAAAGTGAAATGTTACAACATGGATCCGGGAGAGCCCTGACCCGAGATTCGGGAGGGGGATGTCAGGGAAAGTGCCGTCAAAAAATGCCTGTGTGAGTTCAGTTTGGCCTCAGTCTTCATCCCCTTGTAACCTTTTATCGCTGTAACGCTTTTAACCCTTCCTGGATGCACCATCCGGGTAAAGCGCCCAAACCTTTCAACACCGCTCTAATGCGCAATCCGGTTTTTGTCCGAAATTCACTTTCCTCTGCCGAAGGGATCGCATTGCGACGCGATTCCCGTTAAAAACCTCCTCATGTCCTGGCTTGAAATCATTTCCCTGCTTGCCGCCGCCTGTGCTGCCGGAGTGATCAATGCCGTTGCGGGCGGGGGGACCCTGATCACCTTCCCTGTCCTGATCCTCTTCGGTGTCCCCCCCATGATCGCCAATGCCACCAGCACCCTTTCCCTTGTTCTCGGGATCTCGGGAAGCCTCTATGGGTTCCGTGACCGTCTTGCCCAAGTGCGACCGTGGTTTAAGACCTTCATCCCCGTGAGTATCGCTGGTGGATGGCTAGGCAGTCTGCTGCTAACACGCGGTAGCGAGGAGTTCTTCACCCGGCTTGTTCCCTATCTGGTGCTTTTTGCTACGGTGCTCTTCATGCTCCAAGGGGTGGTCAGGAGGCGGGTGGCTCACCGGACGGTCGATTTGCAATCACCGCCAAGCGGGAGATGGCATCTTGCCACTGCCCTCCTTTTCCAGTTCCTGGTCTCTGTCTATGGAGGCTACTTCGGGGCGGGAATCGGCATCCTCATGCTGGCCACTCTCGGTTTTCTCGGTTTCAGCGATATTCATGGGATGAACACGCTCAAGAATGTCCTCGGATCACTGATCAACATTGTGGCCGCATTCTGGTTCACGGTGAGCGGTCTTATCGACTGGCCGCGCATGGGAATCATGACCGTGGGGGCGGTCATCGGCTATTACCTCGGCGCCACCTGGTCGCAACGCCTTCCCCAGAGCGGCGTGAGGAAGTTGATCACTGTCATTGGCCTGATCATCACGGCCGTGATGTTCTGGCGGTTGCGGTAAAAATACCGTGTCAGGGAACCGCCTCCTGATGGGAGGAATGATGGTGGAAGAGTCCGGCAACCAGATGATTCCAACCTTTCAGGAAGTAGTAGAGAATGGAGACGGCACAGAAGAACAGAACGGTCATCTCCATTGGCTTGAACGAGGAGGCATCGCTCGCGGCGTGATGCACCAGCCCATGGGGATCGGTGACGATGTTCCAGCTGTTGAGTCGGTCGATCCGTCCCATGTACATAGCGAAGGAACTCAGGGCTATGATCGTCACTTCCATGGGCAAGACGAGCCATCCCGTATGGTGACGTCGCAGGAACCTTCCAAGGATCATCACCGAGACGGTGAAACATTGCATTCCGAAGAGAAAGTAGACGAAGTATTCAAGAAGCAGGAGGCTCATGGCCCAGATGGGGAGGGGAGGAGTGACCCTGACCTTCGCGACGAAATGGATCACGTCGGTAAGGACATAGGGTGAGTTCGGGAGAAAGAGGATGAACAGGCCCAGAAGCGGCCACCAGAGCAGGGCGGGGATTCTGATGCTACGCCGAAAGATGATCAGCGCCATGAGCAGTGGAAAGAGGGAGAGCACCAGATCGATGCCGATGTGAAAATCCGGCCTGATGATCCCGATTGCCTGGTCAAGTGTCTGCTCGATTTCCGGACGAGCCCTGAGCGTTGATGCGATTTCTTCAACCATGATCCATGAAACTAACGCGGATTCCGCTCAAAGATCGAGAGCTCTCATGAAGGCCTTGGGTCTTGGTTCGTAGAAGCGTTCCCCGGCATCCGTTGCCTCTTTCCGGAGCTTTGGAAGAACCCTTGAGATGCACTCCTGCAGGAGTGCCGACCCCTTGGTTTTGGGTCCCGCGGAGAGCGATGCGCCGAGCATGGTGTAGTCGCGCTCGGTGCCGGCAAGCTCCCCGATCCTTCCCGTTTCCGCAATAAGTTCCCCGCCGTTACCCTCCCAGTATGGTGCCGTGATCCTGAGTTGGTACCAGAGCTGCTTGACCAACTTGCGCCAAAGGTGGAAGTCATCCGCATCTCGCGTGGTTGCACTGAGATCCAGGGCTGTGCGCCCGCGGCGATAGGTGCGGAGAATCCGGCAGTGCAGATTCTTCGAGTCAAGGGTGTCCAACGGGCATTCGGCAAGGGAGTCCCGGACGCTGGCCAAAGCCCGCACCACCCGGGGTATTTGGCGAGCGTCATTGAGGCGCCTCTGCTTGGCGACATCGGCAAGACCGTTTTTTAGCGAGGAGAATTCCCCGGCCGCAAAGCCACCTTGTTTCATCAGGAGATCGAACGTCCCGACCTGAACCTCCGAGTCTCGAAGGGGGCCGGTACGCGCCGATGCGTCCCGAAGGAGACCGAGCAACTTCTGCCGCAGAGGTCGATCCATGGACGGGGATGCCAACTGGATGATCGCACGGACTTTCTTGATGTACGTCCGGGCATTGTGAACGGCATCGGGGGAGACATTGTTTCCCTTGAGTTCCTGTATCGCGGCATCCAATTGCAGTTCGGCCAGTTGCCGAAGCCCTTTGGCAAAGCTTGCCCCCCTGCGAAGTTCGAGGCGTGGTTTTTTGGGAGATTTCCTTTTTTCCAAAGCTTTGCTTCCCGAAGTACGGCGCCGGGAAGCGGAATGTTTTTTTTCGGCCATGGCAGTCTCTTGTTGAGGACTACGACTGCTCGCGCCATTCCCCGTAGGGATGCACGGTCAGGTTGGAATTGTAGTAGCGGGGGTCACCTGTGACCTCGGAGCCGACCCATTCCGGTTTGTCGACGCGTTCGGAGGGGTCGTTCAGTTCCACCTCGGCGACGATGAGTCCCGTATTCTCTCCGGCGAATTCATCCACTTCCCAGAGATGGCTGCCGATCGGAATGGTTGTCCGGGTCTTCTCGATCACCGGTCCGTCGCAGAGAGCGAGCATCGACCGGGCATCTTCCACAGGGATGGGATACTCGAATTCCTGGCGGGTGATCCCGATAACGGGTCCTTTGATTGTTAGGAAAGCCTCCTGACCGGCAATGCGGACCCGTACCGTGCGCCCGCTCCCTCGGGAGAGGTACCCCTGGGCATACGGAACGGAATTGCCCAATAGGCGCCACGCTTCTGAATTCACCAGAAACTTGCGCTCTGTTTCCAAGGCCATGACTCCAGAAAAGCACCCTCGGATGACATCGGCAAGACCAACTCCGGTTGCAGTGCTTCGGTTGCTTGGATTGGCTTTTTCATAAGATCAAGTTACCCTGAGGCCATGTGGTTGTTTTACGCCGTCGCCGCCTCGATCTGCTGGGGTATGAGTTATGCCGCCAGCGGCCCCCTGCTTAACAGAGGGTTCAGTCCTCTCCTTTTTTTCTTTGGTTACACCCTTTTCGGCCTTTTGGGAGCCACACTCTCCCTTTTCTGCTCTGGTAGGATTTCCTCACTGTGGAAGCTTCCGGCCATGGAACGTGCGGATGCACCGTGGTTTTTCTTTTCAATAGCGATCGGCGCGCTAGGAGCCTACCTGACCTATGTCGCCATGGGGGCCAAGAATCCGACTTTGGCCGCGCTGATCGAGGTCTCCTATCCCTTCTTCGTGGTTCTCTTCACCTGGCTCTTTTTCAGGGAAGTGCAGCTGAACAGCATCACCCTGTGCGGAGGAATCCTTGTGTTGGCCGGTGTGGCGGTGATCCTTCTTGGCGAGAAGTGAACCGTGCCATCAGCATTTCCCCTTGATCCTACTGGATTCGGTGCGACTGAAATTCCAGGACTTTGAACAACGCCACTCCAGATAACGCTTCCTCAAGCGGCCTGCAACCGAGCAGCTCGAAAAGCTCATCCAGGATCACTTCGATCCATGCGGCCGGCATGAATCGCCGTGAGTTCATCGCAGGACTCGGGGCATTCTTTACCTCCCAACTCATCCTTCCCAAGGTTCTCTCCGGCGTGGTGCTCTCCGGGGATCTTCGTCCGCTCCGGCTCGGTTTTCTAACCGATTGCCACGCGATGGCGGAGCACGATGCGCCAAGCGCTCTTGACCGCACTGCGGATCTGATGAATTCCCTCAAGCCCGATCTGATCATCGGCGGTGGGGATTTTGTTCACGGGGGCTTCTATGATCCCGGGAAGACCATCGATCGTCGCTGGATGATCGCTGACCGCTTCCTCAGGTCACTCAGGCAGAGGATGGAGCCTCTCATTGGAAATCATGATTTCTACGAGCCGCTTCAACGGGACGGGACTCCGTCTCCCCATGATCCGCGCTGGAGGTGGCGCCGTTACTTTGGACTCGAGCGTACCTATCGATCGTTTTCCTTCTGCGGCTACCGCTTCCTGATGCTTGATTCCGTCAAGGTTGTCGGGGGAGCAAGCCCTTACCGGGGATGGATCGATGCCGCCCAGCTTCTCTGGCTCGACAGGGAGTTGGCGACCATTCCAGTTGATCAACCGATCATTCTTTGCACGCATATCCCTTTCAGGACATCGGTCATGGAGAACTTCGGTTCCATGATGGGGCCGGCACCTGGGCGGGTCCGTGTGCTCAATTCCCATGTCGTCCTTGAGAAGCTCAAAAACCGTCCCTTGGCGCTGATCCTTCAGGGTCATGTCCACACGAACGAGCGTCTCGATCTTGCGGGGATTCCGTGCATCACCGGAGGAGCTGTCTGCGGCAAATGGTGGAGGGGACCCAACGGGATGACAGCACCCGGAGTCGGCCTTGTCGAGATACGGCCCTCAGCCTCGTCCGGACCCTCCAACTCCTCAGGCGGTGGGGTCGGCTGGAGCTATCTGGAGACACCCGCATCGGTCTTCTGATCTGCTTTCTTGAACTGGTGGCTGAGGAAAACCAATTTTCTCGCCTTACTCTCCAAGAGTCTTACTGCATTCGGGGCAAGAGTTCCCAGGGAATGGTTCAAACCCTTTTTAACCTTTTAACACTTTAACTTTTTATCGGTGAATTCCGGCAAAGCCGCAGGTCGCTGATTGAAGCAATCACGCGCGCCCTCCCAGCAGCATGATCACGATCTCGATCACGATGAGAAGGATGATGGCGAGTTCCAGAAGTTCCGAGCGCGCGCCGGATGCCTCGCCGAAGAGGGCGGAGTATGTATCGCGGATGATGGAGAGTTTCTTGCCGACTGCCGCACTGACCGCCGGTACGCGGAGGTTTTCCAGGGTAGCCTGATAGATCCTCGCCAGATAGACGTCTCCGGTGACCTGTAGAACATTCTCGGCCTTTTCCGTGAGTTCCGTCACCTCGGCAACCAGCGTGTGGAGTTTGCGGGCGAGATTGGCAAACCTCCTGGATGAGAGAATATTCCTCGTGAGGCGTGCCTTCCGGATCAGTTCGTACATCCTCGGGAGCTCCTCGTTGAGCAGCTGGTCGTAGTAACGGAACTCGAGTAACTGCGCGTTGGCTACCTCGATGATGTCGGCCACGTCGGAGTCGTTGCGGGGCTCATGGATGAAGGCCCTGTCCCAAGTGACGACTACCAGATCATCGTCATAGTAGGAGAAGCTCTGGCGGAGCAGATCGGCGCGGGCCTTCTCCGAGAGACTTCTGTGTTCCCCCGTGAGGATGGGGATGAGGTCGATTCTCCCGGAAAGATCGGCGCCGATCACCGGCTCACTCCATTGGTCCACCACTGCGATCAGATGATCCTCTTGGAGGAGACTGCTGGTGGGTCTGTGCAGCGCGGATCCAAGATCCTTCCTGAGGCGATCCAGAATGAGTCTCCAGGGATTCTCCCCGGATGCCGACCCGATCAGGCGGTCCACCTCGTTGGTGAAACCCGTGAATTCCTCCCAACTCATCCCCGTCGTCGGGATTCTAACCGAGAGCGATACCACTCCGAAGTCGTAAAGACGTGCTGTCACCGGGCAGGAGAGTCGGGCCTCCCCGACGGTCAGCGTCAGGGGATCGAGGGAAATCTGGAGCGGAGGAACCTCGAAGCTGATCGCCTTGGTCGGAGCCGAGATGAGGCTGCTCCTCACGGCAACCCCCTTGGTGTGATCGGACCAGAGTGATTCGATCCGTTTCAGGTCGATCGAATAGGCGATATCAAACAGCCTCAAGGCGATGACAGCCCCTGATTGGACGCGTAGCTCTGCCATGATGTCGGGAATCGATGACCGATTCCTTACTTCAGCTTAAGGCATCACCGGTGGAAGGGCAACCCCCGCGGATTCGGTATTGGGCATGGCAAGGGTCGGGAGAGTAACTGACTGACGGATATCCCTTTCCGAGAGGCCGAGATCCAGTCGGATGCTTCCGGAAGGTGGGACCCATTGTTTCTGGTCGGGGTTCCAGTAACGGAGAGCCTCGGTTGGAACCTGAATCGTGGCTTTGGATGATTCGCCCGGCTTGAGTTCCATGCGCTGGAACCCGCAAAGCTGACGCAGTGGGCGAGGAGTTTCTTCCTCGGGAAGCCCCAGATAGAGCTGGAGAACCGTGGAGCCCTGCCGGGTTCCGGTATTCCTCACGATGACGGTGACTTGGAGACCGTCACCCGAGACAGATGCTTCCATTCCCGAAAGCTCAAATGATGTGTAGCTCAACCCGTGTCCGAAGGGGAAAAGAGGAGTCTTTCCCATGCGGTCATAGCCACGGTAGCCGTAGAAGATGCCCTCATGGTAGTCCACAACGGGCCAATCCTTCCCTTCCAGGAAATTCCCCGGGTAATGGCGGAATGCGGGGTTCTCATCGATCGTTCGGTCAAAGGTGCAGGGAAGGTGACCCGAGGGATTGGCATCACCTAAGAGCACCGATGCGAGGGCCGTCCCCGCTTCCTGCCCGAGATACCATGTCTGAAGCACCGCGGGCACCTTGCCGATCCACGGGCGCATATCGACGCCAGCCCCGCCGCTCAAGACGACGATGGTGCGGGGATTGGCTTCGCAGACCTGCTTGATCAGAAGTTGCTGGCTGATCGGCAGGGCAAACCCCCTGTCGAACCCCTCTCCCTCGACCTCCGGAGTCAGGCCTACGCAGACCACGGCGGCATCGGCACTCTTGGCCGGGAATGTTCCAGTCGCCTCCTCGGCCACGGGAATGATTTTCACGGAGACCCTGCCGCTCCCTCGCCCCACCTCGCTGGCGGTGATTTTCAGGGGAATGCGGCTCCCTTGTTCCAGGGTCATGACATAGCTGTCGGGATTACCGAGTTCGCGGTCTCCGAGGCGGATCTCCGGATGTCCCTCGGCGATGAGTTCGTAGATCCCTCCTTGTGGAACCTCGATTTCGGTATCCCAGGTGATGCGTGCCTCGCGTCCCTTGGGGACATCCTCGGGGGGGGAGTTCTTTCCCCATGAGATTCCGATCGTCCGTTCCGTCGAGGTGGTGACCCTGGTGAAGTTGGGTTGGTCGATGCTGGTCATCTTCCTGATGCCGGTGATCCTCGGGGGGATGGGAACATGCTTTCCGTATTCGAGGAAGTCGAAGACCGAGAAGGGCTTCTTGGCCCGGATCGGCGCGTAGAAGACCTCCGTTCCCTCAGGCAGGGCCTTGCGGATTCCCTCCAGAAAGCTGACCTTCCTGAACGGGGTGACACCGCCGCTTCCTCCACCCACGGCCGGGGTGTCCTGGGCATTGGGACCGTAGACGACCACGCGATGCATCTTTCGCTTGTCGAGCGGAAGGAGCGCGGGATCATTCTTGAGCAGAACGATCGACTTGGTCGCCACTTCGAGGGCAAGGGCAGAGTTTGTCGGGGAATCGAGAGGCAGGTCCTTCCTGCGCTGCTCCCTGTCGAGGAATCCCATCGAGATTGCCATGCGCAGCAGCCTGCGGACCGCATCGTCGATCCGCTCGCTCGAGAGCCGTCCGTCCCGGAGTGCCTTGGAGACGCTTTCCTTGGTCACGCGGTAGGCCATCGGCATTTCCAGGTCGAGTCCCCTGGCGATCGATTCCACGGAGTCGGTCGCCCACCAATCCGACATCACAAGCCCGGGGAATCCCCATTCCTTCTTGAGGATCTCCTCCTGCAACTGCTTGTTGGAGGTGCTGGGAAAACCATTGAGCTTGTTGTAGGCCGACATCACCGACCAGACTCCGCCGCTTTCCACTGCCTTGAGGAAGGGATGCAGATAGATCTCGCGAAGGGTCTGCTCGTTCATGACCGACTCGATCTCCATGCGTCTCCATTCGGTGTCGTTGCCGGCATAGTGCTTCACCGTTGCCGCGACTCCCTGGCTCTGGAGGCCGCGGATCCATTCCGAGGAGAGCTTCCCTGTCAGGAAGGGATCCTCGCCGAAATACTCGAAGTTGCGACCGTTGAGCGGTGTGCGTGCGATGTTCACCCCCGGGCCGAGCTGGATATGGATGCCTCTGGCGCGGGCTTCACGGCCCAACGCCTCGCCGTAACGGAAGGCGAGCTTAGGATCCCATGTGGCTGCAAGGGCTATTCCGCTCGGGAAAGAGCAGGCCGGACCGTGGGCACGCACCCCTTGGGGGCCGTCGGCCATGACGAGCTTCGGGATGCCGAGTCGGGGAATGGCGATCGTCGACATGCCGTCGTTGCCGTCACCGGCAAGGAGGCTGATCTTTTCCTCTTCCGTGAGTTTACCAAGCAAATGCTCCACCCGTCGTTCGATCGCGGCGGCTTGATCCCCTGTCGGATAGTGACGTGTTGCAGGCGTCCCGGATCCCTTGACGGAGGCGTGCAGCGAGACTGCTGCAAGCAGTGCTGAAAGGATTCCGGCAAGGAGCCTCATGATTCGGTCACGGGGGCGGATGCATCGAAGGCCGCTACCTGATCCAGGATGACACGTTCCATCATCGGGTCGGTGCCAATGGCGCTTCCGTAGTAGAGATTCTTCCCATGAAGGTGATGGGGATTTGTCTGGAAGACCTCTGACTGGCTCGCCGCCGGACCCACTTCCTCCCGGATACCAAGCAGGACAGGGATATCCTGATAGCTGTGAAGTCCGTCGCTGATGAAGAAGGGGATTACGACGACATTGCTTTGTGTCGTCATCGTTGCCCAGTCGCTCACCAGCGGGGCCTCTTCCATGTAGGTGGGAAGGACTTCGGCGTAGAGGCCCAATGCCGAGAGCAAGGCCACCTGATTCTTGGCTGCTTTGGCTGAGTTATCGTTGAGGTTTGTCCCGTGACCGACGATCAGGAGACTTGTTTCCCCCGTTGGGATGCCGGGAGCCGTCTCACTCGCACGCTTGAGGAGCACGGATGTCATCGACTCGTGGTTGCCGACCGGTTCGCAGTAGCGGATCCGCTTTCCGTCACGCAGGGTGAGGGGACCTTCGAGTTGAAGTTCACGGGGGATGACCGTCTGGGTGAAGTACCCCTCGCTGATGAAGTTCGGAACGATGTAGATATCGGATGAGGAGACCGAGTGCATCACCTCGCGCATCGAGGGTTCCTCCTTCCAGAAGCAGCAGAGCACCTCGTCGAAGATCCCCTTGGATCGGATCGAGTCTGCCAGCAGATGATTCGGCTCGCTGGAATCGGGATTGGTCGTCGATCCGTGTCCGACGATCACGAGTGCTGTGCCTGGTCGTTTCTGCATGAGGATCAGTTAATCATGAAACCAGGAAATCAGGAAGTAAGGGAATGAGGGGACAAGCGGGGTTCTCAGTGGCTTGGTTCCGGTTTCAGGGTTGACGGCACTTGCCTCCTGGCAAGCCGTGCCGCTCTCCGGGTTGGTCGCATCTGCTCCCAGTCCACCGCGTCGGCTCCCACCGGCTTGGTTCAGGTTTTTTCAGTCCCCTCAAGCTACTTCAGGTCTTCCAAGGCGTCGCGGATCGCCACGGTGATTTCGCGCCCCCCGTCCCCTCCAAGCCGTTCGTCGATCTCCTCGAGTCTCCGGATCCAATCTGTGACTTCCTTACGGGTGTAGGGGCCGCCAGCCGCCTCGCAGAAGTGTGTCCTGCATCCGAAGGGACGGCCTTCATAGATCATGCAGCGGGAAGTATAGGGGTGAAGGAGCGGACAGGCTCCATCCTCCCGCTTCGGGAGTTCCTTCCGACCGGCGGCCCGCACCGCCTTGGCGGCAGTCAGGGCCTCACCCTTCGTGAGTGTCGGGGTGCGACCCGTCAGGTGAAAGCGGCAGCATTCGGTCTGGAGCGTGCAGTTGCGTTCCGGGGGATTTGCCTTCAGTTCGGCATAGATCTGCCTGACTCCGGCTATGGCCTCCTCGGTATCGCGCCTAGGATCGGAAGTCTTATGGGGATTGCGTTTGCGCATCGGGAAGAAATGAAAAAGTAGAAATGAAAAATGAAAAATGAAAAATGAAATAGAGAAGGTGGCTTACCGATTAATGCAAGGATTGTTGAGGGATCATCTGAACGCCTTATACAATCTCCACTCTTATTCCGGTGGAATCAGCTGGTTCTTTCGGCGATGGGCGTTGTTGTCATCCCTCGGGTTATCTTCAGATAGCCCTCGTTCTTCCGCCTAGCCCATCACCAAAAATCCCTTCGCCAATTCCACCAGACTAATCATGGAAATGGTATTACTCGTTAGGCTTTTGGTTCTCTTGACACTTCGGTTCTTCTCCTTTTTTCATTTTTCATTTTGCCTTTCCTAAATTGCCGTTCCGCAGGCGTGTGCGCTGGCCCAGGCCCATTGGAAGTTGTATCCGCCTAGCCAGCCGGTCACGTCGACCACCTCGCCGATGAAGTAAAGCCCTGGAACTTTGCGGGATTCCATCGTCTTGGAAGAGAGTTCTCCTGTCTCGACGCCGCCAAGCGTGACCTCGGCTTTCGGGTATCCCTCGGTTCCCTCAAAGGAGGCCTCCCATCCGTGTAGCGCCCGCGTCAGGGCCTCGGTCTCCTGCCTTGTGCAACGGGCCAATGGTTTGTCTGGGGCATTGCGCTCGCACCACGCCTCGGCAAACCGGCGGGGCCATGCCTTGGAGAGAATCTGAAGGGCCGTGCTACCTCCCCGTAGCGATGAGGAAAAGCTCTCGGAATCCCCGCGATCGGGGAGAAGATCGAAGGAGAGGGGCTCTCCCTCTTTCCAGAAGGAGGAGATCTGCAGAATAGCCGGACCGCTCACGCCTCGGTGGGTGAAGAGCATCGCTTCCTCGAAGGATTTCCCTCCTTGGGTCACGCGGACGGGGAGGGAGACACCCGCCAGCGGTTCAAAAAACGACTGTTCCCGGGGTCTGAAGGTGAGGGGAACCAGTCCGGGGCGCAGAGACGTGATACCGATGCTGAATTTCCGGGCGATCCGGTGACCGATGTCGGTGGCTCCCAGCTTGGCAAAGGAGAGTCCCCCGGTCGCCACGACGAGTGCATCCGACGTGAAGGATCCCCGTGAGGTGATCACCTCGAAGCGGTCGTTCTTCACCACATCCTCGACGCGGCACCCGCAGAGAATACGCGCTCCGGCATCGCGGCACTCGCTCTCCAGCATGGAGATGATGCGGCGCGAACTCTCGTCGCAGAACTGCTGACCAAGCTTCTTCTCGTGGTAAGGGATGCCGTGTTTCTCGACGAGGGAGATGAAGTCCCAAGGGGAGTAGCGTGCCAGGGCCGATTTGCAGAAATCAGGGTTGCCCGAGAGATAGTTGGCCGCCGTGGCGTGGATGTTGGTGAAGTTGCAGCGTCCGCCGCCCGAGATCCCTATCTTCTTCCCGACCTGATCGTTGTGTTCCAGCAGGAGAACCCGTTTTCCACGATTCGCGGCAGTGAAGGCACAGAACATCCCGGCGCCGCCGCCGCCGATCACTATCACGTCGTGGTGTTCCTGAATCCGTTCGCTCACCCTCTATCAATGTCCTCAAGCACTACTTATTTCAAAGGGATTTGCTAAGGCCCTCAAGGCTCAGCGACAGTCACCGGCGAATTCAGGCTCAACTGACACATAAAAAAACAGCGCCAGTGCTTGTTCAATGGAGATCCTGAAAGGCATTTCCGGTTGAATGGAGTTGGTAGGCGATTGTGGCAAAGGCGAGTTGTGGGGCGTAGCCGGTGAGCGTGATTGCAGTCAACCCGTCGCGGCCGAACCTGTCCAAGTCGGCGTGATACTGCGGCAGTAAATCGGGACGAGTCGCAAAGAATCGGTGGAGAACTGCCTCGGCTGCTGACGCAGTGCAGAAGCAAAGAAGGAAATCCAAGGAATTTGGCATCTCCATGCCGGGTAGGTCGGTCGTAGCCAACCGCTCACAAAGGGGGGTGCGTCCTCGAATGCTGCAAACAGTGGCATACAGAAATTTTCGACTGCTGCAATCGCAATCGAAATGGTGGCTGGTCGGGAGGCGGCATCAGCAAGGTTGATGTCGAGCCAGTGATGCGGTGTTCGAAGGTTGCCAATCTGACCGCCTCAAACGAATCGTCGGCGCGAAGGTGATGTGGTTGAGTCGCGCGCCATGCGGAAAGGCGATTGGAGCGGACGATAGCATGAATCCAAAGTGCAACGTTCGCCCCGGGGGAGTTATAGACGCTCGACTGGAAATAAATCTCGAAACTAAAGACGGCGCAACGGCGTTCGGCGAGCGGATCACTCTTTGCGTATTAGAAACCCCGCGGTGCGAGGGCCAAACCGTTTTGGGTGTAGGCATCAAGGTGGATTTAACGAGTGGTTTGCACGGGACGCTAGGCAACACCTGTCAGTTGCTAGGCGATAAAAAGACCGTTTTTTTCTGCGAGTTCATTGGGAGGAGTTGACGTATTTTTCTCATGAATGCCATTGGAGCTTTTAGGGAAAGGCTGCGTTGGCTTCCTGAAGTTCCATGAGTTGAAGGCTTGGTCTGGAGCTAAAGAGAATTAAGCAATTCCTTCCAGAGTTCTTGAATTCCTGATTAAAACTCATTCGTGCTACCGTCTCTCCTCTGGTCCAACCGTCAGCGCGCGGTGAAGGTCGATCTTCCGAAGGTCCGGCGGATCGTTGAGGCGGCGTTGCCCCTCTGCGTGGGGAAGCCAAGGACGAAGGGAGCGGTGCTTCCCTCCGAGGTGGAGATCACCCTGCTCGGGGAGGCGGCGATCGCAAAGGTGCACGGTGAGTTTCTCGATGATCCGACGCCGACGGATGTGATCACCTTCGAGCATGGCGAGATTCTGATCGGGGTGCCGATCGCCGCTGCTAATGCCAAGAAGTTTCGCCACCCTGCGGATCATGAGGTGTCCCTCTGTGCGATCCACGGTCTGCTGCACCTGCTCGGCTATGATGATCTAACCGAGAAGGAAAAAGTGATCATGCATGCCCGGCAGGAGGAGATTTTGCAGGCCGCACTTCGCGGTCTGTGATAGCTTCTCCGCCATGGGAGAACCCGCCATACAGCAGGAGCAGATCGATTCCGGGAGTGATCTCGGGGTGATCGTGCGTGCGGCGGAGCTTTGCAATCCCTTCCTAGATGCCATGGGCGAGGTGACTCTCGAAGTCCGTGGCCCGGTGGCCGCCTCGCTGGTGAACTGGAATGCCGCCCTCTTTTCCCCGATGATCAGGCCCGCTCTGGCTGACGTGCGGCGGGAATATTCCCTGGGAGGGAATCTTGAGATCGCAGTGATCGACTGTCGTCTGGAGTCCTGCCTGCCAAAGAGGCTCTCCCTCCAGAGCAGGACGGAGGGAAAGCGTCTGATCGGCGGGCTGCTGCCGCCGCGGGGAGACCGGGTCGTGGAGCGTTACCGTGAGGCAGTTCTCGCTGGGGACGCTCCGGGACATCTTGCCGTGATCCATGGGCTTCGAGCCGCTCTCTTCAGCCTGCCGCCGCGCGTGACAGAGGGTGCCTATCTCCTGCAGGAGGGAAGCGGTTCGGGGCTCGATGGCCACGATATTTCACGCTTCCTGATCAATGGAATCCTTGGTCGGGAGGAGTATGCTCCCGCCACGATCGCGCTGGTATGACGATGGCGATGCCGGATCTTCTCGAATCCCCCGAGACGCAGTTGTCCCAACGGTTCGACCGTTCTTGGCTAGTGATCGTCCACAATGACCCGGTGAATCTCATGAGCTATGTGTCGATGGTCTTTCGTAGGGTCTTTGGCTGGAATCGGGAGCGGGCCGAGCACCACATGATGGAAGTCCACCACAAGGGACGTTCGATCGTCTGGAGCGGAGAGAGGGAGAAGGCGGAACTCTATGTCCAGCAACTCCACGGCTTCCTCCTGCTGGCAACGTTGGAACGGGCAACAGGTTAACCCCGTGATCTTCGAGATTTCCCCATCGGGTCAACCCCGCTTCAGCAGGATCCATCCCCTTCTTGCGGAGCTGCTCCGAGCTACGACGCTCGATCCCTGGGAGCATTTTCCCGAGGGGTGCGCCCGTCTCCTTCCTCCTCCGGGCACGGATGAGGAACTCTGCGCCGACTGGCAGGATCATGTGCAGCCGGAGTTGCGACTCCATTTTGATTCCGAACGTGCCGTGGTCGAAGCCGATCTTGCACCCATGAAAAAGGGGAGAGGAAAAAACGCCTTCTTCTCGCTGGAGATTCCACTGGATCACGCCGATGCCTGGCTCACCACGCTCAATGCGCTGCGCCTCGCACTCGTTGGCGATCATGGTCTCACCGAGGAGGATCTTTCCCGTAACGCGGAGCCTGATCTTTCGTCCCCGCGTGGACTCGCTCTTATGCAGGTGAACCTTTACGCTTTCATGCAGGAGTGTCTCATAAGAGCCGTTGGTTTTCCTGACGGGGAGTGAGCACAAGAGGTTACGCGCCGATGGACCAGTCCCATGCCATCCTGCTGAGGCGGTATCGTTTTTCGGAGAACAGCCTTGTCGTGGTCTGGTTGACCGAACGCCACGGCAAGGTGAAGACCGCGGTCCGGGGAGCCACGAAGCCCGGCAGTCCCTTCGCTGGACGTCTCGAGCTCTTCACCGAGGCCGAGATAGCCTTCAAGGCTCCCAAGTTGGGCGATCTTCACACCCTCAGCGAGGTGGTCACGTCTCCCGATGCAGCTCTCCCCGCGACCTATCCCACGATCCTGACTGCTTCCTATTTCGCGGAACTCTGCGATCTGGTCACCGAGCCGATGCATCCGGTTCCGGAAATCCATTCACTGCTCAAGCGTGCGTGGGGTTATCTTCGGCAAGGCAAAGCCGACAGGCGCGGGGTTGTGCATTTCGAGGGAGAGTTGGTGAAGGTCCTGGGAATTCATGATCCCTCCCTGCCGCCTCACCGCTCGCTGGGCTCCCTGCTTCATCGGCTTCCCGAGAGCAGAAGCCGGGTGCTGGATCAGTTGGCGGAAGGCTGATGCCAACTTCCTCCGGTTGTCCGGTTGTCAGGGGATCCCTAGTGTGGTTTATTAAAACAGGATGGTCATGTTCCCTTTTCCGAACGGCAGTTTTGACCAACGGCGCAAGATACGGCTCCGGCGGTCGAGTGGGAATGCCTTTTCGCTGATCGAGTTACTGGTTGTTGTTAATATCGTTATCTACTTCTGCTGGGTCACCTTTCCATCCCTGAATTCGATCCTGACCGGGCAGGGGGTTTCCGAGGCTGCCTACGGCGTGTCGGCCGCCGTCGAGCAGGCCCGCAATCTCGCGGTGACCCGCAAGACCTACGTCTGGCTCGCCATCCAGGAAGAAGTCAGCGACGGCAACCTGGGGATTCGCCTCGGCATCGTCAGCTCCAAGGATGGAACGGCGAATACCAACGCTTCCAACCTGCTCCCCCACGGCAAGCCCCTGCTGATCCCCCGGGTGGGCTTGGCGGAGATCGGTGACGTGAAGACCACGGCTCCGAGCAATGGTGCGGTTGACCTGACGGATTTCCTCGGCGGGATCCGATTCAGGATCGGGTCCGTTTCCTTTGATCAGGGGAGGACGGTGACCTTCATGCCACTTGGTGAGGTCTCGACCAATCCCGTCCCATCCTCGTCCTCGGGGTTCGACCCCCTGATGCTCCTCTCACTGAGGCAGACCCGGGGAACGAATATGATTCCCGGAAACGATATCTCCGTGGCGATCGACGGGAGTGTGGGAACACCTACCATCTACAGGCAATGAATCCGCGACATTCCAGGAACAGGGGATTCTCCCTCATCGAGGTGGTCATCGCGATCGGTGTTGTCGCCTATGTCATCTTCGGCGTGATGGGCCTGCTTCCCGCCGGAATGCGAACCTTCAGCAACGCCAACCAGCAGTCCGCCGCAGCCAATCTCCTCAACTCCCTCTCCGAGTCAATCCGCTCGGCTGCCACTTCCGACGGCACCAACTATGTCTGGATTTTCAACGGGGAGAGCTGCGGTTATGCCATCGGGGGACCATCAGTCACGAATCGTTGGAACGCTCTCACTCTTCAGGGAGGGGGTGCCACCAATAGCATCGATGCGCGGCTTTGCGCCGTTGTCGTCGTGACGCCGCCCTCATCCGTTTACGGCGAGGGAAGTGCGGTGCTTGGGATTGCATGGCCCCCTTCCGCGAATCCCGTCTGGAATGGCTCGACGCTGCAGTGGAGCCGCGTCGAGGGAAGCTCGACGATGCCGATCCGTTTCCTGCCACGCCTGCCCCGGCCATGAATTCACTTCCCGTCATGCTTCGTGGAAAATCCACCGGTGGCCACACGCTTGTCGAGGTCCTGGTGGCGGTCGGGGTCCTTGCCTTGATGGTGGTGCTGATTTTCCAAGTGATCGAGGAGGTACTCACGGCGACCCGGACTCAGAACCAAGGAATCGAGGCGGTGAGTTCAGCACGCCGACTGCTCGACGTCATGACGATCGACTTGCAGAACGCCGTGATCGGCGGCGATGCCACGGTGGTCGCACCCTCCACGGGCGCAACCAATCTCTTCGCCCTTGTTTCCAACCGCAGGGGGGCCGTTTCCACCAATGCCACGCGCTTCCTGGCGGTCAGTTATTCCCTGAATGACTCGAATCAAGTGGTGCGTTCCTACGGGTCGGTGGGATTTGCCCGGACGAACCTGCTTTCCGCGGCGCTCACGGCCTCCACCAATACCTCCATTCCCCAGGCATCCGGAGTCCTCGGCATCCAGGTGAGGGTGGTCACTGATTCCACCAACTATCCTCTTTCCTCACCGGTCTCCCCGAACTGGGCCGTGACGGGAAGATACCGGGGTAATCCCATCCCTCCCGGATATAATGCCATTGTCTCCCGAGCCTCCGGTTTCGCCGCTCGAATGACCAACTGCACCAGGGCCGTGGAGATCTCGGTCGCCGTTACGGATGAAGCGACCTGCGGGATCCTGAAGTCATCGGGGGGTCTTGGAGCGGTGACGTCGGCTCTCTTGGGGGATTCTTCGGGATGGCGGGGAACTGTCGACGGCCTCTCGATTTCAGGGCGCCTGAAGTCAGCCGTCCGCATCATCAAGAAAACAATACCCCTGCCATGAGGTCTCCCGATACTGCAACAACAGCCACATCCTCCCGTCATCAATCAGGGGCATCCCTCGTTCTGACTCTCTCGCTCATCGTGTTGGTCACCTTTGCCGCTGTGGCATTCTTTTCACGATCCACCTCCAACAGCGCCATCGAGAGCATCCGTGCCGCCCAGGTCTGCACGGCCCAACTCGTGGCAAGTGGAGAGGACCGCGCTTTGTCACTACTTATGACCGAGATCGCGGGCAATTCGGTGGCTGTGACCAACGTCGGTGCGATCAACTATTTTCCATCCTCTTCCGCATCGATGATCCCGGTAAGGGCCCTGGCCCAATCAGCGATGCTCTCCGATGCCAATTTCGCGAATCTTGTCCGCCAGAGCATCCCTGCGGGGGATCCCGCCGCCTCGTCCCACGTCACCTCCTCGCCATCGCGTGACGGGCGCGTGGTCGACGCCGTGCGCTGGGGCGCCCCAAAGTTGATTTCTTCCGGATTCTCATCCACCAACCAGCTGCCCTGCTGGCTCTACGTGAACCGGGATGGAACGCTCGGTAACACGCCCTCCACGAACGCGATCGGCCGCTTTGCCTACAATGCCTACGACATCGGGGGGCTCTTGGATGCGAATGTCGCGGGCCGGCCCGGCAATGTGGATGTGGCCGTGATGGCGCGACTCAAGGGAACGGAGGCCGGTGCCGATCTCACCCTCCTGCCGGGCGTGTCGCGGAACGACGTGAATGCGCTGATCGCCTTCCGCAACCCCCAGGCCACCAATCCGGCGCTCTACGCCGATTACGCGGCGGGCGGGGCTGCGATCGGTTTTCTCGATTCCCTTGTCACCAACGCCTCAGGTGCCGCGGTGAGCACGAACAACTTCTTCGCAACCCGCCAGGACCTGATCCGATACGTTCAGTTGCAGAATCCGGGATTCAACGCCTCGCTTCATTGCCTCACCCACTTCACGAGAGAGCTTGCGCGTCCGTCCCTCAATGGGAACGGCCTTTCCTCGATGACCAATCGGTTTGATCTTTCCCGGCTTGCGATTGGCAACCCGGGAACAACGGTTCTGAGGGATCTCTGCAACGCCATTTCCAACAGCGTTCCCGCTTTGACCAACACGTCCGACACCAATGCCTACATGGGGCCGACGAACTTCTTTGCGCCCGCCGCCTGGAGAACAAACGTCTCCGTCAAGATCGCCGCCATCGCCGCTAATGTCGCCGCGCAGGCATCGACAAACGACGTGACCATCACGACATCCCAGGGACTCGTCGTTGGTAAGAAAGCGCGTCCCGAGGTTGTGCAACTGGCGATTCAGACCATCACGCGGGTCACGGGCTTCAACAACCCCTGGTATCAGGTCAACATCGACCTCTTTGTGGCTCCGGTGGTCTGGAGCCCCGCGGGTGGTTCTGGGACATATTATCTCAAGACCTCCTTTTCCAACAACGGCGGTCTCCTTTCCATCGATCCTCCGAACAAGCTCACCAATGTTCCCTCATCCTTTTCCGGCAACTCAAACATCCCCCTCTCCAACTACCTGACACCGACCGTCTATCCCATTCAGATGACAAGCATCGGAGCGGAGCTTCAGAAGAATCACGCGCAAAACATCTACAACAGCGTCGGAAACATCGCGCTTGGTGTCTCCACCAGCCCTGCCGGAGTGAGTTCATACAGTTCCTTCGGGACAAACGTGGTCATCCCTGCCCCTCTCTCCGGGATGATCTTGAATCCGACGGTGCAGAACCCCGTCATCACGCCGGCTGATGCCGGTTCCACGACCACCAACCAGTTCACCGTGAATGTCCTGGATCCACGTACGATCCGGGGTGCCGGCATCTCCTCCACCAACGGGACAAACCTCCCTGCCTGGACGAGTTACCCGCCTTATCCCAACTCCGTGACCGATACCAATCCCGTCATCATGGAGCGTCCCTATGCCTCGGTGGGGGAATTGGGCTACGTTTTTCGTGATCAGCCGTGGCGCTCCTTGGATTTTGTCTCGGGGGCGGGAAGCGCGGACAAGGCCATGCTGGACACATTCTCAGCATACCCTGTTCCCTCCAGCGGAATGCGCGCAGGTGTCGTGAGCCTTAACACTCGCCAACCGGCCGTGCTTGCGGCACTGCTCGCAGGCACGCCGACCACCGGATCGGGAAGCATCACTCTCTCCGCAGCGGCCACCTACGCCTCCAATATGGTTGCCGTCACTTCGGCTAGTCCTCTGACCAATCGTGCCCAACTGGTAGATCTGGTCGGTTCCAATGTCATCGCCACCTCTACTGATCTCAAAAAAGTCAGCCGTGAGGCCGCCGTGCGTGCACTTGCGGAGGTCGGCCAGACGCGGACCTGGAACATGCTTATCGATGTCGTGGCCCAGAATGGAAAGTTCACGGGATCTTCTGTCACGCCCGGGGATTTCAGAGTGTTGGGCGAACGTCGTGTCTGGGTGAGTGTGGCCATTGACCGGGTAACCGGGCGCATCATCGACTCCCAGAGCGAAGAAGTGAGCGAGTGAGGGTGCGAGGCCGACTGAAAGGCAAAATGAAGAATGAAAAATGAAGGAGAGGGCGGAGACGACTGAAGTGGCTAGGGGCAGAAAAAGGATCAGGGATGAATTATGAGGGATGAAGGGTGGAGAAGACTGAAGGCGAAAAACCAGAAAACACAACGAACCTCGGATCCTTAGTTGTGGAAGCTCGGAGGAAACAAGTCTCTTTGTCTTGAATTCGGCGGGGTATCAGTCATGTTCTTTCTTCCACTTCACGACCCTATCGTCCAGTGGCCTAGGACACTCCCCTTTCACGGGAGTAACACGGGTTCGAATCCCGTTAGGGTCGCCAGTTTCCCTAGTGGCCGAATCGCCTCTGAAAGCCCATAAATAGAGGCTCTATGTTCGATGCCCCCCACGCTTCGTTTTTTGCAGATCATTGTAGTTCTTGCGGTTGATTTGTCCTTTTGTCCTGCAAACCCAACCCTACCCTCATTTAGTCAGAGATAGTTCCTTCAGCCGTCAAAAACACCCCCTCCGAAAAATTGCTCCGATCGGAGGCACCAGGGTCATTTATTCGTTCAACGTGCGCGCGATGCCCCTAACCGCCGGGATTCAGATCCTTTGCGCAGCGGAATCCGACATGACTGCTACCTGTGTCGGGTGGCGTCCCCCGCCTCGCGGAGGGGCGATAGCTTTCGCAATAGTCGGGATGGCAGAGAAACGACCCACCCTTGGTGACACGTCGCTCCGCACCCGAAACCATGGGCGGAGAGGGATCTCCCGGAATGGTTGTTTCGCCCTGCATGGTTGTGGGCCCGGTGGGGTTACAGCAAAACTTGCCGCCTCCAACCCGGTCGGAATAGGTATCGGCGCGGTAGAGGTCGCTGCACCAGTTCCATACATTGCCTCCCATATCGTAAAGCCCGTAGCCATTGGCAGGAAACGAACCGACAGGCGAGGTGCCGATGAAACCATCTGTGGCGTCATTGCGGTACGGGAATTGTCCGGTCCATCGATTCAGCATGAACCGCCCTCCGGGCCGCTCCTCATCGCCCCAAGGATAGCGTCTTCCACCACTCCCCCCCATCGCCGCAAACTCCCATTCCGCCTCGGTGGGAAGGCGTTTTTCCGCCCAGACGGCATAGGCGTTAGCATCCTCCCAGGCGATATGCACCACGGGGTGTTTCTCTCTGCCGATGATGTTGCTGCGGGGACCCTCGGGATGACGCCATGAGCCACCATTCACCCATCGCCACCAAGCGGACATGTCCCGCAAACCCACGGGGCCCTCGGTCGGATGGAAAACCAGAGAACCCGGATCAAGGGTCTCGGCGGGAGGCTTGGGTGTGCCCGGCGGAACCTGTTTCTTCAATTCCTCCCAATCGACGGGCCGCTCGGCCACAGTGACATAGCCCGTGGCCCTCGCGAATCTGGCAAACTCGGCGTTTGTCACCGGATGGACATCCATAAAGAATGGTTTGACCTTCACGCGGTGCGCCGGTCTCTCGTTAGGAAAAGCGTATCCTGCATCGGAACCCATCATGAATTCCCCACCGGGAATCAGGACCATGTCACCGGCAGGTTTGGAGGAATGGCACCCCGCCATGCACAGCATTGCGGGCACTATCATGATAAGGAATGCCTTCATCGTCTTTGGCAACGGGAGCTGTGAACGCGCTACTCTGAAAAGATCGATCGCCAGTCATTCCGCATGTCAACGACGACCCATCCTCGTTGGGGTGCGTCAGCAAGGGCTGTCACAAGCTTCCCGCTGCTCCGCGGTTTGGCGTCGTAGACATATTCTCTCTCGGCGTCGGTGTGGTGGACAATCAACCCGAGGGATGGAAACGGATTCCCGATCGTCGTGTATTCAAGCATCTCCTTGTCCCCGTCGCTGTTCCCGAAGGCCGCGATCGGCCTCCGCCCAATGAATTGGTGGATGGACTCGGGTTTTCCGGGGCCGTCATCAACAAATGGATGGTTTGTGGTTTTAAGCAGCACAGGGCCGTCCTCCCGCAGTTCATAGACGACATCGGTGCGGGATCCCAAGACGTGTTCCGGGACGACGCCGTAAACACGCTCGCTGAAGACGCGCATGAAATCCAAGCCGCCGCCGGAAACGATGTAGGTTTTGAATCCATTAGCCCTCAGGTAGGAGAGAACCTCCTGCATCGGCTGGTATGCAAGCCTGTCATAGGTTTTTTTAAATCGGGGATGAATGGCGGTGGCGAACCAACGGCGGACGTTTTGATCGAATTCCCCGGAAGTCATGCCTGTTCCGGCAACGAAGATGATGTAAAACAGGCCCTTGTAGTGCTCCAGCAGGAGCGGCGTCAGATCACCCGCAAGCGCGGCCTGAATATCCTTGTCTGATTTCCACTCGGGGTGATCGGGTAGCCGTCGTTTCAGTTCATCAATCGTGAACGAAATCTGAAAAGGGACCGGATTTTCGGGCCAGAGCGTACCGTCATTGTCGAATACCGCGATCCGCTCGGAGGGAGGAACAAAACTTCCTCCCTTTTCGTCAGTAACTTTCTTCACGAAGGCGATGATGGCCCTCCTAGAAGCGCCGTCATTCCAGGACGACAGAGGCTCGACCGCATGGGCAGCCAGTGCGGACCATAGAATCCATCCCAGCGTGAGAAGGGCGTGACGGATCACCTGGAGAGTCCCTCCTTACTCATGCACCGCGGTCACCGACTCCATCACGCGGTCGAGATTGAAGCTGCCTGGCTTTTGACGCGGCGGGAACTCGCGAAAGCTATGTAACCATCCGCCGACATAACTGGCGGCGGGAGCAATGACAAACATGTGATCGAGGTACCAGCGCTGGTAACCCATGCCGATATCCGGCGCCAACTCAAAGGGATCCATCCGTAGATTGGTGACCATCGGCGCCCGCAGGGCCTCGAAAGGATGCAGCCACACATCCATGCCGTGGGCGTTCTGCTTGAGGAATGTGATCTTCCAGTTTTCGTAGCGAAGGGCCGCCACATTCCCATCATCGGTCCAATAGATGAATTCCTTGCGGGGCCACGGGGCCTCTCCCTTGAGCGCAGGCAGGAGGTTGTTGCCATCAAGGTGCACACTGTAGCTGGAGTCCCCAATCCTGAGCCCCTTGAGTAGGTCCTCCTTTGCCGTGGAATCCCCAGAGGCGGCGAGAAGTGTGGGCAACATGTCCTCGTGGGCCCCGATGTCGTTGATCACGGTGCCGGGCTTGATGACACCTGGCCAGCGGATGAATGTCGGAACGCGGTATCCTCCTTCCCACTGCGTGTTTTTCTCCCCGCGGAACATCGTGGTCCCCCCGTCGGGCCAGGTGAAGGACTCGGCGCCATTGTCGCTGGAATACATCACGATGGTATTTTCCTCCAGGCCGAGTTCCTTGAGTTTCGCGAGCAACTGCCCCACATGCGCGTCGTGCTCGACCATGCCGTCCGCATAAATGCCGAGGCCGGTCTTACCATCGGACTCCTTCTTCAGGTGCGTGAAGATGTGCATGCGGGTAGAGTTCCACCAGATGAAGAAGGGCTTTCCTTCCTTGGCGGCGCGCTCCATGAAGGCGAAGGTCTTCTCGTTGACCTCGTCATCGATCGTCTCCATGCGTTTCCTGTTTAGCGGGCCCGTATCCTTGATGGAGCCGTTGGCAAAGCTGTGAATGACGCCCCGCGGCCCGAACTTCTTCTTGAACTCGGGATTCGTCGGATAGTCGGGATGCTCCGGTTCCTCCTCGGCGTTGAGGTGGTAGAGATTCCCGAAAAACTCGTCGAATCCATGGCTGGTCGGCAGCATGTCGTCCCGATCGCCGAGATGGTTTTTACCGAACTGGCCGGTGACATACCCCCGGGCCTTCAGCAGGGTCGCAATGGTCGGATCCTCTTTTTTCATCCCCTCGGGCGCTCCCGGCAGGCCGACTTTGGTGAGGCCTGTGCGGATCGGCGACTGGCCGGTGATAAAGGCCGCACGACCCGCCGTGCAGGATTGCTGGCCATACCAATCGGTGAAATAGGCACCCTCGCTGGCAATGCGGTCGATGTTGGGAGTGCGGTAACCCATCATGCCGCGATTGATCGCGCTGATATTGAACTGGCCGATATCATCACCCCAGATAATGAGGATGTTGGGCTTTTTCTGCTTCTCGGCTGCAGATGCCGATCCTGAGACAAGAACGAGACCAAGGATGGCTAGAAAGATTCGCACTGGAGAATATGGGAACTTCATGAGTGCTAGAGGGGTAGCAAAACCACTGACTCATTGATAGTCGTCTTTTACAAGGGTGTGATCCGGGATTCGCTCGCTTTACAGGCTCTACGGAGGATCTCAGCCGCAACCTCAGATCTTGGAACTCCTTTCGAAGTCGGATGATCGATAGCAGCGCCGTCTAGCTTACACCTTTGGAGCTTCAGAATTCTCAACTATGCGGTTGATTTCAGTTCTATGCAGTTGATTGCAGTTATCTCTTCGAGTCCCGTTAGGGTCGCCAACGTTACTGGCGATCGCCGCAGGCGAATTTGAACCCGTGGGGTTCGTGCCGAGGCCGAGGGAGCGGCCGAGTCAGATTCCGCAAAGGTGGGACCCGTAGTTGCGGAGGTTTGAGGGCGTATCGATTGATACAGGCGAGAATAGACGCGACTTCTTTGCGGTCAGTAGATTGTGTGAAATCGCTCCGCTCAACTTCGGGGTTCGGGTTTAAAATCAGCAATCAGGGCGTCAGGCGTTCGCAGGCGGTGACAGTATTGCTCATCAACATCGCAATCGTCATCGGACCCACGCCTCCGGGGACCGGGGTGATCGCCGAGCACTTGGGTGCCACGGCCTCGAAGTCGACATCACCTACGAGTCGGTAGCCGCTCTTTGTCGAGGGATCCTCGACGCGGTTGATGCCGACGTCGATGACGACCGCGCCTTCCTTGATATGTTCCGCTCCGAGGGCCTTCGGCCTGCCGATCGCGGCGATCACGATGTCGGCGCGGCGGGTGACGGCGGCGAGATTCTTCGTGCGGGAATGCGCCACGGTGACGGTTGCGTCACCACCCTTGCCCTTGGCCATCAGAAGCAGGGCCATCGGCTTTCCGACAATGAGGCTGCGGCCGACGACTACTACCTCAGTACCCGAAGTCTCAATGCCAGCAGCGATGAGAAGGCGCTGGCAGCCGAGTGGCGTACAGGGGACGAACGCCGTGGGATCCTCCATGGCGAGCTTGGCCACGTTCACCGGATGGAAGCCGTCCACATCCTTGCGGGGGTCTATGGCCACGGTGACGGAATGCTCGTTGATGTGCTTTGGAGGAGGTGACTGGACAAGGATACCGTGGATCTCAGGGTCGACATTGAGCTTGGTGACCAGATCGAGCAGTTCTTCCTGCGTGGTCGAGGCCGGCAACTCGATCTTTCGCGAGTGCATCCCGAGGGCGGCGCAGGTCTTGTCCTTGTTACGCACATAGGCCTGGGAGGCGGGGTCCTCGCCGACAAGCACGACCGCAAGTCCCGGGGTGATGCCCCTTGCCTTCAGGGCCTCGATGCGGACTTTGGTTTCCAGTTCGACTTGGGCGGCGACCGCCTTGCCATCAATGAGTTTCATGGGTTTTTTCTATAGTTGTTAGCATTTTTCAGCACAGCAGGAATTATGTCCCGATGAGTCGCAGAGGCGCGGAGATAAAGTAAATGATGCACAGGGATGAAGGGGATTGGAACCATGAAGCTCATGAAGGTGAAGTAGTTCAGCGTTGCATGCTTTCAGTCCGTGCCTGTTCTCTCTGCGCCTCTGCGTGAGTCCTTTCTATTTCAGTGGCAAATCGGCTTTTTCAGCTTCTTCACGTAGGAGGGTTTCCAGGCGCAGGCGTTCCGATTCCAGATCGGTCGCCTCGGGATCGATGGTCAGGTAGGGATCCATCGTGATGTCGACGCGGGAGAAGGGGATGGGGATGGCGAAGTTGTCCCAGGTCTTGAGCCTGATGGCACTGTGGTAGCGGGCGTGAAGCGGCATGATGGGAATGCCTGTCTTCTGGGCAAGGAAAACAGCGCCCGGGCCGAGCGAATACTTCGGGCCGCGTGGGCCGTCCGGAGTGATAGCGAGGTCGATCCCGGACTCGACGAGGGAGGCGAGTTCACGGATGGCGGTCGATCCCCGACGCGAGCTGGAGCCTCGGACCGAGCCCATGCCGAGGTTTGCCATGACACCTGCGAGGATGTCGCCATCCTTGCTCGGGCTGGTGAGAACGCTGACTCCCTTCCTGCTTGGGTGCTTGGCGGGATAGTGGCGCAGGAATCCGACGGAGATCGCGGGAATACGGTTGTGCCAGAAGACCAGGATCCGGGGACCCTCCGGAGGATTCGTCAGGAAGCCCGAGCGATCGTTGACGCGGAGACGGATTGTCGAGAAGACGAGGCGTGCCAACCCTGCTGCAAGCGAGGCAATGAGTTGCTGTTTGTTCGGAAGCCCCATCAGTCAATCATGTCCGGTTCGCGCCAGCGGCAGGCATTGGGTGCGTGGATGCCGAGTTGATCAAGGACCCGCCATACGACGGTGTCGGCGAGTTCGTTGAAGTCCTTGGGATGGCTGTAGAAGGAAGGGGAGGCAGGGAGGATGATGGCGCCCGCCTCGGTGAGGGTGACAATGTTCCTTGCATGGATAAGGTTCCAGGGGGTCTCCCTGGGAACGATGATCAGCTTGCGGCGCTCCTTGAGGAAGACGTCGGCGGCCCGGAGGATCAGATTCTCACTTGTTCCCGCGGCAATGCGGCCGATCGTTCCCATGGAACTGGGCATCACGATCATTCCGTCGAAGAGGGCGCTGCCGCTGGCAAAGGGAGCGTTCATCGACTTCTCGCTGTGCTCGATGACTCCGGGAGGTAGCTGCAGTTCGCCGATCTCCTCACGGATCACCTGCTTGGCGTAGGGGGATAGAACCAGATGGATCTCATGGTCACCCTGCCCCAGGTGATGGAGCAGCCGCTGGAGGTAAATGGAGCCGCTGGCTCCTGTGGCTGCTAGGACGAGGCGCATAGGAGGAAATGATGAATGATGAATGAAGAATTATGAAGGATGAAAAGGCTCGTGAATCAAGTGATTGGAGGCACGAGATAGACTGCCATAGGGAGCCTTTAGTTGAGACGAGCGGGAGCGAGCGAGTCAAAAGGCGCCTTAATCATACCGAAGGTAGTCCGATCCTGCATTCGCGTGAGAGGATGCATGGTCAGGGACGACAGGTAGATAAAAGGTGGGAGCAGTGAGGCGAAGGGAAAGGGTGAAGGATGAAGAAACTGGGAGATGGGGACTACAGGAGTGAGACTGCAGTAAGGGCGGAGCGTAGCTTGTTGGCACGATCGAGCAGTTCCTTGTACACGGCGGTATTCTTGTTATCTGGCGTGCAGCGGGACGACTCGTCAAGGGTGACAAGGCGGGTGCAGAGGGTGTGGAGGGCTGCCTCGGAGTGATCGCCTTCCGCGGCCCAGGCTGCCTGGATGGCTGCGCCGAGCGCTGCCCCCTCGCTGGAAGTGAGGCAGACGGTCGGCACGCCGAAGACATCGGCGCAGAGTTGGCGCCAGTAGGCGCTCTTGGTGCCGCCTCCGGTGATGCGGATCTCAGTCGGATTCACGCCGAGTGCCCGGAAGCGGTCGAGTCCGTAGGCGAGCCCGAGGGTCACCCCTTCCATGGCGGCGCGTGCGAGGTGGGCGGGGGTGAGGTTCTTCACGGTGATGCCGTGGAGGAGTCCGCTTCCGCGCGGGAGATTCGGAGTACGTTCCCCGGCGAGGTAGGGGAGGAGCAGGAGTCCGTCGCTACCGGCGGGCACCGTCGCGGCCGCCGCATCGTATTGGTCGTGGCTCCAGTCCTTGAAGAGCTTGCGGGTGAGTTCGGTGACCAGGGTCACGTTCATCGTACAGGCCAGCGGCATCCATGATCCGGTGCTGTCGCAGAACGCCGCCACCTCTCCTTTTGGATCGACGACAGGGGAGGGGCTGAAAGCGTAGAGCGTACCCGAGGTGCCGAGGCTCGCGGTCATGATGCCTGGGCGGACATTGCCGGTGCCGATGGCACCCATCATGTTATCGCCGCCGCCTGAGCTGATCGTGACGGTGGCTGAGAGGTTCCACTTCGAGGTGAGTTCCGGACGAAGCACCCCGGCGGGCACCGCCGAGGAGCGGAGCGGGGGAAGCTTGGCCTCGAGACCGGGGGCCACCGCGTCGAGGACCGGGGCGGACCAGGAGCGGGTCTTCACATCAAGGAGCGCGGTGCCGGAGGCGTCTCCGTATTCCATCGACTTCCCGCCGGTGAGCCACCAGTTGATGTAGTCGTGAGGAAGGAGGACGCTGGCCGTTCTTTCCCAGTTCCGGGGCTCGTTCTGGCGGACCCAGAGGATTTTCGGCGCGGTGTAGCCGGTGAGCATGGCGTTGCCGGTGAGTTCCACTACCTTGGCCTCGCCGCCGAGCGCCTTGGTGAGTTCGGCGCACTGGGCGGTCGTCGAGGTGTCGCACCAGAGTTTGGCGGGGCGGACCACTTGTTCGGCGGCATCCAGCAGGACGAGGCCGTGCTGCTGTCCGCTCACACCAATCCCGGCGACTTCGCTCCGTCGGCTTCCCAGTTTCTCCAAAACCTGCGAAATCGTGGACTCCACGGCGGCGATCCAGACGGCGGGATCCTGTTCCATGGCACCGTCCCCCTTGGCTTCCACAAATCCGTAAGCCTGCTGGGCGCTGGCCAAAATCTCCCCTGTGGAGATGTCGAGGGCGACTGTCTTGGTGCTTTGGGTTCCGCTGTCGATGCCGAGGGTGATCATGTGGAGGAAAAGGATGAAGGAAGAATGAAAAATGAAAAAGGATGAATCTGCGATTGGAAGGGCCGATGTCCTGAAAATTGCATGAGGGTCGGGATCAACGATGGGTGAAGAAGTTAAAAAGGTTTGAATGTTGAACTGTTACAATGAGGACCAAGGAAGCGCTTATTAAATCGCATAGAGGCCGTTGCGGGAAGAACTGGCCGCGGGCAAGGCGGCTTGGCGCGAGCATCCCCGCAGTGGGCTACCGTAACGGATGCGAAGCAACGGCCGGGCAAGCAAAGCGCCAAGCCAACGAAGCCCCCGTGCCACGCCACGAAGCCAAAGGCTTTGTGGCCTTTGGCTTGGATCTCCGCAACCCGGAGGGCTGAAGCCATTTGTCGATTTTTGCGGCGTTGCTCGCTCGAGCGAGACCGCTGTGGGTATTGACTCGCTCGCTCCCGCTCGGCTTGCCCTGACGGGTTTGCCTCCGGCAAATTTACCCAAGCCGCACCCGCAGCGACGTGTTGCCCAGCACTCGCGCCTTCAAAAATCAGCAATTGCTCTTCAGCGGCCTTCATGGGATTTAATCAGCGCTTCCCTAAGGGGATTGTGTGAATCACGAAACATTGTTCCCTGATGATCTGCCACATGGAGGCTATTTTATGGCATGCTTGAAATTCCCTTTTTTAACCTTTTAATGGTTCAACTTTTTAACCCGATCGTCTCGCGCCATCTTGGTGAATGCTACGGATCTGTTGGCCTGCTTCCATTGCAAAATCTTGGATTACTTCTTGCCAAGAGCCTTGGGAATGGGCATTCTACCTGACCACTTGAGACAAATTTCCGGCAACAATTATTGACATGAGCATCATCGCCACCATCGAAAAAGAGCAGTTCAAGACCGACCTCGTCCAGTTCGAGGTGGGTGATTCCATCTGCGTTCACACTCGCGTCATCGAAGGTGACAAGGAGCGTATCCAGAAGTACGCAGGCATCGTCATCGGCCGCAAGGGCACCGGTATCAATGCCAACTTCACCGTCCGCCGCGTCAGCTTCGGCGAGGGTGCCGAGCGTGTGTTCCCCCTTCATTCACCACGTATCGCCAAGCTTGAGGTCGAGAAGCGTGGATCAGTCCGCCGTTCCAAGCTGAACTACCTTCGCAACCGCAAGGGCAAGGCTGCCGTCACCGTGAAGGAGAAGGCGCAGGAACTAGCCTAATCCGATTTAGGGAAGTTTTTACAACCCACCCGATGACGAACAAGCGTCTCGGGAAGATTTACAAGAAGGGCCTCCGGACTAAATCCGGGGGCCCTTCGCTTTACCACGAGCAGGAGCTTCATGCTCGGGGGATCCATCCCGTTGCTGGTGTTGATGAGGCCGGGAGGGGTCCCTTAGCTGGTCCTGTGGTGGCCGCAGCAGTCGTCTTGCCCGATGACTTTGAGTTGGAGGGCCTTGATGACTCCAAGAAGCTTACGCACGAACAGAGGGAAGTTTTGTATGTCCGGTTAACAGAAAATGCATCTGTTTTTTTTGCAATAGCCGAGGGAACTTCAGACGAAATCGGACAACTCAATATCCTGAGAGCTACTCATCTTGCCATGAAACGCTCGTTGGATGGATTGAAGGAAAATGGGCATCCTCCCGCCCACGCCTTGGTGGATGGATTGCCCGTGAAGGGATTGCCTGTGGAACAGACTGCCTTGGTTGGGGGGGATGGGTTGAGTCTGAGCATCGCTGCGGCAAGCATTCTGGCCAAGGTCACCCGGGACAGGATCATGGATGAGCTCGACCGGGAGTTTCCTCAATACGGATTCGCCCGTCATCGGGGCTATGCCACGGCGGACCATCTCGCTATGCTTCGAGAGCATGGACCTTGCCCGCATCATCGACTCGGTTTTGCGCCGGTCGACCAGCCCACCTTCGGGTTCTGAAAGTCACATCGCCCTGGGCAAGTGGGGGGAGGAGGAGGCTTCTCGCCATCTGAAACGGATTGGTTGGAAGATTCTCCGCCGAAACTTCCGCGCACCGGGGGGAGGGGAAGTCGATCTCGTCTGCCGGGACCATGACACGCTTGTCTTTGCCGAGGTGAAGACCCGCCGATCCGAAGAACTGGGACGCCCCCTTGATGCCGTGGATCGGAAGAAGCAGCAGCTTATCCGCCGCGGAGCACTTTACTGGCTCCGACTCCTCGAGATGCCTGACATTACCTTCCGCTTTGATGTGGTAGAGGTGTTGGCGACTGATCCAGTTGAGATTCGGGTGATCGAGAGCGCCTTCACGCTACCGGATCCACTCCGTTACTGATCCTTCATTGAAGGCGCGAATGCTGGGCAACACATAGCTGAGGGAGCAGCTTGGGTAGTTTGCCGCAGGCAATCCCGTCAGAGAACCAATTCGCTTTGAAGAGATGCGGAGAAATGGCCGCTCTCGCTCCCGCGAGTAGCGCCTTTCAGGCTACGCTTTGCGTAGGCTATCCCGAGCATTCCCATGCTCCCGTATTGTCGCAGGCATGCAGCCCTCACGGGCTCGGATTTGCGGGCGCAAAGCGCTGTTCAACCGAGCGGGAGCTTAGCGAGTCAATACCCACGCCGCCACCATGGGATTTAATCCAAACTCCGAAGTTGAAATAGATTTCCCATTTTTTCACCAAATGCTCTTCCCCGGGTAATGCAGCCCTGAAAATACCCCCCGGTATTCCAAGGCTGCATTACTGTTCGGAGGGGAACGCGAATGTAGTGCAATATGAGCGTTAACACAACGATAATTTATCAAAACTCCGGGATTCGGAATGAGATTCCCCCCTTCAGCCTTGGAAAAGCGGTTCCTTGGTCCAGCCATCCGCTCGGGACGTCATCTTGGAATCAGGGCAAAAAAATAACGCAGCCTTGAGAATACCCCCCGATACCTCAAGGCTGCGTTATGTCTCCGAGGAGATGTTCTTGACTGTAGGAAAGAATGATACGGCATGCAATAAAATCTTATGTTACAAGTGCATCACACACGGGAATTCGCGGAAAGTCGGTTTTCCTCCAAGCAGGCGGAGATGTTTTCCGTGAATTCGGCCTGGATTCCTGCATGGTATGTCGTGCATGACCGCTCCCTCCTATGAACTCGTTACACTGAAGGGCGGGGCGCACAGCATTCGTTCGACGGCCCACGGGGAGACGATGCATATCGGCACGGATCCCTGCACGGAGGCCATGGAACTCCATGTCGGCCAGCAGCGTCTTGCTGAGCGTGTTGCGGCGTGCTCTGAGTCGCCGCCCTTCGTTGTTTGGGACATCGGGCTCGGGCCTGCAGCGAATGCCATTACGGCGATTACGGCGATTAAAGAACTCAACGGGGTGGGTATGGAAGGCAAGTCGGTGGAGATCCACAGCTACGAGATCGACACCTCGGTGCTGGAATTCTCACTTCAACATGCCGCGGCCCTGAAGTATCTCGCAGGATGGGAAGCCACGGTCGGGGAGTTGCTTGTATCCGGGGTTGCTCGCCCTGCACCGGGAATGACTTGGCATCTTCATCGCGGAGACTTCTCTCGATCGCGGCCCGAGGCCCCGTCGCCTTCGGCTATCTTCTTTGATCCCTATTCCCCGGCGAGGAATGCCGAGATGTGGAGTCTGGAGACCTTTCGCATGATCAGGGATGCGGTTGCCGATCCCGATGCCCCGGACTGCACGATGACCAATTACACCCGATCGACATCGGTGAGGGTGACGATGTTGCTGGCCGGTTGGTTCGTTGGAACCGGCGTCCCGACCGGAGAGAAGGAGGAGACAACGATTGCGGCCAATAGTCCCGGTTTGCTGGAGAAGCCGCTCGATGGGGCGTGGTTGAGTCGGGTCCGCTCCTCGACGAATTCCTCACCCTTGCGTGGCCGCAACTACGAGCGGGGACCGATCTCCCCGGAGGACTACGCCCGCCTCATCGCCCATCCCCAGTTTTCGTAGCGCACTGCTACTGCCAGACGTTCCTGTCGAGATTCCGGTAGCTGAGGGCCTCGAGGAGGTGATCTGGAGCGATGGATTCGCTTTCAGCCAGGTCCGAGATGGTGCGGGCCACTTTCAGGATCCGGTCGTAGGCCCGGGCGCTGAAGTTGAGATCGGCCATGGCGTTCTTGAGGAGTTCGTTCCCGCGGTCGTCGAGGCGGCAATGCTCCTTGAGTTGAGCATGACTCATGCGCGCGTTGCAGGTTGTGATTCTCGATTTCCGTGATTTCGTGAAGCGGTGGTTCTGGATGGCTCGTGCCTCTAGGATCCGTTCCCTGATGACGGCCGAGGACTCTGCCGGGAGAGTGTCCGAAAGTTCCTTGTATTCCACCGCCGGTGCCTCGACATGGAGGTCGATGCGGTCGAGGAGGGGGCCCGAGATCTTCTGTCGGTAGCGCTCGACCTGTTTGTCGGAGCAGCGGCAATTTCGCTTCGTGTCGCCGTAGTAACCGCATGGACAGGGATTCATCGCGGCCACAAGCATGAAGGCGGAGGGGAATGTCATGGTTCCCGTGGCCCTGGAGATCGTCACCTTGCCATCCTCCAAAGGCTGACGCATCACTTCGAGGGTCGAACGGTGGAACTCGGGCAACTCATCGAGGAAGAGGACGCCGTGATGGGCGAGGCTCACCTCGCCCGGGGTGATGTTCGCCGTGCCCCCCAGCAACCCGATGTCGGAGATAGTGTGATGCGGATCGCGGAAGGGACGGCGCAGCACGATCGACTCCCCGGAGGAGAGGAGGCCGCAGACGGAATGGATCTTGGTGGTCTCGATCGCCTCCTCGAGCGACATCGGTGGCATGATGGTCGGGATGCGGCGCGCCAGCATCGACTTTCCGGATCCGGGAGGGCCCAGAAGGAGTAGGTTGTGCCCTCCGGCGACGGCCACCTCGATGGCCCGCTTCACCTGGTGCTGGCCCTTGACCTCCGAGAAATCGACATCGAAGGCGTCGCCGAGGGAGAGCAATTCCTCCCCGTTGCCCTGCTGGGGTAGGAGTTCCGACTTCTTGGAGAGAAACTCATACGCTTCTCTGAGATTCCTGACCCCGTAGACTTCGATTCCACGGACGACGGATGCCTCGCGGACATTCGCCATGGGGAGGATGACTGCCTTCTTGCCTCGTGCACGGGCTTCGAGAGTGAGGGGAAGCGCCCCCTTGACCGGACGCACCTCCCCGGTTAGGGCGAGTTCGCCGGCAACCGCACATCGGGAGAGCCTCGGGAGTTCCTCCTCCGTGTCCGTGGCGATCATTCCGAGCGCGATCGGAAGGTCGAAGCTCGGTCCCTGCTTCTTGATGTCGGCCGGGGCGAGGTTCACCGTGGTGCGCTTGCGCGGCCAGCGGTAGCCGCTGTTGGAGAGTGCGGCGATTACCCGGTCCTTGCTCTCCTTGACGGCCGTGTCGGGAAGTCCCACGACGATAATCGAGGGCTCGCCGGGGCCCGTGTTGACTTCAATTTCTATCTCGGTGGCGTCGACACCGACTACGGCGGCAGAAAAAATTGTGGTGATCATTTCAGGGTGGGTGCGACACCAATTCCACGAGCGATGCCGGTTGTAAACATCGGGTTTCGGTTTTTTTGTTCTCTCTTCGTGGAGGAGCCTTCGCGAAGGGAGAGGAAAATATTTCGAACGCACGGGTTGACACCCTTGTCAAACGACCAAAGGAAAACAACCAACCCCACATACCATGAGCTACGAAGATTCAGATGCCGGATTCCAACTCTACCTGCGCCAAATCGCGCAGTACCCGCTGCTGACCCCGGAGAAGGAGGTGGCGCTTGCCGCCAAGATCAAGAAAGGGAACAATGCTGCCAAGGCCGAGATGATCCGCGCCAACCTCAGGCTGGTCGTCAAGATCGCCCGTGACTACGCCAACCTCGGCCTTCCGCTGCTTGACCTCATCTCCGAGGGGAATATCGGCCTGGTAAAGGCCGTGGAGCGTTTCGATCCCGCCAAGGGTGGCAAGCTCTCGACCTACGGAGCCTGGTGGATCAAGCAGTCTATCAAGAGGGCCCTGGCTAATCAGGGAAAGACGATCCGTCTTCCCGTCCACCTGGTCGACAAGATCGCCAAGATCCGCCGTGTCGGCGCCGGTCTCAGCGACGAGCTCGGCAGGGAGGCAACCGACGAGGAGATTGCCGAGGAGGTCGGAATGAACGCTTCCAAGGTAAGCCAGCTCAAGCAGGCGGCGGTTCGCCCAGCCTCGCTGGATGCGCCCGTCGGCGAGGAGGACTCCACTGAGTTCGGGGAACTGGTGGGTGATACCGCGGCGGTCGATCCCTTCGAGAGCCTGAGCGACAAGAATATCCAGATGGAAGTCGGCGATGCGCTCGAGCAACTCGATGACCGTGAGAGGAAGATTATCAACTCCCGTTTCGGTCTTGATGGATCCGATCCGATCACCCTCGAGGAGGTCGGTGAGAAGTTCGGAGTCACCCGGGAGAGAATCCGCCAGCTCCAGAACATCGCCCTTGGAAAAATGCGCCGGGCGCTTGCCAAGCGGGAGAGAATGCAACCCGAGAACCTCTGCCTCGCCCATGCGGCTTAAAGACGCCCAGGGAACCGCAGAAACGGTGAAAGGGGTGAATCGGGCCGTTCCCAAATATGATTCCTCCTTCTGACCCTTTCACTTTTTCACTTTTCCACCTTTTAACTCTCCGTCGGTCAACCGATGGAGAAGTCCCCCGTGCCGGTGGCGGGTGGATTCGTTCCGGACAGCCATTCCCAGTGCCTTTTTCTGGCCCAAGAGCACGACCATCCGCTTGCCGCGGGTGACTCCCGTGTAGAGCAGGTTCCGCTGCAGTAGAAGATACTGCTGCATGGCCAGCGGAATCACGACGACGGGGAACTCCGACCCCTGGCTCTTGTGGATCGTGATGGCGTAGGCCAGTTCGAGTTCGTCGAGTTCCCCATACTCGTAGACGACCTCACGCTTGCCAAAGCGCACGACGAGCTGCTTCTCCTCTCTGTCCATGGAGCGGATGCGACCGATGTCGCCGTTAAAGACCTCCTTGTCATAGTTGTTCGAGGTCTGGATAACCTTGTCGCCGGTGCGGAAGAGGCTCCCGTAGGCCTGATACTCGTCGCGGTATTCGCTGCGTGGATTGAGCGCCGACTGCAGGCGTAGATTCAGTTCCTTGATGCCGAGGCTTCCCCGGTGCATGGGGCTGAGGATCTGAATTCCATCGACCGGGTCGACTCCCAGATGCTTGGGTAACCGGTCGCGCACCAGTGTGACGAGCGTGGCGGCGCACTCCTCGGCATCCTCACGGTCAACAAAGAGGAAGTCGGAATCCTTCGGAGCCTCGATGATGTCGGGGATCTCGCCGCGGTTGATCGAGTGCGCTCCGCTGATGATCCTGCTGTCGCCCGCCTGTCGGAAGATTTCGCGCAGATGGACGACCGGGATCATCCCACTCCGGATGATGTCGCCAAGGACCAGTCCCGGCCCCACGCTGGGGAGTTGATCGGCATCGCCCACGAGGATCAGGCGTGCCTTCCCGGGAAGGGCGTCGAGAAGGCGGCTCATGAGTGGCACGTCGACCATCGAGACCTCGTCGACCACCACGACATCACCTTCGAGGGGATTGGAGGCATTTCTCTGGAAGCCGCCCCGTGCGGGCTGAAACTCCAGCAGTCGGTGCAGCGTGGAGGCCTCCAGGCCAGTTGCCTCGGCCAGGCGCTGGGCCGCACGTCCCGTGGGAGCCGCGAGAAGGCACTTGAGCTTCTTGGCTGTGAGGATTTTCAGGAGGGACTGGACCAGGGTGGTCTTCCCGACGCCCGGACCTCCCGTGATGACGACGGCCCGGCTTCGCAGCGCTATCCTGAGGGCATCGTGCTGGCTGGGGGAGAGTTTGCGCCCGGTCTTCTCTTCGACCCAGGGGATCGCCTTCTCCGTGTCGATGGGAGGATCGGGTTCCTTGGCTTTTGAAAGTCTCAGAAGCTGGCGGGCAATCCGCTCTTCGGCATCACGGAGGTTGGGAAGAAAGATCAGTTCCTCTCCGGCGATCTTCTCGGAGAGGATCCGCTCATCCTTTAGATGGCGCTCGAAGGCTTCGGCCACCACCGATTCATCGACTTCGAGGAGACGGGAAGCCCCTTCCAGTAGATCGCGGCGAGGCAGGGCGCAATGCCCCTCCGTCGTGGCCTGATCCAGGATATGTTCGATAGCGGCGCGTGCCCTGAGCAGGGAGTCGGCCTCCAGTCCAAGCTTCTCGGCCACGCTGTCGGCGGAGTGGAACCCGATGCCGTGGATGTCACGGGCGAGCCGGTAAGGATCGGCGCGGATGAGTTCGATCGCCTCGGCACCGTAGGACTTGTAGATACGCACGGCGCGGTTGGTTCCGAGGCCATGAGCATGTAGGAAGAGCATGATGTCGCGCACCACCTTCTGCTCAGCCCATGCATCCTTGATCCTCTGCCTGCGCTCGCGACCGATGCCCTCGACTTCCTGCAGACGCTTTGACTGGTTCTCGATGATGTCGAAGACCTTTTCCCCGAATTTCTTCACCAGCTTCGTTGCGTAGACGGGGCCGATCCCCTTGATCATTCCGCTTCCGAGATATTTCTCGATCCCCTCAAGGGAAGTCGGCGGCTGGGTCTTGAGCCTGTGGGCCTTGAGTTGAATCCCATGATCCCGGTCACGCTCCCAGCTCCCCTGGGCAGTCACCCACTCTCCGGGCGCGACGGAGGGAAGGCTGCCGAGGACGGCGACCGGTTCCTTCCGGCCCTGCACCTTCACCTTGAGGATGCAGAATCCTGTCTCCTCGTTATGGAAGGTGACGCGCTCCACCTGCCCGCTGAGGGCGTCATCGGGCCCGCCGGGAACCGGCTCATTGTCCGGTTTTTTTCGGAAAGGTCGGCGCGGAGGCATGGTTGATCATGCCACGGGAATCCCTTGACGCCAATGCCTCACTCTCCGGCGACCATAGCCAGGACCCGTTCTGCCTGCTTGAGGTGGAGACCGAGGTGGAATCCGAACATGCAGTGCCACTTGTGTGCGTCGAAGGGGCCGAAGATCGGATGAGGGCGTTGGGCGGTTCCACGCAAGGAGGGTAATGTGGAGACCATGGACAGATAATCGTTAACCGATTGCCGGAAATAACCAATCTGCTCGGATCCTGATACGCCCTTGGGAAGAACATCGGTCTTGGAGTTCATGAGCGCGGCGCCCCCGGGCTCCTTTCCGAGTGCCAGGGCCTCCACCATGGCGGCGATGCTACGGTTCACGATCGCGTTGTGTTCCATGATCTGAAAGAACGACCACCCGCGCATTTCCGGATCCACGCCGATCATCGGGGGTACCGTCGCTTGTTCCATTCCCTCGCCTGCACCGAAGCGATCGGCCAGACTCAGGTAGGCATCGGTATTGCTCCGGATCATTCCTGAAGCTTTGTCGCCGGAGGTGAGAAGGAACTTGGTTCTGATAACAGTCTTGATGATCGGATTGCTCACAGGCTTGGTTCTCTCTTCCTGAGTCCGCGAGTTCCAGATTAATTTGTTCTGCATGACCCTGCAGGAGCCCTCATTTATCGATCTGCCCACCCCTACCGGCCCGATGCGCGTCCATCGCTTCCTGCCTAAGGAGGGGAGTTGGCCAGCCGTGATCCTCTATTCCGAAATCTACCAGATGACCGGGCCGATTCAGCGACTTGCGGCGAGGCTTGCCTGCGAAGGATTCGAGGTGCTCGTCCCCGAAGTCTACCACGAGTATGAGGCGCCCGGCACGGTGCTGGCCTATGACAAGGAGGGGACTGATCGCGGGAACTTCCTGAAATTTGAGAAACCGGTCGCAGCTTTTGATTCCGATGCGAAGGCATTGATTGATTCCGTCACCGCGCGACCCGGGTATCGCTGGAAGGGTGTTGGAACGATCGGCTTCTGCCTTGGGGGACATCTCGCTTTCCGTGCGGCTTTGGATACGAGAGTCGCCGCTTCGGCCTGCTGGTATCCCACAGACATTCATTCCGCATCACTCGGCAAAGGAAAAAGCGACGATACGCTGGCCCAGAGCGGGGAGATCTCCGCGGAGTTGCTCCTGATCTGGGGCCGGCAGGACCCCCATGTACCCACCGAAGGGCGCCGCAAGATTTACGATCACCTTACCGAGACCGGGAGAAACTTCACCTGGCATGAGTTCAACGCCGCCCATGCCTTCGCCCGCGACGAGGGGCTTCGCTACGACGAGGCGGCGACGCGTCTTGGGTGGGAGATGACCGTGGAACTCTTCAAAAGGAAGCTGATCTAGGGAACCGCTGATAAAATCCCATGATGGCTACTGAAGACCATTTGCTGATTTTTTAACGTCACTTCTCTCCCGAGAAGAAGTGCCATCCCGCATCGGTATGGTGGATCATGCCTTAGGCATGCTTCTCCACGACTCTTTCCAGAGTCTTGGTCGAAGGCGCTAGTGCTGGGCAACACGTAGCTACGGGAGTGGCTTGGGTAGATTTGCCGGAGGAAAACCCGACAGGGCGAGCCGAGCGAACATCGAGTGAAGGGATTCAAGATGAAGCCTGCGAAGCAGTCCTAAGGACGTGGGCCTCGGGAGAGGCCGAGGCAAAGCGAGCGAGGCAATGCTTCTTTGCGGTCAGTAGATTATTTCAAATCGCTCTGTTCAACTTCGGAGTTCGGGTTCAATCAGCGATTTCCTAAACGGAGATCAGGTTGATTAGTGTACGCCAAAGGAAAAACTGAAGTCGCATTTTGGCAAAGTGATTCATTCTTCCGCCAAAAGAATACCCACAGGATCAATCCCCGAGCCCTCCACTTACGCCTTCTTCGGACTCGTGGTTTTCGCTCCGATCGCGAGAACGTCCCGTCAGTTCACGTTCCTGGCTCCCTGATTTCCCAATTTTTCCAACTCAGGCAACCGCGAGTTCCAGGTCGGTCTGTCCCGGGAAGATCTCGAAGAGGATCGGGACTCCACCGAGTTCGGCAAGGAGACGTCTGTTCCCCTCGCGGGCCGGATCATCCTTATCGGCGGGATGGTTGTTGAGGAGAATTCCCGCGCAAGTCAGTCCGCGTGCCTTGATGGACTCGAGGGTGAGCAGCGCATGATTGAGCGTCCCCAGTCTGTTGCGGACGACAAGCAGGACGGGAAGATTCATCTCCTTGGCTAGATCGGCGGCGTCATAGGTTGACGATAGCGGCACGAGCCATCCGCCGACTCCCTCCACGAGAAGGGAACGGTGGGTATTGCGAAGATGATGGAATGCCTGCATGACCTCGGCGGGGTTGAAGGTCCGCCCCTCCAGACGCGCGGCCTCGATCGGGGCGAGGGGAGCCTTGTAGGCGACGGGGGTGACTTCCTCGGATGAAAGTTCGTCATCCGCCGCCGCACGGAGCGCCCCTGTGTCTCCCGGTTCCCCGCAGGAGACAGGCTTCATCGCAACGGTGTCGAATCCAGCCTTACGGAGGCTGCGGGTTAGAAGGGCGGTGGCGAAGGTTTTTCCCGCATCGGTGTCGGTGCCGGTGATGAAGAAGTTCATGAGTAGGAAACAGGACTTTTGACTAAAGACTGTGAGGCTGGAGTTCTGAGTGTAGACGACAAAAGTTTAAAAATGAAATCTGATATCTAATACCATCTCCACTCTTATTCCGATTTAATCAGCGGTTCCTTAGTGGACATTCGCCGCGATGACTTCCAATCCGCGCAGGGTGAGGAGGGGATCCACCTTGTTGATGAGCGTTTTTCCACCCCCCTTGGTGGAGAGGCGTGATACCAACTCTGCATCACCCCCCGTGGCGATGACATAAGGTCGTTTCCCTCCGAAAACCTCAGCGGTCATCCGTGACACCGTTTCGCGCACCAGACCGACTGCTCCGAGCAGGAGTCCTATCTTAATTGCCTCGGTGGTGCTCTTTCCAAGGCATCTGCGGATGGAGGTGATTTTCGTCAGGGGAAGGAGGGCGGTGCGCTCATGCAGGGCGCTTGCGGCTGTCGGCAATCCCGGTGCGATGACCCCGCCCCGGTAGCATCCCTTGGCATCGATCACATCGAAGGTGACCGCCGTTCCGAAATCGACGACGATCGAGGGAAGCTTTCCGAGGTGGACTGCCGCGGCGGCATTGGCCAGGCGGTCGGCGCCGATCGAGGAGGGTTTCGGATAGTTGATGAAAACACCTCCGGGCACCCTGTGATCGACCCAGACCGGGGGGCAGGGGAGCGATGCCGCAATCATGCGGCTGACTCCGGGAACCACCGAGGCGATGACGGCGCGATCGGCTTTCAGGGAGGCCAGATCGGAGGGGGTGAGTTGCTTGGTCGGGATCCGCCTGACGCGCCCGATCTTGCCGTCGCGACTCAGGGCGATCTTGGTGAAGGAGTTGCTGACGTCAATCAGCAGGATCCTGACTTCACGCCGGATGTATCCGTCCCGTTTCAACGCTATCCTCCCGAGGCGTTCGCCAGATCGGCTTCCTCCGGCGGCAGAGCGCCCTGAAATCTCTTTTTGTCGATCGCCTTCATGTAGGCCTCGTGGGGGGAGATCGTCCCGTCGAGCATCTTCTCCCAGATGGCATCATCCATGAACTGCATCCCCTCGGCCTTTCCTGCGACGATGACGTCCTGGAGTTTCTGGGTCGCTCCCTCACGGATGATGGCGGAGACGGCGTTGTTGACTTTGAGGATCTCGTTGATGGCGACGCGACCCTTGCCGTCCGCTTTCTTGAAGAGAAGTTGCGCCACCACGCCGCGCAGTGAGGAGGCGAGCATGGTGCGGACCTGGGACTGTTGATCGGCCGGGAAGGCGTCGATCATGCGGTCGACGGTCTTGCGGGCATTGTTGGTGTGGAGGGTTCCGAAAACCAGCAGGCCGGTTTCCGCGGCGGTCAGCGCGAGGGAGATGGTTTCCAGATCGCGCATCTCGCCGACGAGCACTATGTCGGCATCCTCGCGGAGAGCGGCCTTCAGTCCCGACGCAAAGGTCGGGGCGTGCTCGGGAACCTCGCGCTGGGTGATGATGCTCCGCTTGTTGCGGTGGACGAACTCGATCGGTTCCTCGATGGTGACGATGTGGCGGCCGTAGTTGGTGTTGATGTAGTCGATGAGCGCCGCAAGCGTGGTGCTCTTACCTGATCCGGTGGGTCCGGTGACCAGGACGATCCCGCCGCGCATATCGCCGAATTCCTTGATGACCTCGGGGACATTGAGTTGTTCAAGAGTCAGGATCTTCGTCGGGATGATACGGAAAACCGCGCCGTAACCGTGGGCCTGTTTCAGGTAGTTGCAGCGGAAGCGGCTGTTCTCGTCCATCTGGTAGGCGAAGTCGAGATCGCCGCACTCCTCGTACTTCTGCCACTTCTCGGGCGTGCAGATCTCGCTGAGCATGTAGGCCATCTGCTCCCGGGTGAGCGGGGGCGAATCGGGCCAGATCGGAACGATCTCGCCGTGGCGGCGGATCTTTGCGGGTTGTCCTTCGGCAAGGTGAAGGTCGGAGGCGCCGTTTTCGATCAGTGCCTGGAAGAGTTCGTCGATGTATGCCATGAACGTGGGAAGGATGGGTCAGATTCCGCAGACATTGCGCATCTCGGTCTTGTTCTCGGCGCGGTAGAGAGCCTCCTCGGCCGTGATGATTCCCTGCCGGTAGAGATCCGCCACTGACTCGTCCATCAGGATCATTCCGGCCTTCTTGCCAGTCTGGATGATGCCTGGAAGCATGAAGGTCTTTGCTTCGCGGATGAC
>Ga0208327_1000018_pt1 | contig 44573 bp, 35 predicted proteins | sample LakMenEpi26Jun08_FD_150733 | JGI IMG/M metagenome (GOLD analysis project Ga0208327, IMG submission 150733) | Freshwater microbial communities from Lake Mendota, WI - 26JUN2008 deep hole epilimnion (SPAdes) | ecosystem: Environmental > Aquatic > Freshwater > Lake > Epilimnion/Euphotic zone ...
TTTTCGTGATAATAGCGCAACCCTGCGGTGAAATCGATCGGTGCGAAAGGCAGCGTATAGGTGCCTTCGCCGAACAGCGCGCGCGCCTTGCTGGTCGTCCGGTCAATATTGTCGATCCCGAAGAGTGCAAAGACAAACGCATCGGCGCGAACCGCGTCGCGGACGTAGCCCCCCAACGTCCATTGCAGCGGGCCGTCGCTCGATGACGCGATCCGCGCCTCGTGTGCGTCAACCGTGATGCCGATATTGGCGTCGAGCGTTCCGCCAAACAAGCGTCCCGACTGGGGCAAGTCCAGCTTGTTGTGCGAGTAGCTGTAGAAGGCTTCTGCGCCGCCGAGGTCGTAACGTGCGGTAGCGCCGTAGAGACGATATTTGAAACCACCGCTCAGCGAGGCCGATTGGGACTGCTCGCCGTCATCGCTGGCCTTCGAATCACCGCCGGGAAAATTGCCTTTGTAGAACCAGTAGCTGCCAGTGAACGAAAGCCGCCCGGTGGGGTCGAAGCGCGCCTTGGCTCGGAAAGTCGTGAAGGTCTGGTCGTTGAGATTGGTTCCACCGGTCGCCGCGTTGTCGATCCAGCCCGGAAGCTTCTCGCCGGTTCCCGCGACCCGCACCGCGAGCACGCCGGGCACGATCGGCGCGTTGAACGCGCCCTTGATGCCGCGATTGGTACCGCCGTCCTCGGTGCTCGAGACATTGGCCGAGCCCTTGGCCTCCCATTCGTCGAGATCAGCACCCTTAGTGAGGATGCGTATCGTACCGCCCATTGAGCCTTCGCCGAACAATGTCCCCTGCGGGCCGCGCAAAATCTCGACCCGGTCAAGATCCCATGCGCGCACGTCGGGTGCGATAGGCACGGTGACGCCTGTAAAAGGCAGGTCATCGAGGTAATAACCATTCTCGTTCGCCCCAAGTGAGGTCGAGATTCCGCGAATCGTGATCTTCTGGCTGCCGGAACCTTGGTCGTAAACACCGACGCCGGGCGCCTCTTGGAGGAAGTCCGCGAGATTGTCCGCACCGCGCAGTTCGAGCGCCTCGCCGCTAACTGCCGTCAATGCGATCGGAATATCGATCGCGCGCTCCTCACGCTTGCGGGCTGTAACGATAATCTCAGGAATCGACTCGCTTTCGGCTGACGCCCGGGGAACGGAACCCGGCTCCTCCTGAGCAAGGGCTGGCGATGCCGCGAGCATTGCGGTAATAAAGGCAAGACGACTAATTACAAAACTGGACATGGTTTCCCCCCGTTTTTGGACCTCAAAACGTAGGACGCACTACGCGCGCGCAGGGACAGAAGATTCTTTTCGATTTTGTGACGCGGCATGGAATCGAGCGCCGCGGAAACATGTAATTACACTGCCGACTGTCTGACGATGAGAAGGTAGCCGAAGCGATCGGGTTCCTCACCGATGATAGTCGACTGCCCAGTCTCGAAAAGACGGGTCGCGCATTGATGGCTTTGCGGCAACGTCAGCTACCCACAACAAAGCTGCCAAACCGGACTGTAAGGACACGACAACTTTTCGGTCGTTCGTTCATCCATTCATACTTCAGGAACACCCACCGCAGATTACATATCGCGCTTGCCTTACCCAGAGTTCGGACATTACCAACAGGTCACGAAACATCGCCAACCGCAAGCTTGTCAAGATTCTGCAAATTGAGGCGGTAATATGCCAGCAGTTGAGCATGTTGCTCTTGCCAGCCTTTTTCCTCAATCTGCATCATAGCATCAACAGCAATCGCCCGTTCAGCGACTTTCCGAAAGCGGACTGGATTTTCCGACGGATTGATGAGCGGTGAAAGCTCGGCAAGCAACCTCCAGGCTTCTTCGTAAGACCATCGCCCACCTTCTTTCACTTTGGACTTCGCAAAATGCCGGTCTGCTACTGCCAGTTTGAGATTGATAACCCTGTCATTATCACCGGTCACATAGTGCCGTTGCCCGCTATTATGGATCATGTCCTTTTGGTGAATGATTACATAATCTTCCCAGTCCCACTTGCCGAATGCACGTTGGTCACTGTCAGTCAGTATCGCCAGCATCGCATCAGCATATCCGTAAGCCATGGCCTTTGGTACGAACGCGTTGTCGCTTTTACACGCACTTGAGATTTCTCGTTCCCAATCGTTAAGGTGACGTTCTTCGTAAATGTCGCAAAAGTCGTCACCGCCACTGAAGGCTTCTTTCGGAGCATTAGCGTAAGCTGGTCGATATCGCCTTTTGAGTGCTTCTCGAGCGCTATCAAACGTTGCGGGACTAGGGGTAAGTTGCGCGTCTAGCACAGCAAGCCGAAGTTGAATTTCCATCGAGGTCAGATCACCGCTTGAACTGTCTTGGACAAACTCCAGCGCCGATGACACATATGGATCCAAACCCGGTCGGCCACCATCGCGCATTGGCAGTAGTTTTTTTCAATCCCTTCATATTGCGTAAAAATGTTTCGGGCTTTTGTCGCGAAGCGACTTGATTGGAATACTTCTGCGGTGCTGAGATATAGGTCAATCCGGTTTAAAAAGTCGAAATTCAGTGTGTTCTTGACGAACCTCAATTTGTTGACCGCCGGAGTGTTCGCTACATATGATCGCAGCTTTTCAGACTGAGAATCGTCCAGCCGCGAATCTTCTTTTTCATCTTCGGCTGCGAATTCCTTATCCAATGCCGCCAATGCGTCCGTAAGGTCGCGGTCCAATTTCGCAGATATCGCGTCAGATGTCCCGTCCCGTTTTTCGATAAAGCTCAAGGCCTGTTGGACTGTGTCTTCGTCGCCGTAACGCAAATGCCATCTGATAAGTAGCTAGCGTCTTTCTCGACGAGCATCGACGATTGCGTGATCGTGCACTTTTTGATTTGGCGATCGACAGCAAGTTGCGCGGTTGCGACATTGTAAAAATGAAGATCGGTGATGTCATTGCAGGTGGGGCGATCCGAAATCGTGCAACGGTCATGCAACGAAAAACCAAGCGTCCCGTCCAATTCGAAATCATGACCGAGGCGCGTCAAACTCTCCTAACTTGGCTGAACCGTCGGGGAGGTTCGCACGATGATTTCATCTTTCCAAGCCGTGTTAATTATTTGGGCCATCTTAGTACGCGCCAATATGCAAGGTTGGTTGATGAATGGGTCGCGGCAGTCGGTCTTAATGCGCACGAATACGGGACGCATTCTATGCGCCGAACGAAGGCCGCGATGATCTACAAGGCGACGGGTATGCGACACGAATGGTGCTCGATATCGATGGCGGTGGATTGCTTGCCTGTCGTAAAGTTGCTTCATACTGGCTTTCACAACTCACCATATTATCCAATTGGCAGTTCCGAAAGGTTCGCGAAGCGCTTTGCCCGCCTTCGACGCCCAAACCTTGGGCCCGCCATTCAAACAGTTTCTGTCGAGCCGCGCGCTTTTCGAACAATTAATGGTGACGCCTTGTCAAGTGTATGACCGGCTGCCGTGATAACGTTTTAGGGTTAAACCAGAAATCAAGTTATAAAAGGGGAGGGCGTCATGCAGCTAACTAGCATCCGCAAAGTTGCGTCATCAAGTGCGACAGCTATCTCGATTCTAGCCATGGCACAACAACCAGTCGGCGCGCAGGAGCAATCGACAACCTCAGATGACGATGTGATAATCGTGACCGCGCAAAAGCGCGACCAAAACGTTCAGGACGTGCCAATTTCAATCAGAGCTTTGGGTGCTACTGAACTCGCGCGCATTGGTGCTGATTCATTGCAAGGCTTCGCAGGCGCTGCGCCAGGATTGGTATTGATTGAACAAGGCCCCAGTCGCACCCAAATCACCATGCGCGGAGTTTCAACGGGCGATCTGCGCTTTGACCGGCCAGAGGTTCGCGAGACAGTTGGCCTGTATTTGGATGAAGTGCCTATATCTGCGCAGGTCGTCAGCCCTAATCTTGGCCTTCTCGACATAGAGCGCATAGAGGTTCTGCGCGGACCTCAAGGAACGGTTTATGGAGCGGGGTCACTATCTGGCACTGTGCGGATGATCACGCGCAAACCCGAACTTTCCAAGACCGAGGGCAACGCAGAAATTATAGCAACCACAACTCGCTTTGGAACAGAAAACTATCAAGGATCGGCAGTAATCAATGTTCCTATTCAAACAGATGTCGTTGCCGTACGCGCAGCCGGATTTTATCGCAGTTTAGGCGGTTTCATCGATAACGTCACCACCGGCAGGAACAACGTCAATTGGGCCGATGATTATGGTGCTCGGGTTTCCGTTCGCGCACAGCCAGACGAACAGTTAACTGCCGATATCACGGGGGTCTACCAGAAAACGCGTATCGGAGGCGAGTTCAGCTACCGGGCTGAGCTGCCTGCCCTGAATGACAATTCTTTCGTGCGCGAACCCTCTTCGAGCCGGTTCTACACGCTTAGCATGGTGCTCGGGTACGAGTTCGAGCCCTTTAATCTGACTAGTGTTACAGCCTATGTGAACAAGCGCAGCCGGTTCACCGTCGATGCAAGTGGTTTTAGTGCATTCTTTACCCGCGACCCCGATGACGGACTGACGGGGAATGTCGGCACCGGTTTTCGTCAGTCGGAGTTTACGCAGGAACTGCGCGCGACCAGTAATGGAAATGGCCCACTGTCTTACACTGCTGGCCTATTTTACCAGAAGCAGAATAACGGCTTTGGACAAACTGCCGATATAACAGGCATTGATGCGGCCACCGGCATCAGCGGCCCCGATTTTGGCGTTGAGGTCGACAGGATATTTTTCAGTGAAGTGCAACCAGAAACGGAGCAGGTGGCAATATTCGGAGAGGCCAGTTACGAAATTGGATCTGTCACGTTAACTTTGGGCGGTCGATATTTTGACGTATCACAAACCACCACAAACTTTTTTTCCGGCATCCTCAATGGCGGCGATACGTCCAATGTCGCAAAGCTTAAGGAGAGCGGCTTTAACCCGAAGGCAAACCTGACCTGGCAACCCAGCGAAGATTATTTGCTTTATATCCAAGCCGCTCGCGGCTTTCGTCTGGGTGGAACCAATCAAAACATTCCGCCATCAGTGTGCCAAGCCGAGCTGTTGTCCAACGGGCTGACCAGTCAGCCCGAAGCATTCAATTCAGATTCTCTTTGGAGCTATGAAGGCGGCGTCAAAACCAGTTGGTTCGATGATCGGTTGACGGCGAATGTGGCAGTCTACCAGATCGACTGGAAGCAGCCGCCGCTAGGTGTCGATCTGCGATGCGGCTTCAGCACGATTGTCAATGCAGGATCGTTCTCGATAACCGGAGCAGAGTGGGATTTAGAAGCAAGGCCTGCCTCGGGTGTAGTTTTGCGCTTTGGCGGGGCCTGGAACGACGGTAATCTTGTCGGCGATCTTCCGATCTTGGGCGGGTTTGACGGCGACAGGGTACCACAAACGCCTCGACTGACACTCAATGGTTCGATGGACTATGATTTTGCTACACCGGTCTTCGGTCCCAATTCGAGATCATTTGTGCATGTTGATATCCAGCACGTTGGCAGCCGCGTGACCCAATTTCCCAGCAACCCCTCCGCATCGGGCTTTTTCGTGTTGCCAGACTATCAATTGGTGAACGCCCGTATTGGCACAACTTTAAGCAACGTTCAAATCGAGCTGTTCGGCGAGAATGTCTTCGATACCAGGGCCGTGCTGAACAAGACGGCGTTTGCCCGGGCTTTTTCAAAGCCACCTGGCACCGCCATTTACACCAACAGGCCGCGGACATTTGGATTAAAGCTTCGCGCGAGTTTTTGATCTTGATTCGCGTTGCCACAGTTGCGATCGGGCTTTTGGCCCTAGCAGGCTGCAAACAATCTGACACATACCCGAATGGCGTGGACCAAGCGAGAATTGTCGAGGCCGCGAACTCATCAGAGGAATGGCTTACCCATTATGGCGACTGGCGTAACCGCCAATATTCTGCACTGGAAGCGATCGACCGAAAGAACGTGGGCGGATTGAAGCTGGCGTGGTCGATGGATATGGACACAAACCGTGGTGTCGAAGCAACTCCAATCGTTGCTGATGGCATTATGTACGTAACGGGAAGCTGGAGTCAGGTATACGCGATAGATGCACAATCAGGCCGCCGCCTTTGGCACTATGACCCCGAAGTTCCTGGTGAATATGCTGGCCGGGGTTGCTGCGACGTCGTCAATCGCGGCGTTGCATTGTGGGGTGACAAAGTATTATTAGGTACGTTCGACGGCCGGCTGATAGCAATCCACAAAAAGACTGGAAAGCCTGTCTGGACGCAAGATACGCTGATCGACCGAAAACGATTTTCCTATACAATTACCGGAGCGCCATTGGTCGCTAATGGCTTGGTGATCATCGGCAACGGCGGAGCCGAATTAGGTGCTCGCGGCTATGTTACAGCCTATGACATAGCCACCGGCAAGCAAGTCTGGCGGTTTTTTACCGTCCCCGGCGACCCATCCAAGCCATTCGAATCCAAGGCGATGGCAAAGGCTGCCACGACTTGGACGGGTAAATATTGGGAAGGTGGGGGCGGCGGGACGGTTTGGGATTCCATGGCTTATGATCCCGAATTGGACATGGTTTACCTTGGGGTGGGAAATGGCACTCCCTGGAACCGGTCTGTACGCAGCCCGAACGGCGGCGACAACCTGTTTTTAAGCTCGATAGTCGCTCTAAAACGCAAGAGCGGCGAGTATGTCTGGCATTATCAGCAGGTACCAGGAGAGGAGTGGGATTATACAGCAACTCAGCATTTGATGCTCCTCGACCTGCAGATCAATGGCAAAATACGCAAAACAATCGTGCAAGCTCCCAAAAACGGATTCTTTTACGTTCTGGATCGATCAAATGGCGAACTGCTTTCTGCCAAGAATTTCGTACCTGTTACATGGACTAACGGAATTGATCTGAAGACTGGGCGGCCACGCATGCGTGACGTCCGCTACGAAACGAAACCAGTCGATATACTGCCTGGTCCAACTGGCGCACATAATTGGCAACCGATGGCCTTCTTGCCGAAAACTGGTCTAGTCTACATTCCCTCGCTAGAACTTGGACCGACCAAGTTCGAAACAGACCGAAACTATCGGTTCAAGTCGCATAGCTGGAACGTAGCGGTTGATTTCAAGAATTTCGTATATCCTGAATCGCCGGAAGAACTCAGCGCGATCGCAAAAGGGCTAAAGGGCGATCTGATCGCATGGGACCCGGTCCGACAAAAGGAAAGATGGCGTTTCAAGCATCGCGCACCCTGGAATGGTGGAGTGTTGGCAACCGCTTCGGGTTTGATCTTTCAGGGAACCTCGGATGGCTATTTGCTGGCCATAGATGCTGTAAGTGGACGTGAACTCTGGCGGTTTTTCTGCCAGACCGGCGTAATGGCGGCTCCAATTAGTTTTCGTCTTGCAGGTACGCAATATATTTCCGTCGCTGTAGGTTGGGGTGGTCACTACGGTCTTGAATGGGGACCTTTGGCGCTTGAAGCGACGGGCGGACTACCCAACAAATCTCGAGTGCTGACATTTGCACTGGATGGGAAAGCCACATTACCAGCTCCCGAAAAATGGCAGGGGCAATTGGAACCTATGGTCGCAATACCCCCAAACCAGAGCAATGCGATGGAAACAGAAGGCAGAACGCTTTATGCTCGCTACTGCAGCGCCTGTCATGGCGGGGCCGCGATATCAGGTGGTGTCTTGCCTGATCTGCGGAATATCTCTCCGGAAGTATATGATGGCTGGGATGAAATTGTCCTGGAAGGAAGCCGATCAACAAATGGAATGGGGGGCTTCAAATCCCATATTGATCGCCGGCAGTCTCGCGCGATCCGAGCTTATGTCCTTTCGCGCGCACATCGCACTTGGATGGATCGGCCCAAAAATTGACGAAACCTGCCGAAAAAACGCGCCACGCACCAATTGATAAAACCTCGCTTGGAGTTGTGGCGGCGATTATTCCTTTGAACTCCCCACTTTTGATCGCTGCGATAAAAATGGCCCCTGCTTTGTTTTCGGTAGTACGCGGCAACTGCATCCGAGATTTATCGGTGATAAAACTTATAACGACTAGCATAAAGACTTCTATTCCAATGGTGAAAATTTCGCGGTTTGGATGGCTATAGGGCGATGAAGGAATGGAGAAATATCTTCAGGAGCATTGCATCGTCTTGGCAGGACCCAAGGACTTGACTGCTCTATGACTGCGTCATCTTGTGTCGCGCTCAAGCGCGAAATGCGCACCAGCAGCATTGGATCTCAACCTCCTTGGCGAAATTCCGAACTTGGCCGTAAACGCGCGCGAAAAGCTGGAGGTTTCTGCATAACCCATTCTCCAGCCGACTTCAGTAACGGAAAGTTCACTAGAGCGCAGCAGATCTCGAGCTTTAAGCAGCTTCAGATCTCGCCAATAAACCTGCACTGGCACGTCGAACACGCGCTTAAATCCGACGGCAAGCTTGTTCCGGTTAAGCCCGACAAGGGCTGCGAGCTCTGCGAGACTGAGTGTGCACTCGATGCGTTCGTGAATAATGTCCCGGGCATTAACCACAGCCTGAATGTCTCGGCTATTGAGGTTCATCTGATTGGGCGCTGTATTTTCCACGTCTGCCACAGCGTGAAGGATTTCAGCCAAAAGCTCGCAGGATTTTGCGCGCATATAGGCCTTGCGCGCGGCTCCATTAAATGTGCAGGCAAGCATATCGTCGACCGCAGAAAAGCTTGTTCTTTGCAGGGGTTGCAAATGGTATCTTGGATCGGCGTTCGCGCCGTCTGCGATCCAACGAAGATGCGCCGGAAACGCATCCGACGCAATTCCGAAAAACTGCTCTATCGCAGAAGGCCGCATGTAAATGCATGCCGTTTTCTGCTCCACGCTCGCTTCGGATCGGCGAAGAACAGCCGTTTCACTGGGATAAGAGGTGACGAGAAAGGCGTTTTCAGGGGCCTTGATCTGAACGCTTCCCAAAGTCTCTTCGCCGACGCCACGGAGACGAAACTGGAGATGCATCCAGTGACCCGTACCTATCAACTGCGTCATAGCAGAAGGAGGATAATTCCGGCAATGATTCAGAATAAGCAGAACGTCAGGGTGCAGTTTTGCAACTTCCAGCAAACCGCGATACAGATTGCTCGAAAACGTGTATCTTGCGTCGCTACTCGACCCGTACAAATCCAATCGGTTTACGTCGCGAGCACCAAGAATGTCACGGGTATGCTCCGCGTTACTGAGATTGACATAATCAATTGCCGGCAGCTGCCCGTTCATTCTGATATTCCCTCGAGTCAAAAATTTGCGCCAATTTATGCCGCTGCGCAATGTTTTTTAACAGGTGACAATGTGAAGTTACGTAGAAATAGAGAGCGGAGCAATTGATGTCGAAACTGTTTAAATTTGTAATGCCTTTCGCGTTGTGTTGTGCACCAGTTTCAGCCCAAGATGCGAGACCGGAAAATACGTCGGTCACATTTACAAAATTGTCAAAAAGCGTGTATTTGTTGCAAGGTACGGGAGGCAATATCGCAGCATCGATCGGTCCCGATGGTGTTGTACTTGTAGACAGCGACTATGCCGCCGCAAATAGTCAGGTGATGGCGGCACTCGCGAAAGCTGACATCGCCAGTACGACTATCCGCTATGTTTTCAATACGCACTATCATCTAGACCATAGCGACGGAAATGCGCCGTTTGCTAGGATCGGCGCAACGGTGATCGCACACGAAAATGTACGCAGTCGACACATCAAAGGTGCGGCGGTCAAGGTTGGTCCATTTCTACAGGCGATACCGCCTTATTCTCCGACTGCTCTTCCTACGCTTACATTCAACAAAAGCATTTCACTTCATTTCAACGCAGATGAAATCCGAGCCGAGCATTATTCCGCCACGCATACTGACGGCGACATAGTCGTCAGCTTTCGTGAAGCGAAAGTTGTGCATATGGGAGATATATTTGTTCGTTATGGGTTTCCATTCATTGACGTACCCGCAGGCGGAACGATCGATGGCATGATAAGCACTTGCGAGCAGGTTTTAGCAGACGCCCCTGAAGGTGCTTTTATTATTCCCGGACATGGAGAGGTTGCGGAGGCCAAGGATTTGAAGGAATATATCGATATGCTAAAAGGGACACGCGCTGCTGTGCTAAGGGCTCAGCAACAACATATGTCGCTTGAACAAATGCAGCGGGCGCGAATATTGTCGCGATGGGAAAAGCGGTACAGCAACCAGTATATAAATGCTGATACATTTATCGAATACATTGTCGCGAGCGTGGCCCGATGAATCACCAGAAAATGATCAGCAAATGTCTTTTTGCAGCGATCGCGTTATGGTCGGTGCAATGGACTATCGTCAGTGCAAGCGCGTCACCGCCTCCTGCCCAATCAGCAAATGAGATTCCCGCCTCGCCAACGAGACTTAACGAGAACGCCGCCGTCAAACAGCTTTTGCAGCAATTTGAAATCACGTTTAACGCGCGAAATCTTGATGCTTTTCTCAAACTTTATGTGAAGGCAACAGACCCTACATATATATTCGGGCATGAACTTATAACCGGACGGCCCGCACTGGAAGTTGATTATCGGCAGCGTTTTTTTGGCCGCGAGGATCAGCAGTTACTGCGCCTCAAACTGATTTCTCTCCGTCACCTCGGTGACGGCTATTTGGTGGCGGTTTCCACAGCCAGCGTTACCGATGCAGCGGGAAAGAGTGTATTTCAGGGAATCTCGACCTTGATTCTGCAGCGCGAAAACAGCGAATGGCGCGTCTTACACGATCACACCTCTTAAACCGAGATATAAGTAGCGCATGAATGTCGTGCATAAAATTTGCCTTTTGCTTTCTTGCACCAGAGGCTCAATCGGACGGATGAGCCGCGTAAACGAATTTGCGCTCTGCAGAGAAGCCGAAAGCCGCAGTACATCTAGCTGACGGATAAAACCTCTGGCGCTTACGTAATTATTTTGCGCATTTCTGCCTGCCTGCCTGCCTGCCCGGTCAGTCACGAACTAATGTGCAACGTTTTCCGGAAATTATCGAGCGCGCCAATATGTCAGCAGCGCGGTGAGGCGACGAGGCGTTTCGATCAGCAAGAGCGAGCACTTCTGTCAGTCTACTGCCAATACTCTCGCCGCAACTCTCTGTTGTTGGAGGATACAGCGTCCTGTCATTGGGGGAAATCGCGATCGTGCTTTTTAGTAAGTCGCAACAATGAATAGGACAAACAGCAATTATGGCTAATTGATGAACTCGCTTCCAATGCAGATCCTGTCCGCATCTCAATATCTCTTGTAAGTAAGCAGGGCAGAAGCGTAGGTTGGATGGCTTCGGCAACAGGACTTCTGCAGAGCCAAGCGGGCGACCACTTCTTCGTTCGGCAACTAAAGCCGATTCAAACGCCAATTCGTACGCTATCGGTGCAGTATAAGCGTTATAATATGGCAATAGTCTATGTCGTAAAAACAGATCGCTTGCATTTAACCCAATGTTTTCTGTTGACGATTCGCCATTGCCCGAAGGAAGGTTGGATTCCGAACTGCGGCCGAGCGGAATTCCACGCCAAACAGATCGGCGCTATGAGTTTTCGATACCGATGGGCAATTCAGTTGTGGACTTAATTTCAGACAAAGCGACCATCGAGCTTATTTCCTGTACACCAGGTAAACGCGAGAGCTTCTCGAAGAAAAACCTTTCGTACGCATCAATATCTCGCGCAACTATCCGCAGCATAAAATCAACAGTGCCGAGCAACACAAAGCAATCTAGAACTTCAGGGAACTCGCCTATTGCCTGAGTGAAATCTTCAAGATTTGACCTGCCTGTGGCCGATAGCTTCACTTGTGCGAAAATCTGGGTGTTTAGACCAACTTTGCGGCGGTCAAGCAATGCCACCTGTCGCAGAATATAGCCTTCCTCTTTTAACCGTTGCAGCCGCCGCCAGCATGGAGCTTGCGACAGGCCAACCAGATCAGCGATTTCAGAAGATGACCTGCTCGAATCCTGTTGAATAAGCTTGAGAATATTACGGTCGAAGCTATCAAGCGCTATATGCATATATAATGTCCATTAACTCGGATATAAGAATAATATATTCTATAACCATGAATTATGAGCAATTTAAAGCAATTTTTATCACGCACATTGTCGCTATCAATGCCTACCGTAAGGAGTAGATCATGGTACAGATATTTGAAGGCGGGAGTTTCCAAGAGCGCATTTATGTCATCAATGACGATAACACCGGGGTAACCGGGATTATTGTGCTTCATTCTACAGTCCTCGGCCCTGCGGCCGGAGGGTGCCGTTTTTGGCATTATGATTCCCAAGGCGAAATGGCTGCGGATGCGGTTCGGCTTGCTAAGGGAATGAGTTATAAGAACGCCTTAGCTGGACTTCCCTTCGGCGGAGGAAAGGCGGTAATCCAACGGCCTGAGGGCGACTTTGATCGACGTACTGTTTTTAAGGTGTTTGGCGAGGCAGTCGCAGCTCTGAACGGTGATTATGTTACCGCAGAGGATGTTGGTACAACCATGGCTGACATGCGGGTGGTCCGCCAACAGACATTTTATGTTGCGGGGTTGGAAACCGCTAAAGGCATGGCGGGCGGCGACCCGTCACCATGGACAGCGTTGGGTGTCTTCCAAAGTATGAAAGCCGCTGCAGAGAACGTGTTGCAGTTCGAACTAAGAGGCGCGACCGTTGCCGTCCAAGGTATCGGCAATGTGGGTAGTGGTCTTTGTCACCTGTTGAAGCAGCACGGCGCCAATCTGGTGATTGCGGATGTTGACGAAACACGGGCTGCAGTTTTTGCCACAGAGTTGGGTGCAAAATGCGTCGGTGCCGATGAAATCATGGAAGTTGATGCCGACGTGTTCGCGCCTTGTGCGTTAGGTGGAATTTTGAATGTAAAGAGCATTCCGAAACTAAGCGCACGATTGATTTGCGGAGGTGCAAATAACCAGTTGGCGAGCGACGCGGACGGAATTTCGCTCGTTGAACATGGAATTTTATATGCCCCTGATTACGTCGTTAATGCCGGGGGTATTATCAACGTTTCGGCTGAGTATCTGCAAGAAACAACATTTCAAGTAGAGCAACGCGTTAATCAGATTTCAGGCAGGCTTATCGGGATCTTGCAACAAGCACTGAGGCAGTCCCGACCTCCCGGAACAGTTGCAGATGAGATGGCACAACAGATTATCGCCAGCACAAGGAAAAGTGAAGCAGCCTGATGTCGCTTGCTTGCTTTAACATCCAAGCACGCTCCGACCCTCAAACATTACTTAGGTTGCTTAACTTTTTTGGTCAGCTTGGGCTGGTGCCAACGCATGTCCGATCGGAGGAAACTGGAGGCTTCATGTCGATTTGTATCGAGCAAAGGGATCTTCACGGCGATCAGGCGAGTATAATTTCGGAAAAGATGCGCAGTTCCTTCCTTGTCTTAAGCGTCAACCTCTGTCTCGACGAAAACAATTTGGGAAACTAATTAGGAAAAGAAAAAATGGAATTTCCGCGCAATTACGCCGGCTTACATGTTCCGGAGCCGACCGCCCGACCGGGCAGTAGCCCCGACTTCTCCTATCTGACAATTTCTCCGGCTGGTTCTGTCGACAAGCCTGAAGTGGACTGTAAAGCCTCTGATATCCGCGAACATGCTTATACATTAATTCGCGTTCTCAATGATAAGGGTGACGCGGTTGGGCCATGGGATCCCCACTTGCCGGTCGACTTGTTAAAACGTGGGCTTCGAGCAATGATGCTGACGCAAGCATTCGACAACCGAATGGTAAAAGCACAGCGCCAGGGCAAAACAAGCTTCTACATGAAGTGCAGGGGAGAAGAGGCAGTCGCGGTTGCGGCAGCGATGGCTCTTGCACCAGACGATATGTGCTTCCCGACTTACAGGCAGCAGGGACTTTTGATTGCGCGTGACTGGCCGCTCATCGAGATGATGAATCAGATTTATTCAAATAGCGGTGACCGACTAAAAGGTCGACAAATGCCCGTTTTCTATTCGAGCCGCCAAGCAGCCTTTTTTTCAATTTCTGGCAATTTAGGCACCCAGTATAGTCAGGCTGTTGGCTGGGCAATGGGCGCGGCTTTAGACAACGACCACCGCATAGCTTCAGCTTGGATTGGTGACGGCGCTACTGCAGAGGGTGATTTCCATCATGCATTGACATTTGCGAGTGTCTACAATGCTCCAGTTGTTTTGAATGTCGTAAACAATCAATGGGCCATCTCCTCGTTCGCGGGGATTGCTGGAGCGGAACGAACGACATTTGCAGCGCGTGGGATCGGTTTTGGCATACCTGCATTACGTGTCGACGGAAATGACTTTTTAGCGGTATACAGTGTGACCTTGTGGGCGGCGGAAAGAGCGCGAAGACTTCTTGGCCCGACCTTAATCGAGCTGGTAACCTATAGAGCAGATGGGCATTCTACGTCCGATGATCCTAGCAAGTACAGGCCAGTCTCTGAAGCAACACACTGGCCGCTTGGTGATCCTATCGACAAACTGTCGACACACCTTGATACCTTGGGCGCCCTGGATCGACATGAACAGGAAGCATTGGCCGAAACTCTAGAAAAGCAAGTGCGCGAGGCAGGAAGAATTTCCGAGCAGTATGGCACACTTTCTCAGGGAAGTAGACCTCCTACATCGTCCATGTTCGATGATGTCTATAAGGAATTGCCAGAGCACCTAGCGCTTCAGCGCTCTCAGGCGGGCCATTGACGATGCCGAAGATGAGCATGATTGAAGCGATTAACGATGCAATGGACATTTCGCTCGAACACGACGCATCTGTCGTGATTTTTGGACAAGATGTCGGATATTTTGGAGGAGTTTTCCGAGCCACTGCTGGGTTACAGGCTAAATACGGCGTCTCGAGAGTATTCGATGCTCCGATAACTGAAGGAGGAATTGTTGCGGTCGCCGTTGGTTTGGGAGCCTATGGGAAACGTCCGGTCGTCGAAATTCAATTCGCTGATTACATCTATCCTGCCGCCGATCAACTTATTTCCGAAGCCGCGAGGCTGCGATATAGAACTGGTGGAGAATGGTGGTCACCGATTACTGTTCGCAGCCCTTACGGCGGAGGTATACATGGTGGGCAAACGCATAGCCAATCACCAGAAGGAATTTTCACACATGTTGCAGGCCTAAAAACTGTAATTCCGTCAAATCCTTACGACGCAAAAGGATTGCTACTTGCCGCTATTGCGGATGACGACCCTGTTCTCTTCTTCGAGCCAAAACGCCTCTATAATGGCCCTTTTGATGGCCATCATGACCGACCTGTATTACCGTGGTCAAAACATCCCGCAAGCGAGGTGCCTGAAGGACATTACATCGTTCCTCTTGGTAAAGCAGCTGTGGTTCGTGAGGGTTTGGCGGTCACGGTTTTGGCTTATGGCACAATGGTTCACGTTGCTGTTACTGCAGCGATCGAAACCGGAATAGATTGCGAGATTATCGATATCCGCACCTTAATTCCGCTAGATCTTGAAGCCATAAGGACTTCGGTTTCTAAAACAGGTCGATGTGTCATTATCCATGAAGCAACTCGAACATGCGGTTTTGGTGCGGAATTGGCGGCATTAGTCCAAGAGCACTGCTTTTTCGAACTTGAAGCCCCTGTCGAACGGGTAACTGGGTGGGACACGCCATATCCACACGCTTTTGAGTGGGATTATTTTCCTGGACCTCAGCGTCTTGCAGATGCGCTGAGGCGAACAATCGAGATTTAAACAATGAAAGTTTATCGATTTAAACTTCCTGATATTGGTGAAGGTAGCCTGCTCTACGAAGCGGCAACCGTTATCCTCACGCGCAGCTCAGCTGAAAGCACGTTGCGCACATGGGGACTCGCGCTGAGAGAAAGGGTGGGCTTCAAACGCGCGGCCGTTGCCGTCGCGCGAAGACTGTCTGTTACCATGCATGCGATGCTGCGGTCCGGTGAGCTATTTGATCGCAACGCTGGAGCTACTGCATGAGCTGATTTGCGGTTTGCGTCCGAAGCACGGACGCGCTGGTACGTCCCTGCCGGGACGTGGGCCGAGCCATTCCGTCAGATGTGGTGCACCGCTGATACAGCTGAGTGCGGCATCCACTTTGGAAAGCTCATCCCGCGAAGACCCATCATGCGGCGGCTCTTGCCGACCGCGAAGACGACCCTGCACCCGGTATACGATCCAGCGCACAAAAAAGTGCTTGCGTTCCAACCCGCAATTAGACGAGCCCATCCGGTATCGGTCTCGTGTTGCGATCTCTAAACGCTCAGGTGACCGGCGCAAAACCGGTACAAGTCCACTGCGACCAACTGCTTGCGTGCGGCTTCGGTCCAGTCTTCCCGCGACAGCTGACGAGGCTTCTTCTTCGTAATCAAGGGCATCTCCCGAGCCAATTGTCTGCGATGCGTGGATTTTAACATACACATGAGCACTGTATGTTACTTCCTGGGCCATGCGATAATCGAATAGTCAAATGACAGACAAGGGGAAAATTTTCGATCTGCATCACCATGCGCATTTCGACATGCCCGGCAACGCCGCACTGAACCCGTTCAAACCAGCGGTTTGATCGCCCGTTCCAACACATCGCGGACGAAACTGGCCTCCTCGTAGACGAATTGGTGCGTCGATCCTTCCGGTGCGTAGATCCGGGTAGGACGCGAAGTCGTGGCCAGATAGCGCTCGCGGCTGCGCGCGAAAAAGTTGATCATGCGCGCCTGTTCCTGCGTCGCAGCGGTTCCAACCTCACTGCTGTCCATGACCTCGGCTGCACTGGGCGGCGCAACCAGCCAGACATCCATATCGCCCAGATCGCCATCGTATACGACCGTTTCCCAGCCGCAGGTGCCGACATGGGGGCCCAACAACTCGTGATAGATCGAATAATTTGCGAACTGCGCGCCGGCCGAGGCATCGACCGTTCGGACAGTCTGAAGCTCCGGGCCAAGCTGCTGTTCAAAGGCACTGGCGGCCGGCCCATGGGCAGCATTGCGTTTCGCGGCAAATGCTTCGAGACTGACATGGATGCCAATCAGCCGAAGCAGTGCCGAGCCCCATGCGCTGCGCAGCATAGTGCGGATGGCCCCCAAGCGGGGCCCAAAGACAATGGTCTCAAGCGGCGTTGGGTCGAGAAGGAGCAACCTGGCAACCTTTTCCGGATGGCGCCGGGCGATATTGGCGGCAAGCAGACCACCGAACGAGTAGCCGACGAGCACGAATGGCCCAGCTTCACCGCTGCGATCCAGCGCGCGCGCCATCTCGTCCGCCTCGCGTGCGGTTGTCCGGGGAAATGGGCCGGTATCGCTCCAGCCGGTGCCAGGCCGGTCGATCAGGATCGAGCGAGTCATGCCTTTGAGCGCAGTATGCAAGTGCGCCATGACGAGTCCCGGTGCATGACCGCCTCCGAACATCACGAGCGGAAAATTGGAGCCCGCTTCGCCTTCCGCCTGCACATGCACTTTGTAGCCGCCAAGATCGATCATCTTGCCGGGTGGCGGATGGTGCCGGCGCACATGCGCCAAGTGAACCAGATGCCACAGATTACCGACAGCCAGAAGTGCGCCAAGCCCACAAAGTCCAATGCCGAACCGCCCTTCCAACAGCCAGCCGCCGAGCGCGACAAGCGCTCCAACGGCAAGGCCCGACCATTCGCGGGCCAAAAGAGCAAGTAGCCAGTTAGGCATGGTCAGTCACCCGAACTGCATTATCAATCCGTTCCGCGAGCAAGGGAAAGGCCATTGCCCCGCCGCTCAGGACCAAATCGTGGAACTCGCTGACATGGAAGCCGTGACCGCGCGCGTCTGCCATCCGCTGCCGCAGTCGCAGCATCTCTTGATGTCCCGACATGTAGGCCAGCGCCTGTCCTGGGATGTCACAGGCGTAACGCAGCGTTTCGCTTGCGATTTCGGATTCCGGGAAGAAGCTGTTCTCGCGCATGTAGGACCGAGCCTGTTCGAGGCTCCAGCCAAGCGCGTTCATGCCGGTATCGACAACCATGCGGCAGGCCAGAAAGGCCTGGCTGACCAACCGTCCGAAGCGTTCGGCAGGATCAGAATACATCCCAATCTCACCCGCCAGTGTGGCCGCATACTCGGCCCAACCTTCAGTAAAGGCCGTCGGATAGGCTGCCTTGCGCAACGCGGGAAGCGCCAGATTGTCACTTTGCAGAGCCAAGTGCAGATGGTGCCCCGGCACAAGTTCATGATAATTGAGCGCGGCCACGTGAAACAGTCCGGCCTTTGCCAGATTGTGCCCGTTAAACACATAGTCGCCGTGGCGTCTGTTTGGTTTAGGACCATCATAATAGCCAAAGGTCATCGAAGCGGTCAGCGACTCAGGCAGGGGGCGGACCCCGTAAGTCGCTTCCGGCCGGACGGGAAACAGTTCTTCCAAATAAGGACGAAAACGATCGACATAGGTTTCGAACCTTGCCTGAATCGCGGGGTCATTGTCATCTCGCCAGCGAGGGTCGGCATCGAGGTGTGCGCGATATTCGGCATCACTTCCTGAAAAGCTCGCGTCGCGGCGGGCTTCCTCCATCTGTGCGCGGATCGCGGCGATCGCATCCAGGCCGATCCGGTGGAGGTCAAGGGGCGACAACTTGGTCGATGTGTGCATCTTGGCCAGTTCGGCATAGATGTCCGCGCCGTCAGGCAGGTGCATCATTCCGACGTCATCGCCTGCCCTGCCGAGATAGGCAGTGTCGAACAGGTTTCGGCAACGGGTCAATGCCACGACAAGGTGATCGGCAACATTTCGATCCACTTCGCTGCGGAATGCATTCTGGCCTTGCAGCCGTGCTTCATCCACTTGCAGTGCTGCGGGCTGCCTGGCAATCAACCGGTCAAGCAGCTCAATTGCGGCGTTGGCCTGCAAGCGCGGTAAGAAAATTCCGCGTTCGGCTTGGCCTCGCGTCCGTTCGGTCATGGCGTCGACATGCGCGGCTAGGTCAGCAATCCCTGCCAGATAGCGGAAGCGATCTCCCGCGTCTGCCAGCGGCGTGCGCGCCAGTTCACCGGCCATCGACGCAACGCAATATCCCAGGCAGTAGGCGGTCGGCCCATACAAGTTGAACATGCCGGACAATGGATCAAACGCCGTCCAGTACCAGTCCGCGCGGACCGACCAGATATGGGCATGGTCGCGCGCCAGCGCTAGCGTCAGCCTTATTTCCTCGGGCAGGTTCGTTTTGTCGAGCGCATCGATCCGCGTCAGTAAAGCGGAACCAGTTTTTGCGGACTCCTGCGCGGCCTCAAGTGTTGGCAAGCGCATTGGCGTCGTGCCGGGCTGCCCCTTTGCTCGCTCTTCCTCATCGCAAACATCGTCGATGATGCGCATGGCCAAGCCGATTGGGACACGCTCCGCACTCACGCCACTTGCTCACCGCTCGCGTGAGCAATCGTCGCCGGCAGAGTCTTTAATCCCCAGGCGAGGAGCACGATGCCCCCGATCAGGCCGGGAATGACAACACTGGCCATAGCCAGCAGAATGCCGCCATGCCCCGGAAAGACTGTGTCTGATATGACTCCGACCAACCAGGGCATCAGCGAGGAGAAGACGATAAACACCGATCCACCAATGGCAATTACCCGGCCACGCATGTGCGCAGGGGCCATCATCTGCAGCACGGTAGGCGCCAGCGAATTGGCCATGAAGGTGAAACAGATCTTGGCAAGAATGATGGCGTAAAACTGATTCGTGGTTTGCACGAATGGAATGGGAAGCGTAACAAGCAGCGCGACAATCAGCGCGCCCAGAGCCGCCCGCATCGGCGCCGCATCTCCAAGCCGCGGCCGTAGTTGACGGACCACTAACCAGGCCAGTCCGACACCCGTCAGCGCTGCAACAGCACCCGTTGTTCCAAGAAACTGGCCGATCGCAGCAGGCTTCTCGCCAAATATGCGTTGCAGTATCACCATGTTCCACTGGCTTTGGGCTCCGAACGCGGCATAGCTCATGCCAAAGCCCAAGAAAATGCCTGCGGTTGTCCGCGCGTTGGTCCGAAAATATTCCCAAACGCCCTCTACGCGCTCGCCCTTTTTTGTCGGCGGTGTGATCCGTTTCAATCGCATCAGGAGGATGAGCACGATAAGGATCGGACCTGAAAGCGCGGCTAGAATCAATGTGTTGCGCCATGGCTCAAGGCCTGCAAGCGAAGCCGGCAGGCTGGCCGAATTTGCTGCGACATAGCCAAACAGCGTTCCACCGAGAGCCATGCCGACGTAGGTTCCAAGCAGGGTAGCAGTAACGAAAATGAGATTTGCGGCCACCCAGCGCTCGCGAGGGAATAGATCGGGGATCATCGAATAGGTTATCGGACCTAGCACGGCTTCTCCGACTGCTATGCCCATGGCGAACAGAAACAGGCCCGAGAAGGTGGTTGAAAGGCCAAACCCGACAGTCGCGGCCGACCAGATCAGTACGCAAATCGCCAGCACCCAACGCCGGTCCGCCCGATCCGCCAGCCAGCCGACCGGAATAGCAGCAAGCGCGGTGACAAAGGTCAGTGCAAGCCCGGTGATCAGGCCCAGCTGCGAGTCCGTCAGCTTGATCGACTGTTTCATCGATTCGGCAACCAGCGCAATAAGGCCCTTTCCGATCAGCGACCCAATTACCGACGCCAGCACAACAACTCCAAGGCCGTACCAAGCCCAACCCATCGGCTGGTGCGGGCTGGCGCCTGCGATCGCGTCTCTTTCTGCCATTGCGCTTATGCCTCGCCCTGTCTTATATCGTTGCACCATACAGAACTGTATGGCATTGTAAAGATCGTCACTGCGGAAGTTGCCAAATGAAAGCCCACGAAACAATCCCTTGGATTCCCTATCCGGAAATGACCGATGCAGAGCGGATCGCTGCTGCCAAGGACTATTACGACGCCATTCGCACGCGCCGGACCTGCCGCTTTATCGGCCCGGGCCCTGTCCCGCGCGAAGCCATCGAAGCGGCGATCATGGCAGCGGGAACTGCACCTTCAGGCGCCAACCACCAACCTTGGCATTTTGCACTCGTCACCTCCCCAGAAGCCAAGCATCGCATCCGCGTTGCTGCGGAAGAAGAGGAGCGCGTTTTCTATTCAGGCAAGGCTGGCAGGGAATGGCTTGAGGCGCTGGCCCCGCTCGGTACCGACGAAGACAAGGCCTATCTCGATTCCGCGCCGCTGATCATTGCGGTCTTCGGGCAGCGCAAGGGCGGGCTCTATCCTGGCGAAATGCGCCAGAATTACTATATGCACGAAAGCGTGGGCATCGCATGTGGCGTCCTGCTAGCAGCGCTGCATGCCGCGAAGTTCGCGACCCTGACTCACACTCCCAATCCGATGAACTTCCTCAACGAGATTTGCGGTCGTCCTGCCAATGAGAAGCCCATCATGCTGATTGTGGTCGGCCATGCCGAGGAAGGCGCGACCATCCCGGTGCATGCGACCATCAAGAAACCTTTCGAGCAGATTGCGAGCTGGATGTGAATGCAGCAGCGACGCTCGCCGACCTTGCTGCCCGGCACTGGGCCTTTGAGCGCATCGAGAACGGCTTGGGCGCGTTCCTTGCCGGAGACGATGCGGGCGATGCGATTCTGTTCCGGGAAAGCGCCGGGGACTATGCCCGCCGCGACCGTGTCGCTGCGAATTTACTAAGCGAGCTGGACCAGCTTCCGCGCGGCATGCTCAATGCCAAGGATGCCGCCACTCACGCCCTTCTGGAGCGCGAATTGCGGCTGATCCGCGACAACTTTGCGCTCGATGCGCATTTGCGACCATCGCTGCTCCCGGTGGGACCGGATTTCAACACAGTTTTCTTCGCCAATGCGGTAACCCTGACCGATGCAGCGGCAGCTGATCTCTACGTTGAGCGCCTTTCGCGTTTTCCCGCCTTTCTGGGCGATGTGCGCGCGAACCTCTTGGAAGGCCATGCGCGCGGCATCCGCTATCCCCGCATCGTGCTTGAGGCCGCATCGCGCAACACGTCGGCGATTGCCGGCGCTGCGCCGGAGGCATCGCCATGGTTCGCGCCTTTCGCAAAGAGCACGATTGCCGGCTCGCCGCAGCTGGCCAGAGCCGTGGAACAGGCGCTTTCGATCATTGCCGAACATCTGATTCCAGCGTTGCGCGCTCATGCCGACCTTATCGCGGGCCCCTTGATGGAAGGCGCGCGCGAGACCGTCTCCTGCCGCCATGGCCCCGGCGGCGGCGGCTGGTACGCGCTGCTCGTTCGGCAATTCACGACGACCGACATGGTCGCGGACGAGATCGACGCGCTCGGTCTTGCCGAAGTGTCCCGGATCGAAGCTGCAATGGCCGCGCTCGCCGGCGAGTCGGGATTTGGCGACGACTTGCCCGGCTACCGGCACTTTCTAACTACCGATCCGCAATTTATCGCTGCCGACTCAGACGCGCTGCGCGAACGGGTGGAAATCCTGTGCAAGCGCATCGACGCTAAGATACCCGCTTACTTCAGCCGCATCCCCCGCATCACTTATGGGGTTGACGTCGCGCCGGCGGCGATGTCGGCAAGTCTACCCCCCGCCTATGCCCAGCCCGCGCCATCGGGCGGCGCCAGCGCAGGCATCTTCTGGGTCAACGGCCTAGTTGAGAAATGCCCGACATACATTCTTCCGGCAATGGCCGTGCATGAGGCATGGCCCGGCCATTTGATGCACATCGGCATGATGGCGGAGCTCGATGATCTGCCTGCTTTCCGGCGCAATGGCGCCGTCAAGTACACGGCCTGCGTTGAAGGCTGGGCGCTCTACTGCGAGCAGCTTGGCATCGAACTTGGCGTCTATGCCACGCCGCACGAGCATTTCGGGCGGCTCGAAATGGAAATGTGGCGCGCCTGCCGCCTGGTTGTCGACACCGGCATTCATGCCTTCGATTGGCCGCGCGAGCGGGCCATCGCCTTTCTCACCGATCATCTATCGCTGTCGCCCGAAACCATCGCGGCAGAGGTCGATCGCTACATTGCGCTTCCAGGGCAGGCGCTTGCCTACCATATTGGCGGACTCAGGGTGCGCGCGATGCGGGAGCGCGCGGAGAAAGCGCTGAATTCGCGGTTCAGTCTTCGCACCTTCCATGAAACGGTAATGACGGCAGGCCCTGCAACACTTCCCGTGCTCGACGATATTGTCGATGCATGGATCGCAGAGGCAGCTTGAGCCATGCCTTTCACGCCCGACAGCGGTATCTGGTATGAGACGCACGGATCGGGACCGGCGGTATTTGTGGGGCTACCTTTGATGGCCTCGCACTCCGAGATTTTCGGCCCAGCGGCAAAGCCGATGCTCGATGCCTGGCTCGACGCCCTGACACCGCGCTTCACGGTGCTGCTTGCTGACTATCCTGGTATCGGCAGAAGCAAGAATTGCGATCCGTCGACGATGACGGCCAGACGCGTGGTCGCGGACCTGCTCGGCGTTGCCGATGCGGCGGGCATTGGGCGCTTCGCTTGGGCAGGCTATTCGTGGAGCGGCGCGGTCGGATTGCAGCTTGCCACCCGCTCGGACCGGGTCAGCGCGCTTGCCATTGGTGGCTGGCCTGCACTTGGAGCGCCCTATGCTGCCATTCATGCTGCTAGCGTCGCCAAGATTGGCGATGTGCCGGAATCGGCGATGGTCATACTGCGCGATCCTGATCAGTATCGCCAATGGTCAACCTTCTACGCTAGTCTGCTAGACTGGCCTGAGGCGGAGGCAGTCGCCGAGATCGCCTGCCCAAAACTGCTCTACTTCGGCGGCGACGGCGATCTCGTGGAAGCAGGATACCCCGTGCCCATCGCCTCCGCCTGCCGCGACAACCGCAACCGCCTTGAGGCGCAAGGCTGGCAGGTCGACGAGATTGCGGGCTTCGGCCATGAGGTGATCGGCCAGAACCAGCTGGTGGTGCCGCTTGTGCAGAAGTTCTTGTCCGGTGTTTTGTCATGACGAGGGACGAAAGCCCACTCGCATTCCTCTATCCTGAAATCGAACCCGATGCTTCGGGCTATCTCGACGCGGGCGATGGCCATCATGTGTGGTGGGAGGCATGCGGCAACCCCACCGGTGTTCCGGTCATCTACCTGCATGGCGGCCCAGGCGGTGCTACCCAGCCGCTTGCTCGCCGTTTCTTCGATCCCAGCCACTTCCGCTATGTCACCATGCACCAGCGCGGCTGCGGTCAATCGACGCCGCTTGCCGAAACGCACGGCAACACCACCCAAGTGCTCATTGCCGATATCGAACGCTTGCGGGACCACCTCGGCATTGCCCGCTGGCTTGTCGTCGGCGGCAGCTGGGGCACGGCATTGGGCCTGGCCTATGGGGAGAGCCATCCGGAAGCCTGCCTGGGCTTCGTCCTGGCCGGCGTGACACTGGGCCGTGACGTTGACCGGCACTGGTGGTGGCACGGCACCGCGAAGCTCTTTCCCGAAGCGTTCGATGCCTTGATCTCGGCCTTACCTGAAAAGTCGCGCAATAATCCGGTGACCGGCTTCCATGCGCAGCTCATGGATCCCAATCCGGCCATCCATCTTCCGGCGGCACGCGCGGTCTGCATGTTTTCTGCCGCGACAGTGGGACTGTCACCTGATCCAGCAGTGCTGGAGCGCTACGAGAATCCCGACAACTCACTGCCGCTTGCGCGCCTGTTTCTGCATTACTCGGTCAATCGCCATTTCCTGCGTTCCAACCAGCTTCTGGACAACCTTTCGCGAATTCGCCATTTGCCCTGCGCAATCCAGAGCAGCCGTTACGACGTGACAACCCCGCCCGAAGCCGCCTGGACCCTGCACAAGGCCTGGCCCGGCTCCACGATCGATATTGTAAGGGACGGTGCACACAGTACTGCGGATCCGTCGGTTGCCCGGGCTATGCTCAATGCTGTTGAGACCATCAAGGAGCAGCTATGACGCTGACGACCAGCCTGATCGACCCTTGGAGCGGACCTTATGGCGGCCTGCCGCCATTCGACACGGCAACGCCTGCCGCGATCGAAGCGGCCACGCTTGCGGCACTTGAGATGAAACGCGGCGAGATAGCCGGAATCGTCGATCACCCTGCTCCACCGGACTTTGAAAACACCATTGCAGCGCTCGAGGATGCCGGGCGCCCGCTCAAGCGGTTGGCGTCGCTTGCCACCATCCTGTTTTCCACCCGCAATCTCGATGGCATGGCGGAGGTCGAGCAGCGCCTTGCCCCACTGCGTGAAGCGCTAGAGGACGAGATTGCGCACAATCCGGCACTGTTTGCGCGGATCGACGCCGTTGCGGACGATGCCTCGCTGACGCCCGAACAGGCACGCCTGGTTGAGGTGATCCGCAATCGATTCGTGCGGCGGGGCGCATTGCTATCGCCGGAGACGCGCGCCGCCGTGGCAGCGATCAATGGACGCATCTCGGAGCTACAGTCGCGATGTCATGCCAACATGATGGCGGACGCGGCTGAGCGCTATGTCCTGGTCGAAACCGAAGCCGCCCTGGCCGGATTGCCCGAAGCGGCCGTTAACGCCGCTGGCCGCCTCGCTGCCGAAAAGGGCCACGAAGGCAAGTTCGCGATCGCCAATACCCGGCCCGCGATCTGGCCCGTGCTGCAGCTTTGCGGCAATCGCGGAATCCGAAAGCAGGCGCGCGACATGTGGATGACGCGCTGCGCGATCGATGGCCCTCACGACAACCGCCCCCTGCTTTCCGAACTGGTGACACTGCGCGGCGAGAAGGCGCGACTGCTTGGTCATGAAAGCTATGCCCATTATGCCATCGCAGGAAAAATGGCCGACACGCCGGAAGTTGCCCTGCAGCAGCTGATCAAGACTCTCGGACCGGTGCACCGCGATGCTCTTTCCCGTCTCGATATCGTTCAGCGGCTTGCCGACGCGGACGGCCTCGCTGACCGTGTTCGGGCGTGGGACTGGCTCTATTATCTCGACAAGCACCGCAAGGCGCAATTTGGGCTCGATGCCGAGGCGGTGAAATCCTATCTCTCGCTAAGCAATGTGCTGGTAATGATGTTTTCCGCAGCCGAACGGCTGCACGGCCTGTCGTTCACCGCGCTCCCTGATGCGCCTCGGGTCCATCCCGACGTGCAAGTCTATGAAGTCGCGCGCGGCAGCGACGTGATCGGCGTTGTGTGGATGGATATGCTTTATCGCGAAGGCAAGATGCGCGGTTCCTGGCAGGCTGAGATCCAGGCGGCGGAGAACTTCCGCGGCAGGCAGCTTTGCTTCTCCAACGTCTGCTCCAACATCGAAAAGCCGGCAGGCGAAGGGCCGATCCTGATGGGCTGGGAATATGCCAATGTGCTGTTCCACGAATTCGGCCATGCGATGCACATGCTGATGAGCCGCGCGCGTTATCCCTCGCTGGGCCCGATGGGCGTGGAATGGGACCTCGTTGAATTGCCGTCACAGCTCAACGAACGCTGGCTCTACGATCGCGAGCTGCTTCGCCGCTATGCTCGCCACTGGCAGACCGGCGAACCGATGCCGGAAGCCATGATCGAAGCCATCGAGGCGGCTTTCCGTTTTGACCGCGTATTCAGCGTTGGCCTTGAGTATCTGCTGCCGACGCTGGTTGATTTCCGCATGCACCTCGCAGCGCGCGGCGCGCCGGTCGATCCGCTCGCGATCGAACGCGAAACCTATACCGAGTTCGATATCCCTGACGCGATCGATCCGATCTTCTTTCTGCCGCAGCAGTATCACAGTTTCACCGACGTCTATGCGGGTGCGCTCTATTCCTACCTGTGGGCTGACGTGATGGTAGCGGACGTCATTGCGGCGTTCGAAGCGGCGCCTGGCGGGCTCTATGACGCCGATGTCGCAGCGCGATGGCGGGACATGATCTTGAGCGCCGGCACGTCCATACCCGGGGCCCAGGCTTTCCGCAACTTCCGCGGCCGCGATCCCGATCCGGAGGCTTTGCTTCGCCGTTTCGAGCTAGCATGAGATCCCAAGCAAACCCGGACCGTCTACGCGAGGCCTCGGTCGGGACGCGTTATGAAACCGGGCGCGATTTCACGTCGCCCGGAGCCGGAGCACTCTCGGCTGTCGTTTGCTCGACAATCGGGCCGTAGTGCTCGACCCGGCGATGCGCGGCGAAATCGAAGATGTGATCGCGAATTGTGCGACCGAGGTTCAGGTCGCAATCGTAAACTAGGACTTCGTCACCCTCGCCAATCGCTCGCACCGCGATCTCGCCAGTTGGCGCCACGATACAGGAACCGCCCATCAGATGGTGCCCATCCTCCCATCCCGCCTTGGCCGCCGCAAGTACCCACAATCCGTTCTGGTAGGCACCGGCCTGCAAGCTCAACAGGTGATGAAACATGGCCAGATGATCGGGAGCAGGATAGTCGGTGTCGGGTGTTGGCGTGTTGTAACCCAGGGCAACCAGTTCGGCGCCGCGAAGGGCAAGGACACGATAGGTTTCCGGCCAGCGGCGGTCATTGCAGATGCACAGGCCGACTTGCATGTCCAACAAGGGCCAGGTCTGGAAGCCGGTGTCGCCTATCGAGAAGTAGCGTTTCTCCAAGTGCTGAAAGGGCAAGTGTGGCCGGTTGTCGGCATGGCCAGGAAGATGGACCTTGCGGTATCTTCCAGCAATACGACCGTCGGGAGCGACCAGAATGCTGCTGTTATAGCGCGCTTCTTCCGTTCGCTCGGCATAGCCGAATGTGAACGCAACCGACCGATCCCGCGCATGACCGAATAACGCCATCGTCTCAGCAGAAGGCATCGCGATTTCGAAGAACCGATCGACACTCCTCTCATCCTCGAACCAGTAGCGGGGAAAGAAAGTCGTTAGGGCGAGCTCGGGAAAGGTGACAAACCTCGCCCCATCGTCCGCGGCGCGATCGAGCAAAGCGACCATGCGATCGACGATGTCGCTCTTCTTGTCGTGCAAGGAGACTCCCGCCATCTGCACAACCGCACAGCGAACGATACGTGGCAAGTCTGTCACTGTTCTGAGTCCAGGCTGAGTATCACCTTAGCTTACTTCCGATATGACACACCAATGTTCATCACATCAGGCCATGGCCGAGTCAACCATTTGAATCATAGCAAACCTTTCTCCGCCAAAGCGATTGGGTAGGAGCGGCAGAGTTTCAAACTAAGGGTACCCATTGAACGGCGGGTTTCGACGGGCGATTTCACGACCTGGAACGGCAGCAAAGTTTAGCGTTTGCCGAAGATGCAACCCAACGCGCCTCGAGTTAACTTTCCGGACGTTAAAGGGACTTCAGCGCCTAGCCCAAACCCGCTATACCCCCATCTATGGCCGAGCCTCCGCTCTACATCCGCCACCAATCAGGTCGACGCCGGTTGACCGTCCTTGCCGGACTTTTCTGCGCAGTCATGGTTGGGTTCGGGCTGTGGAAGGACGCGCCATGGTATGCGATGCTACCGATGTGGGCGGCCCTGATCATGATGGGCTGGCTGCTGATCACTAACCCGCATTCGGGCGCAGTGCTAACGCGCGAGGCCCTGCGCTTTTATCATGGGAAGCAGGATCGCAGGATTGCCCTGGCCGATATCGCTGCGGTCGAAAAGCAGATTTGGAGCGAAGGGCCGGACGAAGTCGCTCTGGTGCTGCAAAGCGGCGAGAAGGTTTGCCTGCCTTCGCAAAGCATCGACTGCCGCTTTATCGAAGTGTTGCAGCAGGCGGGTGTCCGGCGCGCCTAGGTGTTCAGGAGAAGCGACGAACAACTGGAACAGCGTGCCGAACAATTGAGGGGATGAGCCGAGCCAGTCGAGATACGCGAGGCACTTCAAGCGGAAAACGGTGCGGCATCTCGGCGCGTTGAAGCGCAACCCGCGCTAAATCTTCGCCAAGCAGTGTTCCGGCACACAGGCCATACCCGTTGCACCCGTGACCTGCGTACATGCCTGGAGCAAGTTGGAGCAGCTGCGGCAGCTTATTCCGAGTCACAATGATGTGCCCGCCACTCATGCTTTCCCATTGCGGCGGGGCGATTCCAGGAAAAGCGCGGGCGAGCTTGCTGCCATAAACATCGCCGGCGTTGGATATGGATAGCGCCCCCGGGCCCGGTAGCACCGTGGCCACGAGCCGCCCATCGGCAGTAAGCGTACCACCGAATATCGAGGCATCGTCGAGGTCGGCAAAGGTAGGCGCGCGAGGCAGAGCGATTTGCTGCGCCTGGGTCAACGGAGTCGAACCAATCAATTGGCAGTCGATCCGACACCCGATCCGGTCGAGCTCCCTGCCCATTCCTGTCGCACCGTGGACTGCCAGCACCACTGTAGCGGCGTCCAACCTTCCAGCGCCGCTGACGACCGTCCAGCGCCCATTGGACTGTCGCCGCACCTCCACGACTGGACTTTTCTCAAAAATCCTGACTCCCTGACTTTCGGAAAGCCGGGCAAGGCCGGCGACATATGCGAGCGGGTTCAGCGTGCCGCCCGCCCCGAAAAGCAGTCCTTCGACGTAACGGGGACTGTCGATCTGGAGCGCAATCTTCTTTCCAAGCAGGGTCACGTCGGCTCCCGCGCGCTGCCATTGCTCTGAAAGTTGCGCCAACGATGCGGCGGTATCCGCCCGCGCCGCCAGTGCCAGAAAGCCGCCCTCGACCACATCACACCTGCCTGGCATCGACCTAGCGCGTTCGAGCAGTGCAATGCATGCGGTCGCCAGTGCAGCGTTTAGAATTGCCGCCTGTTCATCGCCGAATACTCCAACCACGCCTGCGGGCGTCTGCGCCCCCCATATCGGCGCCACCCCTGCCGCATTGGAACCCGACGCACCGCTGCCGACACGATCTGCCTCGACCACACAGACGCGAAGGTCGTGGCGGCTCGCGAACTCTGCTGCAGTTAGCCCGACGATGCCGCCACCAACGATGGCGAGGTCGCATTCTTGGGAATTTTGCAGCGCGCTGCGTGCCGGCTCGTCGTCTGTCGTCCAGACCGGCGGCGGTGATGTAACCCCTTCCCGCATCGGTCCGTCAGAGACCGAGCGCTGCTTCGAGGTTGGCGATATACATCTCGATATTACCGTGCGAGAGATTGCGGAGTTCGTCACCCTTTTCGGGATCAATCGGCAAGAATTGAGTCCGAATTACGAAGATGCAGGCATCAGGCCCGGCGGGTGTCACCTGAATCCGCCCTTGATAACCGCCCCACGGGAGTGGCCCATAATCCACCATGTCATATGCAATGACGCGTTCGGCATTGTCGAGTTCGACGAGCCGTTCGACCACCGAACCCCCACCGATCGCCGGGTCGAGATGATAGGTGCGGAGTGCTCCGATCCCTCGGCCCGTTGCCTCGACCCGCGCTACATAGCCGCGGGTCAGGACCGTTCCCGAAAAATCTCCGGTTAACGCCCACGCCTTGTCCGCGGATGCCTCAATACGCCGTACAATTTCTACTGAAAGCATTGCACTCTCCTCAACGGATATAATCGGCCCCCGGGTGGGCGCGCGGGTAGGTTTTCAGATAATCAACGAATCGGCCAAGCGCTTTATCGCTGCGCGTGAACATGCCGCGCGTGAACCGAATCGTGTTCAAGATTTCTACGTCCTGATCCACGACCGCGATTTCCAGCGCCTGTGCAAAATCTAGCGTTTCCTGCACGCGCTGATCGTCTTCGGGTGTTCCGTCTGATTTCTGCGTCGCGATCACAAAATAGCTGCGCAAGGTTCCGGGGCGGTGAATGCCGCAAGGATAGAGAAAGGCGAACCAGCGCCCATTCACGCTTCCCGTCTGATAAAAGATATTGGTGCCGTGAATGCCGACTTTATATTCTAAGGCCGCACCTGTTTCGCGAAAACGGCCCTTCAAATCGTAATGATAGCCAAATTCATGCCAGTTGATGTCGTTGCTTGCGTCGCCTTCAATCTCGATGCCATGGACGATATTGATGTGGTTGAAATCCGTAGTGTTACACATGAACACCCAGGGATCCGCCAGCAGATCCAGATGCGGAATCTCGCTGTGAAATGAAAGCTCCTCGTCGGGAAATCCGAGATCTGGAAGGTCGTACAGTGATTCCTCCCCGTTGAATGCCCAGATGAGACCGAAGCGTTCCTGTACCGGATAGCGGAAAACGCGCATCGAACCGAGCAGCGGGTCGTTACCTGCGGTCCGGGCGCATTTGCCGTCCATGCCGAATTCCCAGTGATGGAAGGCGCAGACAAGTCGGTCTCCGGCAACCTTGCCGATCGAAAGGTCAGCGCCGTTGTGCGGACAATAGGCGCTGACGACATTTGGCGTACCATCCTCGCTCCGGTAGACAACGACCCGTCCGTCCAGAAAATTTCGACCCAGAACTCCACCGGAAGCAACGTCGGTTGACCGACACATCGGATACCAGTTTTGCGAAAACTGGTTGTCCTCACCTTCATAGGTGACGCCGCGGCCGTGGCGGCGGCGATCGAGGAGTTCGATCGCTGCCTGCTGGCCGTTGAAAACATCCTCGAGATCGCGAACATGCGCCGTCATCGTCACAATTCCTCAGTAGTTGAAGGTCGCAGCGACGCCGTAGCGACGCGGCTGGCCGGGATAGCGAATGTCGTTGGCGCCTGCAGAAAATTCTTTGGCGAAAAATTCCTCTGTGTAGCGTTCCTTGAAAAGATTGGTGACATAAAGGCCGATCGAATAGCGTTTCGCATCATAGGTCAGCCGCGCGTTTGCCAGATGTACTGAATCTTGCCTGTCCGCGTTGTCGACATGCCAGAAATTGCCTGACCTGCCCGAATAGTCGATTCGGGCGATAACGTCGGCGTCGGGATGCACCTCCGCCCGATACTGGCCGAACAAGTTGTAGGACCACCGATAGGTCAGAGGCACCCTGTTGCCGAGGAAGAGTGCTGTGCCGTCGAAATCTTTGATCTTGGTATCGATGAAGCCCAGAGACGCACCCAGCTGGAGGCTTCGTGACGGTCGCGCCTGCGCCTCGACCTCGAAACCGAAAATGTCTGTTTTGGCAACGTTGAGGATGCCCTGATCGGCCACATTCAAAACGAAAACCTGCTGGTCTTTGTACTTCATGAAGAAAGCGGCGGCGTTAAGTGTTAGCCGACGATCGGCTAGGCTGTTCTTCGTCCCGATCTCCAGCGTGTCGGCTACCTCGGGACGATAGATTTCAGGGAAAACGCCCGTCGGCGGATTAAAGCCTCCGCTCCGGAAACCGCGCGCGGCGGTAATATAGACCGTGTGATCAGGGGATAGAGTGTACTTCACCGAAAGCTTCGGCTGCCATTCATCGAAGCTGGTCTGGCGCACCGCTCCTCCGCCCAACCGGTCGATCTGTGTCCGGCGATCGTGATCGTAGCGCAGGGCCGCGGTCAGCTCGAGCGCGTCGGTCGCATTGTAATTGAGCTGAGTATATACCGCCTTGGTCAGAATATCCTCGTCGGCGCCGGCCACCGGCAGTTGCAGGTAACTGGAGGGCGGTAGGGCGCTGGCGGTTGGATCGGGCGACAGCAAGATTATCGTGTCAACACTTTTCTTAGCATCAAGCAGATAGGCGCCAGCCGTCCAGCGAAGCCGCTGCGATGAAGGCGACGAGAAACGGAACTCCTGGCTAAAGCTTTCGTAGCCACGTATCTGTCGCGCGCCGAGGATCGAGAGCGGCGTCCATTCGAGATCTTCGAGCAGATCGATGTTGGTGTCGTTATACGCGCTGACTGACGTCACAGTGAACGGGTCGAACTCATAATCGATCTTAAGCGAGCTATCTTTGGTCTTGCGCGGGCTGGTGCCGAGAAAGTCGTTCTGGATCGGGATGTCGGTGTTGTTGGCCTGCGCGTCGGGAAGCGGGATGTACCAAGACGCGCCCCCCTTCAGGTCGCCGTAAGCACCACGCAGATCGATCGTCAGCCGGTCAGTGGGCGTCAGGATCAGGCGGCCACGCAGGTTCAGGTCATCAACGAAATCGACCTTGCGGTCCAGCGTCACATTATGAAGGACACCATCAAATTTGCGATAGTCAGCCGCGATGCGGAACAGCAGTACGTCGGGGACGAGCGCGCCGCTCAGCGACCCCGACAGACGGCGGTCGTCGCCGTTGGCATATTCGATGCCGATCCGGCCTTGCAGGTCGTTGGTCGGGCGTTTGGTGGTGATGCTGATCGCGCCGCCAATTGCATTGCGGCCATAAAGCGCCCCCTGCGGTCCCTTCAGCACCTCGATTTGTTCGAGGTCGAACAGCGCCTGCTTAATCATGTCGGTGGAGGTCATCTGAACGCCGTCGATGACCAGCGCAACGGGCGCTTCGCCATTGCGGACCTGGCCGATGCCGCGGATGTTGATCGCGACGGTGCCAGCGTCCTGTGTGTCGACCAGCGAAATATTGGGCACCAGTGCTGTGACATCGTCGATGCTGCGGATGCCGGCGTCTTCGATCGCCTGCGTCGAAAAGGCGGTGATCGAATCGGGGACCTGCTGAAGACTTTCAGAACGCTGCCGCGCGGTGACGACGATATCGTTGCCGTCGTTAATCCCCTCGGTCTCCTGCGCCGCAGCGGAGGTTCCGCCGAATAAACAGACCGACCCCGCCAGGCCGCTTAGCAAAGACGTTCGAAACTTCATCGCGTAATCCCCCTTATTACTGCGCCGGGCTTTTTGCCCGTTCTCCAAAATATAATCTTATGTGGGTGGAAGCGTTAGTGTATATCGGGTAAAAAGGTGGAGCAGGTCAGATAAGGCGCAACTTGCGCGCCGCAGCGATCGCGCGCGAGCGCGAAGCAACGTCCAGCTTTCGATAGATGTTTATCCGGTGTGTCTTGATCGTGCTTTCGGCGACGCCCAGACTCCGCACCATTTCCTTGCTCGAAAGGCCATCCGCCAAAGCCCCGAGAACCTCGATTTCGCGTGGAGTAACAATGACGTCGCTTGCCGTTGGCGGGATGGCGATCATACCTCGACGCACGTCCGGGTTATTTTGCCGCAAGCGCGCCACAACGCTGCGCTGCGCAGGTCCGAAAAAGTGGAGAACTTCCTCACACGCCTCTAAAACAAGCGGCAATAGGGCACCGAACTGCGAAACGACACCAATCAATCCCTCACCCTCGGCGATCTCGAGCGCCAGACGAAACGCACGCGCCGCCTCAATGCGCCGTCCGTCGACTGTAGCAACCGCCGCACGCAGGATGTTCATTTCCATGTCAAGTGACACAGACCCCGTGTTCGCTACATCGGCTTCGAGCATCGCCAGATCGTGTCCGTCGTATAATCCTTTTTGCAGCGTACAAGCCAGCACCGCGATGCCGTGATCGCACGACAGCCGGCGGTCTCGCTGACGGAAAATTTCCTGCGGTGGCCCCAGCTTTTCCAGTAGATGCGTAGCCTGCTCGACATGCCCCATGCTGAGCAGCATCCGCACGTGGATCAGGTCGAGCTGATAGCGGAGCCGCGGCAGGTCGCGTCGATTGGACGTTTCGCGGCCGCGGTGGATGATCTGCTCGGCTTGCGCTATGTTGCCAGTTCGAACTGCGAACCAAGCCTGCGTCGCATAGGCCGCAATGAACACATCGTGCCAACCTTCCGTGGCCTCGATCACTGGCAGGGCTGAATCCAGCAGGTCGGTCGCGGTCGAAAGGTTACCTGACAGATAGAGCGTGTATCCGAGCAACGCGATCGCCACCGCGACCTGGGGGCTGCCCTCGCCGAAATGGCGTGTGGCCTGTTCAAGGCTTCGCCGGAAGAAGAGCTCCGCCTCGCGCCTCCGACCCATCCGCATCTGCGATAGGCCAAGATATTGGTAGGCATAGACCTCTAGCAATGGCAGTTGGTGGAGGCGCGCGAGTTTGCACACCTTTTCACCATGGACCCGGCACCACAGATCGTCACCGCGATCGAAACTGGCGAGGCTCGAAAGATGGTGGAGCAAAACCCGCAGCGTCGGATCGTGTCCCGCGAAAGCGAGCTGACGTTCGAGCATAAGCCGACACTCCGGCGGGAAACTGAGGTCTTCATAGATGAGCGTGACGAGATGGTTACACAACATTTCACACGCAAGTGCGGGATCCACTTGCTCCACATCGCTGATTGGTCGCGCCGCGAAAAGCCCGTCGAGAAGGGAACGGGCCTCGACCAGCCGGCCATTCTGCGCGGCATAATAAGCTTGCCCCATCGTCACGCGCGGAAAATCCCCCGGCATGACAGGATCCAGATCGTCGAGGTGGCGAAGCAGCGCCAGCCCGCCGCGGATTGCCATCCGCCATCCGCCTGCTTCCTCAATGATTGCGAGCGCAGCCACCTGGTCGGAAACCAGCGCCGCATGTCCGAGAGCTTCAGGAAGCAAATTTTCTCCTGCAAGCCACCGCGCCGCACACAGATGTAGTTCGTCGAGCCTTGCCTGACTGCGATTCGACAGTGTGTCGTAGAGGAACTCGCGCAAAAGCGGGTGGAAGCGGTACCATACACCCTCGTCGTCGAGCGGCGCGATCAGTAAATTCTGGCGGCGTATCTGCTCGAGCATCAGCGCGCTATCTTCGCGGCCTAAAATGGCGTCGCCGAGCCCCGTGCAGATGCGTTGTGCAATCGATGTTTCCAGCAAGAATTGCTGGAGATCGGGCTCGAGCCCTGAAAAGACTTGCTCGGCAAGATATTCGGCCAGATCGGTCGAACGCCTAGTGATGTGATCGAGCGTATCGACTTGGTCGCGCCCAGCCAGCCAAAGTTGCAGCAGCTGGAGCGCTGCGGGCCAGCCCTCGGTCCGGTCGATCAGCTCGGTCCATTCGACTCGGCCCGACTGATCACCAATAAAGGCGCGCACTTCGCTGTCTGAAAAGCGGACGTCGCTCTGTTCAAGTTGCAGCAACTGGCCACTGACCCGCAGGCCCGATAGCGCAAACTCGGGTTGGCCGCGCTGCGCGACGATAATCGCTGCATGCGACGGCATGCGTTCGATCACATATTCGAGGAACCGGTTGGTCGCGGGCGATGCGATGCGGTGATAATCGTCGATTATCAGCCGAACCGGCTCTTCGCTTGCATCGAGCGCGAGGACAATCGCGCGTGCGGCGGATTCGGCGGCAAGGCCCGGCAAGCCAGCGTCGATCGCCTCATGCGAATAAGCTAGCGGTACTCCGGCGCGGTGCAGCGCCGCCATTAGATAAGCAAAGAACTGGTCGGCCTCGAACTTAGAATCGTCAACGCTGTACCATGCGACTGCGACATCCTCGCTGCGCCATTGGGTGTGACACTGGCTAAGTAAGGTGGTCTTGCCGTAGCCCGCAGGCGCCGACACGACCGTCAGATGCTTGGTCGATCGAGTGATCCGGTCGACAAGCGCCTCGCGCCACAGAAGATTGGTCGACCTGTTTGGGGGAGCCAGTTTTGTCCGGATCAGCATCGGTCCACCATGCCACAATCCCGCTCATCTTGTATCCACCTTATTGGTGGATTGTTCCCACCGGGTACACCGCGCACTTCATGGTTCCGATTTTGAAAGGCGGATCACCCATGACCAAGACAATACTGTTCGTTCTGACCGGCCACAGCGAACTTGGTGATACGCGCGCAAAGACAGGCGTCTGGCTCGAGGAACTGGCAACCCCTTATCAGATGGCCAAAGCCGCGGGCGCCGAGATTCTGTTTGCTACGCCGGGCGGAAAACCGGCGCCGCTCGATCCGGCGAGCCTCGATGAGCCCTGGCTCCTTCCCGCCGGCCACTGGTTTCTAGATCAGCAGGAGGTGATCGCCCAGCTAGAGACGCCCCTCGACATAAAAGACGTCGATGCGTTGGGCCTCGACGCGGCCTTTCTCGTGGGCGGCACGGGAACCTTGTGGGATTTTCCAGCGTGCGAACCACTCGGTGCACTTATCACCGCGTTGGATCGGCAGGGTAAAATCGTTGCAGCCATATGTCACGGCGTTGTGGGTCTGATGACCGCTAAGGGGCGCGACGGTGCGCCGTTTGCCATGGGCCGGTCGCTGACCTGCTTCAGCAACGAAGAGGAGACTATGCTCGAATATGACAAACTCGTCCCCCTGCTGGCAGAAACCGAGCTTGTTAGGCAAGGCGCTGTCTACAGCCAAGCTGAGCCTTTTCAGCCGAAAGTCGTTGAAGACGGGCAGCTAATCACCGGCCAGAATCCTGCAAGCGCCGAACCCCTGGCGTGGGCAATGCTCCAGAAGCTCGGCATAGGCACCATCTAACCCGGCCAGCCTAAACTGGGGCAAATGGTAGGTAGCACCTGTAAAAGTACCGTAGGCTTCAAGCTGAGCTCGCGGCGCGCGCTACCGTTTCTCTGGACAGACTCGTGACCGCAGGCGTGATTGCGTGTGCAAAGTTCGGGGCCACGGTGTGGGCCGACGTAGATCCGGCGCTGTTGTCCAAGCGACTGCGCTGGATCATCGCGCACGAATCCATGCGCGACCCGGAAGACTCGGCCGAGGATCAGGCGATCTGCGATAGAATCCAGACGACAATGGCGGAGGCTTTCAACGGCTACTCGTTGCTATTGACGCCAACTTCGCTGGTGATTGCGGGACAACTTGGGAGTAGCGAACCTCGCATGGCGAATTTCGCGGTACTAGCAAGCATCGCGCTTTAAGCTCCCCGACGTTCCTGCAGTAGAATGCCATGGTTCACGTCGCACTACTGAAAGTTACGCATCATAGGAGACGGCCGATCGCTGCGGATGATTTGCTTACAAAACGTGCCTGTCGACAAACTAAAAAAAGCCATACTTGACGCATATTCTGCGATGCCAATGTGCAAAATTATGGTTTTGTAAAGGACATGCAGGATTTGGGGTACCTGCCGGCTCAAGCGCCCGCGTCGATAATCGATTCCATAACGACGAACGTCGAAGTGCTTGCAACATGGGGCAAGCTCGAAATTTTCTCACCCAGAACGCGGCGATAACTATGAATGTCGCCAGTGCGAACCTTAAGTAGATAGTCGAAACTGCTCGCGATCATGTGGCATTCTTCGATCTCACGAACTTTCAGGACTGCAGTAGCAAATTCACGCAGCGCTTTTTCACGTGTGTCGGACAGCTTGACTTCTGCAAATGCGATGTGCCCCAAGCCTAGTTTGACCGGATCAGTGACGGCACAAAAGCCGCGGATGACTTCATCGTCGATCAAGCGCTTTAGCCTGATCTGGCACGGTGTCTTCGACAATCCTACCCTTTTGGCCAGCTCCGTGACTGTGATACGACCCTCTACGCGCAGAACCTCAACGATCTTGAGGTCGATATGGTCAATTCGACTGTTTATCGACATTTATGTTTCCATCCAGCCTGGAGAATAGAAAAAATTCAGTTAAATTACAAACAATATTAGGCAACTATAGTCTACATGCTTGCCCTTGTCGGTGTATGGTGCTGGAATTGCTTAACCAGGAAATAACGCATGACTGACCCGTTCACACCTTTTGCGGCCTTTGCCCCGCCGTTCCGTGGGGAAACGCCGCGGCGGCGGCGCATCACTGACGCCTATCGCACTCCGGAAAAGATGGCGGTTACTGCGTTACTTCCCGAAGCCGAAATCGGGAATTTGCTCCGCAAAGATGTTTCAATTACCTCCAAGCGCCTAGTCACTTCCTTACGAAAAAAAGGGCAGCGGGGAGGCGTCGAAGGACTCGTTAAAGAGTATTCGCTGTCCAGCCAGGAGGGAGTCGCTCTGATGTGTCTGGCCGAAGCTCTTTTGCGTATCCCTGACAATGAAACACGCGATGCGCTCATTCGCGACAAAATCTCGGGTGGCGATTGGCGCGCTCATCTTGGTGATGGCAACACTATGTTTGTCAACGCCGCTACGTGGGGTCTGATGGTCACGGGTAAGCTGACCGCTAGTTACGCAGATTCTGGCTTGGGCGCTGCCCTGACGCGACTACTTGCGCGTGCCGGCGAACCAGTTATCCGCCGCGGCGTCGATATGGCCATGCAAATGATGGGAGAGCAGTTCGTCACCGGCGAAACCATCGCTGAAGCGCTCAATCGCGCCCAAAAGCTTGAAGCCCAAGGCTTTGCATACAGCTACGACATGCTAGGGGAGGCGGCCACTACCGACGCCGATGCGGAACGCTACTTCGCCGACTATGAGCATGCCATTCATGCTATCGGTAGCGCAGCAGCTGGTCGCAGCATATTTTCGGGCCCCGGTATCTCAATCAAGCTGTCCGCGCTTCACCCGCGCTACAGCCGCTCACAGGTGGAGCGCGTGATGCGTGAGCTTCTGCCAAAGGTCCATTCACTGGCTCTGCTGGCCAAACAATATGGGATCGGCTTCAACATTGATGCAGAAGAAGCCGACCGTCTAGAACTGTCTCTAGACATATTGGAAAGTCTTGCACTCTCGCCAGAACTCACCTGTTGGGACGGCCTTGGTTTTGTGGTTCAGGCCTATGGAAAACGGTGTCCTTTCGTGATCGACTGGTTAATCGACCTTGCACGCCGCTCAAGCCGAAGGTTGATGGTACGTCTTGTAAAAGGCGCTTATTGGGATAGCGAGATCAAGCGTGCGCAGGTCGAAGGTCATTCGGACTTTCCGGTTTTCACGCGAAAGGTCCATACCGACGTCTCCTATATTGCTTGCGCCCGCAAGCTGTTAGACGCCCGCGATGCTGTTTTCCCCCAGTTTGCAACGCACAATGCGCATACATTGGCAGCGATATACCATCTGGCGGGACGAGATTTCACCCTTGGCGATTATGAGTTCCAATGCCTTCATGGCATGGGGGAAGCCTTGTATGAAGAAGTGGTGGGCACCGATAAACTAGACCGGCCGTGCCGCATATACGCGCCTGTTGGCAGTCATGAAACGCTGTTAGCTTATTTGGTGCGGCGTTTGCTGGAGAATGGAGCAAATTCCTCCTTCGTCCAGCGCATCTGGGACGAGCAGGTGTCAATAGAAGAACTCGCTGCTGACCCAGTCGATGAAGCGAAAAAGGTCGAGCCATTAGGAACCCCGCACGAAATCATTACTATGCCTTCCGGAATTTACGGCAAGAGGCGCAACGCCTGCACCATTGATCTTTCAAACGAGATTGCACTGTCGGACCTTACTGAGGGCTTGCAAAAAAGTGCTCGCATGCGTTGGCGCGCCAGCCCCAGCACCTCTGGTCTTGAAGCGGTCACAAGCTATCAACCGGTACGCAATCCATCAGACCGTCGCGACATCGTTGGTGAAGTAGTCTTTGCGCTAGAAAAAGATGCCGAGCTGGCTGCACAAGTCGCCTGGCGAGCCGTCGCGAGTTGGTCATCGTTCCCTGTGGATTACCGCGCAAAGATGCTCGAAATGGCTGCTGACCAGCTTGAAGCGAAAATGCCAATACTGATGGGGTTGATAATCCGAGAGGCTGGGAAATCCACGTCGAATGCAATTGCGGAAGTGCGCGAAGCTGTTGATTTTCTGCGCTATTATGCCGAGCAGGCCCGGCAGACACTTGGCAATGCGCATCGTCCGCTCGGTCCTGTCGTATGCATCAGCCCGTGGAACTTCCCGCTAGCGATTTTCATGGGTCAAATTGCCGCTGCGCTTGCTGCAGGAAACGCGGTCCTTGCAAAGCCTGCCGAAGAGACGCCCCTCATTGCGGCGGAGGCTGTCCGCATCCTTCATTCGGTCGGCATTCCTAAAGATGTCGTCCAACTTGTGCCGGGCGATGGCCTGATCGGCGCCGCACTTATCCGACGACCTGAAGTTGCAGGCGTCATGTTCACGGGCTCCACTGAGGTTGCCAAGCTTATTCAAAGGGAACTTGCCAAGCACGATACTCCCGATGGCCACCCGATCCCGTTGATTGCAGAAACCGGGGGCCAAAACACGATGATAGTCGACAGCTCAGCCTTGGCCGAGCAAGTTACCGCTGATGTAATCGCCTCGGCCTTTGACAGCGCCGGGCAGCGCTGTTCGGCGTTACGCATCCTATGCTTGCAAGAGGATATTGCCGATCGGCAACTGGCGATGCTCAAGGGAGCGCTCGAGGAACTGAAAGTTGGAAATCCGGAAAGGCTTGCGGTCGACGTTGGCCCGGTCATTTCAGAAGAAGCAAAGCGGACCATTGAATCACATGTTGAACGGATGCGCGAGCTAGGCTGCAATATCCATCAGCTAGCGCTACCGGAAAGCACCTCGCATGGCACCTTTGTTTCGCCAACGATCATAGAGATCGATGACATAGCCCAAATTGGCCGGGAAATCTTTGGACCTGTTCTGCACGTGTTGCGTTTCCGGCGGGATGAACTTGGTCTAGTAATTGAAGCCATCAACGCGACGGGTTACGGGCTTACGTTCGGGATCCATACAAGGCTCGACGAGACCATCGAGCAGGTAACGAAATCGGTCGCCGTTGGTAACGTCTACATTAACCGCAACATCATCGGTGCGGTTGTAGGCGTACAGCCGTTCGGAGGCCGGGGTATGTCTGGAACGGGCCCGAAGGCAGGGGGGCCGCTATATCTCGGGCGAGTTCTAAGGACGCCGCCGTTAACCGAAATATATGGTAGCAACGCCGCCGATCAGGCTTGTAATTCACTAATAAGCTGGCTCCAGGAAAATGGCTTTAGCAAGAATGCCGAGACGATCGAATTGGCATCATGCCGCCAGTTAAATGGTTTCAAGGTCGAGCTACCCGGTCCGATCGGCGAGAGCAATTTTTACGCTTTGCAACCGCGCGGGAACGTTTTGCTGATTCCATCAACACAGGCGGGGCTATGCATCCAACTTGGCACCGCGCTCGCGTCAGGCAACTGCGCGACAATAATTTGGCCTGATGAAACGACAAATCCTTTTATGAACCTGCCGCCACAGGTTTCAGAGCGAATAGAGTGGCTACAAGACATACCTGAAGTTTCTAAATTTTCAGCCGTTCTCATCGAGCCCCGAGCAACGGGCATGTGTGAATTGATCTCGAATTTGGCGAGTATGGCTGGTCTAATTCCGATTACTCAGGTCGCAGACCGCAAGGGACATTATCGCCCCGAATGGCTGGTCGAGGAAGTCGCAACGTCGATCAACACAACCGCAGCAGGTGGAGACGCCAAATTAATGGCACTCGTCTGAGGCCACATCAAAATAGCTGCTTTGCTAACGGCTGCCATCCAGACGTGCTGATGTTGCGATGTTGCCAGCTGCCTTAGCGGACACGAAGCCGTGTGATTCGTCTGAATAAAGCGCAGTTCACGATTGGGATCTCCGTAACATTTCGGTCAAGTAATTAATACGATCTGTTAAAGCTCTATCTCATGACACCCTCTAGCATCATCGCCGATTGAACCACAGCGGGGATTGCGGATGAAAAGATTTTCGAGAGCATCGAGAGCATCGAGAGCATCGAGAGCGTTTCTGGCGGCGGCATTCCGGACCAGCGATTTGTTTCGGCGGGCGTGCACGCCAGCTGGGTCGACATTTTCCTCGGGGGACTGCCTCCCGGGCAAGGAATGCCAAGTTTCAAACCCAAGCTAGACTGCTCACAAAGCGCGGCAATCCTGGCCTATATAATCCAACACGCTGGCGGCGGTCAGCGCGACCCATTGCAGAAAGAATTGCGCCGATGATCGATGATGAAGCAAGCAGCCAATCGTTCGATTTGGGGGATACGTCCAGCTTTGGGCCCTTTGCCTGCGTCATTAACGGTAGAGTCACTGAAAGTGCCAATCACTCTGAAATTTTAAATCCTGCTACCGAAAAGGTTATCGCACATTATGATGTCGCCGATGCCGCGATGGTCGACGCGGCGGTTGCCGCTGCCGTACGTGCTCAACAGCGCTGGCAAAAGGTGTTGCTCAGCGAACGGCGCGCGTTGCTTGTTCGCATTGCATCTATCATCGAAGCTGACGCGGAAGTGTTGGCTCGGTTAATTACGGTTGAGCAGGGCAAACCGCTTTCCCAGTCGCACGAGGAAGTCGCCTCAGCCGCATATCTTTTTCGTCATTATGCTAACGTGCACTCTGATGGGCGTGTATCGTTGTTCAAAGAGCGTGGCGACGACTTCATGCGGGTATATTCTCCGCTTGGGCCGGTGGCGGGCATCATTCCGTGGAACTTCCCGCTGCTGATCGCCGCGATGAAGGCCGCTCCCGCAATTCTGACCGGCAATGCCATTATTTTGAAACCTGCACCAACGACACCGCTCGCGACCTTGCGCTTCGTCCGGCTTTGCGCCGATGTCGTGCCCCCAGGGCTATTGCAGGCCCTGGGCGATGACGGAGGCGTTGGCCCTTTGCTTACGGACCATCCAGGTATCGGCAAGATCGCGTTTACCGGATCGACTGCCACGGGGAAGAGAGTAATGGCGGCAGCTGCGGGTACGCTGAAGCGCCTAACACTCGAGCTGGGTGGAAATGATCCTGCCCTTGTTCTCAGCGACGCCGATCCCGAGTCAGCTGCAGCTGCGCTGTTTCGTGCTGCCTTCTCCAATGCCGGCCAGATCTGCGGCGCAGCAAAGCGAATTTATGTACATGAAGCGGTATTTGATCGATTTTGTGAAGCACTGGCGACACATGTATCGATGATTGTACTAGGAAATGGACTTAGACGCGATGTGACGATGGGGCCCGTCCAGAACCGAGCGCAGTATGAAAAGGCGATGATTCTTCTGGCTGACGCCACTTCAGCTGGACGCATAGGTGCCGCTGCGGAACGGCCGGCTGGAGCTGGCTATTTCGTACCCCCGACCATGTTCGTAGGGCTCAGTGATGATCATCCATTGGTGTCCGAAGAGCAATTCGCGCCGCTTTTGCCAATCTTGCGATTTTCCGATGACGCAGATGCGATCGCGCGGGCGAATGCTGCACTTTATGGTTTGACGGCCTCTGTATGGTCCTCCGACAAGAAACGGGCGGAAGGCGTCGCCCGACAGATCGATGCAGCTTTGGTTGGAATCAATAAGCATAATGAATCATCACTGGATCTCGGGCTTAGCATGGCGAAGCACTCCGGAGCGGGCTGGCTGCTTGGCGATGAGGGCATGAAGGAATTTCTCCAACCGCATCTGATCGTTTGGTGAGCGAGGCAGTATCGCTTCGCCAACTCGGCAAGCAGGATTGATTGGCGATAGCGTCGCAGTCGGCAGTGTTGTGGTCGGATTTCGCCACTTGGGCGAGCTGACGCCGCGTAAATGCGGTCATAAATCCGAATGCTCGCAGAATGTATTCGCGAGATGGGTGCGAATTGCGCAGTCGGGCCTGTCGTATCCCAAGCACCGACGTCTCCTGCTAAACCTCAGTTTTAATGATGTCGAACGAGGCGCAGCCGATGTTTCAGATCGGGAATGGGAGCTCGCTCGATGCTGGATACCTCGCCAGCGCCAAAGTCGGCACGATCTATGCGACAGATCAGTATTGAACGGTGCAATATGGGTTAGCGTAACAGGCCGGACTTGGCGAGAGTTGCCGTCGCGCTATGGAAATGCGGATACCTGTTACGCACGATTTCACCATTGGGAGCGTCGCGGCGATCTTGATTATATTTACGGAGCGCTGGTCCGAGAACATACACGAAGCAACAGACTGCCAACGAACTAACTATTCTATTTTAAGGGCCAAAAAGCAGCTTAAACTAGACGCAATTCCTACCCTTCCGCCCACAACGACGGTAGCTTGCCTAGGTGTTTAGTCCCGGCATTTGATGGTGTATTATTCAGCCATCAATGGAAGGACTCGCTATGGGACAAATTCTACACGGGAGCGCCCGCACGACA
>Ga0208327_1000019_pt1 | contig 44221 bp, 39 predicted proteins | sample LakMenEpi26Jun08_FD_150733 | JGI IMG/M metagenome (GOLD analysis project Ga0208327, IMG submission 150733) | Freshwater microbial communities from Lake Mendota, WI - 26JUN2008 deep hole epilimnion (SPAdes) | ecosystem: Environmental > Aquatic > Freshwater > Lake > Epilimnion/Euphotic zone ...
AAGCGCAGGGCTTAGTGGTTCTAAGTCCAAGCTTGCCAACGCGGCAATGGACAAAATGGGTCAAATCCGAAGGACGCCAAAATGGCTTCGATCTCAAAGCAAAATGCCCTTGCAGGCAGAATAACTGCCTGCGGCGGACATTTTACTTCGATATCTTTGCCATTTTGACGCCGCGAAGGTGAATTTAATAAGTCCTGACCCTAGATAAGGAGTTTTCGGAGCGGCGGACGCATCACCTAAACGGCTGCAAGCGCTAACTTTGCAGACATTACTCCTCTGGATATCGGCAAACGATACGTTCCATTCGTTCATCAAAGCTCACAGAATTCGTAAAACTGCGCAAATCTGGCGTTATTCGGTCAGGGCGTTGGCCACAAATTCCCCGCCCATACGCAAGCCGACGGGATCGACGCTGTGCCCGACCCCTGATGATATGTGAGTTGTCACATTAATGCCGAGATGTTCGAGTTCCGTTTTAGCCGCATGGAGCGCGGTAACGGGTACGATCGGATCCGCCGAACCGTGGACTAGAAGCACGGGCGGTTTGGTGATCGGCAAGTGCGCAAGCTCGTGCCCGCCGGTCAGCATCCCGGAGTAGCCGATGATCGCGGCGACCTGGCGTGGCCTACGTAGTCCAACATGAAGGGCCATCATCGTTCCCTGGCTGAACCCGACGATGGCGAGGTTTGCTTCGGTCAGTTCGTATTGATGGAGTTTTCGCTCGATAAATGCTTCTATCGCTGGTGCTGCGCTTGCCGCACCTGTTGCCAAGGCCTGCGGTGTAAAGGCCGACAATGGCCACCACTGATATCCAGACGACAGATAGCTCAATCGCTGCGGCGCATTAGGTGCCAGAAAAAGAGCATCCGGCAGTGCGCGTTGCCAATGCGGCGCCAGCGCAATTAAGTCGGCACCGCTGGAACCAAATCCGTGTAGTAGCAGCACAATCTGTTTGGGGCTGCCACCTGACAATGGTTGCAGGCTCGACCCATTTACGATTTTGGACAAAAGTATCGCCTCATTAGAACAGCGGTGCAGATTATCCCGCATCGTCGTCATGGACCGCAGTTGCTAGTTTTTCCCGCAACCCCTTTTCAGGAGACTTGTGCATCCCAACTAGAAGGCGACAAGCATTACCATCCTGGCAAGACCAACCTTCGATATGTTGATCAATTTTGCGTCATCCACGCAAATTGAAGTAGCCGACGCAGAAATCAGCACTCTTGGAGACTGACAAGACTTTGCTCAATTCAGGCAATAAAGCATTGTCGATGTTGTCAAAAATTCTCGGCATAGATTGCTTACTCAGGATTTAGCGTTGATTCTCTGCCTAACAGCAGCGGCTGGATTGTAGAAGCGAGATGATAGCGCGCATAGCGCCGCTCACCAGTGCGGATCAGCGCTCCCTTTGCGATCAAGTCGTTCAAATCGCGGGTCGCGGTGGCTAAGCTGGCATCTGTAATCGTCCGGTAATTCCCGGCGCTCAATCCACCCGCAAAACCATCCGGTCCTTCGCGGAACAAGCGAAGCAGCGCCTTCTCCTGCCGTTCGTTGATTTGCCCGCGCAAGCGATCAAGCAGCCGCGTCTTGTCGATCAGGAAGCGGATGCGGGTGATCGTCCGCGCCTGCGCCTCGATTACGATATCGGCAAACCATGTCAGCCAGGCGTCGATGTCGTTGCTCTGGCTGCCGAGCTGAAGCGCGGCATAATAGGCTTTGCGGTGGCGATGGATCGTTTCCGCGAGCGCCGTCAGCGTCGGTGCCGCAAGGTTCTGCGCCAAAGCCTTTTCAGCAATGGCGCGCCCGATGCGGCCATTGCCGTCCTCGAAGGGGTGAATGCTCTCGAACCACAGGTGAGAGATGGCTGCACGGGTGATTGCCGGAAGCGGGTTCACTGATGCCGGTGCGCTGTCATTGAACCAAGCGATGAAGTGGGACATTTCCGCAGGAACGGTATTGGACGGCGGTGCCTCGAAATGCACACGCGGCGCATGAAGCGCGCCCGACACGATCTGCATTGCATCTTCATGGCTACGGTAGCGCCCAACATCGGCAATATCGCGCCGTCCGTTCATCAACATCGCGTTCCAAGCGAACAGGGTCTGGTTGTCGAGCGGCGCAGCATGGTTACGGTAAACATCGGCCATCAATTCAGCGGCCCCGGCTTCTGCCGCACTGGCGCGGCGCTGGTCGGTGGCAAAGCCCAGATGCCGCGCAAGCGACGACTGGACGCTGGCGCGATCGAGGATTTCTCCCTCGATGGCCGAACTATCGACCACTTCTTGTGAAATCAGCTCGATGGTCAGGCCATCGCGGGCATCAGCGTCAAGGTGGTGCAGCGCACCGATAACGACGCCGGAGCCTTTCAGGAATTGTTCTTCGGACGCGCGGATGCGATCCGCGTCGAAGCGGAAATCAGGCCAATCGGGAAGCTGCCAATTCCAGCGCATGATGGATAAGATGCCTTTCTATCAATCACGATATAGCATGATTATGATTTATAAAGCGATAGCCAATCAATCATAAACGGCCCAGATTTTCGGTTGCCGGTGGAAAGACACCGCATTGCATCCCTTCAAGTTAGCCAGCGGCGAAGTGGCGCAATGCGGGGAAGACGCGGGCAAAGGGGTGCTTGAGGCTCGGCGCGCCTATTTCCTTCACCCGCTTGGCCGGTGCCCCGATCATGAGCGCCAGCGGCACATCGGAAAACTGGCGCAAACGCGTGGCTTGATAGGGCATCAGCGATGCGAAGTCTGCGTTTGAAGTGGGCAGGGCGAACCGACTGCTTCGATTTTGCCGCCTGTCGCGCCTTGGCGGTGGCTTCTTCAACGTCGCCTTCGGCATCCATGTCGGCGTGCATGGCTTCCCATCCGCCAATGCCCATCAACACGCGGTCGGCGTGCTTGATGGTATTCACATGGCCGTAGTGGTTCTCGATCATCTTGACCGAGGTGCCCATCCGTTCGGACAGGATGTAGATGTAGACGTCCACACCCTCACTAAGCCGGCAGGTGGCGTAGGTGTGGCGGAAGCAACAGGTCGAACGCGGGATGCCGTTCGGCCCCATGCGCAAGTCAGCCTAAACGAGCAAGGCCTGCACGGCGGCATAGCTCAGCAATGCTATCTTCCCCGCGCAGGCCTTCCAGCACGATCTTAATCTTCTCCTCCGCGCCATATTGCTTGCGCGTGGCATGGCGAATGTCTTTTACAACCGCTCGCGCTAACATTGCAGCCTTTCATTGCTCCGAACTTAATCTTCAAAAGCGGCCTTTCGTTCAGCAGGTTCACGGAACGGATAAATGGCCGGTTTCAGGGCGGTCCACCACCAGCCTGTTCGGCTAGAATTGGGTGGACAGCGGACGGGCAGCTTTTAGGAGGGTGAGGCCAATAGCAGCCATTGATAGAGATTGGGCGACGACAGCTTCGCGCCCAATTGAAGACATCCCAGCGTGCTTGCTGAAAGCGCGAAAGCAGGCACAGTTTTAGAAAAGACCAGGTTACCGGAAGTGGGAGGATTTGTGACGGTTCGCTCTTGGTTGAAAACTGGAGCTAGGCCGCAGCTGCTAGCGTCGTCGCATTAAAAAAGTTAGCGTTCCCGACACGGCACTGTCTTTCTTAGGCTGCTGGACGACCGGAGATGCAGCAGAAGAAGAAAATTGTTGGATTGTAAGCTCTCGAAGAGCAGGTGGCTGGGATGCCATCCTGACAATGCTGGTCGATCTAAGTCTAGCCTACACCTGTGAATAAACTATCCAACGCACCAGTGCTGGGGCTGTGTTGTCGAATGTAGTCATCTTTTTGCAACGCCAAAAGCCAGAAGGTCGCACAGCTGGTCGGCAATTTCTGGCGGCGAGAGGGGATAACTTTCAGGCAACCATTTGGGTAACCATAGAAAGGCTCCGGCGCTTGCTTCCGCAATCATGGCGGCATCACAGTGGCGGCAGCTCCCATCATTTACCCCAGCCTGAAGCATGGCGTTCGACCGCTTCCACAAACCGCTTGCTGCAGCAATAAATCGGTTGCGTTGCGCTTCAGGCAGCGCCCAGAGGCCTGGCTGGAGCATCAGCGGTGGAGCTGCACTTGCCTGCGCCTGGGAGTTGAGATGCATCACGGCCATTGACCGTTCGAAGCCATTGGTGCCTTGTGCGATCGCGGCGTCCATGAAGATGTCGTAGAGTTCAAACGCGCGTTCATAACATCGCAGAATCAGGTCAGTCTTGTCGTCAAAGTAATGATAGACCGCTCCCTTGGTAACGCCGACACCTGCGCCGATTTCGTCGAGCGAGGCGCCGTCCAGCCCGCGTCGGTTGAACAAGCGTGAGGCCGCGCCAATCAGCTGTAGCATCTTTTGCTGGCTCGCCTGTATTCTATCGAACGGGTTTACCGGCTGCGTGATAAGTTGCGCGGCGTCCAGGGAATTTGTGAAGCGATCTTCGCGGTTGGCAGCGATACCGTGGAAAAACAGGTCTGCAATTGCAGCGCTAGCCCTTCGTCGAAAGCCGCGGCCGTCCCGTTGGCCGAGCCACATAGCGGACAACTGCGACCAATTAATCATACCTAGCAGCGCCTGTGCGGCGATTTCACTCTGCACGGCACGGATCTGACCGGTTTCTATGCCATCGTTGATCAGCGCCTGTAGTGTTTCGACATTGCGGCGGTTTAGTTCGCCGATCATGCTGCGCTGCGGCTCGGGCAGAAAATCTTGATCACTTAGCACCGCCAAGGGATGGCGGCTGTGGGTTAGTGTGCGCGCTATATAGTGCTCTATCCGTTCGCGAATGTTGCTGCCTTGTTCGATGGCTATAGCGAGGTCTTCAGTGTGGGTCTCGCACGTGCGCAAATAGCAGCGAAACGCGAGGTCGGCACGGTCGCTCACATAGTAATAAAGCGTGTTGCGGGAGAGGCCGGCGGCCTCTGCAATCGCGTTAAGGCTCACCGCGCCGGCGCCGCGCATGTTGATTTGCCGCGTCGCCTCATCAAGCAAGGCTTCGCGCTTGACCGCGCGTTTAGGGCGGGAAGCCGTGGCCCGAGAAGTCGGTTTGATTGCCATCCCTTCTGGTTACTCGACTAGTTCGAAAATGGCCATAGTTTAGACGTATAAATTTACGAACATACTTTATCGTCTAAAAAACTTGCCAGTGCGAAGTCGTTATGCTGTTAAGACAACATACTTTATCGTCGAAAAAATAGCTTAAAGGGAGGTTTGTCTAATGGCTAAACTAAAAAAACACGTTTCGTTACTGTCACTTACGGCCTTGACGGCGCTTGCCCTGCCTCTAGCTACACCGGCGCATGCGCAAGACGATTCGGCGTCAGTTCCCACTCCGAAAAGCGATGAGGCTGCCAACGACGAAATCGTCGTCACAGCGCAAAAGCGCGAGCAGCGGCTCAGCGACGTACCCATAACAATCAGCGTTGCTGACGCCGATGCGATAAAGGAGCGCAGGATCGAGGCTGTGACTGACCTCGTCGTCTTTACACCCAACGTATCGGTGAAGGAAAATATACCCGGGTTGGTGCCAGTGATCACCATTCGAGGTGTTGGCCTCAATGATTTCAGCGCTACCAACAATCCAAGCGCGGGCGTGTACGTCGACGAAGTCTCCCTGAGCTCGCTTGCGTTGATGAATTTCGATTTTTTCGATCTGGAGCGGATGGAGGTGCTGAAAGGACCTCAGGGAACGCTTTACGGTCGCAACTCAACTGCAGGTGCGCTCAGTATCGTTACTGCCAAGCCGGACTTCAATGGCTTTTCGGGCCGGGTAGCCGGGTCGATCGGCAATTATCAGGCAAAGGATATCGAAGCGTGGCTGAACCTGCCCGCAAGCGACACACTCGCTTTTCGCGTCGCCGCAAAGGGGATTTTTCAGGACAAGGGCTATTGGTTAAACCAGCGGCTGAAAAGAGATATCGGACGGCGCGAAGTGTTTTTGGGCAGAGCGCAGGCACTTTGGGAGCCTTCGGAAACGGTTGACTTGCTATTGAAGGCGGAAATTCAGCGTGGGCGTTCGGAGCTTGGCTCACCCGAATTTTTTGGTGCTTTCCAGACAGTCCCGCCGACTGCCGGGCTGACTTGCCCGGGTTCGCAGGGCTGCACCGACTTTTTCGGCTATCGCGATACCGACGGTAATCCGTTTAGCGGCAATTGGTCGGTGCGCCCCGACTATGATGTGGATCAGCTCAGCCTGTCGGCGCGGCTAAATGCTGACTTGGGAATCGCCACGCTCGCTTCGGTCACCGGTTTGGTCAAATTTGATCGGCAATGGGGTGTGGATGTTGATGCTACCCCACTGCGCCAGACCGATTTTTACACTGACGATCGGGTGAAGCAATTTTCACAGGAAGTGCGGATGGCGAATGCGACCGATCTGGTCGACTGGCTCGTGGGCGGCTTTTATTCACGTGACAGGGTTCAGACCAGCTATGACGGCGATTTGCAAGAGCTGTTCAATACCAAGAGCTTCTCCTACGCCAATCAGCTCACTAAATCAGCGGCGCTGTTCGCCAATGGCGAATGGCATTTGGTCAATAATGTCGATCTGATTACCGGAATCCGTTACACGTCGGAGAAGCGCAGCAATGTAGGCGGCACCAGCGATCTGGTCGCGCTAGCCCCCGGCAGCGCGCTGACCAACGCACCGTTCGGCAGCCGGCCCATTCCGCTCGCCAGTGTCAACGGAAGGATTTCGGACAAGAATTGGTCGTGGAAGCTCGGACTCAACTGGAAGCCATCCTCATCGACGCTAATCTACGCCAGTGCCTCGCAGGGCGTCAAAAGCGGTGGCTTCTTTGCGGGTGTAGCCACAAATTCGGCGCAGCTGATCCCCTACCGCCCCGAAAAGCTGATTGCTTATGAGGTCGGTATCAAGGGCCGCGCCAGTGGTGCGGGGCTGAGCTATTCTGCCAGCGGTTTCTACTATGATTACAACGATATCCAGACTTTCATCCGCGACGTCGTTGGCGCGCTGCCGATCCAGCGGCTTGGCAATGTCGACAAAGCGAAGATTTACGGTCTCGATACCGATGTGACGCTGAATCCGACGGCACTAGATGGGCTGACGCTGACCGCTGGGGTTGGCTTGCTGCACACTCGGCTTGGCAGCTTCACCTCCTCGGGCGGGGCAGTGCCTGCAGGCAACCGCCTCTCCGACGCGCCAAAGCTCAGCTTCAGCGGAAGTGCGGCATATCAGTTCACGCTCGGCGGAGACATCGATGCGCGGTTATCGATCGACGGGCGCTATCAGTCGCAGACCTTTAAGGACGCGCTCAATGATCCGCTGATTGCATCCGACGCATTTTGGGTGTGGAATGGGCGGCTGTCGGTGCTGCGCGAGGACGATTGGGACGTCTCACTCTGGGCGAAGAATATCGGTGACAAACGCTATGTAACGCAAGGATTGAACCAGCTTGTCCTCGGCACCGGCAACCGCGTTTATGGGGCACCGCGAATCTGGGGTGTCAGCGTTTCGAAAAACTTCTAAAGGTCCAAAGCATGGACAGCCCAATCATCATCCACGGCCATTTTTCGCCGCACTACCAAGCGCTTTACGATGCATTCACCGCCAACTTTATAGAACGCGGCGATGTAGGCGCAGCGGCTGCGCTAGTGGTGGATGGAGAGCTTGTCGTCGATCTGTGGGCCGGAACAGTCGCACCGGGCGAGGCACCTCCATGGCAGGTGGATACGCTGGCCAACATCTGGTCTACAACCAAGGGCATTACCGCTATCTGCTTCGCGATGCTCGCGAGCCGGGGGCAGATAGATTATGAGCGGGCCGTGGCTGAATATTGGCCTGAATTTGCGGCGAATGGCAAAGGAGCGGTAACGGTCGCGCAATTGCTTTCGCACCAGGCCGGCCTTTGTGGCTTCCGCCGACCGGCGCGCGTTGAAGATTTCTACGACGCGCATAAGGCAGCCAAGGAGCTGGCGGCTATGGAGCCATTCTGGCAGCCGGGAAGCAACGCCGGCTACCACGCCATCACCATTGGGCTCCTCGCAACTGCGCTGTTCGAAAAGGTGGAGGGTCGTTCGCTAAGGCAGTTTGTCGCCGACGAGTTGGCCGACTATGACATCAGCATTGGCTTGCCAGCCATACGTGCGCACCGAGCTGCCACGATGATCGCGCCGCCGCACATGGGTAATGAAGCGTTGATGACCGAACTGACCCAGCCGCAAATGGCGGCACTCGCAAACCCACCGCTCGATCCGCTGCTACCTAACGATCCAGCTTGGCGCGCAGCGGAGATCCCATCTGCAAACGGATTTGCCACCGCACGCGGGCTGGCGCAGCTCTACGGCGAATTGGCGCGCGGTGGCGGTAATCTGGTATCGCCCGATGTGCTCAGAACAGCAACGCAGGTTAGATACGATGCCCTCGACGCCGTGCTTGGCGTGCCGGCTCGTTGGGCTGCAGGGTTCCTGCGCAACGTAAGCAGTATCTACGGCGAAAGTGAAGCCGCCTACGGCCATGGAGGCTGGGGCGGCTCCTTCGCCTTCGCTGATCCGGATCGGCGGCTCGGCTTCGCTTATATCATGAACCGAATGGGGACCGATCTTATCGGCGATCCGCGCAATATAGCGTTGATTGCGAGCATCTAGCTAAAGCGCCCTTTCCGCCTATTTCTTGCCGTTGCGCTTTGCGCCCAATTGCAGTCACTCAAGGCCGTGTCAGAACCTGCTGAATGCGGACGTTGATTGTGCCCTGCAATTGGCAGCAATATTGGACAATCTGGACTGTCCGTTTAGCAACTGCGTTCATCGTAAGCGGCACTTCGTTAATGCACAGGGAGCCAGCAATTTCTCACCCGCGGGCTGGCATTTAACACCAAGCCATTCATGAGAAGAACACTTGCTTTTGCCAATGTACAGCCCTGCCTCAATACTTTTTAGCAAATAATGGAGCAGCCTGGAATCTGGTCGGGCTCATGACCAGAGGGGCGATCGTCAGGATTTAGCGACGGGCGGTACGGTAAACATCTTTACCAAACTTAGAGCAGATCCAGTTGATCGCTAGACTACCTCCGCCCCGCCACCGTTTCAGGCATGCGCAACCAAATAAATGCCGCTGCCAGAAAGCTGATCGAAGCCAGGCTCATTACGGGTGCGCGACCGAACGCCTCTGCCAGTGGCGCAGTAATTAGCGGGGCGGTCATGCTGATTACACGGCCCCAGTTGAAAATCGATGCGGCAGTTGACCGCAAATGCGGCGGGTATAGCTCTGACAGCCATGGTCCCCAGATCGCGCTGCACGACAACATCACACCATAGGTAAAGCCTGTTAGCTCAAGCAGACCAATAGGCATCGGTATGAACAAATAAACAGGGATAATTACCGCTGCGGCAACAAACCCCCAAGCAGCGTTGCGACGACCGAAACGGTCGCTGATGAAGCCCCAGACGAGGCCACCAATTGCTGCCCCAATAAACTGCCAGCCCAGCACATCCCCAACGACCGTATCAGGAATGGCGCGGTCTTCCTTAAGATAGGTTGTCGCCCAGCCAGTGAATGCCTGATACGCAAAAAAATTCAATCCCGTCATTGTTGCCAACAAGATTGTTTGTTTGGCTACGCCGGGTTTGAATAATTCGGTGATCGGCAATTTCGATTTTGCCATCGCTTCGTCGTTGCTGGCCCCGTCCATCGGAATGAAGCGGCGGTCATCGGGGATAAGCAGAAACGCAAACAACGCTATTGCAACGGGTATGCCGCCAGCCCAGAGCAATATCTTCCAGTCGTAGCCAGCCTTAAACGCCGCTGCGGACATAAAGCCCAAAGCAGCAACAGCCAGATTATAGGTTCCCAAAACAAACCCAGCGATCACGCCGCGGACATCGCGCTCAAACAGTCCAGAATAAATGCCAACGGCGATTGGAAACATTGCCCCCATGAAGAACCCGAGCCCGATCCGCTGGATCATCAATCCGGTGTAATCCGTGATCACCAGCGCGCCGAGGAGACCAAGACCGTAACCGGTCATTGTAATCACCAACGCATTGCGCCTACCAATCTTGTCAGCGACTTGCCCCATGACAACGGCACCAATGATCGCCCCTATGGACTGCAGGGTGTAAGCCGACCCCGCTTGGAAATCGGTAAGGCTAAGGCTTTCCTTGATATAAGGTCGGAGGATATCGACCGTGTTCCAGGACCAAGCATAGAAGAAATACGCGACCAGCAAAAATGTGAGCGCACCAAATCGTCGCCCTTGCGTGAATTGCTGTGCGCTGATCATTTTGTTTCCCTCTTGTGGTCTGGCAGCAAATCAATGCCGAACTGGCTGATCAAGTCGACCATATCGATGAACACCCAATTTTCGACGAGCATATTATCCTCACGTCGCCAGAAATCCATGATCCGCTGCGTAATGCGTTTTCCGGTTGCCGGAATCCCGATCCAGTCATCACCGAAATGGGTGGCATTCAGGCTTGGCCAGCCGGTTGAAGCCACATAAGTGCCTTCACCTATCCGGCATTTATGATTGCCGCCGATTCGGTCAGGAAAGGCTGTGAGGAATGGCCCCTGATGTGCGCGCTCATAGTCGGCGTGACCGCGCGCACTGCCTATACCGCCGGGGCCATACCACTGGAATTGAGGCGTCCAAAAACGCTTCATTCCCATGCTAGAAAGCGATTTTTGGTCATAGGACATTAGTCCCGCGATCATGTCCTCGACCAATTTCAGGCTTTTGCCCGACTCCATTGGATCGGCGGCATTGAGTGCCAGGCCATCTTGTGTTGCCGGTGCTGGAGACCAGCTTTCACCCAGCTGCGGACGCAGTGGCCATTGATTGGTCTCAATCATCAGTCGCGTCAGATCGAGCAACACATAGCTTTCAACAACATGATCGCCTGCAACCCTGTCAAACCAACCATAACGTATGAAATGAGGTCGCCCACTAGCCTTGAGGCCGTAAAGGTCATTTTCGAAGTGCCCCACCAGATACCCGGTTGAGGCAAACCAATCACCATCTTTGAATTGACCGCTCATCAATATGTCGGTGCGTCGTTCGAGATCGGGGAATGCATGCACCAAGGGTTGCCAGAACCGCTCGACTATTGCTTCCCTGCCGGCGCAATGGTCGACAGGCGCGCCTGCGTTGAAATTGCAATCCTTTGCGTATAGCAAATCTAACAGCGCACCATGGCTTTTACCCAAGTCGCGGTGGCCAGAAATCAGCTGCCAGTAACCCGCTTTATCAAGTGTCATTTTGATCTCCTCATTTGACACCAATATTGACTTCGAATGCAATCCCCGTAAACCGTTATTTGTGAGGCATTTTGAATTGCCTAAAAAATGAGGGAAATGCAGGAACTTCATGGCCAAATCTATCGCCAATATTGATGACTTAACGTGCGATGCACTCACAAATCGCATGGTCCGCTACGCAGACATGATTCCCTGTTACAACGCCTTTATCGATTGCCGGACGCCTGGCTCCGAGGCTAAAGAAAATTTTACGATTATAGGCCCTGGTGTCTCAGAAAACCCCGGACAGCATGTTCATATCGCTGAACCTCATGGCTATAATATCGGCGGAGCACGCCAACCACCGGGCTGTGTAAATTCCCAGCACAGCCACGATACCGCTGAAGTATTTGTCGTCCACAGCGGCCATTGGCGGTTTGACCTTGGTGAGCATGGCGACGATGCGCAGGTCGACCTGCATCCCGGCGATGTTATTTCCATTCCAACGCGCGTTTTTCGCGGCTTTACCGCGACGGATCGTGCTGAGGATGGCAGTCCTGGATTTCTATGGGCGGTTCTTGGCCAAGACAATCCTGGCCGTGTGACATGGGCTCCACAGGTGTTCGACATGGCAAGAGATTACGGGCTTGTTTTGCTCGAAAATGGATCGCTGGTCGACACTGCGGCGGGGGAAACTGTTCCCACAGATGTCCCGCCAATGGCCCCAACATCCCGCGCCGCCGCCGATGCTTTGAGCAAAATGGATTTGACCCAGGCGCAGGCAATTGTTTGGCGAAATGCGACCTCCGATGGCACATCGGCAACCCCGATCATTGGCGAAGACGGTCCGCTTAATTGGGATCACGGCTTTATGCTTGACCGCATCGATATTGCGCCCGGTGAGGCGATTGATTGGGACGACGCAGATGACAAAGATGTGCTCTTCATTCACCGGGGTAGTGTTGATGTTGAATGCGACGATGGCTTTGTGACGTTGGGCGAGGGCGATACGATTAGCCTGCCAGTTGGATTACCACGCCGCTTGCTCGCCGATGCAGGCGCAACTGCGTATCTGGTTTACCGATGACCGCGATGGCCAATGGAGCCGTTCCAAACGTCGGAGGCCGCGATATATCGCAAATCTTGGCTTCGCAGGGTGCTGCGCGGCAAGATATCCCCGGCTTTGATCCTGAATATGCCGACATCGTCGACTATATCCTGCGCTGCACACACCGTATCTGGGAGCAAAAGGATGTCGGCCTGATCGCGACGCATTATGGCAGCGATATAGTGGTGCATATGATGACAGGGCCCGCAATTGGAATGGACGGCGTGATCGCGGGAACATCTCGCACATTGTCTGCCTTCCCTGACCGGACATTAACCGGTGAGGCCGTGATTTGGTCTAATGAAGGAAATGGAGCGTATCTATCGTCCCACCGCATCACTAGCACGGCCACCAATCTCGGTACGTCCGAACTTGGCCCCGCGACTGGCAAACGGATTACGTTTACGACCATTGCGGATTGCCTTTGCAAAGAAAACTTGATCATCGAGGAATGGCTGGTTCGTGATTATAGCCATATGGCACTTCAGCTTGGTTTCCATCCGCGTGAAGTCGCGCGCACTCATGCCGCCGCTGACAAAGTCATGGGCGGTCGCGCAGAGTGGCGCTTAGCAGCGATGGCGCGTATGCAGGACGCACCACTTAGCACCTTCACCAACAAAGCCCTGCCCAATCCGCAGAGCGACCCGCATGATTTTGCGCACGCCTTTTTTGATCAGATCATCGCCCAACGCCGATTTGGCCGCGTGCGAGAGGCCTATTCTCCTGCTGCGCATTGGAGCGGCCCAGGTGGGCGCAGACTGTTCGGCTGGGGAGAGATTACGGGATGGTTCACTGCACTGATCGGCAGTTTCGGCGATGCACGGATGTCTATCCAGCATGTTGCAGCCATTGACGATATGATCGCCGTCCGCTGGGAACTGACCGGCACACATGATGGCGGCGCGCTTTATGGCGCGGCTACGGGCGAGCCGATCTATATCCTCGCGGTCACGCATTGGCGAATTGCGCACGGCTTAATTATCGACGACGTGACGGTGTTCGATGAAGTTGCCCTGATGCGTCAGATGGAGGGTGGGCTTTGAGTGCCTTAGCTACCCTTGAAATCGCGCTGCGCCGCGACCGGGCCTATGCGCGCCTCGCCGATAGCCACGTTCACCGCGCCACCCGCGAAGATAGCCTTGGTATCATCAAAGGCCGCGACGCCATCACCGCTGCTTGGGTAAGTGAAGACGCCGCCGATATCACGATCACCACAGATTTGGGTGAGATGATCGCTTACAAGGTCAAAGGCCTAAAACATAGCTGGCATGGTCATCGTTGGGTTTGGCGCGAAGAAGGCCTTGTCATGCGCGAAGTCGTGATCGAAGACCGCGGAGAGGCAAAAACCGCACCGCACGTTCATCCACCCCTTGGCGAACTGCGCAGCGGACAAGGTCAATATGACGCTGGCGATAAAGCCATCCTCCCCCTCGGCTTTCCAGAAAGCGCCCGCGTCATTGCAGATTGGTTACATCGGGCATGGAACGGCCGCGCTTTTAATCTCTATGACCAGGCATGGCTTCCTGCGCTTATCCGAGCACTACCAGACGCGACTTTCCATTTTGAACATGCGATTGTTGGGGAGCAGCAAACAGCTATTCTTTGGCGTGTGCATGGTCATCATGCCAGCGGGAGGCGTGTCCGGTTAATTGGCAGCAGTGTGTTTACCGGCAACGCCGACGAGACTGTGATCGATCACGCCGCTATGGTATCGCAGTTGGCAGGTGAGGTGATTGATTACGGGGCTCTACCTTAAGCCTTAACCGCTTCCGCCAGTTTTGCTGCGCCTTGCAATAGGAAGTCGTGATCTGATCCGAGTATGAACAGGCTCGCGCCCTTTTCGCGCCACATGCCGACATCGCCAACGCGGCCAAGGAACATGCCGGTGGCGCGGCTTGCCGCTTTGCCCGCCGTAACGATGCGGTCGACGGCATCCACTACAACTGCGTCGTCGGGGGTTTCTGCGTTGTAAGCGATGGTTAGGTCTGCGCGGCCAATGAAGAGTGCATCAATGCCAGAAACAGCGGCGATAGCGTCGATATTCTCGATGCCTTCTACATCTTCGATTTGGACGATGATGGTCACGCTGGCTGCATCCGCGCGGTGCTTGGCCATACCCTTCGTCGTATAACCAGCTGCGCGCGAACTCCCCGCATAGCCTCGTCCGCCGCTTATATAATGGCAGGCTTTAACGGCATCTTCGGCATCGGCGGCATTGCAAATATGCGGCAAAATCACGCCATCGGCTCCGCAATCAAGCGCATTGAGAATGTGTTCCTGGCTCGCCGATTGCGGACGGACCAGAACCGTCTTACCGCCTGCGCGCGCTGCCAATATGCAAAGGTCAAGCGCAGCGCGGTCAAATGGGGCGTGCTCGGCATCAAGCACAAGGCAATCGAGACTAGAGAAGCTCAATACTTCCACGACATGCGGATGCGGTGTTTTGATCCATGTGCCAGCAAGTAATTCGCCGGCGCGCAATTGGTCGCGGAAACTTATCATAATTTCTTACTCGCCAGATCGGCCCCTTCGGACAGTGTTCTAAGCTTTGCCCAAACGATATCCGGGTCGACGACGCCGAAACCGGCAAAAGTCGAAAAGCCGCAGTCGGTGCCTGCAATCACCCGCTCCCGCCCGATGATATTGACATAGCGCTCAATCCGCTCCGCGACAACGCGCGGATGCTCGATGAAATTTGTAGTGCTGTCGATCACACCTGGGATCAGGATTTTGTCATCAGGAATCATATCCGCCATCTCGACGAAATAGTTCCAATCGGCCTGATGGCGCGGGTTGGATGTTTCGAACAGAAGTGCTGCGGGTTTGGCCTTCATCAACGTTGGCAGGATTACGCCGAGTTCAACATCACAACAATGCGGCCCTTCATAATTGCCCCAACACACATGCATCCGTACCCTGTCAGCGGGCACGTTGCGTAGTGCATGGTTCAGTGCCTCAACATGGCCGCCGATAAGGGTGAGATATTCAGCATCGCTGCGATCTTTGTACATCATGTGGCGGCCCAAGCCTAAGTCCGGGCTATCAAGCTGCAGGTATAATCCGGCCGCTACAATTGCCTCATATTCGGGGCGCATCGCCTCTGCCAGTGCCTCCAGATAGGCGTCTTGGGAGGGATAATATTCATTGGGCTGGAACAGCGCGATTACGCCGGGCGATGCAGCGTTCATGAATCCGCCGCATGGCTTATGCGCTGCAACTGCTGCCAGCATATGCGACACATCCTCCTCAAGCGGAGCCATTGATTTGACGGCGATGGGCCCCACGCATTTTGGGCGGCGATAGGTTGGTGTGCCGCCGCCCTTAGATTGGCGCTCCAAGAAGCTCGGGAACATCTCAAGGTCTTTGGGTGCGCTGCGCGGGCTATCACCGTCAAAGCCGGTAATCCTGTCCTTGATATAGGTGGCGTAACTAATTTTCGACATTTCGCCGTCGGAGACGAGATCTATACCGCTGGCAACTTGACGCTTGACGGCATCATCTACAGCCGCCCCGATCACACTGGAAAATACGGCGACATCAATCGCCTCTCCGCGTTCCTGCGCAAATACAAGATCTGTAACAGCGGCAGATCGCGGTAGCGACCCTACATGCGTCGTGAGTATGCGGTCAGCCATCAGGCAAATTCCTTTTCGTTGATTGTCAGCCAATTTTCAATGGTCGCAGCAAAGGCCCTGGGCGCTTCGAGTGGCAACATATGACCAGCACCGGAGATTTCCTTAAACTGGGATTTAGGTGTCAAATTTGCCCAGATTTGATGCCAAGCAGGCGGGCAGAGTGTGTCTTCTCCCCCGCATATATAGAGGACCGGCATATGAAGAGCGGCGATGGCGTCGCGCCGGTCTCCGCGCAGCCGCAGCGCCTCACTCTGGCGAACAAAAACATTGGCACCCAAGTCCATTCCCATGTCGCGCAGTAGGCGGAGAAGCGAATTATCTTTTCTGTTTTGCGCGGCAAGGTAATTAGGTTTCAATTCCTCAACCAATACTCGCTCGAGCCCGCCTGCGCGAACTTCGCTTTGCTGCGCAGGGCGATGTGCGGCACGTTCCGGCAAGTCAGCGGTAGCGTTGTAACCGGATAAGACGAGACCCACTATCCGCTCTGGCGCTTGCACTGCCATCTCGACGGCAACGATTGCGCCCATTGAAAAACCAACCGCTAACAATTGGCCGTCGGTTGCCGCCAGCGCCCGCTCGGCCATAGCCTCGATGCTGTCATCCTGCGTGAGGTCGGCGTCGATTGCACCCGAAAACGTAGCTCGCACTGCTTCTGTCCAAAGCCGCGCGTCACACATATTGCCCGGCAAAAGAACTGGTGTCGGCTGCATTACCCGAGCCTTGCGGAACTGCCGGTTAACAATTCGCCAGCAAACAAACGCTGTTCGGGCGATAGCCCTGGCTGCTCGATCCGTTCGAGCAACATTGCCACCGCAGCCTCAGTCATCCGACGAACCGGCTGGCGGATCGTTGTCACCTGATACGCAAGCCATGTTGCTGGGCCGACGCCGTCAAAGCCGACCACTGACAAATCTTGCGGCACTTCGATGCCGAAGTGAATCCGTGCGCTATCAATTGCACCGATCGCCATCAGGTCATTTGCACAAATCAACGCGTCCAACTTTCGGTCCGTGATGCGCATCAAATCTCTCAGTGCAGCATCGCCGCTGGCGTAATCAAAATTGCCGCGCACGATTTGGCAGTCCCGCCCTAATTGATGTAACCGTCGTCTTGCGGCTTCGACGCGTTCTTCGCCTACATAGCTATCGGCTGGACCTGAGATGATCCCAAAGACATGATGATCGCCTTCAACCAGCGCGTCGACCAAAGCATTTTCACCGCTTACGGAATCGCAGCAAACACTCGCGACAGGTTCGCCTTCGCCGATACGATTATACAGTATGACGGGTACCCCGCGATCAGCAAAGGCCGCAAGTTGTTGTGCATCAAGCCGTGCTGCAACAATTGCACCATCGACGCGGTAGCGCCAAACCTGATCAAGCACCTCGTCTACGTCTGATTCTGCGGCAAGTGAAAACAGAAGAACCCGAATACCTTGAGCTGACAAACGCTGCGTTAACTCAGCCAATACTTCAGGATAATACAGATTGGTCAGGTTTGAAATAATTATGGCTACAAGGTTTGAGCGGCGCGTGATCAGGCCCTGAGCAATAGCATTAGGGTAATAATTCAGCTCGCGCGCGGCGGCCAAAATCTTTTCCCTAGTACGCGGTGCGACAGATGCCCCCTGCTTGAAACAGCGAGATACTGCGGACTGCGACACTCCAGCTTGCCGCGCCACATCGTAAGACGTCGCGCGGCCGTTGTTGGCTTCAGGTTGTTTCTTTGCGGCCATAACGGCGAACCCTTATGTCGGCCTGCTCTTTGTGTCCCGCAAAGCCCTCAATCTTGCAGAGCCGCGAACAATATTCTCCAATCATAACACTCGCCTCATCAGTTAGCACCCTTTGATAGGTGCAAGTCTTAATGAACTTGCCTACCCAAAGCCCTCCCGTAAAGCGTGCATTTTTTTTGGTTGGCAAGGTATGGTTGGTACCGATAACTTTGTCACCGTAACTGACATTGGTTCGGTGGCCTAAAAACAACGCACCATAATTGGTCATATGGTGCAAAAAATAATCAGGGTCTTTGGTCATCACCTGAACGTGCTCAGACGCAATCTCATCCGCAATCTGGACCATTTCTTCGTAGCTGTCCGCAACGATCACCTGACCATAATCGGCCCACGCTTTCGATGCGATCGGCGCTGTTGGCAGGATTGTTAGTTGACGCTCGATTTCAGCCATTGTCTCGCGTGCGAGCTTTTCTGAATTGGTCAGCAATATCGCAGGAGAATTGGGGCCATGTTCAGCCTGCCCGAGTAGATCGGCCGCGCATAGCTCTCCGTCGACGGTTTCATCAGCAATCACCAATGTCTCTGTCGGCCCAGCAAGTAAATCAATACCGATGCGCCCAAATAGCTGACGCTTAGCCTCAGCAACATACGCGTTGCCTGGACCGACGATCATATCAACTGCTGCTATGCTTTGCGTACCAAGTGCCATTGCCGCCACGGCCTGAACGCCACCCACACAAAGGATCTCGTCAGCTCCTGCCATGTGCATGGCGACCACAATTGCTGGATTGGGCTTGCCTTCAAACGGAGGTGCAACTGAAATAATCCGCTGCACACCTGCTACCTTGGCAGTCACAACGCTCATGTGCGCAGACGCAACCAGCGGATATTTGCCACCCGGAACATAGCATCCGACACTATTCACCGGAAGGTTCTTGTGTCCTAAAATGACGCCTGGTAAAGTTTCGACCTCTACATCTTTTAGCGCATCACGCTGAATCTGTGCAAAGCCCCTTACTTGAGCTTGGGCAAAACGAATGTCTTCGATGGTTTGAGGTTCCAGCGCAGCATAAGCCATGTCAATGTCCGCTTGAGACAATTTGAAGTCGGCAGGCGCCCAATTATCGAATTTCTGCGACCAGTCGCGGACCGCGTCATCGCCGCGCTTCTTGATGTCAGCGATGATTTCTTCGACAATTTGACGAACCTGCGCATCGGCCTCCGCCGCAGCATCCTCAGTAATGCCGGTTTTTAGATAGCGGGCCATTTAATTCTCCTTCGACACTTTGAATCAGTTCAATTGTCCCTTACGCTATAGAAAATGACTTCGAATGCAAGGACGATAGAATGACGCAAAATGAAATCCCTGGCTGGGCGCAAGGCATTGCCCACAAACATGCAGTGGTTACCGGTGGCAGCAAAGGACTCGGTCGAGCGATTTGCATCGCATTGGCGGAAGCTGGAGCGAGCGTCACAGCGGTAGCGAGGGATGCGGTTGCCTTAGAGGATCTTGCGAAAGAGTATCCAAGCATAGAGATGTGGCAGGCAGACGTGAATGACCCTGCATTTGGGATCGAACTGTCACAGCGCCGCGTGGATATTTTTGTGAACAATGCGGGCACCAACCACCCGATGCCTATGGTCGACGTACCAGTTGCTGTTCTTGACCAAATGCTTAATCTCAACGTGCGCGCCGCCTATTTAGGGGCGCAAGGGGCCGCGCGCGCTATGGTGGAAGGGGCATCCGGCGGGGTTATCATCAATATAACCAGCCAGATGGGGCATGTTGGTTCGCCGGGGCGGACAGTCTATTGCATGACTAAACATGCGCTGGAGGGTCTTACAAAAGCGATGGCGGTAGAGCTTGCGTCGCACAATATCCGCGTAAATTCCGTTGCGCCGACTTTTATCGAGACGCCGATGACCGCGCCAATGCTTGCAAAGCCTGAGTTTCGTTCCTTTGTCGATACGATGATACCGCTCGGCCGGATTGGAAAGCCAGAAGATGTTGCCGCGGCAGTTCTCTATCTAGTATCGCCTGCCGCCAGCATGGTTACGGGTACGAGCCTGCTTGTCGATGGAGGTTGGACAGCCCAGTAAGCTTGTCTAGTTCATCTCGTAAATGTGACGTTTTTGCATCGTGAAGTAGCTCATTGCATTCGAAGTCATTTTTCGCTTGCATTCGCAGTCTTTTTGCAGTTCATCTTATCTTTCAAAAATAAGTAAGTGACCGTTTAAGGAGGGGATAAGCAATGAAAATCTCAAAAATGCGCCTTTTAGCAACAACAGCGCCGCTAGCAGCAGTGCTGCTTAGCACGCCATCATATGCGCAAGAAGAAACTAGCGACGGCGCAGGCATTGAAGAAATCATTGTTACCGCCCAGCGCCGCGAAGAAAATTTGCAGGATGTGCCAATCTCTGTCTCGGCTTTTAGCGCAGAGCAAATTGTACAAAAGGGCCTGAATGACGTTTCTCGCCTTGAAGGCCTAGTGCCTGGCTTCACCTTTGGAAAATCCGGCGTTGACGCGCGGCCCGCAATTCGCGGGGTTCGCACAGAAAGCGTCGATGTCAACGCTGACACAACAATCGGCATGTTCATCGATGGCATTTATCAGTCGCGCGCATCGCAAGCGACTTTGGGCTTCATCGACCTAGAGCGCGTTGAAGTGCAGCGTGGACCGCAAGGAACGCTTTATGGACGCAACACCTTTGGCGGCAACATTTCGATTGTTTCAGCCCGCCCAGATTTCTCGGGATATTACGGCGGCGCCGATCTGACAATTGGTGATAACAGCCAGGTTCGGCTATCCGGTTACTTAAATGCACCGCTTAGCGACACCGTGGCGCTTCGTTTTGCCGGCGGATATGAAAAGTCCGATGGATTTGTGAAGAATGTCAATCCAACGGGTGGAAACCTGTTTGACGACGATAATAAATACGTCCGTGCTTCGCTCAGATTGCAGCCAACTGAAAATCTCACTGCCGTGCTTAAATTCGACTATGCACGGCGGGGCGGCAATGGCGGCTCGGCATTCGGATATAAGCTTGTTGGCAGTTATTTTCATGTGCCTTCGAACCAGCAGTTGTTCAACGCAACACCAGTCATCCTGAATACGCGCGGTGGCAATCGCGATGGTATTGTCGATGCTCCGCTACCGACAGACCAGGGCATTCCTTTGTTTGCTGCAGGCAATCCGTACTTGATCAACAACGAGTATCGCGGCGCGCTTGATCTGCGCAACACAGGTTGGTCGTCCAATATCGCTTATGATTTTGGTGCTGTGACGTTGAAGTCAATCACTGGTTACTCGGATTTTGAAACAACGCGGACGCAAGATACTGATTTTTCGAGCAGCCAGATTGGTGCGGATTACCAGTTCACCTCGGCGAAGACGTTAAGCCAAGAGCTACAACTTGTCTCCAATGGCAGTGGACCGCTTGAGTATGTGGTTGGTGCCTATTTCTTCAAGGACAAGCTTAATGGCACCTTTATAAATGAACAATTCGTTCAGGTTGTCCCTGGCGACACACGGCCCCCCGCGGTGCGCCAAAGCGGAGGTTTTTATCAGGAGTTTCGTGCGGAGACGGAGTCACTCGCGGCTTATGCGCAGGCCAGCTATGCCATCACGGAAAAGTTGAAGCTAACCGGCGGCATCCGTTATACACGCGATAAGAAGGACTTCCAATTCGCCAATGCCAATGAGGTGCTTCCCTTTGTTGGCGGTGCCCCTGTGGGTACAGCAATCACGCTGCGTACAGGCAATATTCCAGCCGCTTCCTTTGGTGTCCAAGGAGCGCCAACTAATTGTACCTACACGACTTTACCTGCGCCTCAGCCCGGCTTCCGTTGCTTGCCAGCAGATACGACGCGTTTTGTGGGGGCGACGTTTAACGCCGCGACCTTTAAAAAGGCCACTTGGCGCGTTGGGCTAGATTATCAAGTCGCCGATGACAGCTTGTTATATGCCTCGGCATCCACGGGTTTCAGTTCGGGCGGGTTTAATGGCAGTCAGGCTGCTGCAGCACTCGGGCGTTCAACCTTTGCACCACAAACTGTAACAGCGTTTGAAATTGGTTCGAAAAACCGGTTCGCAGACAACAGCGTCCAGCTTAACCTTTCAGCCTTCTACAACCGCTATGCTAGTTTGCAGGAGCAGCGGCAAATTCCAGTTGGCAATACGACGCTGTCCATTATTGAAAATAGCGGCAAGGCTCGGTCTTACGGCGCGGAGCTTGAGGCAATCTGGAAACCGGTCGATGCGTTGACACTTAACGCCAGCTTTGCATACCTCAATGCAGAGTATACCGAATATGACCAAGTTGCAGCGCCATTTGGAACGTCGATTTTGGTGCCGGATGCAACCGCACCAGCAACGATCGTTAATGGCGTCACCATCGCTCCAGCTGGTCAAAAGCGCTTGTTCGCTGTTGGTTACAATTGTGGGCTAATTCCGGGTACGGGTGGTGCTGGACAACCTGGAGCAGCATATGGTTGTGACTTGAGCGGAAACAAAATTGCGCATTCACCGGAATATGCAGGCTCAGTTTCGGCTCAATATGATATTGATCTTGGCAGTGCCGGAAAGCTCTCGCCTTATGTACAGGTGAATTTCTCAGGCGCATTCTTCGGCCAGGCGATCAATTCCATTCTTGATCAGCAGTCTTCTTTTGCCAAGGTCGATCTTCGGCTGACTTGGGAATATAATGATCGTTATTCTATCCAAGGATTTGTGACGAATTTAACTAATGAAGCAACTGCCACGCGTTTCGTTTATGGCGGCGGCGGCAACCTTCAGGCGAGCTATGCCCCTCCTAGGCTGTGGGGTGTTCGTGGCAGCGTCAAATTCTAAGCAACTTGACGACGGTTGATTTTAAAGGGCGGAGCTCAGGCTCCGCCCTTTTTATATGGTGTGCCAAAAGAGACTGAAAATGGTCGCGCAGATAGATATTGGTCAGTCAAAAACGAAAGAGCATGAAATGTTTGTTGGTAACCCGGCGCTTACTTCAATGCCAATTCCACCAATGTGTGAGGCTCAGAAAAATTAAAACTATGCCGTGAAGCTCACAACGATATTTTTCTAGATGTCGTTTAATTATGTATCACAGCTCAAAATCTATCGGTCAGATAAAGGTTCAACGATGATTTCAATACTTGACCTTTTCAGGATCGGCGTTGGCCCATCGAGTTCTCATACTGTCGGTCCGATGAGAATTGCGCGAAGGTTTGTGTCCACGTTAGATCAACAAGGCAAGTTGTCATCAATTTCACGGATACATGTTCAATTACAGGGGTCTCTAGCTTTGACCGGAGTAGGTCATGGCTCGCCGATAGCCAGTGTGCTCGGACTTCTTGGGGCAGAACCACAAACCGTAGATCCTGATGCCGTGGAAAAAATTCTCGCTGAGCCGAAGGCCGGGACGCTCAGGCTGCTGGGAAAGCATGTAATAAAATTCGACATGATGAACGACATCGAGCTTGCGTGCCATATAACGCCGCGTCAGCATCCCAATGGGATGAGGCTCCGCGCGTACGGCACTGAATCGCTGATTGCAGACGAAACCTACTTCTCGACCGGTGGTGGGTTCATTGCGACACTTGCGCAGATTGAATCGCCCACGCAAGCCGACTTGGTGACGGGCAGCTGTGCAGTCACTTATCCTTTCTCGTCTGGGGCCCAGCTCTTGGCGTCGTGCCAAAATGCCTCATTGGATATCGCATCGCTTATTCTGGCCAATGAAGAAGCATGGCGGTCACCAAAGGAAACTAACGAAGGTATCGATGCACTCGTGTCAGCCATGCTCAGCTGTATCGATCGGGGACTACGCAGTGAGGGCGAGCTTCCTGGAGGATTACAGGTTCGAAGGAGAGCGCCTGGACTTTGGCGCAAACTTGAGGCGAGCCAAAGGCCGAACGAAAGTGAAGCGTTACTTGATTGGCTGAATGTATTTGCCATGGCTGTGAACGAAGAAAATGCATCTGGCGGACGTGTTGTGACGGCACCGACTAACGGCGCAGCAGGGATCATCCCAGCCTTAATACGTCACTACTGTAATGGGCAAGAGCGGGATCCGGAGATGGCACGGCGGTTCATTCTTACGGCGGGTGGCATAGGATTACTATACAAGCAGCGCGCGTCTATCTCGGGCGCAGAAATGGGTTGCCAGGGTGAGGTTGGCGTCGCTTGCTCTATGGCTGCCGCTGGTTTGGCAGCAGTATGGGGTGGCACCCCCGAGCAAGTGGCTTCTGCAGCTGAAATCGGTATGGAGCATAACCTTGGCCTGACTTGCGATCCAGTAGGCGGGTTGGTGCAGATACCGTGTATTGAGCGTAATGCCATCGGGGCGGTGAAAGCAGTCAACGCTGCTCGTTTGGCACTGCACAGTCACGAAACACCAAAAGTTTCGCTCGATCAAGTCATCGAAACGATGCGCCAAACCGGCCTGGATATGTCCTCCAAGTATAAGGAAACTAGCCTAGGTGGGTTGGCAGTCAATGTCGTCGCATGTTAACCGACTCCCAAGAATAGTTGAAAATTGTCGAACGAGTGTGCGTTTTTGCCATCAAGTGGATATCTTGGGTATACCATTTATTTCTGAAGTGGGCGGCGGCAATGTTCCGTTTAGGGCTGCAAAGCAGACAGACCGCTTACGGCCCAATTCAGGTCATCATTATGAGACTGGTGCCATCATCTCCGCTGCGGCAGCTTTTAGGCGACCGTCACCACCTTCTGAACGACGACAACTGGGTGGAGTCCAGACAGGCAGTCTTTGAAAAAAACACCCTGCCAATAGCAGACCTTGTTTTGATCAAATTACTGTCTGAATGGCGTCAATGATGGCATCGACATCGGCAGATGGATTAGCTGCCACACATCTCAGCCATTGGGTTCCTGCAACTGTCGTTTTTGAAGCAAGTCCGACAGGCAATGCGGCCGAAAGTTGGTCAACTGTCTTGTTACGTGGACGCCAGACAACGACGCCGGTTTCAGGATGGCCAAGCAATTCTAGTCGCGGGTCTTCTTCGACAAAGGCGGCAAATTTTTCTGCTGCCGCCATGCAAGTGTCAAGTCGCGACGCGAGTCCATCGCGACCCCAGGCCAATAATGTCGCGAAAAGCGGCACGGCTGTCGCACCATGTGATCCCAACAAACCAATGTTGGGCGCAGCGAGATAAGGTCCGCCGAAGGACAGCGCCGAATGCGCCATCGCCGCATCGCGAAAAAAAACTAATGCAGATTCTTTAGGCTGAAAGAGCCACTTGTGCGCAGAAACTGCCACCGAGTCCGCTAATTCGATTCCATCGAGTGTCCCGGCATATTTTTTACTCAAGCGCAGTGGCCCCGCCCATGCGGCGTCAACATGCGTCCATGCTGCTGAGCCTGCCAAATGTAACGGATCGATAACGCCGGTCGATGTAGCACCTGCAACGAGAACGAGGCAGGCGCGATCTAATCCCGCAACCGCGTCAGGCAGGAGCCGGCCTTGACCGTCCGTTGGCAGCGGCCGAAAACGTAAACCAAGCAGTCGTGCCGACTTCTCGACCGAAACATGCGCCGTGTCTGGGGCGACGACCTCATTAACCCCTCGAAGTTCGCGTGCAGCCCAAAGCGCAGTCAGGTTTGCAACCGTTGACCCTGGCACCATGTGACCGCCGTCCATCCCGAAAAATGGGGCAAGCCACGCAACGGTGCGTTCTTCGATTTTACGTGCCATTGGCGCGGTTGCGGGATGTAAGAGATTCTGATTTAGCCGTGCGTTCCAAAACGTCATCGCCCACGTCAGCCACGGTGTTGGCGGGTCCATGTGCGCGAAGGACAATTCGTTATCAAGCCGATGAGCACCGCCAAGCACCAACGCGGCGAGATCGGGCAACAATTCCCGCTCGCCTGCACCAGTATCGGGCAGATATGTAGGCAGGGTGTCAAAGGCCAAAGCGGGATCGCTTGGCGCCTGTTCGATAAGGTGTCGGACCGCTTCCAAAAGAGCATCATTTTCAGCGACAAATGATTCATCGGTGGTGTAGAGGTTAGGCTGGGACGGCATGTGTAGGCAATAGCATCTGGTGACATTTAATCACGATAAAATGCTCGTCCGTTTGATCTTACGATTAAAACTCATGCCTGCTTTCGAGCGTCGCCATTCGATCCGGTAACATCTCGAATTGGGTATTTGCTGAAGTTCCGCTTTGCGCCCCCGTTGTTCCGAAAGCAGGCAGTCGGCTCCCGGCCCAATTTCGGCCTGTCCGTATGACTCAGACAAATGTCCACTTTCGGGATGTGACTTGGCCGCCGGAAATGTCCGCAATGTTGTCGTGTCCGGACAGGCAGATTTCAGGGGAGAAGCTTAAAAAGCCGACGTTGAAGCTGCCGGCCCCTTCAACGGCGGTTCCCGCTAACTTTGCGGACGTTCGCATGAACAAACAGGGTCCCTAATAGCTGCCGTCCGTTAACGCACTCAGGCCAGAACATTTATGACTACAATTAGGCCGAATGCGGAAGGGCTGCTTTGGGTGGCCACCTACTTACATGCGGCCTTAAGTCATCGGCACGGAGGGCCAATTGGCATTGGGTGGCTCAGCCTTGATCACCCAGTAAACGTAACATGTGAGCGGTGTGATTATATGGTTCAAGTAATCTGCGTTGGCTGAAACCCGTTCGGTACACTGATCGCCAAAGTCTAGCGAAGACGCAGTTCGGGGCTATCACCCGTTTTAAAGTTGTCGGGCAAACCCTCAAATGCGAAGGGGTTGAGAAATTGCCGACGCCATAAGAAGGCGCGTTCGGCCTCGCCGAGTTGCGCTTCGTCGCAGACCGCTGTCCATTGGGCTTTGATGCGCGTGATCTGTTGCACGATTAAGGCGCGCGCGCGCACATCACTAAGCAGAAATACCGGCGCGGCTTCTAGGCATAGCGACAATTGGCTCATACGACGGTTGCCGAGGATAAACATAGCTTGCGTCGCCTCTCCGTCCGTCCGGCCCTGCGGGCATATATCATAGGCGGGAGTTAGCCGAAGCGATTTTCCATCCCAAAATGCAGCATGGTTGCGCGCATGATCATCGGTATTGCCGCACAATATATTGAATATGATGCGCGCAAACAGTTCGGTTAGTGTTTCCACAGGATCATCGAAGCGGTGACGGATGATGGTCGCCAGTTCCTCATAACTTGCGTAGCGCGCTTCCGTTTCATCAAGGTCGAACATTGTCAATGCCGAGACAATGCCCCGACGCAACCAGCTTCCGTCGCTAGAAACGCGGTCGAAACGTTCGATCAGCAATACGTCTTTGCCGAGCGCATTAGCGAGCTTGACCGGTGCAACGGCAAGGCCGACGTGCTCCGCAAGACGCATGGCTACAAATTCGGCCTTCACCACATTGTAAAGGTCGGTCGTCGCCGAGAATTTCGCAATGTACTTCTTGTCGTCGTCGTCGATGAGCGCTTTGGGACGGGCACCCCCAAGTGACGAGCCATGCTGCAATGCCTGGTCGAGTTCGGGCGTAAGGTGCACGCCTTTTTCGACTCGCTCAGCAGACTCCATAAGTTCGGCAAGCTTGGCGTTCTTGCGTTGGCGCGGTATATAGTCGGTCGGTGAGCGCTGGAAGTCGAGCATACCGATGCGGTCGGAGCCGGATTCCAGCAAGTAGGTTAACTCGTCCAGATCGATTTGCGCTGCTTCGTCACCCTTCAGGCCTGTCACGCGGTTGATGATGACGCGCCGCCCCCATGCGTCGGGCGAGCCGTCGCGGATGCTGCTGGGTAGCAGCATCTTGTTGTGAGTTTCGATGGCGCCGGCGCGCAGCGGTAATTCGGGGTCATAAATGGCGATCGCGTCGGCGCGTGCTAGATAACTTTGGCCATAATTAAAGGTCAGCCGCCCATTGCGCGCGCGCTAACCGTCCGGCGACAACGGGCTGGGTTGCGTCGGGAAGCTAAATCCACACGAACGCCTCTTCGATACGATTTTCAGAAGTCATCTTTCACCTCGTTGCGCGCTTTATGGATGGCTTTTGGAAGCAGGCGAAGTTTGTCCTCTTGTTCGACGAGAAGCGTGGTGAGGCCGTTTCGGTCGCTTTCAAAGAGCGGGACGCCAACGATGGTGGCGGCCTCGAATACCAAGCCGATGCCGCAGCGCGGATCGCCCTGCTCGATACGACGCATCATGTCGCGCGACACGCCGGCGCGCGTGGCCAATTCTTCCATGCTAAGTCTACGTTCGATCCGGTGGATGCGAATGAGCTGGCCAAGTAAAGCAACGGCTTCCCTGCCGTAGCGGGAATAGGAACGGGGAACGGATTTACTGCGCTCGATAGTCATAAGGATGCCTTTCTTTATCCTTGCGAACCATACCTCAACATGAAGGTGGTGTCAAGAAAACGGCTTAGATATAAGTCATATAGCTATTTACGGCTTATACGTAAGTCTTTGCAGATGGATATTGCTATGACGATGGATATTGCTATGACGACACTCCGTCCGGAGTGCTTGTCGTCAACGGCCTCCTCGTTCGATACGGCCTTTCCGAGGTTTAACCAACGCGGTTCTGCGCTCGCTAAGGCGCCCGAGTTGCAGTTTTCCTTAGCCGCATTCCGGCGGGTTTCTCATTACGCTAAAATAGCAGTCGTTCCCGCGGAAAAGTTGACCCGCCGAAAGCGGACCTTTGTTAACCAGTCCTCTGCGTAGGAGTTTGGCAGGACCCGCCTTAGTTGAGACGCTCCACCAATTTAGCAAACTATAGAGTTACAACCGATTCCAGGAAGAAGGGCAAACCTGACGACGCAAATTTCATCACTCTGTAGATATCGCTTTGCAAAGGCGCGATGTCTCTGCTTTGTCCTAAGTGGATTGGCCCCCACATGCAGTTGATAGATTCTGAAAATGCGAGAACACTAGCGCTCCACCTATCGCAATTGCATCGTTAGAAACCGACCCGCATAGGTAAAGATTCTTTGCTACTGGCATTAACTTGCGTTCGGTCGGTTGACCGGTCTGCCGGAACTTTTAACGTAATCTTACGTCCGCAGGACTGCGAAATGATAAGACGACGCTGTGTATCGAACGTGCGAGTTAAAGCCTACCACGTGCGATACCCAGATGCGCCAAATGTTCGCACAGCCATATCGCTGATTCAAAGATATTGGTATTAAAATGGTATTGCATAATTTTTACAGGCACGTTACGTCGTGGCAACTCGATCGAAAGCTATAACGGGAAGGGAGTTTGGGCGTGAGAAGGAAAACATCAAAGATACTCTATGGCAGCTGCGCGTTTCTTGGACTGGTTGCGTCGGCTATATCAACAAATGCAATCGCGCAGGATGCGGTCTCCGCTGAAGAAGTGGATGACGGAATCGTTGTTACAGGAACGAGGATCAAGAGTGCGGGCCTTTCTTCAACTAGCCCGATCAGCACGCTTGATGGCGAGCAGATCCAACTGCAGCGCGCAGTCACAATCGAAGATATCTCGGTCAAAATCCCGCAACTTGCTGGCGGTGTGAACTCGACATCGGTCGGCAGCGACGCTTTTGGCGCACAAACTCTCGATCTGCGCAATCTAGGGCAGAACCGGACGTTGGTTCTGATCAACGGAACACGCGCACTCCCATTCAGCTTCCGCAACGCGGTTGACGTGAACTCCATACCCGCGCCGCTTCTGGAACGCGTCGATGTTCTCACAGGTGGCGCAGCAGCGGTCTATGGCGCTGATGCAGTGGCAGGCGTGGTGAACTTCATAATCAATGACGATTTCGAAGGGTTACAGGCAAACATCAACTATCGTGCCGTTGCTGGCGGCGCTTCTCAAAAGAGCGCACACTTGATGGGCGGCATGAAGCTGGGCGATCGCGGGAGCATTGTCGGTTATGCAGAATATACGGATCGTGACCCTCTGCTTGCGGGTAAGCGTAGCTTTGCAAGAAACGGGGCGGCCACACTTCCGATCGGAGGCAACTTCACTGATATAGCGAGCGGACGTACATTTTCATATGACGCAAATGGTGCCTTTACGCTGACGCCCCAGACCACCGACTACACGCCGCTATTCCTGCTTTCGCAGCCGCTCCGGCGTATCAATGCTAACGCATTCTTCAAATATGATCTTTTCGAGGGCGTCGAAACTTACGGCCGGGTCATGTATTCGACCGTCAAAACCCAAGGTGGCACGCGTTCGGGGCAGAATCCACCCACAACTGGAACAGCCGGTATTAACGTACAAATATCGCAGACCAATCCATTCCTCGACCCGCAGGCGCGCGCGCAACTCACTTTCGTGAATGGCTTTGCCAACGTCAACGTCCGCCGTTCTCTCGGCGAATTGGGGCCGACCTTTGCAGAAAACAAACGGGACAATATTCAGGCCCAGATCGGATTGCGTGGCGAGATCACGCCAGCAATCAGCTGGGATGCATATTATCAATATGGACGTTCGGAAGAGTCTATAACGGTCAAGGGTGACGGCCTTAAAGCCAGCTTTGCCGGCCTTGTGAACACAACCGATATCTTCGGTCCCGGCGGCAATTTTACCAGCGTGCTGCAAGATTTCGATTTTGGCGACCGCAAGCGTACCCAGCAAGTAGGCTCGGCCTATATTGCGGGCGACACCAGCGATTTCTTCAACGGCTGGGCAGGGCCGGTCGGGTTTACAGCGGGCTATGAGTTCCGCAAGGAAACCGGGCGCTTTGCTTACGGTACCAATCTTGGCACATCGTTTAATCAGGGTGCGGAATCGGCTCCACCGATCCCGCCGTTCATCCAGGTCAACGAGCTGTTCGGCGAACTCGTCGTACCGTTGTTGTCGGATGTACCTTTGATCAAACAGCTTAATGTCGAAGGAGCGTATCGCCGCTCATGGTATGAAAAATCCGTCGGACCCGACCGTAGTTACGATACCAACAAGGTCGGTATTAACTGGACGGTCAGTGACGATCTGCGGTTTCGCGCAACGCGCCAAACCGTTATCCGCGATGCGAATATCGGCGAGTTTGCCAATCCGGTATTCTCGATACCGTTTGCAAACCTCAGGACAGTGGCGCGCCTCTTTCCTCGTTACGCGGGCGACCCCTGTGTCGGTGCCACAAACGCCGCGACGGTCACCCAGTGCACTGCCCAGGGCTATAAAGGCGCTTATGATTCCAACAATCCGGCCAATCTGACCGGCGGATATTTCTTCGGTGGTAACGCCAATATCCAAGCGGAACGCGGCAAGACGTATACAATCGGCGGCGTGCTAACGCCTAGCTTCATTGCGGGCCTCAACCTCTCGGTTGACTATTACAAGATCAGCATTCGCGATGCCGTGGGTCAGATCCAGCCGATTGATGCGATCACAAGTTGTTACGTAACTGATCCCAGCGCGGACAATCCGCTATGTGCGGCAGTGACACGCGATCCCGTTACCGGATTTATCAAGAATGCATTTGTCGACGACCGCAATCTGGCTTCGATTAAGCAGGAAGGGATTGATGTCGATCTGAAATATGGCTTCGATGTTCCCTTTGGTTTGCCGGGAGACAAATGGAACATTGGTTATCAGGGTAGTTTCGTAGCCGATTACACGATTCAGCGTAATGCGGTCCTGACCCCTGTAGACTGCAAAGGCCGTTACGGCTCGCGGTGCTCCTCCGATCTCGTAACGCTGGTCGCTCCCGATTACCGTCATCGTGCGACCTTTACCTGGGACAGTGAGCCCCTCACTGTGCAATTCGGCTGGAAGCGGATCGGTTCTGTCAAAGACAGCACCGCAGGCAGTGTAGGCAAGATCGATGCGTTCGACTATTTCGATCTGAACATCGCGCTGCGCCCGCCGATCAAAGGCTTGTCGTTGACGTTCGGCATCGACAATATGTTTGATAAGAAACCGCCCCTTGCGGTCAACCCGGGAGCGTTCAATACTTTCCCCGACACATATGACGTGCTTGGCAGAACGTTCGGATTTTCGCTTACGATCCGCAGATAAGCGCGTGAAGGGGGGCGGCATTTCGATGCTGTCCCTCTACAGTTCTGCCAAAAACACTATTCATCATGACATTCGCCTTGCGGGCATTTAGGCTGCGGAAAATGGGGAGATTTGGCGAATGACGCCACTGCAGTTCACGGCACTGGATTGGAGCATATTGGCTGGTTATGTTGGCATACTTGCTGCGGCGGGATATTTTTCCACCAAACGCAATATGCAGAATGCTGACGATTATTTCCTCGCAAGTCATCATGCGCCGACTTGGCTTGTGGCGGTGTCCGTGCTGTCAACCGTCCAGTCTGCAGCCACATTCCTTGGAGTGCCTGACAATAGTTTTCGCGGCAATTATACTTATCTGACCAGCACCATCGGCGCTTTGCTTGCCGCCTGGTTTGTCGCAAAAATCTTAATACCCCGATTTTATGCCATCGGGGCTACGACCGTCTACGAACTCCTTGAGCAGCGCTTTGATGTTACCGCGCGTCGGGCCGCGGGCGCCATGTATCTTTTGGGCCGTGTTTTTGCGAGTGGTGCCAGACTGTATCTGGCGGCGATCGCGGTCTCGATGATCATGTTTCTTGACGTCGAGCCGCAGCATATCGTCATCGCATCATTCACGCTGCTCATATTCGGATTGGCCTTTACCTTCATGGGTGGATTAAACTCCGTAATATGGAGCGATCTGGTGCAGGTGGTGCTGTATGTCGGCGCTGCCATCATGGTTCTTATCTTTTTGCTGGTCAAAATACCCGTTCCATTGCCGGAAATTGTGAACAGCCTGACCGTATCGCCATCCGGAGACAAGACGCAGATAATCGATTGGTCTTTCAATTTTACAGCACCCTTTTCGATTTTTGCAGCTGTTACCGGGCTCGTTCTGCTGAATATCGGCAATTCGGGTCTCGACCAGGACACCACGCAACGCTTACTCGCCTGCGACAGTGCCAAGCATGGCAGCCGGGCGCTGTATGCATCGGTATGGGCCTCCATTCCTGTCATCCTGCTGTTCCTCGTCATCGGCTCCTTGCTACATATTTTTTACGAGCGGCCCGATCTGATGGGATCGAACGGAAGTGAAGTAATCCAGACGTTCCAAGGCGAAAAAATAACGGTCTTCATGCATTTCATATTGAGCGAGATTCCGCCTGGACTTCGCGGTCTTGTGACGGTGGGCGTTATCGCTGCCGCTGCCATAAATTCGGGATTGATCTCGATGGCGGCGGTATTGATCAATGATTTCTATCGGCCATGGAAAGAGCGTCGCGGTGAGCATCGCGAAAGACATTTCATTCTCGCAGGGCGCGTGACAACAGTTTTGTTGGGTCTGGCGCTGTTTGCAATGTCAATCCTGTGCTATTATTGGCAGCGCTACAGTAGTCTGCCGTTGCTGGAATTTGTACTGGGTGTTATGGCGTTCGCCTATTCGGGATTGCTTGGGGTTTATTTTACCGCGATCTTTACCAGCCGCGGATCGTCGACTTCAGTGATTGCAGCGCTGATAGCAGGCTTTGTGACCATTCTCGCTTTTCAGGGATATGTCGTTGACAATTTGGGCCTGCCGCAAGTCATGAAAACTATAGCGTTCCCGTGGCAGCTCTGCCTTGGAACCGTTGTTGCAACCGCTGTCTGCCTGATCGGCTCGCAATCGAAATCCGTTACACAGAGTATCGAACATGCCTAATACCGAGAGCCTTAACCCGCGATTTTCGGATATCGACAGTTGGCCGACGATCGAAGCTGTTGAAGCTATGCTTGAGGGTCAAATGTCGGCCATCGCCTCGATTAAAAGCCAGACACAGCGGATATCTGCCGCTGCCGAAGCTGCCGCCGCGCGCCTGCAGAACGGCGGAAGGCTTGTATATGTCGGCGCAGGAACCTCGGGGCGGGTTGCGGTTCAGGACGGTGTGGAACTTGGCCCGACCTTCGGCTGGCCGAGCGAGCGCCTCCTATATTTGATGGCAGGCGGCATTGATGCGCTCGTCCACAGCGCAGAAGGCGCGGAAGACGATGCAGATGATGGAAGGTCACGGGTTAGGGAATGCGCGGTCAGCGCTGACGATGTCGTAATCGGGGTTGCGGCCAGTGGCAGAACACCCTTTACGATAGCGGCGCTGAATGCAGCAAATGACGCAGGTGCACTGACCATTGCGATAGTCAATAATGCGGGGACAGACCTTCTTCGCGCAGCGCAATATGGTTTGCTGGCGGCGACCGGCAGCGAGGCCATCGCCGGGTCGACCCGAATGAAAGCTGGAACCGCCCAAAAGGCTATTCTCAATCTATTGTCTACAGCCATCATGCTTCGGCTTGACCGCGTGTATCGCGGCCTGATGGTGGATATGGTCATCTCCAATGATAAGCTTCTTAACAGGGCGTTCGGCATCGTTAAGGCCTTGAGCAATTGCAGCGAAGCTGTCGCGATGGAGGCCGTAGTTCTTGCCCAAAACGATATAAAAACTGCGGTGCTTATTGCCCTTGGGAAAGACCCGGCAGCTGCTGCTCAGTTACTGCGCGAACATGGTGGCATATTGCGCGACGCGGTAGAGACATTGGACAGGAACCCATCATGAAGCCGGGCATTGCGCATACAAGCGAACACCGCAATTCGCCCATCTATATGCAGCTTGCCCATCGATTGCGGCAGCAGATCGAGGATGGCGACATCAGCGCGGGTGAAGCGCTTCCCTCCGAGCGCGACCTGTGCAAGATCATCGGCGCGTCAAGAGTGACCGTGCGTAAGGCAATCGAACTGCTGATCGAAGACGGTCTACTGTCGAGACGTCAGGGCTCAGGAACATATGTAACGCCCCGTATTCAGGCTCCCGGTTCCTTTCTGAGCAGTTTCAGCGAAGACGCTGAAGCACGCGGAGAGGCAACCGGCACGATCTGGATGATGAAAGTCATCGCTGTTGCGTCCGAAGAAGAAGTGCGGATTCTCGAGTTACCGAACGGAGCTGACGTGGCTCGGCTCAGCCGCGTTCGAATGGCTGGCGGCGAACCGCTGGCAATAGAGAATGCGGTTGTACCTGCGGAAATGCTGCCGGATATGGCGCATCTGGGAAATTCGCTTTATCAGGCACTCGACCAGCACGGTAACCGGCCTGTAACCGGGCAACAGAAAATCCGGGCTGCACTGGCGGGGCCAACGGAGGCTAGGCTGCTCTCCATCCCTGAAAATACAGAAATATTACGCATCGAGCGAATTACCCGACGGGCAGATGGGCGTCCGGTCGAACTTACCCGTTCTGCCTATCGCGGCGAACGATATGAGTTTGTGAGCGAACTGCGCGGGCCATTTGCAGTATTGTGAGCAAGTCCGTTTCTGGTCGCGATCCATCGCTTGACAGCTTTCGTGGGCTGGACGTGCTTTTGATGATATTGGTGAACGTTCAGGGTAATGGAAACGCCGCATTTGCGACGCTCAGGCACGCCGAATGGAACGGTCTGACATTTGCCGATCTTGTTTTTCCGATATTCCTTTTGATCGTTGGACTATCTGCCCCGCTGGCGCTGGACAAGGCGGGTTACACTGTCAGCTGGACAGCCATTTGCAGGAGGGTATTTCTGCTTTTTATTATCGGCGTTGCTTTGAGCTGGCTGATCAGGCCGACACTCGACCCTAACATGATCCGCTGGAGCGGCGTATTGCAGCGTATTGGAATCGTTTATCTGGTCTGCGCGGCGGTCATATTCATCAGGCGCAGCGCCGCTCTACCCATGCTTATCGCCTTAATGCTGCTTGTTGTTCATTCGTGGATGCTACTGAAGGTAGGAACGCCAACTGGAGCGCCGGCCAGCATGGAACCAGGCAAGGGGATAAGCGGCTGGCTCGATCAGAACCTTATTCCTGGCAGGGTCTTGCGGAAAACCTGGGAGCCAGAAGGTGTCTTGTCGACGATGGCTGCTGCGGCCAATGGATTGATCGGCGTCGGCATCATGCGATGGGTCAAAGGGAATGAGGTCAGCCATGCGCGCCTGGCGCTGGCAGGCGTGATCATTTTGGCTGCAGGATTGGCATCGACCCCTATTTTGCCATTGAACAAGAATCTGTGGACGGCGAGTTTCGCACTTGCGACTTGCGGTATCGGGATAATATTCTGGGCATCGCTTAAATCGATTTGGTCTATCCTCGGCGAGAACAAGATTGCCCTGTGGACCGCAAGTCTAGGCCAGGCAGCGCTGACACTCTACGTCGTTCACACTTTGTTGATCGCGATCATTGTTCGCAAATTACCGAACGGTGAAACGATATGGGATGCAACCTATCAAGAGCTTTCAAACGTCGGATTGCCAGCACCGGTTACATCCCTGCTCTATGCCTTGATTGCAGCAGCGATTTCCTGTGCCGTCCTTCCTTGGCTGAAGCGGCGTGGATGGGTGCTCAAAGTTTAGGTCCTGGCCCTAATCTAGGAAGATCTTGCCGGGATTGAACAGCCCTGAGGGGTCCAGAGCATTTTTTATCTGCCGCATGGTCGCAACGCTGTTCGCACCATGCTCACGGCGCATGGCCTCTCTTTTACCCAAACCGATCCCGTGCTCGCCCGTGCAGGTGCCGCCTGCCGATAGCGCGTGGTCGATCATCGCCTCGTTGATAATGCGTGCCTTGTCCCAACTCGCCATATCCTCGGCCTGCAATATGAAGAAGACATGGAAATTGCCGTCACCGACATGACCTAGTATCGGAGCAAACAGGCCGGATGCTTGTATTGCAGTTTTGGCGCGGGTGATGGCATCGCTCAAATGGCTTATCGGCACACAAATATCGGTGATCCATGCAACCGCTCCGGGAACCATATTTTTTGCAGCCCATAGCGCCTGATGGCGCGCCTTCCACAAGGCATTCCGGTCTTCGGTCGCGCTTGCAAACTGAAGCTTGCCGCCGCCATTGCTGTCACCCATTAGCCGAACCAGGTCCAACTGGTCGGCAACGCCAGCGTCTGATCCGTGAAATTCGAGGAACAGCATAGGCTTTTCGGGCAACCCCAGAGCACTTTGTCGGTTGCAGGCCCGAATTGCTGCTTCGTCAAGCAACTCCATTCGCGCGATGGGCACGCCCGACTGGATCGTGGCGATGACGGTATCGACCGCCCCCTCGATAGTGCCAAAGTCCCATGTTGCCGCGAGGATCTTTTCAGGCTGGCCATGCAGGCGCAAACTTGCCTCAACGATCAGGCCAAGCGTACCTTCAGCGCCGGTATAGAGGTGCGTTAGGTCATAACCGGAAGCTGATTTTCGGGCGCGCGTTCCTGTCGTGATAAGGCTGCCATCGGCGGTCACCACCTTCAGCCCGAGTATATTCTCGCGCATGCTGCCATAACGGACGGTCGTTGTTCCAGAAGCGCGTGTTGAAATCATGCCGCCAAGCGAGGCATTGGCACCGGGATCGACAGGAAAAAACAAACCAGTCGCGCGAATATCTTCGTTGAGCTGTTCCCGTGTCACGCCCGGCTCGACAAGACATAACAGGTCGGCTGCGCTGACCTCAACGATCCGGTTCATTCGGCTGAAATCGATACAAAGAGTGTCGGCATTTATTGTCGCAGCATTGCCCTCAAGTGAAGTTCCTGCGCCATAGGCGACAATCGTGTAGTTTTCTTCTGCCGCCTTTTTAACCAGCAGCTTCACTTCATCGATTGTTTCGGGCTGGGCAACAAGTGACGGCGGTTGGTGGGCGTGAAGACCTTCGCTCTGGGCATATTGCGCCAGCGCCGAACTGGCTGTGACAAGGCGGGAACCGAACTGGTCGCCAAGGGACTGTGCAAGACTGATCATATATTCGCCAATAGCAGTGTTGCATCGACACGTAAATTGGTATTATATAGGTATTATATGAATGACCCAACCCGAACATTAATGTATGCAGAAGCCTCGCAATCCAGCGAAGTTGCTGCCCTGCAATATGCGTCTAACGCTGTGCTGATTGCCGACTTAGTGCACAGGTTGCGTGCTCTCGATCCGCAAATCATCTTCACATGTGCGCGGGGAAGCTCCGATCATGCAGCGACATATGCCAAATATCTGATCGAGACGCGCCTTCGGATTCCCGTCGTTTCGCAGGCGCCATCGATCAGTTCGATATATGGCGCGCCGCTTCTCCATATGAAGAATCAGCCGTTCATTCTCATCTCGCAATCCGGAAAAAGCCCTGATTTGTTACTATCGGCCGATGCGGCGCGAAAAGCCGGTGCGCTGGTCATCGCTTTTGTAAATGACACAAGTTCACCGCTCGCAGACCTAGCCGAAATAGTTGTGCCGTTGCATGCAGGACCAGAGAAGAGTGTTGCAGCGACCAAAAGTTACATAAACACATTATGTGCATTCGCGCATCTTGTGAGCCATTGGAGCGGCGACAATGAGGTGCAGGAAGCCGTGGAAAGGCTCCCTGAAACTCTGAGAACAGCTTGGGCCAAAGATTGGTCCGCAGGTGCAGATCTTCTTGACGATGCCCAGAGCATGTTCGTACTTGGCCGCGGGCTGACCCTTGGCGTCGCGCAGGAGGCAGCGCTCAAATTCAAGGAAACGAGCGGCATTCATGCTGAGGCTTTCAGTATGGCCGAGGTCGTGCACGGACCAATGGCACTGGTAAAATCGGGATTTCCGCTGTTGATATTTCCTCCGCTGGACAAGGCAGCCGTTGGTCTCGACGCAATCGTCCATCAGTTTCTCGGCCGCAATGCCAAGATTGCCGTGGCCGGTCAGCAATTTGACGGGGCTGTATCGCTTGGCCTTCCAGGGCGATTGAATAGCGTCACTGCCCCTATTGCAATGGTGCAGAGCTTTTACGCCATGGTGAATGCAATATCGGTAAAGCGCGGCAATGATCCGGATCACCCGCCCATGCTGCAAAAGGTGACCGAAACGATATGACCATGACGGCTTTGGTGGGCGCGCGCATACGTGCGGGCAATATTTGGCATGAAGAGCATGCGCTTGTCGTCAGCAATGGCAACATCAAAGCTTTGGTGTCGGCAAATGCCTTGCCGGACAATGTGTCAGTGCAAAGACTTGACGGTGGCATGCTTTTACCCGGTTTTATTGATACGCAAGTGAACGGCGGCGGGGGCGTCTTGTTCAACGACCAGCCTACCGTTGAAGGCATAACCGCCATCGTCGAGGCGCATCGAAAATTCGGCACGACTGCGATGTTGCCAACATTGATCAGTGACGATCTTGACGTTATCGCCAAGGCTGTCGCTGCCGTCGATGATGCTATCAAGGCCGGTGTTCCGGGGATTGTAGGAATACATATCGAAGGCCCGTTTCTCAATGCAGGCAAGCACGGAATCCATGATTCCCAGAAATTCCGGCTACTGGATGACGAAGCGATCTCACTTTTATCCTCCCTGAAATATGGCAGGACGCTGGTCACGCTTGCGCCAGAGCTTGCGCCTCCAGGAGCCATCGCCGCGCTGGTAAAAGGTGGCGTCATAGTTGCTGCAGGGCATACGCTGGCAACTTATGATGACATGAAGCGGGCGATCAACGAAGGTCTGTCTGGCGTCACCCATCTGTTCAACGCGATGACGCAGATGGACAGCCGAGCGCCCGGCGTCGTGGGAGCCAGTCTCGACAGCGATCTCGTCTGCGGAATCATCGTTGACGGACATCATGTCCACCCCGCATCGCTGCGCGCAGCATATCGTGCCAAGGGTAGTAACGGACTGATGCTTGTCACAGATGCGATGCCCACCGTCGGCTCTCCCATCAAGGAATTCACAGTGAGTGAAACCCATGTAACGGCCAGCGAAGGTATGTTGCGCTCCGGCGATGGCACACTCGCTGGCTCCGATCTCGATATGGCCAGCGCGGTAAGAAATTGCGTACAACTGATGCAGACTGATCTCGGTTCGGCTTCCCGAATGGCAAGTGCCACGCCTGCAGAATTTTTGGGACTTGGTCACGCGCACGGTCAGATAGCCGCCGGATTTAGGGCAGATCTCGTTCATCTCGACGACAGACTCAACGTCAGGAATGTCTGGATAGCGGGCAAAAACGCATGATGCCCGAGCTGGGCGTTATCGAGGGCTATTTTGGCCGTGCGTGGAGTTGGGAAGATCGCGCTGAAGTCATCAACAGACTCGCGCCTATAGGCTATGCATTCTTCCATTACGCGCCCAAAATCGACAGCCATCTGCGCCGCAACTGGCGTAACATACATGACGAGGCGGACACGAAAAATCTTCGGCGCTTTGTCGAGCACTGCGCAAGCCACCGTGTCAAGTCAGGTATCGGATTATCGCCTTATGGCGCGCATATCAATTTTGACCGCACGACCAAGGATGCGTTGAAGGCAAAGATCGCCTATCTCAATATGATTGGCATCGACGATCTCGTGATCCTGTTTGACGACATGCGCGGCGATTATGCCGATCTTGCCGAGCGACAGGCCGAAATAATTGATTTCGCTATTGGGTGCAGCAAAGCATCACGCTTTTTCATGTGCCCGAGCTATTATTCCGACGATCCTTTGCTCGACCGCGTCTTCGGGCAAAGACCGGAAGCTTACCTGGAAACGCTCGGAAAGCTTCTGGACCCGGCTATTTCCGTCTACTGGACCGGTGAGGAAGTATGCTCTCGCGAATTCGGCGTCGGTCATCTTGTCAGTGTTGCGGAACGACTGGGCCGCAAGCCGTCTATTTGGGATAATTATCCTGTGAATGACGGACCACGGATGTCAAACCATCTGCATCTGCGGGCATTCACCGGCCGTCCCTCAGCCATGGGATCCCATATCGCACATCATGCAATCAATCCTGCATCGCAGCCGATACTGAGCTGCGTTCCGGCGCTGACCTTGCCGTTATGCTATCGCAGAGGGGAGGCATATAGTTACGCGGCGGCATTTGCCGAAGCAGCGACTGCCGTCTGCGGAACCGACTTCGCCCTCCTACTTCAGGAAGACCTCAATCTGCTAGAAGACCGGGGCCTGTCGGACATTGCCGATAGGCTAGCTGAGGTTCGTCAGAAATATGCTTCCGTCGACCATCCGGCAGCGAGAGAGATCGTTGACTGGCTGTCTGGAGGCTATGCGATTACTGGCGAGATGCTTCGGACCCAATAGGGCGGCCCGCAAGTATCAAAGCGCCATCAAGTGCATCACCTAGAGCATCCTGCAGTTGCGCAACAATCCGCACGCGCAGCCAGGGCTTCATCCGTTCCGCAAGTCCGCCCATCAAAACGCATCGTGGTGCTCCGCGTGAAATAATGGTCTCGATAAATCTTTCGATATGCAGCGCCGCATCGCGAACAATTGACAAGGCGATTTCGTCACCATTGTCGGCATAGTCCATCACCAGCGGAGCAAAGCGCGCGTAATCGCCCGGCGCTGCGTCATCCATCCAAGCGATTACGCGCGGGATGGCATGATCGAACTGTTTTGTTACCGCCTGGCTCAACGGTGATGGCCTTGTCCTGCCGTCCAGAGCGCGCAAAGCATGCCTGATGGCACTCAGACCTAGCGCCGCGCCGCTCCCTTCGTCGGATATCGGAAACCCGTACCCACCGATACTGAAGCTGTCTTCGCCGCGCTTAACCAGACTGACGCTGCCTGTTCCGATAATCAGAATGGCGCCGTCACCACCCCTATGCGCACCCAAATTGGCGATCATTGCATCGCTTGTAAACTGGACGTTCGCGAACGGGAAAGCTAGTGCCTGAATTTCTGGCTTCATTCCCATGCGGTTAATGCCTGCAATACCCATGCCGCAACGGATTTTGCGCGCATCCTCCTCGCTCAAGCCGGCTGCGCGGACTGCCTGCATTGAAACGTCAAGCAACGTGGTATGGAGGTTATCGAGACCGATGCGCGTATTCGCCGGTCCCGCATTGCCCGAACCCAGCACATTGCCGTGCTCGTCAGTCAATCTCGATTTGCTCGAAGTGCCGCCGGCATCTACTCCAAGAAACAGGTTCATGCTGATACCTTTTCTGCTAAGATTTGGTCGGGCTTTGTTAGCACTCCGCCGGACATTGGCTCTGCGACGCCGGTGGTGCCGGGATATGTTATCGGCAATCTATGTAGACAACGATAGGCAAGATACGCAAATCCTTGCGCCTCAATTGCATCGCCATCCCTGCCGAGTTCGTCGGTCAGCACAGTTGGGATTCCGCAGTATGTTTCGATCATTCGGATCATCGTATCATTCTTGCGTCCGCCGCCGCATACAATCAAGCGTTGTGGCATGGCGGGGAAATGTTTCAGTCCCATGGCGACGGCTTTGGCGGAAAATGCTGTTAAGGTGGCAGCGCCGTCGTTGGCTGAAAGTCCGTCAACTAAATCTAGACTAAAGTCTTTACGGTCCAGCGACTTTGGAACCGAAGCAGAAAAGAACGGATGGTCGAGCATTGCGTGCAATGCCTTTTGGTCGACCGTCCCATTGGCTGCGAATTCACCACCTTCATCGAACGGATAGTTTGTTTTTCGAGACATCCAGTCGTCGATTAAAGCGCTCGCCATTCCGCAGTCAAACGCATGGAGCGCGCCGTCTGTGCCGATAAATGTGAGGTTTGCAACCCCGCCAAGATTGAGCACAGCCACTGGCTGCGAAGTATCTGCAAACAGAGCACGGTGAAATACGGGGATGAGAGGAGCCCCTTGGCCACCGAACATTACATCAAAGTTGCGCATATTGGACATTACCGGAATGTTCAGTTGGTTCGCCAAAAACGCAGGATTTCCAATTTGCCAGGTCCAACCCAAGTCGGCACGATGCGCAATTGTATGGCCATGCAACCCGATCGCAGCGATTTCATTCGCTGATACGCCTGACCTAGCGAGCAAGGCTTCGCTAACTGCGAGATGCCGTTCATCAAGCAACTTTTCACAATAGTCTATCGCCGGGCTGGCTAAAGGTTGCTTGCTGCCCATTGCAATATCGCATGCATCGGAAATCACGGCTTTCAGGCTCTCGGGGTACGGCTCAAACTGAAAGGCGACAGATTCGACCGCATTGAGACCGTCGGTTTTGATAAGCGCGGCATCAACACCATCGCGCGAGGTTCCAGACATAAGTCCGATAACAAACTGCATTACTAACCTACTCACCGCATATTGGTATTATATTGGTATATAAGATGGCTGATTCGATGTCCATTGCTATTGTTGTATCGTGATCGCAATAGACACTCTCGCGTACAGAAATCACCTATAGTAATAGCCAAGAAGCTTCAGCGACACGTTAGCACTACTTTGGCAGATTTGTAATTTAGGGGATTCCCTTTTTGTCCGATCGGTGATTCATAGGGAGCTAGCTTATGGAGGCTGGCGATGGTTGGTGATTGGCGGGATGATCTTGAGGCTTGGCTAGAGCCGTTTGTTGCGGCGCTTCGGCACAAGACGCGGGGGCGGATGTGTCCATCGTATGTGGCTGGTTTGATCGGGCCCGGGGATCGCAAGAGTGTTCAGCCCATGGCGGCCCGTAGCGTGGGTGCGAGCTACGACCAGTTGCACCATTTCGTTTCGAGCGGCGTCTGGGATGCGGCCCCATTGGAGACAGCTTTACTGACAGAAGCGGACGCGCAAATCGGCGGGGACGATGCTTGGTTGATCATCGATGACACGTCTTTGCCCAAGAAGGGAACGCATTCGGTGGGGGTTGCGCCGCAATATGCTTCGACGCTGGGCAAGACGTCCAACTGCCAGACACTGGTATCGCTGACACTGGCGCGGCGGGAGGTGCCGGTGATGATAGGCTTGCGGCTGTTCCTGCCCGAGATATGGACCAGTGATCTGGCACGGCTTGACCGCGCCAAAGTGCCAGAAGCGCGCCGCGATTACCGGACCAAGCCCGAGATTGCCCTTGAAGAGATCGACCGGGCTCGGCAAGCAGATGTCCGCTTCGGCTGTGTGCTGGCTGATGCCGGATATGGTCTGTCCGCGCCGTTCCGGCAGGGCCTTTCTGAGCGTGGGCTAACATGGGCCGTGGGCATCCCTTACAAACAGAAGGTCTATCCAGCCGACGTCACCATGATCTTTCCTGTATCAGGAAGGGGAAGGCCACGCGAGCGCCATATCCCGGACGTGAAGTCTGTGACGGCAAAAGCCATGCTGGAAGCTGCAAATTGGCGGACGGTCAGCTGGCGCAAGGGAACCAAAGGACGGCTTTCCGCTCGATTTGCCGCCGTGCGGGTGCGCGTCGCCGACGGGCCAACTCAGCGCATCCACGATATGGGGGCACAGCATCTGCCCGGTGAGGAGGTCTGGGTGATCGGTGAACATCGTTCGACCGGCGAACGCAAATATTATCTCTCGAACCTGCCTGCCGATACCCCGATCAAGCAACTTGCCGGGGCCATCAAGGCACGATGGGTTTGTGAACAGGCCCATCAGCAGCTTAAGGAAGAGCTTGGCCTTGATCACTTCGAAGGGCGGTCATGGCAAGGACTGCACCGGCACTGCCTCATGTGCATGATCGCGCTCGCCTTCCTCCAATCCCGGCGGCTCAAACAGGCCAAAGGGGAAAAAAAGAATCTCCGGACCTCCGCCACAACCCAGCCTGCCAGCAGTGCGCCAAGCCATCCTTAACGCTCTCGCCCAACCGCCGCCAACACTATGCCCGCATTGCCGAAAATTCATCAATAATGAGAAAGTGCCAAAGTAGTGCTAG
>Ga0208327_1000020_pt1 | contig 44138 bp, 41 predicted proteins | sample LakMenEpi26Jun08_FD_150733 | JGI IMG/M metagenome (GOLD analysis project Ga0208327, IMG submission 150733) | Freshwater microbial communities from Lake Mendota, WI - 26JUN2008 deep hole epilimnion (SPAdes) | ecosystem: Environmental > Aquatic > Freshwater > Lake > Epilimnion/Euphotic zone ...
TGAAACAAGTTCAGCATGACGATTTTGAACTTTTCTTCGTATCTTTGTGTCTTTGTGCGAACCTTCAAACTTGGTTGGTTCGCACAAAGACACGAAGACGTAAAGAAGCCAGTTAGAAACGTCCGCAGTCCCAAAAACAGGTTCGTTATTCCAGTTTTCCGGCTAAAGCCCGATTATGCGTATCGCGACTTACAACATCAACGGCGTCAAGGCGCGCCTGCCCCGTCTGCTGGAATGGCTGGAGGAAACGCAGCCTGACATTGCCTGTTTGCAAGAGGTCAAATCGCAGGATGAGGGTTTCCCCGTCGCGGACTTTGAACGCGCTGGCTATGGCGCGATCTGGCATGGGCAAAAGTCATTCAATGGCGTCGCCATCCTCGCCAAGGGCGCGCAGCCGATTGAGGCGCAGCGCACTTTGCCCGGCGATCCGTTGGACGAACATGCGCGTTATTTGGAGGCCGATGTTTTCGGCATCCGCATCGCGAGCATTTATTTGCCCAATGGCAACCCGCAACCGGGACCAAAATTCGACTATAAGCTGGCGTGGATGCAACGACTATACGCCCGTGCGGCAGCGTTACTGACGGCGGAAATCCCTGCGGTGTTAGCAGGCGATTATAATGTCATTCCGCATGCCCATGATATTTGGGCTCCGGCGGCGATGTTGGATGACGCGTTGCGTCAGCCCGAAAGCATTGCTGCCTATCGCGCATTGCTTGGCCAAGGCTGGACCGACGCGCTCGCCACGCATTATCCGCAAGGCGGGGTATGGACCTTTTGGGATTTTCAAGCCGGCGCATGGCAACGCGACCATGGCTTTCGCATCGACCATCTCTTGTTAAGCCCGGCCATCGCCGACCGCCTCCATAGTTGCGGGGTCGACAAGGCGCATCGTGGCCGCGAGAAAGCCAGCGACCATGCGCCGACTTGGGTGGAGCTGGCGGACTGACTGCGCCTATAGCAGACTGCCTTGCTTATCCGCATCGCCGCGTGGTGCGGCTCTTTTAAATCCGGCCTGCCGGTCGAGCAGCGGCACCTTGGGCCGAAGTCCGTTAAAATATTCTGCAAGCGTGTAAATTTGCAGACGGGGATAGGTTCGCCCCGTTCCTTCATCGGTGTATAGGCCTGCCGAAGCCGCCTCACGTTCCATTTCACGGGTTGGAGAAATGACGCAAATGAATATGCCAATATCTGCCTTCTCGCGCTCCATCACACCCTTTAAGTCACGAACCATGGCGACACCGACGCGCTGGCCTGCTTTGACTGAAATGATCGCAGCATCTGTTCTTTGCTTCGGTCCGGCCTTTGTATCGGTGCCAGTCGTTGACGAGTAATAAATATAACCATCAATGCCCCGATCCATACCCTTGCGCCCGCCCTGAAACGGTTGCCCGCCAATGGCTTGGGTAATCCAATATTGGAACTGGTGTGGTTCGTCCGCAGCGAGTTTCAACGCGCTGTCGGTGTCATTGGGGGTGCCGATGACTTCATACGCTAATCCTCCCCGGAACGGGGAGGTGGCATCCGCCGTAGCCTTGGCGAAGGTGGATGACGGAGGGGGCTCTGCGCCTGCAACGTCGCTCGTGGAGAGAGCCCCCTCCACCACCGCTTCGCGGCGGTCCCCCTCCCCGGAACGGGGAGGATTTTTACCCGGTGCCTTCGCCAATGCATTTGGCCCATATCTGTCCACAAGCCGCCGTTCGATCAGGCCAATCGACAGATGCGTGACATCAATGCCGATCCACCGCCGCCCCAATTTCTGCGCCGCATCGACCGCCGTGCCGCAACCGCAAAAAGGATCGAGCACCACATCGCCCTCATTCGACGACGCATTGATGATGCGTTCGAGCAAAGCCAGCGGCTTTTGCGTGGGATAGCCGAGGCGTTCTTTAGCCACCGGAGCAATAATTGGGATCGACCATACGGCATTCATTGCCACACCTGCCGAATCTTCGCTTTCTTCTAAAGTTGGATTGCGCTTGCCAGTTTCGTCAAAGGTAACCTTCTGAGCTTTGCCTTTCCAACGCTTCATAGAACTTTCGGTGGGAGGTTCTAGTAGCGTGTGAAATGTTTGGTCGCCATCACGCTTCGAATAAAAAAGGATGGTGTCATGCATCCTTTGGAAGCGTTTGGCTTTCGTTGGCCAGCGCCGGTAACTCCACACAATCTCATTCTGAAAACTACCGCCGCCAAAAACCCCATCCAGCAACAGCTTCAAATAATGGCTCGCGGTCGGGTCGCAGTGGAGATACAGGCTGCCGGTGGGTTTCAGCACGCGGTGCAATTCAATCAACCGCACCGCCATCATGGCGAGATACGCCATCATGTCATTTTCTTTCAAAAACCCGCGCATCGCACGGAGCAGTTCGGCAACATCGGTATTGCCTGAAGTCATCACATCATGAAACGCGGCCTCCGCCTTTTCATTCCAATGCCACGTATCCTCAAAAGCCTCAATCTGACTGTCCGCGCCAACGCCAGCGGGCGATTTGAATAAGATGTTGTAATTGGCGTTTGAATTGAACGGCGGGTCGAGATAGACAAGGTCAACACTCTCGCTCGCAATATGCTCGCGCAACACGTCGAGATTGTCACCATAAAAGAGCCGGTTGGTCATCACCCTTTGCTATACAGCGGCCGCCCTCTACGCTAGCGAAAAAATAGGACAGTGTGGACAGCGCACGCCAGTATCACTATCGGCGGACCATGCCAGAATCCAAAATACATAGCGAACCGTCCGACTCCATCCTCATCATCGATTTCGGATCGCAGGTTACGCAACTTATTGCGCGCCGCGTGCGTGAGGCGGGGGTCTATTCCGAAATCGCCCCGTTCAACAATGCCGAGGCGGCGTTTACGCGGATGCAGCCAAAGGGCATCATCTTGTCGGGCGGCCCAGCCTCCACCACGCACGCCGATTCCCCGCGCGCGCCGCAAATTGTGTTCGACAGCGGCTTACCCATCCTTGGCATTTGCTATGGCCAGCAAACGATGATGATGCAGCTTGGCGGCGATGTCAGCGAAGGCGAAGGCGGCGAATTTGGCCGTGCCTTTATCGAGGTGGAGAAGCCTTGCGCGCTTTTCGATGGCCTTTGGCAGACGGGCGACAAGCATCAGGTGTGGATGAGCCATGGCGACAAGGTCACCAGCCTTGCCCCGGGCTTTGAAGTTGTCGCCACCAGCGATGGCGCGCCTTATGCTTTCATCGCCGACGAAGCGCGGCAATATTATGGCATCCAGTTTCACCCCGAAGTTGTGCATACCCCCGATGGTGCAAAGCTGATCTCCAGCTTCGTCCACACAGTCTGCGGCCTATCGGGTGATTGGACCATGGCGGAGTTTCGTGCGACCAAAATCGCCGAAATCCGCGCGCAGGTCGGCTCCGGCCGCGTCATTTGCGGGCTTTCGGGCGGCGTGGACAGCTCGGTCGCCGCGATCTTGATTCACGAAGCCATTGGCGATCAGCTTACCTGCGTGTTTGTCGACCATGGCTTGCTGCGCATGAACGAACGCGCACAGGTCGAAACCCTGTTCCGCGACCATTATAATATCCCGTTGGTCGTCGTCGATGCCGAGGAACGGTTCATGGCCGGCCTGTCCGGCGTTACGGACCCGGAGGCGAAGCGCAAGTTTATCGGCGCGGAATTCATCAACGTATTCGACGAAGAGGCCAAGAAAGTTGGCGGCGCGGATTTCCTGGCACAAGGAACGCTCTACCCCGATGTGATCGAAAGCGTCAGCTTCACCGGCGGGCCATCGGTCACGATCAAAAGCCACCATAATGTCGGCGGCCTGCCCGCGCGGATGAACATGCAATTGGTTGAGCCTTTACGCGAATTGTTCAAGGATGAGGTCCGCGTCTTGGGCCGCGAATTGGGCCTTAACGACCAATTTGTGGGTCGCCACCCCTTCCCCGGCCCCGGCCTTGCGATCCGCATCCCGGGCGAAGTGACCAAGGAACGTTGCGACGTGCTGCGCAAGGCGGACGCGGTCTATCTCGAAGAAATCCGCAATGCGGGACTTTATGACGCAATTTGGCAGGCGTTCGCCGTCCTCCTGCCCGTCCGCACCGTGGGCGTGATGGGCGATGGCCGCACCTATGACAATGTCTGCGCCTTGCGCGCAGTGACATCCACCGACGGCATGACGGCGGACATTTATCCGTTTGAAAGCGCGTTCCTAAGCCGTGTGTCCACGCGCATCATCAACGAGGTGAAGGGCATTAACCGTGTGGTCTATGACTATACGTCGAAACCGCCAGGGACGATTGAGTGGGAGTGACAAGACACCCCATCGGGCGCAGCAGCGACCTTGACCAACCTGCTTGGTCAAGCTAATCTCTCCTTTATTATGACCATTCACGTCAACATTGGCGAAGCCAAAACACGTTTTTCCGAACTGTGCGCCGCTGCGCTGCGCGGGGAAGAGGTGATTGTGCAAAATGCCGGCGTGCCGAAACTGAAACTTGTCCCGCTGCAATTGGCCATGGACCTCGACCGCACAGAACGCCGCAAGCGCGTTGATGCCATTTTGGCGCGGGTCGACGCGCTGCCGATCAACAGGGACATGGCCGATCCGCTGTTATGGGATGAAAACGGCCTGCCCATATGATCGCAGTCGATTCGTCGGCATTGATCGCGATCATGTTGAACGAGGCGGAGCGTGCTTCGTTTTTGGATATCCTTGATAATGCCCCTGCTATCGTGATGAGCGCGCCTTCATTGGTCGAAACACGATTGGTTGCCTGGGCGCGGGGGCAAGAATTGCTTGTTGACCAGGTCAATGCGCTGGTGCTGGCTTATGGCATTGAAATCGCGCCGCCGGGGTTGCCCGAAACAGATTATGCCCATGCCGCCAATGTGCGTTACGGCAAAGGCAGCGGTCATCGGGCGCAGCTCAATTTTGGCGATCTCTTCGCCTATGCGCTGGCCAAATCACGCGACATACCGTTGCTGTTCAAAGGGCATGATTTTGCGCATACCGATATTATGTCGGCGGTGTGACATGACCACAACGCTATCGCCTGCGCAAATCAGCGAGATCGTCGAAATGGCGCTGTCCGACCATATCAGCTTCGCCCAGATTTCGGCGCAGCATGGGGTGACGCCCGACGAGATCAAAGTCCTCATGCGCACCGAGTTAAAGCCCGGAAGCTATCGCGCATGGCGCAAGCGTGTCCGCGATTTCGGCGACCGGCGGGCGCATTATAAATGAGGGTTGAAGTAAATAATGGACTCGAAAAATGACTCTAACCCTTATACCGCAGCCACAAAGCTGGGTGGTCGACCGGGCTGGAACTTAGAATTTTAGGCAGCATCCCCGCGACTTACTACGCGGTCAGGGGGTAGCAGCCATTTTAGATAATTGCGCGCGCGCAGCTTTCCGAAGCTTCGGCCATTGGCTGACAGGCTTAAGCTGCAACGGGCCTACCTTCTCACTGATTGCGTCACTCATGGCGACCATGCCAGATCTACAAACCCACCAAGGTTGCGTATCGGCCCGCAACTTATTCTCCTCCGCCAACGCGGTATCTACAATGGCACGTGAGGGCCTGCCGTTCACAAAATGAAAACGCAAATCTCCCATCATAAGCATGTCCCACGCTCGAAGGCTTTCCAAGCCTGCGGGGTCAGCGCAACGACTTGCATCATAGGCCATTCTTGTACGCGCAATCAGATAAGTCGTCAGACTCCTATCAGCATCTCGGGCCGCTAATCGCCGCGAAAGTTCATAGAGATACGGCGTAGGCAAATCAGCAAAGTCCTTTTCCAGCTGAGTCAATGTGGCCGGATCATCGTAAGGCGCATCATGCACGGCTTGAAAAGCTGGATCGAAACCAAAATTCGGCGGAATGTCCGGATTGTCGAACGTGCCGTAGCGAACGGCTTTGACCTTTGTTGGATCGGCAGAGGGAATGAGCTGAATATTATCAACCTTGTCTTGACTTCGAGCCATCGCGGCAAGTTGGGCCGCTGCCGGAACATTTACAGCCGCTGCTGCATCAAACCAAGCCAGCCCTCGCGCTTCGTCTTTAGGCAGCAATTTGCCAGCCAAGTATATCTTGCCCAAGCTGATCGCTGCATTTGGAAATCCGTTTGCAGCAGCCATCTCATAAAGTTGTATTGCGCGGGGCACGTTGCGCGGCGCTCCCTTGCCAGCGATTATCAGATCGGCAAGAAGATCTGCCGCCGCTGGATTGCCTCGGTTAGCCGCAATACCAAGATGCTGAACAGCCATCGGGTAATTCGGCTGAACTCTCTCAGCGTTTCCTAGAATTGACCCCAATAAATAATGCACAGCCGGACTGTCAGACACAGCCACTGAACGCTCCACGACGCGAAGTGCATCGTTGCTTTTTGCAGGCAATGACAGCAAAGTCGTCAATGCGACTGCCAATGAGGGGGCGGCCTCGCCCTTTGATACTCGCTCTTCACAACTTGGATTAGAAGGCAACGTCTCTAGCGTATAATATTTACACGTCGGGTCAAATTTCAAAGATGTACCATCACCCTTGAACAAGGCCGTCGGATCATCAGGACTAACCACGATTGGAGTATCGGGGACAGCAAGAGCCAAAAGAAAGGCAGTCAACATTAAACTTGGATATTACAGTTGTTTAGTGCTTGTAAAGCTAAAAAGCTTTAACAATTTTCGATTCCGGCGGTTTTGTGTAACCTGACCCCTAGCCAAAAAAGGTGGTTTCTTGAAAGATAGCTTTTATGATGATGGCGTGAAACGTTGTCATTCAACGCAGCTACGGAATAGACCCCAAGGATTCATAACATCTAATATAACTACAAGGAAAACAATGTCAAACCTCACCCTCTACGGCATCCCAAATTGCGACACTGTAAAAAAGGCACGCAATTATCTTGAGGCGCGCGGCATAAGCTATCACTTCCATGATTATAAAAAGGCGGGTGTGACGGCGGCGGATTTGGGGCGGTGGAGCGAGGTTGTTGGTTGGGAAAGGCTGCTGAACAAGGCGGGCACTACGTTTAAGAAGCTGCCCGATGCCGACAAGGCCGATATAGACGCGGCCAAGGCGATTGCGTTGATGGTTGCCAACCCGTCGATGATCAAACGGCCACTGGTTGAAGGCGGCAAGGCTTTGCTCGTCGGCTTTAATCCAACCGAATGGGACGCGCTTTTGTCGCAGAATTGAAACGTCGCGGGGGCAAGGAGGCATTATGAAACACCTGCACACCCTCTTGATCGCCACCCTCTTATTGTCGCCCTTCTCCATTTCGGAAAGCCAAGCCATGGAACAACCGCTTGAAGGCAACGTCATCATCATCGCCCATCGCGGCGCATCGGGCGAGCGGCCCGAGCATACGTTGGCAAGCTACCGCCTCGCGATTGAACAAGGTGCGGATTATATTGAGCCGGACCTTGTGCTGACCAAGGATGGCATTTTGGTCGCGCGGCATGAGAATGAGATTTCGGAAACCACGAACGTTGCGGACAAGGCCGAATTTGCCGACCGCAAAACCACCAAGACCATTGACGGCCAGAAAATGACGGGCTGGTTTGCCGAGGATTTCACGCTCGCCGAGCTTAAAACCCTGCGCGCGAAAGAACGCCTGCCGCAATTGCGCAAGGACAATATGGCCTATGACGGGCAGTTTGAGATTCCGACCTTTGACGAGATCCTCGCGCTGGCCAAGGCACAGAGCGCGGCAACGGGGCGGGCGATTGGCGTCTATCCCGAAACCAAGCACCCAAGCTATTTCACCGCGATTGGCCTGCCGCATGCGGGGCCGTTGCTGGCGGCGCTGACCAAATTTGGCCATGTCGAAAAAAGCGCGCCTGTGTTCATTCAATCGTTCGAGGTTGATAATCTGAAGGCCTTGCGGCCCAAGACGAAATTGCGCCTGATCCAGTTGATGGATGAAAAGGGAAGCCCGCCCGACCGCAGCGACCTGACCTATCCCCAAATGGCAAGCGCGCAAGGCCTGAAAATCGTTGCAACTTATGCCGATGGTATTGGCCCCAATAAGGCGCTCATCATCCCGCGCACTTTGCTGGGCAATCTGGGCGATCCGACGACCCTTGTCGCGGACGCACATAAGGTCGGCCTTGCGGTCCACCCTTGGACATTCCGCCGCGAAAATTATTTCCTGCCGCTCGCGCAAAAATCCGGCATTGATCCGCGCGGGCATGGTGACTTGAACGCAGAAATAAAAGCCTTCCTCGCCACCGGCATTGACGGCATTTTCAGCGACAATGTGACCGAAGCGGTTGCGGCGAACAAGTGACGCGGGGACTCTATTTGCTTTTGCCCGCGGCGTTTAGCGGCTAGGCCCTCGCCTTATGTCCACACATTCAAAAACGCTCACCTTCGACACCTCAACCAGCCGCGCGAACCCGACGCCGTCGCCGATGAAACGCCTGACCGTGCCGCGCATCCGGCAGCAAAAGGGTAAGGAACCATTGGTGATGCTGACGGCGTATACCGTCCGCATGGCGCAGTTGATGGACCCGCATTGCGACATGCTGCTCGTCGGTGATTCGTTAGGCCAAGTGATTTACGGCCTGCCGCACACGGTGGCGGTGACGATGGAAATGATGGCGGCGCATGGCGCGGCGGTTGTGCGCGGCAGCTATCACGCCGCAGTCATCGTCGATATGCCCTTTGGCTCCTATGAAGCGTCGCCTGAACAAGCGTTTGTCAACGCATCGCGGCTGTTGAAAGAAACCGGCGCGGCGGCGGTGAAGCTGGAAGGCGGCAAGGTGCTCGCGCCCACTGTGGAATTCCTGACCTCACGCGGCATTCCGGTCATGGCGCATGTGGGATTGACGCCGCAGGCGGTGAACATCCTTGGTGGCTATGGCGTGCGCGGCAAAAGCCCGGAAGAAGCAAAATCCATTGTCGATGATGCGGTTGCGATGTCGGACGCGGGCGCTTTTGCCATGGTGATTGAGGGCGTGCTGGAACATATCGCCATCGAAATCACGCAGAAAATCGCCTGTCCAACCATCGGCATTGGTGCGTCTGCGCAATGCGACGGCCAGGTGTTGGTCGCCGAAGACATGCTCGGCCTGTTTGACCGCGTACCGAAATTCGTCAAGAAATTCGGTGATATGGGTGTCAGCGTTGAAGACGCCGTGCGCGCTTATGCCGCGGGCGTCCGCGACCGCAGCTTCCCGGGGCCCGACCAGCTATACCAGCCTGTATAAAGCAGGCTGGCCTATCGGGCCGAGTCGGGCTAAGGACGGCACTGACCAATTTTGACTGAACAAATTCGGAGGCCCTTTTTGGCTTTGACACCGACTGAAAAGCCCGCAGGCAAAGACCGGAGCGGCAGCGACGAGGCATTTTTGCGTGAGGTTGACGATGCCGTCCGCGCGAGCGATCTCAGCAGTTTCTGGACGCGTTATGGCCGCTGGCTTTTGGCGGCTGTCGTGGCCGGGCTTTTGGCCTTTGCGGGCTGGATAGTCTATAACAACCAGGTGCAAGCCGCCGCAGACCTGCAAAGCGAAGAATTTGTCGACGCAATGGACAAGTTGCGCGCTGGGCAGGAAAAAGAGGCGCGCGCCAAATTGGCAACGCTCGCCAAGGCCGATCAACCCGGATATCGCGCCATGGCGCAATTGGTGGAGGCAAATCTGCTCGGCGAAGATGGGGAGACCAAGAAGGCGATTGCCATTTATGCAAAGGTTGCAGGCGACGACAGCCTGCCGCAGACATTTCGCGATCTGGCCCTGATCCGCCAAATAAGCGCAGAGTTTGACTCCATCCCGCCGCAGCAAGTGATTGACCGGTTGAAACCACTGGCCACCGCTGGCCACCCCTATTTCGGCAGCGCGGGCGAATTAACAGCCTTAGCCTATATGAAAATGGGTAAGGACAATTTGGCAGGCCCCATTTTTGCGCAGATTGCGAAACAGGATGACGCGCCGCAGACCTTGCGCAGCCGTTCGCAGCAAATGGCAGGTGCGCTTGGTATTGATACCGTTCAGCTTGAGGCAAACCGCAATGCGGCATCGAAGGTTGGCGAATCCGCCGCCAAAGGAGAGTGACATTGAAGACCCTATCCAAATTGCTTTTGGCGCTCGCCGCGACAACGACGCTTGGTGGCTGCGCCGTCCTTGATGGCGTGCGCGGTGATGCTGGTAAGAAGAACAACACGCCGACCGTCGGCGCACGCGTCAGCATTTTGGGTACAGAGCGTGACACCGAGGTCGATGCGTCCTTGGCGGACGTAGCCGTCACCCTGCCGCCAGCGACAGTCAACGAAGCATGGGCACAACCCGGCGGCAATGCGTCGAAATCGCCCGGTCATGCCGCGCTTGGTCAAAACCTGACACGCATTTGGACCGCAGATGTAACTGGTGCCAACCCGCGCGCCCGCCTTGCCGCCAGCCCAGTGATGAGCGATGGCCGCCTCTATGTCGTCGACACCACGGCGCGCGTTACGGCATTTGACGCGAACACGGGCGCACAAATCTGGTCGAACGCGCTTGAGGTTGAGAGCGATGGCAAGCCGTCACGTTATGGCGGCGGCGTGAGCGCCACCAGCAGCAATGTTTTTGCCACCAATGGCGTCGGCGATGTCGCCGCGCTTGCGGCGGACACTGGCGCGCTTGTTTGGAAAAAGCGTCCAGCCGGACCATTGCGCGGTGCCCCGACATTGTCCAACGGCAACCTATATGTGATGACGCAGGACAACCAGATTTACGCGCTGCGCCAAAGCGATGGGGAGCCGCAATGGAAAGAAGCTGGCCCAGTTGCCGCGTCGGGCATATTCGGCGTTGGCGCGCCTGCTGCGGCGCAAGGCACCGTCATCGCTGGCTATTCCAGTGGTGAGCTTGCCGCCTATCGTTATGAAAATGGCCGCAGCCTTTGGAACGACACCTTGTCGCGCACCGCGATGTCGACGTCGGTTTCGACGCTGACCGATATTGATGCCGACCCGGTCATCGACCGTGGCCGCGTCTTCGCATTGGGTAAAGGCGGACGCATGGCGTCTTATGAACTCGTGACCGGCCAACGTATTTGGGAAATCAACATTGCGGGTATTTCGACACCCGTGACGGCGGGCGAATGGGTGTTCGTCATGACCGACGAAGCACGGTTGCTGAGCGTTGCGCGTTCAAGCGGCAAAATCCGCTGGATTTCAAAGCTGCAGCGTTACGATAATGAAAAGAAGAAAAAGGGCCCGATTAGCTGGTATGGCCCGATACTCGCTGGTGGCCGCTTGATCATTGCCAATTCGCGCGGTGCAATCTGGGCGGTTGCGCCGGAAGACGGCACAGCGACTGAGGTTGCCGACCTGAAAGCCGAACTGTCGCTTCCGCCGATTGTCGCCAATAACACTTTATATATTCTGGATGATTCCGGCCGCATTTCCGCTTTCCGCGGTTAGGCCTAAAAAGGAGAAGTACCGGCATGTTGCCGACGGTAGCCATTATCGGTCGGCCCAATGTCGGCAAGTCCACTTTGTTCAACCGGCTGGTTGGCAAGAAACTCGCTTTGGTCGACGACACGCCGGGCGTCACGCGTGACCGCCGTGAAGGCGAAGGTCGCTTGTTTGACCTGGAATTCACTATTGTCGATACGGCGGGTTATGAGGATGAAGATCCCGACACCCTGCCCGGCAGAATGCGGATGCAAACAGAGGCGGCGATTGCAGGTGCGCAAGTTGCCCTGTTCCTGATCGATGGCCGCGTTGGCGTAACCCCGCTTGACGAAGAAATTGCCCGCTGGCTGCGCAGCAGTGCGACGCCGGTCGTGCTTGCGGTCAATAAGGCCGAGGGCAAGCAAGGCGATAATGGCATATTGGAAAGCTATGCGCTTGGCTTTGGTGACCCCATTGCAATCAGCGGCGAACATGGCGAAGGCATGGCGGATCTGTTTCAATCTTTGCTGCCGCATATTGACGGCGGCGCGTTTGAAGTGCCTGACCCCGAAGCGCCCGATGCGATATTGAAGCTTGCGATTGTAGGGCGTCCAAATGCCGGTAAATCGACGCTGATCAACAAGTTATTGGGTGAAAACCGCCTGATTACGGGCCCTGAAGCCGGGATTACCCGCGACAGTATTTCGGTGGACTGGATCTGGACAGACCCAAGCCCGAAACAAGGCGAGCCCGATGAAGACGGCAACATCCCGCCGTTACTAACCGAGCGCCGCGTGCGCTTGATCGATACCGCCGGAATGCGCAAGCGCGCCAAGGTGCAGGACAAGTTGGAAAAGCTTTCGGTCGCTGACGCGCGCCACGCGATCGACTTTGCCGAAGTTGTCGTGCTGCTGCTCGATGCGACCAAGGGGCTTGAGGTGCAGGACCTGAAAATTGCCGATCATGTCATTCAAGAGGGCCGGGCGCTGATCATCGGGATCAACAAATGGGACGTAGCCGTGGACGGCGCTGGCCTGTTCAGAGGCGTTCGTGCCGCGCTCGAAGAAGGCCTGTCGCAGTTGAAGGGTGTTCCGATGATCGCTGTATCCGGGCTTACCGGCAAGGGCCTTGACCAGATGATTTCCGCCGCGTTCGAAGCGCGTGAAGCGTGGAACAAGCGCGTACCAACGGGCATACTCAACCGCTGGTTTGAAGCCGCGATTTCGGCGAACCCGCCACCTGCCCCAGGCGGCAAGCGGATTAAGCTGCGGTACATGACTCAAGCGCGCAACCGTCCGCCGACCTTTGTCATCTTTGGCAACCGGACTGACGAGTTGCCCGCCAGCTATGCGCGCTATTTGCTCAACGGTATTCGCCGCGATCTGGATTTTGGCGCCGTGCCCGTGCGGATCAACTTCCGTTCGTCGAAGAACCCATTCGCGGATAACGGATAACTCCGGCCCGCTTTGGATTCAAGTTGTCCTGACGCTTAGGATTGCCCAGCGCGATATCAGTCCTCGATTGGTTTTGACTGCAACTGGACGTAATTTTCCATGCCCATACGCGCGATCAGGTCGAATTGCTTTTCGAGCATATCGACATGTTCTTCTTCGCTTTCGAGGATCGATGCAAACAGGTCGCGGCTGACATAGTCGCGGACACTTTCGCTGTGCGCGATGGCGTCTTTCAACAACGGGAGCGCTTCATATTCGAGCTCAAGATCGGCTTTCAGGATTTCCTCAACGGTCTCGCCGATACGCAAGCGACCAAGCATTTGGAAATTGGGGAGGCCGTCCAGAAACAAGATTCGCTCCGACAATTTGTCTGCATGCTTCATCTCGTCAATCGATTCATGCCGTTCAAAATGTGCCAGACGCGATACGCCCCAATTGTCGAGCATGCGGTAATGCAGCCAATATTGATTGACCGCAGTCAGCTCATTCTTGAGCGCCTCGTTCAAAAATTCTATGACTTTTGCATCACCCTTCATCGCCATTTCCTTTTCTATGTTTGCACATATATTAACGCGTAAATAGAGGGCCGTGAAGCCGGAAAATGGCAGAAAAGCTACCTTTTTCAGGGCGCTATTGCTAAGCGGTTGCAGTTGTGGTGCTGATAATGTTTCGCGCGAACGACAGGCACTGGCCGCATTTTGGCTTACGCCCAAGGCGCGCATACACGTCATTAGGACGTTCCGAGGCACAACGCACCGCAGCGCGCAGGTCTTTTTCCTTGATGGCATTACAGATGCAAACGACCATGGATCAACTCCTATGGAATCGACTTACCGTTAATGCGAACTGATTGCAATAGCATTAACGACGCATAGCTTGCACTTTTCCGCGCGCCAAGCTGCGCCACAGCCATTCCAGCGGCCCGTAATGAAATTTCATCAGCCATGGCTTTGACCACAGCAGCATCACCGCCCACGCCCCCAGCACAAACAGCCACAATCCGGCGCGGCCGACATGCCCGAACAAGCCAAAGCCGTAGCCATAAAAAATCGTCGTCATGACAATGCTCGTGCCGAGATAGTTGCTGAACGCGGCCCGTCCAGCCGCAGCGACCCGCGCGAGCATCGGGTGGTTGCGATAACGGCCAATGAGCATGATCAAGAGCGCAGCATAGCCAATCGTCAGCATCATACGCGGAACTCCGCCCCAGAAGTATAGAACCGCAAGCGGGGTGATCCGGTCGAAATCAACGGCGACTATCCAAACCGCCAAGACCATGGTTAGCAGCAACCCGGCTGGCAGCATTCGCTTCACCCAGCGACGGTAATCAGCCGCGCCCCAATCACCTGTGATGAAACCGCTTTTTTGCATCGCCATGCCAACCATCATCAGCGGCAAAGTCTCACTAATTGACTGCCCCACCAAGATAAGTGGCGCGTTCCACTCGTCGATTTTGTCCATCACAATCGCGGCATAGCTGCCCCTGTGCAGGGCGACGTCCGGCGCAATGTTAAAGGCAAAGTCGGCACTCGCCATCAGCTCGCGAAACTGGCGGGCCGTGTCGGCGCTGGCGTCTGGCTGGGTTGCGAAATATTGAAAGACCTGAAGTCCGCCAAATTGCACGCCCCAGAACGCCAGGCCAACCGCGAAAATGATTAAAGCGACCTTGATTAACCGCGCTGGCGGCCAATTACGGAACAAAAAGGCGATCATCCCGATAATCGCATAGGGAAACAGGATATCACCGAACCAGATGAAGAAATAATGCGCGAGGCCAAACATCGCGAGCCACGCCATGCGGCGGTAATGAACCTGCGCTGCGCTTTCCCCCTTTGCCGTGGCGCGGTCGATGATCAGCATCATGCTCGCGCCAAACAAAAGCGAGAATAGTCCACGCATTTTGCCATCAATGAAAATGAAGGAAAATGCCCATGCAATTTGGTCAGCCAACGTGTCGGTGCCATAAGCCACAGGCGTGACATAGGCCCATTCGGGCATGGCAAAGCCAATGATGTTCATCGCCAATATGCCCATCACCGCAAAGCCGCGCATCGCGTCCAAGCTGATATGCCGTTGTTCGGTGCTCTGCATGCTTCACCCCCTGTATTATTACATTAATATAGTTCTCTTACATGCGCGTCCAGTGTGTTTAACATTTGTTATTGACACTCATGTAGGTAGTTTTTAATTGTTGCATATACATTGTTTAGGATTCGCCATGACTGAACTTTATTTTTCGCACCCTGACCGACCGCCCGCTAAAATTCGGCCGCTGAAGGCGTGGCATCATTTTCGCAAGCTGATTGCCAACAAAGAAGACACCGAGCAGGTCTTTCACATCATTGCGGCCTTAAGCGGTAGCAAGTTCGGTAAGATGGCGCAGAAATTCTGGCAAACACCAAAGGGCAGGGCGTTGCTTGAAAGCAATGAGCGCCTGATTGACATGCTCGATGATCATGACAGCATCAAGAAGCTTCCAGCGGGCACCGTTGGCCGCTTTTATGTCGAGTTCATGGAACGCGAAGGTCTAAGCGCTGCGGGTCTTGAGGCGGAATATGCCCAGTTCCAGACGACATATCCCATGTTCGGCGATGTGGTTGAACGCTATGGCAACCGCTTGCGCGATACGCATGACATGCTGCACATCCTCACCGGCTATGGCCGCGACGCGCTGGGTGAACAATGCGTGCTTGGCTTTACCTATGCGCAAAACCACAATCTTGGCGTTGGCTTCATTGCGTACGCTGGCGGATTAGAGTTGAAATACCGGGTCGCGAAATCGGCACCGATTATGAAAGCGGTCCACGAAGGCTATCGTATCGGCAAAGCGGCGAAGAACATCGTGCAGGAAGATATCGCAGCCTTGTTACGCGAACCGCTGGTCGATGCCCGCAAGCGCTTGGGGATTGCCGAACCAGTGAGCTATAAAGCGGCCCATGCCGCGATGCGGTCGGAAGGTATTGACCCGTATAATTTGCTGGCTGCGACTGCTTAACAACGCGAGACGCTCTTTCGCTGTGCCTCGACCGTGGTTGAGGGCGGGAGCAGCCGACACGAATTTCGACTTCGTTCGGCAGGGACGGGTGGAGTATACGCTTCGTTACGCTGACCCCCCAACGTCACCCTGAACTTGTTTGTGCTCTGCACGCCTTCGGCTCCAGGGTCCATCGTGCATCAAACCCAGAGCCAGAAAGAATAAATGGACCCTGAACCAAGTTCAGGGTGACAAATATGGGGGTGGTGTGCACTGGTGTGCGCCTTCCCGTTCGCCGCGGGCGAAGACGAAAATCCCCTAGCCTTCCATCCAGTCCTTGAAGAAGCTGTCATGCGCAGCGCGCAGTGTCGCAATGGGCACGTCAAACCCCGGCCCTGCGACCGATGTCCCGCCAACAGTGCCTATCCGCGTCATCGGAATGCCTGCGGCCTGAATTTGGTCAGCAGCGGCGCTGGTCACAACATAGCGCGCCTGATCTTCGCCAAACGCTGTGAAGGCGTCGCCGATTTCTTCGAGCGCACATCCCATATTACTGGCGAGCGCCATTTCGGTTAGCGCAACAAGCAAGCCGCCGTCGGCAACATCATGCACGGCGTTCACCTTAATATCTTGGATCAGTTGACGGACAAATTCCGCATGCGCGCGCTCCTTGGCGAGGTCGACGGGCGGCGGCGCGCCGTCTTCGCGGCCATGTAATTCGCGCAGCCACAAGGACTGACCCAGATGTCCATCATTGTCGCCAATGACAAAAATGCCGTCGCCGTCTGCCTTGAACGCAATGGTCGCCATCTTACTGATATCTTCAAGCACACCAACGCCGCCAATGGCGGGTGTTGGCAAGATCGCGCTGCCGCCGCCGGTTGCCTTGCTTTCATTATATAGCGACACATTGCCTGACACGATCGGGTAATCCAGCGCGCGGCAGGCGTCGCCCATGCCCTCCAGACAGCCGACAATCTGCGCCATGATTTCGGGGCGCTGCGGGTTAGCAAAGTTCAGGCAGTTGGTGATCGCCAATGGCGTTGCGCCAACCGCACTGATGTTGCGATAGGTTTCGGCCACCGCCTGCTTGCCGCCTTCATATGGGTCGGCGTAGCAATAACGCGGGGTGCAATCGGTGCTCATCGCCAGCGCGCGGTTGGTGCCGTGGATGCGGACTAATGCTGCGTCGCCGCCCGAAAGCTGCGCCGTGTCGCCGCCGACTTGGCTATCATATTGCTGCCATATCCAGGCGCGGCTGGCGAGATCAGGGCAGGCCATCAGCTTCAGCAAATCCGCGCCGAGGTCATGGCTGGCGGGCACGTCGCCCAAGGGCTGAACCTTGGCCCATGCCTTATATTCATCCTTCGACGCGGCGGGGCGGTCATACAAAGGCGCGTCTTCGGCGAGCGGGCCGAGCGGGATGTCGCAGACAATTTCCCCCTTCCACGTCAGCACCATATGGCCTGTGTCGGTGACTTCGCCGATCACCGCAAAATCCAGTTCCCATTTGTCGAAAATCGCCTTGGCAAATTCCTCACGGCCGGGCTTCAAGACCATGAGCATGCGCTCCTGGCTTTCGGATAGCATCATTTCATAGGGCGTCATGCCTTCCTCGCGGCATGGCACCTTGTCCATGTCGAGGATGATACCCGCCTTGCCATTGGTCGCCATTTCGACGCTGGAGCTGGTCAAACCCGCCGCGCCCATATCCTGAATCGCGACAATTGCATCCGACGCCATCAGTTCAAGGCACGCCTCAATCAGCAGCTTTTCCGTGAACGGGTCGCCCACTTGAACCGTGGGGCGCTTCTCCTCAATATCCGCACCGAAATCCGCCGAAGCCATCGTCGCGCCATGAATACCGTCACGACCGGTCTTTGACCCGACATAGACGATGGGGTTACCAAGGCCAGTCGCGGCGGAATAGAAAATCTTGTCTTGGTCCGCGACGCCAACGGTCATCGCGTTCACAAGGATATTGCCATCATAAGCCCGATGGAAATTGGTCTCACCGCCAACGGTCGGCACGCCAACACAATTGCCGTAGCCACCGATACCCGCAACGACGCCCTGCACCAGATGCTTCATCTTCGGATGGTCGGGCCGCCCGAAACGCAGCGCGTTCATATTGGCCACTGGCCGCGCGCCCATGGTGAACACATCGCGCAAGATGCCGCCTACGCCCGTCGCTGCGCCCTGATAAGGTTCGATGTAAGACGGGTGATTATGCGATTCCATTTTGAAGATTGCGGCGAGCTTGGTGCCATTGGGACCTTCACCAATGTCGATAACGCCCGCATTTTCGCCGGGACCGCAAATGACCCAAGGGGCCTGCGTCGGCAATTTCTTCAAATGGATGCGTGAGGATTTATAAGAGCAATGCTCCGACCACATCACCGAGAATATGCCAAGCTCGATGATGTTGGGTTCGCGCCCCATGGCGTGCAAGATACGCGCATATTCATCTTCATTTAGACCATGGTCGGCGACGATTTGGGGCGTGATTTCGGACATAAGTGGGCTTTAGCGAGGCGATCTGTATTTATCCAGCCTGTTTGGTTTTGATTACGCGCGAATTGGGAAGGGGCAGGCACAAAATAAAATGGGCGCTGGCATCGCTACCAGCGCCCACTGCGTCTGAGTTTGGAAGTTCGTGACCACAAGGGCCATTTTTTCCTCTGTCTGACGTCCGGTTCCCCAATGTCACCCGGAGGTTTCCTTGGTTCGCCTTGGTACCTTGGGTATCCTATCCGGCGTTGCATCACTTGCGTGATGCCGCACTCGATATTCGTTTTCTTCGTACCCACCATCTTGACTGCATTTCCTGTCTTGCGACGGGTTGCCTGTCCGTTTGGCGATCCTGCATTCCTTCTATATCCGCTCCGCTTTTCCGTTTCCGGTCCGGCTTTGCTTCGTAGCGTTCCTGCCTGATGAGTTGAAGTTCTCATAACTTTCGAGTCGCTCCAAGCATGTTTTGCAGAGTTATCCACAGGGCGCACACTTCGTGGTGGACAAAATGGAGGACAAGTTTGGAGCACAAAACGATACGGCCCCCACGCAGTGCATGGAGGCCGTAAAAATTGTCCGGGGGCGAGGGGGAGAGGAGGAGGGTGCCGCCCGGTCAATATGCGTTTCGACAATCGCTTGCCGTTAACAACCAGATAGGGGGCCGATGAATTTGCTGCAATTGCGAAAAGAATGGGGCCAGTTGCGTGTTTTGCAACTAGCCCCATTTCCGCAGGAAACGCGTTAATTTCGTTCCCAAATTATCATGAAATTAGCAGTTAAGGGGCGATTCCATTGCCCGGCAGCGACGCGTTAACGATGCCGCCGTCGCAGGCGATGGTTTCGCCCACGATATAATCGCCAGCACGCGCGGCGAGGAAGATCGCAAGGCCGGCCATATCTTCAGGCGTTCCAATTCGTGGAAACGGGATATTCTTGCCCACGGCATCGGCATGGTCGCGCGCAGCCTTGTTCATGTCCGACTGAAATGCACCCGGCGCAATGCCCGACACAAGAATATTGTCCTTAACAAGCTCCGCCGCCAGACGGCGCGTCAAATGGATGACGGCGGCTTTCGATGCCTGATAGCTATAGGTTTGCCACGGGTTGATGCGCAGGCCATCGATCGATGCGATGTTAATCACCTTGCCGGGGCGATCAAATGTGGCGGCTGCCTTCAACTGCGGATGCAAGGCTTGCGTCAAAAAGAACAAGGATTTGACGTTCAGGTCCATCACACGGTCCCAGCCAGCTTCAGGGAACTGGCCAAAATCCGCGCCCCATGCTGCGCCTGCATTGTTCACGAGAATATCGACCTTTTCCTCACGCTCGGCAATTTGCGCAGCAAGCGACAGGCAACCGTCCACGGTCGACAAGTCGCAAGGCAGACCAATGACCTGATTACCGAATTCGGCAACGGTTTCCTCAATCTGGTCGACCTTACGTGCGCTGATATACACGCGTGCTGCGCCGGCCTTGAGATAGCCTTCGACGATCATCTTGCCGATGCCGCGCGATCCACCGGTGACCAACGCCACGCGGCCATTGAGGTTGAATAATGTGTTGATGTCCATGTCTAATCCTTTACCCAAAAGAAGCAATAATTCACTGTAGCCCTGAGCAGCAGCCGCATCGCGGCTGCGTCCGTCGAAGGGCGTCAACTAGCGGTTGCGCTACCCTCGCGGCGCCCTTCGACTTTCGCCAAGGCTTCGCCTTGACGGCTCAGGGCTACGGTTTCTTTTCTAATCCGTTTCAATAACCGTTCATCGTCGCCACGCGGTCTGCGTGGTAATAAGCGTCGCCGAAAAACTCGTTCAAGCTGCGGTCACGCTTCATATATAGGCCGATGTCATATTCGTCAGTCATGCCGATACCGCCATGCATTTGCACGCCCTCCCGCACCGAAAGATTGCAAGCAAGCCCGGCTTTCGCCTTGGCCGCCGCAACATAAAGTTCGGCCTTGGCATGGCCTTCATCCATTAAGGATTGCGCCTTCAGCACAATCGAACGCGCGCCTTCCATTTCGCCATAAAGATGCGCGGCGCGGTGTTGGAGCGCCTGAAATTCGCCAATGACACGGTCGAATTGCTTGCGCGTCTTGAGATATTCAAAAGTCATGTCCATCGCGCCTGTGCCAACGCCGACCATTTCGGCAGCGGCACCCACCCGTCCGGCGTCGAGCATCTTGGAAAGCACAGCCCAACCGCCATCGACATCGCCGATCACAGCGTCGGCATCCACCTGAACACCGTCAAGTTTCACATGCGCAGCAACTGCGGAATCGACAAGCCGCGCCGCCTCCATCGACAGGCCAGCTGCGTCCTTGTCCACCGCGAACAAGGTCAGGCCATCGGTTTCGCCAGCCGCACCAGCGGTGCGCGCCGCAACGATCAGCATGTCCGATGACGCGCCTTGCACAACAAATTGCTTTTGCCCCGTCAGCTTAAAGCCATTGCCGCTGCGTTCCGCAACGCAGGCGATTTTCTCCGGCCGGTGCTTGACGCCTTCTTCAATCGCAATGCCGATCACGGTTTCGCCAGCCAAGATGCCCGGGAACCAGCGGTCACGCATCGCCTTGTCCGCCAGCTTCAACGCCGCAACCGCCGCAACTGACGTTGTCAAAAATGGCGAGGGTGACAGGTTACGGCCGATTTCTTCCAGCAGTATGCCAGCCTCAATCTGGCCCATGCCCATGCCGCCATCGGCTTCGGGGATGAGGATGCCAGTAAAGCCCATTTCGGCAAATTGCTTCCACAAGCCGTGGCTGAAACCGTCTTTGCACCCCATGTCGCGGAACTTGCGGAAATGGGTGACGGGCGCTTCGCTCGCCATGAAATCCCGCGCGGTGTCGCGCAGCATATTCTGGTCATCGTTTAAGGTCATTGCCATGTTAAAGCCTCTCCAAATCTATCTCGTCATTCCGACGATTTATCTCGTCATTCCCGCGCAGGCGGGAATCCAACCCCTGCGCCGTAAATTTAGCTGTCAGGAGTTGGGCCCCCGCCTGCGCGGGGGTGACGGTTGCTGTTAACCGCCCGGCATCTCAAGGATGCGCTTCGACACGACGTTCAGCATCACTTCACTGGTGCCGCCCTCAATTGAGTTCGCCTTGGTCCGCAACCAATTGCGCGCCTTCGACCCGCCATTGGCGCGTTCGCTTTCCCACTCAAGCGCTTGAGAACCGCCAATTGACATGACCAATTCATTGCGTTTTTTGTTCAATTCGGTGCCGACATATTTCATCAGGTTGGAATAAGCCGGGTGCGCCTTACCCGTTTTCCATTCGTCCATGAAACGTTCGCCATGGGCACGGAAGGTCAGGTTATCGACATCGAACAATGCCATTTGCGCCCGCAGCACTGGTTCTTGCGACAAGGTCGCCTTCATCGCCGCGCCGATCGAGGTCACGCCGCCATCGCCGCCCATGCCCGAAATCATTTCGCGTTCATGGCCAAGCAGATATTTCGCCACATCCCAGCCGCGATTGATTTCGCCAACAATCTGGTGCTTGGGCACAACAACATTGTCGAAAAATGTCTCGCAGAAAGGCGAGTTGCCAGAGATCAGCTTGATCGGCTTGGTCGAAACACCCGGCGTTTCCATGTCGAACAACAGGAAGCTGATTCCTTGATATTTGTTCGTCTTGTCGGTGCGGACCAAACAGAAAATCCAGTCGGCCTTATCCGCATAAGAGGTCCAGATTTTCTGGCCATTGACGACCCAATGGTCTCCCTTATCCTCGCCAAAGGTCTGCATCGACACAAGGTCGCTGCCTGAGCCCGGTTCGGAATAGCCCTGACACCACCGGATTTCGCCTCGTGCGATCTGGCCCATATAATGCACTTTTTGCTCTTCCGTGCCGAACTTCAGCAGGGCTGGTCCAAGCATCCAGATGCCGAAGCTGTTGAGCGGTGAGCGGCAGCCCAGCTTTGCCATTTCCTGACGCAGGATTTTTGTTTCCTGCGGGCTAAGGCCAGCGCCGCCATACGCCTTGGGCCAATCAGGCACGGTGTAGCCTTTGGCGACGCAAGCTTCGAGCCACAATTTTTGGGCTTCGGATTGAAACACGAAATTGCGTCCGCCCCAGCAGACGTCTTCGTCACCTTTGGCCGGTGTGCGCATTTCGGCGGGGCAGTTTTCCTCCAGCCAGGCGCGCGCCTCGGCACGGAATGTATCAAGGTCGGACATAACACTCTCCTGCTTAATTGCTTGATGAATTTTTGGGCGGTCACGCAGGGAAACGCAAGCCTTTATCGGTGAGTTATGCATGCCGTAACGTCATTTGTATCGCGATTGACAGGCTGGGCAGTGCGCCTAGCATAAGGGCGGGATAGAGGAGAGAAACATCGTGCGATTCGCCGGAAAACACGCCTTTTCGCATTTTGTGATTTAATCCGATATGGCACCAGTCGTCGCGCTTCCCCGATCGTTAAAAGTCATGCACGGCCTTGGCTCTGTCGCCTATGGCGTCAAGGATAATGGCTTTTCAGTATTCCTGCTGATTTTTTATAATCAGGTGTTGGGAATTGACGCTGGCATCGTTGGTATCGTCATCATGGCCGCGCTGATATTCGATGCCTTTGCCGACCCGATTATTGGCGAGATGTCCGACCGGACACAAAGCAAATGGGGCAGACGCCTGCCCTGGCTATACGCCGCCGCCATTCCACTTGGCATCATATGGCTATTGCTGTGGCACCCGCCCGAAATGGGCCAGACGGGCACGATCATCTGGCTGTTCTGCACCGCCGTATTGGCGCGCACCTTGGTGGCGATGTGCGAAGTGCCGTCCGTTGCCCTCGTCCCTGAACTAACGGGCGATTATGACGAGCGCACGCGTTTGATGCGCTATCGTTTCCTGTTTGGCTGGGCAGGCGGCTTGCTGATGCTCATTTTCGCTTATGGCATTTTCTTCACAGGCGAAAAGGGCGTGAGCGACCCTGCGGGGTATGACGCCTATTCGGTTTGGGGCGCGCTGATGATGAGCGGTGCGGTGCTCATCTCCGCGTTTGGTCAGCATCGGCATGTGGCCAAGCAATCCCCCCCTGCCCCACGCGGAGCTGGCCTTAGCCATGCTTTTGCCGAAGTGAAGGCGACATTATCTAACCGGGCGTTTCTCTGGCTCGTCTTCGCGGCTCTGTTCGGGCTGATCAACCAAGGGATGACCTTTGCGCTCACCAATTACCAGATCGCCTTTCTATGGCAGCTGCAACAGATGGAAATGCTTTATTATGCGCTGACCCTGTTTGCGACGGTCATCATTGCCTTCATCATTGTCCCCCCCGTCTCCGCGCGATTGGGCAAGAAGCATGCTGCGATTCTGTTTGCGATTATCTCGCTGACCTTCACGACGGCATTATATGGTAGCTGGATGCTCGACCTTGTGCCCGGGGCGCCGTCGAACCCGTCGATCCTGTTTATGTTTGCTTTAATGACTTTAGCCAATAGCGCGGCGGTGAGTATGATGATGCTGACGTCCTCGATGATGGCCGATGTGGTGGAGGCATCGCAGCAAGAAACGGGCAGGCGTTCTGAAGGGCTGTTTTTCGCGGGCTATTTCTTCATGCAAAAATGCGCCGTTGGCATTGGCACCTTTGCCGCCGGGATGATTCTGAGCTTTGCCAATTTCCCACAAAATGCCGCACCCGGCGAAGTCGATGTCGCCGTCCTCGATGGGCTGGCGCTATATTATATGGGCACGGTCTTGGTCCTCGGCATTATCGGCATCCTGATCCTGCGGCATTTCCCGATTTCGCGCGAAAGTCACAATGAACGCTTGCGCGCCTTGAACACATCGGCAGAGTCTGCCAGTTAACCGATCAATTAAAATTGAAAAGAGGAATGAGCAATGGATTTCGATCTCAACGACAAGCAAACTTACTGGCGGGACCGGATCCGCGACCATAATGAACGCTTCTTGCGTCCACGCGTCGCCGATTATTATGCCGAGCAGGCAGTGGGCGACCGTTGGAAAGTGCTTCAAGTCGTTGAAGAAGAAAAGGCACGGGCGAAGGCCGCTGGCCTTTGGAACTTGTTCATGCCGCCAACGTCGGGCCGCGTGCATGTCGACGACAGCGTGCATTTTGATGGCCCCGGCCTCACCAACATGGAATATGCATTGTGCGCCGAAGAAATGGGCCGCATCGGTTTTGCATCTGAAGTCTATAACTGTTCGGCGCCCGACACCGGCAATATGGAAGTGTTCCTGCGTTACGGCACGGCCGCACAAAAAGAAAAATGGATGATCCCGTTGATGAACGGCGAAATCCGTTCGGCGTTTTTGATGACGGAGCCAGCCGTTGCTTCGTCCGACGCGACCAACATCGAAACCTCGATCCGCCGCGAAGGCGACGAATATGTCCTTAATGGCGTGAAATGGTGGTCATCAGGCGCAGGCGACCCGCGTTGCAAGATCGCGATTGTCATGGGCAAGACCGATTTTGAAGCCAAGCGCCATGCGCAACAATCGATGGTATTGATGGAACTCGATTCCCCCGGTGTGAACATTCTGCGCCATCTGCCTGTATTCGGTTATGACGACGCGCCGCATGGTCATATGGAAATCGAATTGAAGGATGTCCGCATTCCGGCATCGAACATGTTGCTGGGCGAAGGTCGCGGGTTCGAAATCGCGCAAGGACGCCTTGGACCAGGCCGCATCCACCATTGCATGCGCACCATTGGAACTGCCGAAGAGGCGCTGGAGAAAATGTGCAAGCGCCTGCAATCGCGCGTCGCCTTTGGCAAGACCGTTGCCGAGCATAGCGTGTGGGAAGAACGTATTGCCCGTGCCCGGATCGACATCGAAATGACTCGTCTGCTGTGCCTGAAGGCAGCGGACATGATGGACAAGGTCGGTAACAAGGCGGCAGCGGCTGAAATCGCGATGATCAAGGTGCAGGCCCCGAATATGGCGCTGAGCATCATCGATAATGCGATTCAAGCGCATGGCGGCGGCGGTGTGTCCGACGATTTCGGTCTCGCATCTGCTTGGGCGCATCAGCGCACCTTACGTCTGGCCGATGGTCCCGATGAAGTGCATGCCCGCGCGATTGCGCGTATGGAGCTTGGCAAGCATGGCGGCCGCGGCAAAGAAGGCCTATCGAGCGGTGACATGGGAGCAACCCGGTGAGAGCAGCAGTCCTGATCGAAGCGGGTAAGCCGCTTCAGATCGAGCAGATCAACATCGCCAATCCCGGGCCGCATGAGGTGCTGATCCGCACCGCGGCCTGCGGGCTGTGCCATAGCGACCTGCACTTTATCGAAGGCACATATCCGCATCCTTTGCCCGCGATCCCCGGGCATGAGGCGGCGGGCATTGTTGAGGCTGTGGGCAGCGAAGTGCGCACGGTTAAGGTCGGCGATGCCGTTGTTACGTGCCTGAGCGCGTTCTGCGGCCATTGCGAATATTGCGTTACTGGCCGGATGTCTTTGTGCCTTGGCGGCGACACACGGCGTAAAGCAGGCGAAGCACCACGCCTGACACGCCCCGATGGCAGCATCATGAACCAGATGCTGAACCTGTCCGCTTATGCCGAAATGATGCTGGTGCATGAACATGCTTGCGTGGCCATTCACCCCGACATGCCTTTGCCGCAAGCGTCTGTTATCGGCTGCGCCGTGACCACGGGTGCTGGCACCATTTTCAACGCATGCAAAGTCACACCCGGCGAAACCGTGGCCGTTATCGGCTGTGGCGGCGTTGGACTTGCGACTATCAATGCTGCGAAAATTGCTGGCGCTGGCCGCATCATTGCAGCTGATCCAATACCGGAAAAGCGGGCGCTTGCAATGAAGCTGGGTGCGACGGATGTTATCGACCCAATGGATGCTGACGCAGCCAAGCAGATTCAGGAGTTGACCAAGGGCGGCGTCGATCATGCGATTGAGGCTGTAGGTCGTCCTGCGTCGGGTGAGCTTGCCGTCAAGTCGCTCAAGCGCGGCGGGACAGCAACCATACTTGGTATGATGCCATTACAGCATTCGGTTGGCCTGTCGGCGATGGACCTGTTGTCCGGCAAGAAACTCCAAGGCGCGATCATGGGCGGCAACCGCTTCCCTGTTGATATTCCGCGTCTTGTGGATTTCTACATGCGTGGCCTTTTGGACCTCGATACCATCATTTCGGAGACCATTCCGCTGGAGCGGATCAACGAGGGCTTTGACCAGATGAAGCGCGGCGATTCGGCGCGTTCGGTCATCGTTTTTGACCAATGAGTTCCGCCCCAACCCCGATTGACGCGCAGACGGCCTTTACCGGCACCGTTGCGCCAAGCGGAGCGGACATCCTCGATGCCGATAAATTGGCGGCATGGATGTCGGATAATGTCGAAGGATTTGAAGGTCCGGTCGAGGTTCTGAAATTCGCAGGTGGGCAGTCAAACCCGACCTACCGGTTGAACGCCAAAAGCGGGTCTTATGTGTTGCGTCGCAAGCCTTTCGGCGTTCTACTGCCCAGCGCACATGCCGTTGACCGGGAATATAAGGTCATTGCTGGCCTCTATCCCACGGGCTTTCCCGTCGCCAAACCCTTTGGCCTGTGCACCGACGACAGTGTCGCGGGTTCGATGTTCTACATCATGGATATGGTCGAAGGGCGCACCATCTGGGACGGTTCCATGCCGGGATCAAACCCGCCTGAACGTCGCGCCACTTATGAGGCGATGATCGACACCTTGGCAGCGTTGCACAATGTGGATGTTGAAGGTGCCGGTCTTTCCGACTTTGGCAAACCGGGCAATTATTTCGGGCGGCAGGTCGAACGTTGGACGAAGCAATATCGGCTCGCCGAAACCGACAATATGCCCGAAATGGAACGGCTGATTGAATGGCTGCCAAAGACGCTGCCGGAGCAGACGCGCACCAGCGTCGTCCATGGCGACTATCGCATCGACAATATGATCTTCGATGCCAAAGAAGCAAAGGTCGTCGCGGTGTTGGATTGGGAATTGTCGACCTTGGGCGACCCGCTGGCTGATTTCACCTATGTCGCAATGGCATGGGTGACGCAGAATGAAGGCCGGTCGGGCGTCATGGATTTGGACCGCGCGGGCTTAGGCATTCCCGAACTCGACGCGATGGTAGAGCGTTATTGCGCTGCCACGAACCGTGACGGCGTGCCCGATATGAACTGGTATTTTGCCTATAATTTCTTCCGGCTCGCCGGGATTATTCAGGGCATCAAAAAACGCGTGATAGACGGCACCGCAAGTTCGTCACATGCGCAAGCCATGGCCGAACGCGTGTTCCCGTTGGCGGAATCCGCATGGAAATTCGCGGAAAAGGCCGGGGCGTAGAAATAAGTTCCTCCCCATCGACTTGCGATGGGGAGGGGGACCATCCGCAGGATGGTGGAGGGGAATGAAACGTCGCCGCCCCTCCGTCATCCAAAGCTGCCGCTTTGGCTGCCACCTCCCCATCGCAAGTCGATAGGGAGGAATGAGTGAGAGGAATGCAAATGTCTTTATTCGATATGACCGGCAAGGTCGCCATCATCACAGGGTCGTCGCGCGGCATCGGCCAGGCAATCGCCGAAGAAATGGCCGATCACGGCGCAAAGGTTGTGATCTCCAGCCGCAATATCGATGATTGCGAAGCGGTCGCCGCTGGCATCAATGCCAAGCATACGGGCGCGGCAATTGCGGTGGCATCAAGCCTGTCGTCCAAGGAAAGCCTGCAAAACCTGGTTGATGAAGCGCACAAGGCATTTGGTAAGGTCGATGTTTTGGTCTGCAACGCGGCGTCGAACCCGCATTATGGCCCGATGGCGACCATCACCGACGAACAACTGCGCAAGACGCTCGATCATAACATCGTCTCGCAACATTGGCTGATCCAGATGGTCGTGCCCGAAATGATCGAACGTAAATCGGGCTCTATCGTGATCGTGTCGTCCATTGGCGGCCTGCGCGGGTCGCCGATCTTGGGCGCTTATGCGATTACCAAGGCGGCGGATATCCAGATGACCAAGAATCTCGCGCGCGAATATGGACCGCACAATGTGCGCATTAACTCGATCGCGCCGGGACTGGTGAAGACCGATTTTGCCAAGGCACTGTGGGAGAACCCCGAAAATCTGAAAGCCTCCACCGCGGGCGCGGCATTGGGCCGTATTGGCGAGCCGCGCGAGATTGCAGGGGCAGCGGTCTATCTGGCCTCCGATGCTTCAACATTTATGACGGGTCAAACAATCGTGGTTGATGGGGGTGTAGTCGTATGACCCTTCGGCAGGCTCAGGGTGCATTAGAGGGCAAAGTCGCCATTATCACGGGCGCGGGTTCAGGCATTGGCCGTGCATCCGCCATCCGTTTTGCGGCAGAGGGTGCGAAGGTCGTTTTGGGCGACATGGCCGCATCGGTAGATGACACCGCTGCGATGATCGGTGCCGCCGCGACCGCCGTCCAAATGGACGCAGGCGACGAAAGTGATGTCGCGGCTTTGGTCGCCAAGGCCATCACGCTCCACGGCCATCTTGATGTCGCCTTTGCAAACGCGGGTATCTCCGGCGGCATGGAGGGGATTTTCGACAACACCGTGGAAAATTTCACCAGCGTCTTGCGCGTCAACCTCATTGGCCCATGGCTGATGGTTAAGCATGCGGGCAAGGTCATGGCCGATGCAGGCAATGGCGGTTCGATCATCCTGACCGCAAGCGTTGCTGGCATTCGTTCGGGCGCAGGCGGGCCGCCTTATTCGGCGTCAAAGGCTGGCGTCATCAATCTGGCACAGGTCAGTGCGCAGCAATTGTCGGGCACCAATGTCCGCTGCAACGCGATTTGCCCTGGCCTTACCGAAACCGGCATGACCAAGCCGACATTTGATTATGCCCGTGAAAAGGGCGTGACTGAAAAAATCGGCCGCCTGAACCCGTTGCGCCGCGGCGCGCAGCCGGAGGAACTGGCCAATGTCGCATTGTTCCTCGCCAGCGACCAGGCCTCTTATGTCAACGGACAAGCCATCGCTGTTGACGGCGGGCTCTCCAGCTCGCACCCCGTAACGCGCCAATTAACAGGGCAAACCGCAGTATGAGCGCCGAAGATTTAGGTTTCCTGCCCGACCGCCTCGCGCGGATTCCCGCATTTATTCAGGCCAATTATCTCGACAACGGCAAATTGCCGTTTGCGTCGGTGCTGGTTGGCCGTGGCGACGATATCGCGTTGCAATGGAGCTCGGGCGTTGCCGAAGATGCTATTTTCCGGATCGCATCAATGACCAAGCCAATTACCTCGGTCGCGTTCATGCAGTTGGTAGAACAGGGCAAAATCGCGCTGACCGATCCGGTCGCCAAATATATCCCCGAATTTGCGAAATTGGGTGTGTTTGTGGGCGGCGGCGGCAATGTGCCATTTATGACGCGCGCACCATCCACCCAAATGCGGGTGGTTGACTTGCTGCGGCATACAGCCGGTTTCACCTATAGCTTTCAGGAACAAGGCAATGTCGATGCGGCCTATCGCAAGACCGAACTGGAAAGCTGGACCAAAAATACATCGCAAAGCGTGATTGACACACTCGCGCAAATCCCGTTGGAATTCGACCCAGGCACGCAGTGGAATTATTCGGTTGCCACCGACATAGTCGGCATATTGGTTGAACGGATCAGCGGGCGGTCATTGCCTGAATATTTCCAGACGCATATTTTCGCGCCCTTGGGCATGACCGATACATTCTTCCAAGTGCCCGCCGACAAGGCAGCGCGAATCCCCGAAGGCTTTGGCTTTGACCCCGAAGCGAAAATGAAGCTGATCGACAAAGCAGGGGCCGACAGCATGTGGGCCAAGGGCTGGTCATTCAATTCCGGCGGCGGCGGCCTAGCGTCGAGCGTTGCGGATTATCATCGGTTCTGCCGGATGCTGCTGAACGGCGGCGCGCTTGACGGCGCACAAATCTTGAGCCCCAAGACGATAGAATTGATGACCGCCAATCATATCCCCGGCGGTCAAGACCTGACGCAAATGTCGAAATCTTTGTTCAGTGAGGCCGAAATGGCCGGCATTGGCTTTGGCCTTGGCTTTGCCACGACCATCGACAGCGCCGCGACACTTGCGCCTTGTTCCAACGGCGATTTTTATTGGGGCGGCATGTATTCCACCGCGTTTTTCGTCGATCCGGTTGAGGACATCATCATGATTTTCATGACGCAATTGCTGCCATCGACCACCTACCCCGTGCGCCGCGAGATCAAGACGATGATTTATTCCGCGCTGGCGGCGTAGGGAGCCGCCCAGCCCCCCTATACCGTAGCAACCTCCACTTGGCTTACGGGCTCCGGCTTTGCCCTTGCCGCGATCAGGCTTCCGGCCACGATCAAGGCCGTGCCCAAAAGCACCGGCCATGTCACCGGCTCGGCAAAGAACAGCCAGCCGAAAAATGCCGCCCAGACAAAGGCGGTATATTCGACCGGAATCAAAATCTGTGCCTCCGCCCGGGCATAGGCCCAGCTCAGCAGTAACAACGAGATAATCGCCAGCGCCGCGGCACCGCCGATCATGGGCGCATCGGACATGCCGATCGGCTGCAAAAACCACGGCGCGACAAGGCCAAGCGTTGCCGCGACAAACAGATTCTGGAAAAAGGCGATTTCAATGGGTCCCGCGACCTGCGCCTGCCGCCGGGCGAGGATCAGATTATACGCAAACACCACCGCCGAAAACAACACCGCCGCAGCGCCCCAGAGATGCCCGCTGGTATAGTGTCCGCTCAACCGGCCAGCCATGATGATCACCACCCCGCCAAGCCCCGCCAGCGACGCCCAGATCGCGGAACGGCCTATCGTCTCCCCCAGCATAACGGCGGCCAGATAGAGCGCGATGACAGGCGCGATGAAGCTAAGTCCAATGGCCTCTGCCAGCGGCAGTTGCGTCAGTGACCAGAAAAAACTGACCGCCATCACCGATACGATGATGCTGCGCCAAAGATGGATTTTCAGGATATGCACAGGCGGCCATTTCTGCCGCGTTCCGACAAACAATAGCCCCATGAAAAACGCACCAAAGCAATTGCGCCACATGACGGCATTATAGGCACCAAGAGAAAGCGCCAGATCCTTCATCGCCGCGTCCATCAACGAAAATGTGGCGATGCCCGCCGCCGCCACCATGAACGGGATGAACGGGCGCGGATGCAGTTCAGCCATGTTTACAGGCCATGTATGGCAAGGGTTTGGAGCGCTGCACCATCGACGCGGTAGACGGTCCATTCGTCCATGGGCATGGCCCCCAGGCTCTTGTAGAAATCAATCGCTGGCGTGTTCCAGTCGAGCACTGACCATTCAAGCCGCGCACAATCGCGTTCGACCGCCAGCGCGGCAAGCCTGCCCAGCAACGCCTTGCCAAGCCCCGAACCACGCGCATCCGGCCGGACAAATAAATCCTCCAGATAGATTCCGGGCCGTCCTTCGAAGGTCGAAAAATTGTGGAAGAATAAAGCAAAGCCCTGCGCCACGCCATCAATCTCGCCAATCAACACCTCGGCATAAGGGCGCGGTCCAAAAAGCTTTTGCGCCATCACCGCCTCGTCAAAGCGCACGGAATGCGCCAGCTTTTCATATTCCGCAAGGTCACGGATGAATTGCCCGATGAGCGATATATCGGCGGCGGTAGCGGGACGGATGGATAGGGTCATATGGCGCACTTAACGTCCGTACACGAAAAGTCATTGCCTTTGAACAGAAGCGGCGCATCCAAGGATTTTGCCAACGCATAAGCCATGCAATCGCCAAAGTTCAGTCGCGCGGGATGGTTGCGGCCCCGACCAAAGCGCAAGAATGCCGCAACGGCAAACGAAACTTGCTGGGCGTCAAATGGAACGATCGATATTTCGGTCTGAGCAATCAAAGCTTCGGCCATAAGCCCGCCTTCATCTCCAAATTTTCCGATTGCCACCATCGAAAATTCGAGAGCATTGGGCGCTGCGATGAGCAATTCCTTCGCATCGGCAATGGCTGTCGCAAACTGAGTATGGTCACTTTCGCGAAGCAAGATCGCAACTAGGGCGGAACTATCGACTACGATCAATTAGGCAGTCCGTTTTCATCATAACCCAATATTTCATCCGCCGAACGGTCATCGAGCATTGGAAGCTTGGCCACATTTTCCTGAATCTTCCGGACCGCTTCCATAATCGCGGCCGGGTCTTTCTTCAGCGGCGGCGTAATCGCCAATTCGTTGCGGACAGCAAGATCGACTGCGGACGTTACACCCACGCCCTTGCGGCGGGCAAGCTCGCGCACCAATTGTTCGGTTACGTCATTTTTTATGCTGAGGCCCATGATATTCCCTTTCTAGAATATTATACAATATTTCTAGAAAACACTCAAGCCGCTTTCCCGTGCAATGTGTCCATGCTGACGCTGGTGCCCGCGTCAATCTCTGCGGCTTTGGCTTCGACCAGACGCACGATGTGGCTGATCATGTCGTTATCCTCGACATGATGGTCGGTGACGCCCGACAGATAGACCATATGCTTGCCATTGCCGCCGCCGGTGATGCCGATGTCGGTCTCGCGCGCTTCGCCGGGGCCATTGACGACGCAGCCGAGGACCGAGAGCGACATGGGTGTCTTGATATGGCCAAGCGCATCCTCAAGCTTTTGCACCGTGCGGATGACGTCAAAGCCTTGGCGGGCGCAGCTTGGGCAGCTTACGACGCGCACGCCGCGTGTGCGCAGGCCCAAGGCCTTCAGAATTTCATAGCCAACGCGCACTTCTTCTTCGGGTTCGGCAGACAGGCTGACGCGGATCGTATCGCCAATGCCTGCCCACAACAAATTGCCCATGCCGATAGATGATTTGACCGTGCCGCCAATCAACCCGCCCGCTTCGGTAATGCCCAAATGCAAGGGGCAGTCGACGGCGTCGGCAAGGCCCATATAGGCGGCAACCGCGAGGAAAACGTCCGATGCCTTCACCGCGACTTTAAATTCGTGGAAGTCATGGTCCTGCAGCAGCTTGATATGGTCAAGCGCGCTTTCAATCAGCGCCTCCGGGCAAGGCTCGCCATATTTTTCGAGCAGGTCTTTTTCCAAGCTGCCTGCGTTCACGCCGATCCGGATCGCGCAGCCATTGGCTTTGGCGGCGTTGACCACCTCCTTCACACGCTCGGACGAACCGATATTGCCGGGGTTGATCCGCAAGCATGCCGCGCCAGCGTCCGCCGCCTCCAGCGCGCGTTTGTAATGAAAATGAATGTCGGCGACGATGGGTACATTGGCCGCACGGACAATCTGTTTCAGCGCCGCCGTGCTCTCCACATCGGGGCAGGATACGCGAATGATATCGACGCCTGCATCCTCACACCGGCGGATCTGGTCGATCGTGGCCGCAGCATCGCTGGTTAGCGTATTGGTCATGGTTTGCACCGAGATCGGGGCATTGCCGCCGACAGGGACTTTACCGACCATGATCTGGCGGGACGGACGGCGCGCAATGTCGCGCCAAGGACGAATAGAAGACATGGACGTGATATAGGCGGCTTGGCATTTTCCCGCAATCATCATCCTGAACTGTTTTCAGGACAATGCGATACGCTCATCAGTCTAGAACACCGTGCCACGCCACTGCTTGCGCTGCAGCAATTTTGCCTATTTCGGCAAGCACGGCCTGATCAGAATCGCGGGTCTGTTCATATTTCCCGTCCGCTTCATAAAAGGCCGTCACAATGACCGGAGGCCGTGCGGGCGGCCAGAAAATGGCGACATCATTGGTCTTGATATTGAAATATGCGCTGTTGGCGGTTCCGGTTTTATCGCCACTTTTCCAAGAAGCGGGGAGGCCGCCTCGGATCCGCTTCATACCCGTAGCGGTATCGACCATCCATTGGATCAACATATCACGCGAACTCGGCTGCAATATTCGGTCGTCTGTCAAAAGTCGCGCCATCATCCACGCAAATGCGCGCGGCGAAGTCGTATCGCGGACCTCGCCGGGCGGGACGTTGTTCACGTCCGGCTCGTACCGGTCAAGCCGCGTGACGTCATCGCCCCAACTACGGAAAATGCCGGTAATGGCGGCCGGCCCGCCCAGATGTTTCATCAGCAGATTGGCCGCCACATTATCGCTGGTCTTTTGCGCAGCTTCAGCCAAATCGATGATGCGCATCGCACCTTTTGCCAAATTCGGCCCTGTGACGGGGGCGTGTGGGACCATATCCGCTTGCGAATAAGGCAACACCGTATCCAGTTTCAGCCTGCCTTGATCCGCCTGTTGCAAAACCGCTGCGGCGAGCGCGAGCTTGAAGGTAGAGCACATGGCAAAGGCGTCATCATAATGATGCCCCATCATACGCCCCGATGCCGTGTCGAGCACCAACGCCCCTAGCCGTCCGCCAGCGCGCACCTCTAGCGCCGCCAACGCGGCATTGGCGGAAACGGAGGGGCGCACTTGCCGCGGCCCAGCGCAGCCGGCAATCGTCAACGCCGCAGCACCTGCCATGAGCCCGCGTCTATCAATATCCATCACCCGCCCTCCAATGTTTTCGCTAGTGGCACCAAATCGCAATGCATGCGCCTACTGCTTTGATTTACGCATGGATACAAACTAAGGCGCATTTATGAAACGCTTCCTTATTTCGCTCGTCCTCTTGTTCGCACCATTGGCACCTGCCCAGGCTTATTGGGAATATGGCCATGAAACGGTGGCGCACGTCGCCCAAGCCAATATGTCGCCCAAGGCGCGCGCGCATATGCAGCGCCTGTTGCGCGCGGCACCGATGCTTGGCACACCAAAATGCGCAATGCGCAATATCGCGGACGTCAGCGTTTGGGCGGATTGCATCAAGGGCGATCGTGTGCGCTGGGGCTATACCAACAGCTGGCATTACCAAAATGTCGACATCTGCAAGCCGTTCGACCTGAAAAGCGCCTGTGCCGACGGCAATTGCGTTTCAGCGCAGATTGACCGCAACTTTGCGCTGCTATCGAACAAGGCCCTGCCCGCGCATGTCCGGTTGGAGGCGCTTGCTTTCCTGATCCATTTTGTCGGCGACATGCATCAGCCATTACATGCTGGCGACCGAGCCGATCGCGGCGGCAATGACCTGAAGACCACTTATGGTGTGATGCCCGGCTATAATCTCCATGCGGTGTGGGACGGGCTTTTGGCCGACCGCGCGCTGTCAGCCGCACCCTTTATTGTCCGCGTATTTTCGCCAACCGAAAAAGCAGCGGTCGTGCAAGGCGACGTGCGCGGCTGGAGTGAAGAGAATTGGGCCGTGTCAAAAAACATTGCCTATCCGCGCGCGATGGATGGCGACCCTTGTGGCGCAAAGCCAACCTCTCCTGTTGTCATTGACGAAGCCGATGTCGCGGCCTCGCGCGCAGCATTGCGCCAACAGGTGGAACGTGGCGGCATCCGTTTGGCGCGGTTGTTGGACGGGGCTTTGGGCTAAGCGCCAAAATCTCCGGAAATCAACAAAAAAGGGGCGACGCAGATTATCGCCTGCGCAGACCCTGTTTAATGTCATCACAGCGGCTTATTCGCCGGTTGGAAATCCGCGCTTTTTCATGATAAATTTGACGTCGGGGTCACGACCACGGAACGCGCGATAGGCCTCGATCCGGTCGGTTTCATTACCAGTCGCCATCAGCATGGAGCGGAAACGCTCTGCCGTTTCCTTGTCCCAGACATCACCCTTTTCGGTGAAGGCGGCCCAAGTGTCGGCATCCATCGTTTCGGACCAAAGATAGCTGTAATAGCCCGCCGAATAGCTGTCGCTGGAAAACAGGTGGTTAAACTGCGGCAGGCGGTGCCGCATGACCATTTCCTTTGGCATGCCGATTTCTGCAAGCGTATCGCGTTCAAAGGCGGCGGGATCAGTCACAGGCGCGCTTCGGTTATGCAATTTCATATCCAATATTGCGCTCGACAGATATTCAACCGTGGAGAATCCTTGGTTGAACGTGTCACTTGCCCGGATTTTCTCGACCAAGGCGGCTGGAATGGGCTCTCCGGTCTTATAATGCTTGGCATAAGTGTTGAGAATATACGGCGTCAGCAGCCAATTTTCGTTCACTTGGCTTGGATATTCTACAAAATCGCGCGGTGTCCCGCCAAGGCCCGGCCAGGTGATGTCGGAGTTTAGATAATGGATGGTATGGCCAAATTCGTGGAACAAGGTTGATGCATCATCAATGCTGATCAACGTGGGCACGCCATCGGCACCCGGTACGAAATTGTTGTTGTTCGACGCCAGCACGATATTGTTCTTACCGCCCAGTTTATGCTGGCTGCGATAGGTGGTCATCCACGCGCCCGAACGCTTTCCTGCGCGTGCGAAGTTGTCGAGATAGAATAGGCCAATAACCTTGCCATCGCGCTTTACTTCAAACGTCCGCACCTTGGGTTCAAACACCGGAACCGTGCCCGTGTTCTCGGTGAAACTCATGCCGTACAGTCTGCCTGCGGCGTCAAACATCGCGGCGACCATATTATCCAATTGGAAATATGGCTTCACCGCTTCTTGATCGAGGTCATATTTCGCCTTGCGCACTTTCTCGGCGTAGAAACGATAATCCCACGGCGCGATCGTAATATTGTCCGCATTGGCAATCGCCTGCATATCCTCGACTTCTTCACGCACGCGCGCTGCCGCGGCGGGCCAAACCTTCATCATCAGCTCCATCGCCTTATTCGGGTCCTGCGCCATGGTATCGGCCATCCGGAAATGCGCATGGGTGGCAAAACCCAAAATTTCGGCGCGCTGCTGACGCAGCGTCAGGATTTCGGCGATGGTCGCGTTCGTGTCATTGGCATTTCCATTATCGCCGCGCTTGGTGAAAGCACGCCAGACTTTTTCGCGCAAATCACGCCGCGTTGAATTTTCAAGGAATGGCTGTACCGCTGAACGGGTGTTGACGACGGCCCATCCGCTCTGGCCTTTCGCCTTCGCCGCGGCCTGCAATGACGCGACAAAACTTTCTGGTAGGCCAGCCAAATCGGCCTCCTGCGTCATCAGAATGAAGGTTTCCTCATCGGCGAGAACCTTTTCGGAAAAAGCGGAAAACTTGCTCGACAGGTCGGTCTCAATGCGGATGACTTGCGCTTTCTGTGCCGCACCAAGCATCGCGCCATTCCGGACCAAGCCGTCATAGGTCCGCTCCAACAACCGCATCTGCTGTGCATCGAGACCCAGATTGGCGCGCTGGTCATATACATATTTTACGCGCTGGAAATAACGCGCATCCAACGACAATTCGGAGAAGAACGCACTCAACTTCGGCTCCCACTCGGCCTGAATTTTGCGCACTTCCGGGCTGGACAAGTTAGACGAATGGACGCCCCATATGGAGAATAACCGGCCAATTTTTTCACCCGACAGCTCGCTGGCAGTGATCGTATTGTCAAAGCTAATGGCCTCGGGCTTTGCAAGCATGGCTTCAAATTCAGCCTTTGATGCATCCATCGCGGCTTGGAATGCAGCCGGAAATTGCGACACTTTAACCTGATCCCATGGTGGCACACCGTCATAAGGGCCAGTCCATTCCTGCAGCAAGGCGGGTTCATTCGCAGCCTGGCCAGCATTCATTTCTTTTGCTTGTGCAACCGCTGTCATTGATACTCCTGACAATAAAAGCGCCGCTGCGCTCATTATGATGTGCTGTTTTCTCACTAATTTTGCTCCTCTGGCTCATGCTGCTTTTATTCTGGCGCTTCATGAAGATGGGGATAGCGCATCGCGCAGCGCAAGCAAACCTCCTGTTCGCCAAAACTGTTTCCTCCAATATGGAGGTAAGTTTTACATATTCGGCGTCGTTTTTTCGTGCGTTCGCAAAAGCATAATCTTATCAGGCATTTGTTCAAAAGATTATGCCAGACATCTCACCTAACCCCGCCACGGGCCAAAATGGACGCATTGCGATGATCGCCGGTGGGTCATTGGAGCGGGATGCCAAGCTTGCGCGGCTGGCAACATTGGCCGGTTATACGCCCTTGCTAATGGACGATACGCAACCCGCAGATTTTCTGCTGATCGACCTTTCCTCCGAAACGGACAGGCTCAGCGATACCGTATCGCGGATAACGCTTTATCTCCAAACACATCGCAGCACTGCATTGATTTGGTCCAAGATGGAGTCGCTGGAAGTAATTTATGCGGCGCTTCCGCACGGCCAATGTCACTTTCTGGTCGATGCAGATGACGTCGAAGCAATGCCAGTTTTGGCGGGGGCATTTGGACGGAACAGCATGGATCGACTGTATGATAGGGACCAGGAAGTAGAATTTCGATCGCTCCACCGGATCAGCGACGAACTGGCCGAATTCGCCCGAACGCTGGCGCGCATGGCCGATCCCGAACTTAAGGACACAATAAAGGATAAATCTATCTCCTTTAGAGCCGCGCCGCTTGGTGGCTTTCAAGGATTTCCGAGTGAGAATTCGGTCGCCAACGATGCCGCAGCGAAGCTAAGCCTGCGCGAAATCATAAAGCTGCGCCGGTTGCGCGAACGGTTTTTCCCGCCTGACCTATTCGCGGATCCTGCATGGGATATCCTGCTTGATCTCAAAGCAGCCGCACAAGAGGGACAGCGCGTATCGGTATCTAGCCTTTGTATCGCCGCCGCAGTTCCGCCGACCACCGCATTGCGATGGATATCCGCCATGACCGAAAGCGGTATGGTGTTGCGGCGTCAGGACCCGGCCGACGCTCGGCGTGTATTCATTGAGCTTTCCGCCGAAACATCGGCAAAAATGGATGATTATTTTGCAGCGATAAGCGCGCGCTCTTCGCCAATCATTTAAATGGCCTTGCCAAATGTGATTCACTTTGGCAAATGCCCGTCTCCCGAGAGGGGCGCTTAGCTCAGTTGGTAGAGCATCTCGTTTACACCGAGAGGGTCAGCGGTTCGAGCCCGTTAGCGCCCACCAGGTTTTTCAATGGCGCAACGGCCATTATCCGCGCAAATCGCGATGAAAATTCATTTCCAATGATCAGGCGGCAATGCACCCACCCTCTTTTACCGCGGCAATGATTTGGCCTTGCTGCCTCGACTGCTCCTGACGGCACCGATTCGCGTACCCAGAAATTGGGCTGTGCAGGCCTCCGACGCAGCTTTGGTGTCGTCCAGGGCCTGACCCTCTCGCAACCCCAAAACCCCCCACCCGGCGCGTCGTTGACGCCGGGCGTGTTACCACAAATATCAGGCTTTAGCTTTCAAGCTCTCTGCGACCTTGACGCCATGCCGCTCAAGCGCTTCCACGATTTTGCCTGCGCCTTCCAAATCGCCCCAGAACATGGGGCCGCCGCGATAGATTGGCCAGCCATAGCCATAGATCCAGACCACATCGATGTCGGACGCGCGCTGGGCTTTGCCTTCTTCGAGGATTTTATAGCCTTCATTGACCATCGGGTAGAGCGTGCGTTCGACGATTTCCTGGTCACTAATTTCGCGCTTCGGCAGGTTTGAAGTAGCGCGAAATTCCTCAATGATCGCCAACGCCTCGCCACTTGGCGTGCCCACACGTTTTTCATCATAATCGTAAAAGCCCTTGCTGTTCTTCTGACCAAAACGGCCGGCCGCACACAGCGCATCGCGGATGGTTTCGACCCTTGACGGGTCACGGTGCCAACCAATATCCAGCCCAGCCAGATCGCTCATCTGAAACGGTCCCATAGGCATGCCGAAATCTGTGTGCACCTTGTCGATCTGTGCGGGCGTTGCCCCCTCCAACAGCAATTGCATCGCTGGCTGCTGACGCGTGGACAGCATCCGGTTCCCGATAAAGCCATGGCAGACGCCTGCAACCACCGCGACCTTACCGATTTTCTTGCCAATCGCCATGGCCGTGGCCAGCACGTCGGGCGCGGTTTTGTCGCCGCGTACGACCTCCAGCAATTTCATGACATTGGCAGGCGAGAAGAAATGCATGCCGACGACATCTTGCGGACGCGATGTGCTGGCGGCAATTTCGTCAATGTCGAGATAGGATGTATTCGACGCGAGAATCGCGCCGGGCTTGCAAATGGTGTCCAGCTTTCCAAACACCTCTTTTTTGACGTCCATGCTTTCGTACACGGCTTCGATGACAAGATCGCAGTCGGCCAGATCATCGAGCGTCAATGACGGCGTCAGCAAGGCCATCATTTCTTCAACATGCTCAGGCGAGAAGCGTCCCTTGGCGGCGCTGTTTTCATAATTTTTGCGGATGACGCCAACGCCGCGGTCCAGATTTTCCTGTACCATTTCGACGATGGTCACGGCGATGCCCTTAGACAGGAAATTCATCGAAATCCCGCCGCCCATGGTGCCAGCACCAATCACGCCGACTTTCTTAATATCACGCAACGCAATGTCTTTGGCCAACCCGTCAATCTTTGCGGCCTGGCGTTCGGCAAAGAACATGTGGCGCTGGGCCGCAGATTGCGATCCACCCATCAGCTTCACAAACTCCGCGCGTTCGAACTGCATGCCTTCGTCAAAGGGCAACCGCGTTGCCGCCTCGACACAGGCAAGATTGGCATAAGGCGCATCAAAGCCTTTCCACTTCTTGGCATTGGCCGCCTTCAATTGTTCAATGATCCCAATATCACCACCCAGCGGACGATCACGCGTTGGCCGTGGGCCGATAGCGATCAATTCGCGTGCATAGGCAATCGCGTCTTCGGTTAGGCTGTCTTCACCAGCCAACCGGTCGACCAAGCCAATCGAAGCCGCCTTCGTCGCAGACAAAGGTTCGCCAAGCGAACACATGGTGGCGGCAGCTTCGACGCCCACGACGCGCGGCAGCCTTTGCGTCCCTCCAGCCCCCGGTAGAAGGCCAAGCTTGACCTCTGGCACCCCAAGCCGCGCGGAAGGCACGGCGATGCGGTAATGGCATACCAAGGCGGTTTCCAGACCCCCGCCAAGCGCCGTGCCATGAATAGCAGCCACAACGGGTTTGCCGGCAGCTTCAATCATATTCAACACGGCGTTGAAATCCGGACCTTGCGGGGCTTTGCCAAACTCTGTGATGTCGGCGCCTGCGATAAAGGTCGATCCTGCACAGCGCAGCACAAGGGCCTTTACATTATCATCCGAAAGTCCCTGTTCAAAACTGTCGTTCAGCCCCTGACGGACATGCCAAGACAATGCGTTCACGGGGGGATTGTCGACAATCACCACAAGGACGTCGTCAAATTTCTGCGTGGTTACTGATTGCACGGGCAACTCCTAATTTTTAAGGTTCGGCGCGTTTGCCGGTTGTCGAGTGATGAAGAAACTTACGGCAGTCCTAATATGTTTTCTGCAGGCTTTGCAATCCTGCTGCTCCAAGCATTCCAGCGACGTGCGTTTTACGCTTGGTCTTTCAGGGTTTGGATGATTGCTGAAAAATCGAGGCCACCATTTCCCGCCTTGTCAAATTGCGCATATAGTTCCGCCGCGCGTTCGCCCATCGGCACATCTGCGCCCACCAAGCTTGCGGCCTCCATCGCCAATTTCAAATCCTTAAGCATCAACGCCGTGGCAAAACCGCCCTGATAATCATTATCGGCAGGTGTCGTCGGCCCAACGCCCGGAACCGGACAATAGCTTGTCATCGACCAATTCTGGCCGGAGGCTTTCGATGATATGTCGTAAAAGGTCTGAAGGTTCAGCCCCAGCTTTTCGGCCATGGCAAAGGTTTCACAGGTCGCAATCATCGACGCGCCAAGCAGCATATTGTTGCAGATTTTCGCCGCCTGCCCCGCGCCGGACGCACCAGCATGAATGACCGCCTTGCCCATCGCTGATAAAATCGGTTCCGCGCGCGCAAAGGCGGTATCCGTGCCGCCCACCATGAAGGTCAAAGTGCCCCCATTGGCAGCCGCTATCCCGCCTGAAACGGGGGCATCAACCATATCATAGCCCGCCGCGACAGCATCCGCCGTCACGCTGCGCGCAGTGCCAACGTCAATCGTTGAACAATCGAGCAATATCGCGCCTTTGGGTGCGTGGCCCAAGACGTCCGTCTCAAATACGCTGGCCACGATTTTGCCGTTTGGCAGCATCGATACGACAGCGTCCACGCCATCGACCGCTTCGCGTACTGACGTAAAGGTCGCACACCCATTATCCCGCGCACGCGATAGCGCCTCGCCCGATAGGTCAAAGGCGTTAACCGCATGCCCCGCCCTGACAAGGTTTGCGGCCATGCCGCCACCCATATTGCCAAGCCCGATAAACGTCACTTTCATGTCGGTTACCCCATTGTTGGAATGACGAAGGCATTGCCGCCATCAGGCGAGCCATCTGGCCAACGCTGGGTGATTGTCTTCACCTTGGTCCAGAACTTGACGCCTTCCATGCCGTGCTGGTTGGTGTCGCCAAAGGCAGACCGCTTCCATCCGCCAAAGCTGTGATAGGCAACCGGCACGGGGATCGGCACGTTAATGCCAACCATGCCGACATTGACGCGCGCGGCAAACTCGCGAGCTGCGTGGCCATTGCGCGTGAAGATCGCAACGCCATTGCCATATTGGTGCTTCGACGGAAGCGCCAAGGCTTCTTCAAAGTTTGCAGCGCGGACGATCTGCAGCACGGGGCCGAAGATTTCTTCCTTGTAGCTTTCCATGTCGGTGGTGACATGGTCAAACAAGGTTGGGCCAATAAAGTAGCCTTCTTCATGTCCCTGAAGCTTGAACCCGCGGCCATCGATGATCAGCTCGCCGCCTTCGTCAACGCACGTCTGGATCCAGCCTTCAACCTTTGCCTTATGCTGCGCGGTGACAACCGGGCCGTAATGCGCCTCGGCATCGGTCGAGATGCCCACGCGCAATGCTTCGATTGCGGGAATGAGTTTGGCCTTAAGCCGCTCTGCTGTGTCTTCGCCAACAGGGACAACAACGGGCAGCGCCATGCAGCGTTCACCAGCCGAGCCAAAGGCCGCGCCTGCAAGGTCATTCACGACTTGGTCAAGGTCGGCATCTGGCATGACGATGCCATGGTTCTTCGCGCCGCCCATGGCCTGCACACGCTTGCCGTTGGCAACGCCGCGATTGTAGACATAATGCGCAATGTCGGACGAGCCGACAAAGCTGACCGCGCCGATGGCTGGATGGTCAAGAATGGCATCGACCATTTCCTTATCACCATGCACGACTTGGCAAATGCCCTCTGGCAAGCCAGCTTCGATAAACAGTTCCGCAAAGCGCACAGGCACGCTTGGGTCGCGTTCGCTTGGTTTGATAATGAACGCATTGCCCGTCGCTATGGCAGGACCGCACATCCACAAGGGGATCATGCCGGGAAAGTTAAACGGGGTAATGCCTGCGCCGATACCGATTGGCTGACGCATCGAATATACATCAATGCCGGGGCCAGCGCCTTGGCTATATTCACCCTTCAGCACATGCGGGATGCCGCAGCAAAATTCGATGACTTCCAACCCGCGCTGAATGTCGCCCTTTGAGTCCGCAATCACCTTGCCATGCTCAGCCGATAACATATGCGCCAGTTCATCCATATTGGCCTCAACCAAGCGTTTGAATTCGAACATCACGCGCGCACGGCGCTGTGGGTTGGTCATCGCCCAGGCTGGCTGTGCCGCCAATGCCGCTTGCACCGCGCGTTCAAGCACATCTGCATCACCCAAGGCCACGCGCGCCTGAACGCCGCCATTATTCGGGTCCATAATATCGCCAAAACGCGCCGAGCTTGTGCCCGTGCCACCGCTGATGAAATGATCGATGTGACGCATATATCTTCTCCTGATTCCGTCCGCGTGCCTTGCGCGTATCAATACATTATTGCAACCATGGCGTATTACAGTTCAAAAATAGCGGCCAGCGCATATATGGGTAAGGCAACGCTTAGGGTCAGGACCTATTAAATCCACCTTCGCGGTTTGAGGCCATTTTGTTCAGTGCTAGGCGGCAAGCGCAGGACTTAGTGGTTCTAAGTCCAAGCTTG
>Ga0208327_1000021_pt1 | contig 43721 bp, 30 predicted proteins | sample LakMenEpi26Jun08_FD_150733 | JGI IMG/M metagenome (GOLD analysis project Ga0208327, IMG submission 150733) | Freshwater microbial communities from Lake Mendota, WI - 26JUN2008 deep hole epilimnion (SPAdes) | ecosystem: Environmental > Aquatic > Freshwater > Lake > Epilimnion/Euphotic zone ...
CAAAATGGCTTCGATCTCAAAGCAAAATGCCCTTGCAGGCAGAATGACTGCCTGCGGCGGACATTTTACTTCGATATCTTTGCCATTTTGACGCCGCGAAGGTGGATTTAATAGGTCCTGACCCTACAGACGCGACTTGTTTAAGCTTGAGAAGCGCGTCATAAGTATTGTAATAAAATTACAACGAAATTTATCGTTGAACATGGCACATAACCAGATGCTTGCGGGCTGGGGAGATCATTTCATGGCGGCCGCCAAAATTGCTAAAAATACCGGAAAAATCGACAAGACCCTTTTGAAGGATATGGTCTGCGCCTTTACCGAGACGGCTTTGCCGGGCGAGAATGAGGGTTTTGACGCCAAAGCGGCGGAGGATGCCGCGCGTTTCACCATCGAAACCGGCCTGCATCGCAAGGCGGGCAGCGCGGCCATTGCACTGGATAGCTTTACCGATGCGCATGGCCGTTTGATGATGCGCATATCGCTGAATAATGACGACATGCCCTTTTTGGTGGATTCGGTGTCTGCAGCAGTCGCCGCTCATGGCATAGCTGTGAATCGCATCATTCATCCGGTGTTGAGCGTTACCCGCGATGAAGCCAATACACTTTCATCAATCAGCCGGAAACGCATTGATGGGCAGCCGCGCGAATCCTTCATTTACCTCGAAACAGCGCGCGTCGACGCCAAGGAACGCCGTCAGCTTGAAGCGCATTTGGCGGCTGTTCTCGCCGACGTTCGCGGTGCGGTGACGGATTGGCGCGACATGCTCGCGGCCTTGTCCGCCGACGCCGACAGCCTGCCTGATAGCGAAGGCACCGCGCTTATCCGGTGGTTCCATGATAACAACATGACCATATTGGCGCATGAGCGGATCAGCAGCGACGGTACGCGTTCCAACCGCCTTGGATTGTCGCGCGTGAGCGACGCCCCCGTGCTTTCGGAAGATAGCGTCAGCCTTGCTATCAACTGGTTTGAAGCCGGGGGCATCGCGCCCTTGGTGCTGAAATCCAACCGTGTTTCCAATGTCCACCGCAGTGTTCAATTGGACCTAATCGTTATTCCGGTGCAAACGGGAGATCGGGTAACAGGCTTAGCCGTCGCAGCAGGGCTTTGGACCAGCGCGGCGCTTGCAACTGCTCCGGAAACCATACCTGTGCTCAGAACGCATCTGGCTTCGTTGATGGCGCGTTATGGCTTTGACCCTTCGGGCCATGCTGGCAAGGCGATGGCCCATGCGCTAACGGCGCTGCCGCACGACCTTTTGGTCGCGCTCAAGCTGGATGATCTGGAACGCGTAACGCTGACCGCCATGTCGCTAACGGACCGACCGCGCCCCAAGCTGATTGCGCTGCGGTCGCCACTTGGACGTCATTTGTATATCTTTGTATGGTTACCACGCGATGACGTATCAACGGGCATCCGTAAGCAGATCCAGACGATGCTGATGGATGCCACGGGCGGGTCTTTATTAGGCTGGACAATCGGTTTGGAAGATGGCGGCGTAGCCTTGCTGCGGTATACGCTAGATCTGCCGGACCGTGGACAGACAGTGGACGAAGCTAGCCTGGATGCAAAGCTTGAGCTGATGGTGCGTGGGTGGGAGCCAGCGGTTGAGGCGGCATTGGCGCATCTGACCGATGAAAAGCGCGCCGCCGCCATGCTTGTCCGATATGGGGCCGGGTTCCCGGCCAATTATCGCAGCACCTATTCGACCGACGAAGCTGCGCGGGACATGATTGGCTTGCTCGCCATGGAACGCGACCACAGCAAGATCACCCGGCTGTTCGTAGAAGATGGCAAGCTACGCCTAAAAATTTACAGCAATGGCGGCGCATTGCCGTTGAGCGATGTCGTGCCAGCGCTGGAGAATTTCGGTTTTGATGTTTTGGAGGAATCGCCAACCGCATTGGGCGATGGTCATTATATTCATGACTTCCGTCTTGCCTTGCGTGGCGGTGATATTTCAACCGTCGTCGAAAAGCCGCAGGTCCTTGAAGGTGCGCTGAGCCAAGTTTTGGACGGCACATTTGAAAATGACGTTTTCAACCAACTCGTTACGATTGGTGGGCTTGCGCCGCAATCGGTCATCTGGCTGCGCGCATGGTACCGCTATTTACGCCAAACAGGTGTAGCATATGGGATGCCAACGGTGGTGTCCGCCTTGGCCAAAAACGCCAATGTGACGCGGTCCATCATATCGTTGTTTGATGCCTTGCATAATCCTGCAACCAACGGCAGCCGCGACAAGGAAGCGGCAAAATATCAAAAATTAATCAACGCTGATTTGGCGGCAGTTTCGGCGATTGACGAAGATCGAATCCTGCGGCGGTTTTTGGCGGTGGTGCTGGCAACATTGCGCACTAATGCGTTTTCCGCAGCAGCGGACGAAGCCTTGGCGTTCAAACTGGATTGCGCAAAAGTGCCCGGCCTGCCTGCGCCGAAGCCTTGGCGTGAGGTGTTTGTTTATTCGCCCCGCGTGGAGGGCATTCACTTGCGCGCTGGCCCGGTGGCGCGCGGTGGCTTGCGCTGGTCCGACAGGCGTGATGACTTCCGCACCGAGGTTTTGGGCCTGATGAAGGCGCAGCGCGTTAAAAACGCAGTTATCGTGCCGACCGGGGCAAAAGGCGGCTTCTACCCCAAGCGACTACCCGATATGCGCGTCGACCGCGATGCATGGTTTGCCGAAGGCACAGAGGCCTATAAAATCTTCATCCGGACCTTGCTGTCGATTACCGACAACATCGTGAACGACCGGGTCGTCCATCCCGATAATGTGGTGATCCATGACGGCGACGATCCCTATTTCGTTGTGGCTGCCGACAAGGGCACGGCGACATTCTCCGACACCGCGAACGCCATCGCGCTGGAACGCAATTTCTGGCTTGGCGATGCGTTTGCGAGCGGTGGATCGGTCGGTTATGACCATAAGGCGATGGGCATTACCGCAAAGGGTGGCTGGCTATCGGTGCAGCGCCATTTTGCCGAGATGGGTATTGATGTCCAAAAGGAACCGGTCACGGTGGCTGGCGTCGGCGATATGTCCGGTGACGTCTTTGGCAACGGCATGTTGCTTTCAAAGACGTTGAAAGTTGTCGCCGCGTTCGACCATCGTCACATTTTCCTTGATCCCGATCCTGATCCCGCGACCAGTTGGAAAGAACGTCAGCGGTTGTTCAACCTGCCGCGTTCGAGCTGGCTCGATTATGACCCAAAGTTGATCTCCAAGGGCGGCGGCGTGTTCGCGCGTACGGATAAGATCATCAAAACAACATCTGAAATCAGAAGCTTGTTGGGCATTGATGCAAAGGAAATTGAACCATCGGTATTGATGACCGCGATACTAAAAGCGCCGGTTCAATTGATGTGGTTCGGCGGAATAGGAACCTATATCAAGGACCGGAGCGAAAGCCATTTGGACGTCGGCGACCCTGGCAATGACTTTATTCGTGTGAACGGCGCAGAACTGCGGGCACAAGTCATTGGCGAGGGCGCGAACCTTGGCGTGACGCAGGCTGGACGCATTGGTTATGCCTTGCGCGGTGGCCGTATCAATACAGACTTCATCGACAACAGCGCTGGTGTCGATTGTTCCGACAATGAAGTGAACATCAAAATCGCGCTGAATGCGCAAATGCGCGCAGGCAAGTTGAAGGAGCCAGCCCGCAACGTCTTACTTGCGGCGATGACCGATGCGGTGGCGCATTTGGTGTTGGAGGATAACCGTCTTCAGACGCTTGCCTTGTCCATCGCGGAAACCGGCGGCGCGGGTGATTTGCCAGCCTATGTAAGGCTTATCGAGATTTTTGAAGGTGCTGGCCGACTGGACCGGCTGGTCGAGGGGCTTGCGCCCAATGAAGAACTGTTCCGCCGTGCCAGCGAAGGGCATGGTCTAACGCGGCCAGAATTGGCGATATTGCTCTCCACAGCGAAGCTTGCGGCGCAGGATGGGGTTGAGGAAGCACCTTTGACGCAGGACAAGTCGATGGACGGCGAACTTCTGGCGGCATTCCCGGACATGATGGTCAAATCGCATAAGTCGGCGATTTTGGGGCACCGGCTACGCAAGGAAATCATCGCCACGAAATTGGCCAACCGCATGATCAACCGGCTTGGCATGTTGCACCCATTTGAATTGGCGGAAGAGGAAGGCTGTAGTCTTGGCGATGTTGCTGCGGCCTTTGCCATTGCCGAGAGCATTTATGATCTGCCTTCCTTGTGGAATGTCATTGATACGACAGCGATGCCGGAATCCACGCGGCTGATGCTGTTCCATCAAGCGGCCTTAGAAGTGCGCGCGCAAATGGCGGATATCATCCGCAATGCCCATGAAGGTCGCGATGTCGCTGCGGCCACGGGGGTGTATGCGCCCGTGGTGCAAAAGCTAACGGCGGCATTGGACGGGCTATTGCCCCATGATGTCCGGCTTCAGACCGAACGCTTTGGCGCGCGGTTGACCGAAAATGGCGCGCCACGCAAAATCGCGGACCGTCTGGTGCAATTGGCGCAGTTGGATGGCGCAATTGGTCTGGCGGCGCTTTCATCCACGCAAAAGGGCGATGTGACCGCATTGACGCGCGCCTTTACCGCCCTTGGCGATGCGCTGGGTTTAAGTTGGGCGCAGGGAACCGCAATGCAGGTCGACCCGCACGATCCGTGGGAACGGTTGTTGGTTGCTGGCCTCGCACGAGATTTCCAAACCATGCGTCTGGACTTTCTGCGGCGTCGTGCGGCAAAGAAACCGCTTGAGGATACGCAAGACTGGTTGGTGGCCAACGCGGTGCGCGTGCGGGCGTTCAAGGCGATGGTGGACCGTGCCCAGATGACGGGTGCGCCGACCCCCGCCATGTTGGCACAAGTCGCGGGGCAGGCGCGGGTATTGCTGGGACGTTAAAGCGCTGGGGCGACGGTTGAGGGGCGAGGGGGGCAAGACGACGCGTTCCCCCCAAACGTCATGCTGAACTCGGTTCAGCATCCATCGTGCCACACAGGCCGAAGGGTAGAGACGATAAATGGACCCTGAACCAAGTTCAGGGTGACGGTTGTGGGGCGATGGTCGGGGGGGTGACGTTTTTGGGTGCCACTCCGCCTTACCCATATAGCGGTCAGCGTCTAAGCGTTAAAGCCTCAGCTTTTTGTCGCCAAGCTCGCTGGATTGCCCTTCGTTGACGGGTTCGACGCGTTTTGCTTCTTGGGCTTTTCGGCCTTTGGCTTGCGGACTTCGCGGCTCGATTTCTTTTGGCTCTTCGCCATGATATTTTCCTTCGGGGGCGGCGTGCAGGTTTTTTGCTAGGTCAGGATGCACTGACCCAGATATATGAAGATAGGCATGCATGTCCCGCAATATAAGGGCGCTGGCAAACTGGCTGGTTTAAGCGACTGCCTCTGCCGCACGCTTGTAGATGCTATTGAGCGGGCTACGGAAAAGCTTCATCACCATCGGTTCAAAAAATGCGAGCGGGAGCGTGTCATAATCCGGATCAAAGGATGGGCAGTCATATTTGTCGATAAACTCTTCGGTATCGGCAAACCACTCATGCCCGCGAAACTGCTCACGCATGTCGCGGTCAAGGCCCAGATGGTGGAAGAAATTTTGTCCTTGGAAAATGCCATGATTTTGCACAATCCAAAGGAGCTTTTCCGAAACGAACGGCTTTAATATGGCGGCGGCGATGTCCGGATGGTTGGCCGCGCCCAGCGTATCACCAATGTCGTGGAGCAAAGCCATCACGACATAATCCTCATCCCGGCCATCACGATGCGCGCGCGTCGCGGTTTGTAAAGAATGCGTCAGCCGGTCGACCGCGAACCCACCGAAATCTCCATCAAGCAATTTGAGATGGTCCAAAATCCGGCGACCGCCATCTTGCGAAAACGGGATATTGTGCCGCATGATGATCTGCCAATCCTCTTGCGTGCTCTGCGACATATCATGAAAATGTGCGCGGTCTTCTTGGCTGTCCATTTTGCTATCCTCTCACCTTTGACGTTTAACATCGTTGGCAGACGAAACAAGGGCTTCATGCGGGCGCGAAATACGGCTAGACCAGATATATGGCGGTATTAGAGCTTACAGATAAACCCTTCTTCGCGGACAAGAACCGCGCTTTTTGGAACTTGCACTCGGCGGGTTGGGCCGGCGCGGTCATTCTGCGCGCTGCGTCGGGTATTGCGCAGGGGCAGCCCGTCAGCTTCTTGGTGCCAATCCTGATTTCTGCGGTGACGGGCTATTCGATCACGCTGCTTCTTTCGGTGATATACCGGTTCTTGATTGGGCAGCGGCCGTTTATCACGTGGAGCCTGACCTTCGTGTCTGTCTCACTCGCGACGCTTGGCTATGCCTATTTGGACGTCTGGGTGCTTCAAACCATTCGTGATGGAGTTGATGAAACGCCTTTTGCCCAGTTATGGCTGGCGGCGATTTACATTAACTCGGTGCTGCTGGCGGCATGGTCCGCATTATATTACGCGATCAATTATTTTGTGCGCGCTGAAGAGCAAGCCGACCAGATGATGCGGTTGGAGGCGCAGGCGACCACCGCGCAGCTTACGATGCTGCGCTATCAGCTGAACCCCCATTTCCTGTTCAATACATTGAATAGCATTTCGACCTTAGTGCTGTTGAAACAGACGGATCAAGCCAACGCCATGCTTTCGCGGCTGTCCTCATTTTTGCGGTTTACGTTGATCAACGAGGCTGCGGCGAAAGTGCCGCTGACTCAGGAAATTGAGACGCTAAAGCTGTATCTCGATATTGAAAAAATGCGGTTTGAAGAACGCTTGCGGACATATTTCATCATCGAACCTGCGGTTGAGAATGCATTGGTCCCTTCGCTGTTGCTGCAACCACTTGTGGAAAATGCCATCAAATATGCCGTGACGCCTAAGGAAGAGGGCGCTGATATTTCCGTGACCGCTCAACTCGTCGGTCAAAGGGTGCGGATCACCGTTTCGGACACTGGCCCGGGCTTGCAGCCGGGGCAACAAGATCACAGCCTATCCATAGGTGTCGGCATGGCGAACACGCGTGAGCGTCTGTCGCAAGCTTATGGTGAGGACCAACGCTTTGAACATTATGTCAAAGCCGGGGGAGGGTTTGAGGTTTTGTTGGAACTCCCTTATCAAAGCAAGATTACAGCAGGGGAAGACAATCAAGCGGGGGCACAACGGCAAGGAAAAATATCCGCATGAGCATTCGTACAATATTGGTCGACGATGAAAAGCTGGCCATTCAGGGTCTCGAATTACGGCTTCAATCTTTTGATGATATCGAAATTGTGGCCACCTGCCACAATGGTCGCGAGGCCATTCGCAAGATCAAGACGTTAAAGCCGGACTTGGTCTTCCTCGATATTCAAATGCCGGGATTTGACGGCTTTTCGGTTGTGCAAGGCGTGATGGACATCGACCCGCCCTTGTTCGTGTTTGTGACCGCATATTCCGAACATGCGATTAAGGCGTTTGAGGCGCAGGCCATAGATTATCTGATGAAACCGGTGGAACCCGAACGGCTGGCCGATACCATGGACCGCGTGCGCGGCAGGCTTTCCGACAAGCGGACATCGGAAGAACTCGACCGCCTGCGTACGGTTATCAACGAAGTCGCGCCAAATGCGGCGGACAATTTGGGGTCATTGGATGACGATGTGGCATCCACCCGCTTTGAAAAGCTCATCAATATCAAGGATCGCGGCCAGATTTTCCGCGTCGATGTCGCGAGCATTGAACGGATCGATGCGGCGGGCGATTATATGTGCATTTACACTGCCGACAACTCACTGATCCTGCGCGAGACCATGAAGGATTTGGAAAAGCGGCTCGACCCGCGCACCTTCCAACGTGTGCACCGTTCCACGATCGTCAATTTAGATCAGGTCCGTCAGGTTAAGCCCCATACCAACGGCGAATGCTTTTTGGTGCTGGAATCGGGCGCGCAGGTGAAGGTCAGCCGGTCCTATCGCGATGTCGTCGCCCGGTTCGTCCATTAAGGAAATGGGCATGAAGCAATCCGATACGCCAACCCGCATGAAGGCCAGCGATTTTCATCCCTATATTCTCGAAATCTTTGATGGCTATGTCCATGGCAAGCTGACCAAGCGGGAATTCATGCGGGAGGCCGGTAAATTTGCCGCAGCGGGTGTTACGGGCCTGATGATTCTTAATCAGCTAAAGCCTGATTACGCGCTGGCGCAGCAAGTGAAGGCGGATGACCCTGCTATCGTCACGTCCCGCGTGACGGTGCCAAGTCCTGATGGCCATGGCAGCATCAATGGCTTGCTGGCCAAGCCCGCAAGGGCAAAGGGCAAGCTGCCGACGGTGCTCGTTATCCACGAAAATCGTGGGCTTAACCCTTATATTGAGGATGTCGTGCGGCGCTTGGCCAAGGCGGGTTATATGGCGCTTGGTCCTGATGGCCTTTCCTCGGTCGGCGGCTATCCCGGCAATGACGAAACGGGCCGCGCATACCAGGCGAAGCTGAACCCGGCCAAGTTGCTGGAGGATTTCTTTGCCAGCTTTGAATATCTGCGCGACCATCCCGAAAGCACGGGCAAGGTAGGCGCGGTCGGGTTCTGCTATGGCGGCGGCGTGTGCAATGCGTTGGCGGTGGCCTATCCCGAAATGGCGGCATCGGTGCCTTATTATGGTCGCCAGCCGAGGGTGGAAGAAGTGCCTGCGATTAACGCGCCGTTGCTTATCCATTATGCCGAGGTGGATGAACGTATCAACGCAGGTTGGTTACCCTATCAGGCGGCGCTCATCGCAAACCAGAAACGTTTTAAGGTGCATTTCTACCCTGGAACGCAGCATGGTTTTCACAATGACAGCACGCCGCGTTTCGACACAGCGGCGGCAAATTTGTCTTGGGCCCGAACGCTTGCGTTTTTTGACGAAAATCTGCGTTAACGGCGTTCCGCAAAGAAATTTTTGAGCAAAATGGCGCATTCGTCTGCGGCGATGCCGGCATATACCTCCGGCCTGTGGTGCATTGTGGGTTGTTCAAACAAACGGGGACCATGGGCAACCGCGCCACCCTTGGGATCGTCCGCGCCATAATAGAGCCGCGCGATGCGGGCATGGGCAATCGCGCCTGCACACATCGCGCAGGGTTCCAGCGTTACCCACAGGTCGCATCCAGTGAGGCGGTCATTGCCAAGATATGCCGCCGCCGCGCGGATTGCGATGATTTCGGCGTGCGCGGTGGGGTCATGGCTTTCCAGCGGGCGGTTCGACCCGCGCCCGATAATGACCCCGTCCTTGACGATGATTGCGCCAACGGGCACTTCGCCCTGCGCAGCCGCAGCGCGGGCAAGATTTAGCGCTTCATGCATCATTTCGCGAGCTTTGGTTAGGGACATGAGATTTTGCTAGCGCAGATTCCCGCTTTTGGCCACACATCGGCTTGACCTTTTCGGTGTGGAAGGTTAGGGGCAGCGACTTTCGCGGGTCAGTGATTCCGCATACACTCATTTTATACAGGACATACATCATGGCGCGCATCTGCGAACTCACCGGTAAGGGCCGTCTGGTCGGCAACAATGTGAGCCACGCCAACAACAAGACGAAGCGTACATTCCTGCCAAATCTGCAGAATGTGACGTTGTTGTCGGACGCATTGGAGCAAGGCTACAAGTTCCGCGTGTCGACCCACGGTCTGCGTTCGGTTGAGCATGTTGGTGGTCTCGACAATTGGTTGTTGAAGACTTCGGACGAGAAGCTTTCGACCAATGCGCGCAAAGTGAAAAAAGAAATTGCCAAGAAGCACAAAGCTGCGGCGTGAGGCTGTAGGCTGCTGACGCGGCCTTTTGCAAAAGCGAATCATAAGCCGGGGGCGGTCTATGCCTCCGGCTTTTTGCTGTCTGGTTGATCGGGCAGACGGAACTTCATCAATATCGTCCGCTGGAACAGGGTGAAATTATTGTCCGAGATCAGCCAGAGGAACATGCTGTCGCCATCGCTGGTGACGGCAATCCCTTCCATATTGTCGACGAGCAATGGGGCCGAAAGCGACGCAATGACGTCCGCCGAAAGCACGCGGTCGCGACCTATGCTATCGGGGTTGAGCAGCGACACCTTCGCCGTGAAGCCCGATGGAAAGCCGATGGCGCGATTGAGAAGGACGATTCGCCCGTCGGGCAATTGCGCCGCATCGGTCACGCGGTAGCCGGCGGGCGGACGGAATGTGAACGGCGTTATGGTGGTCGTGCTTTCAATTGGGTCGCCAGAAAATATCCATGCGCTGTGCATGTCATCGTCAAGGCTCTCGGCTATGATGATAAACCGACCATCTTGCAGGCGAACGATGCTCTCCGCGCCCTTATTGCGGGGCAATTTCTGCAATATTGCGGGCCGAATCATGCGCGTTTGCTGGGCAAAGGATTTTGAATAGCGCCGGATCGCGTGATTGCCCTCAAAACTGACCCAATATTGGCCGCTATCGGGGTCATAAGCCAGTCCCTCACTATCGCGGTCTTTGTAAGACACATTCGGGCCGTGCACATTTGGCAGCGGCGCGATTGTGGTGCGGTCGATCCGTCCATCCTCGGTCAATCTGAAGCCAATGACAGTCCCGGCATCGCCAATCCCGACAAAACGACCATCTCCCACAGAAACGAGTGCCGAAATCCCGCCAAAACCTTCGTTGCGGCTGCGCAATTCCCATGCCGCGATAAATTCCAGAGCGCCCACCTGCCGTTGGGCGGCATTATCGGGATTTAGGGCAAGTCGTCGCAAACTTATGACTTGGCTGTCGCTCGGATAGATCGTGCGAACGCCGCCAACGGTGAGCACCGCCAAGATGATGCCAAGCGCGAGACGTTTCACCTTTGCCGTCATGACACTCCCAACCGTTCATTGTTTTGCGCCTAAAGATGAACGAGGGATAACAATCGCATTCAGCTTCGGTGCAATAGCCGGTGTCCATAAGGCAATTGTTAGCAAAACAAATCGCCGATTTGCTTCACGCGGACCGAACCTGAAAAAACATGGAGTATCGAAAATGAGAAATTTGAAGAAAAGCATCGGTGCACTGGTCCTTGCTGCAACGGCACTGACCGGATTTTCGGCAGCGCCCGCCATGGCGCGCGAACACTATAATGACGGATATTACAGCCGTGATGATCGTCAGGGCAGCTATGACCGCCGTGACTATCGCCGTGGTGACCGTTATTACCGTAACAATAATTATCGCAATAACGCGCGTTGCGACAAGGGCACAGGCGGCACGATAATCGGTGCGGTTGCAGGTGGCCTGCTTGGTAATGAAGTCGCACGTCGCGGCAACAAGACCGAAGGCAGCATCATCGGCGCAGCAGTCGGTGCCTTGGCGGGGCGCGCCATCGACAAGTCGGACAATAATTGCCGCCGCTACCGCTAAAAAAAAGTTTACCAAATTTTGCCCGGCGCCGCTCCTGAACCTTGTTAAGCGCCGGGCAGAATGTCATTCAGGTTTCGACCTGACGCGTGCGGCCAGTCTTCTCCTGAAGGCTGGCCTTTTCGTTACAACTGAGACTTGTCTGCTTTCGCTTTATCCGGCAAAGCAGGCGCATGAATGCATCGCTAGAAACCGCTCGCTTGGCCATCCGGCCCTATCACCGCAAGTCAGAGACTGAAGTGCTGGCACCTCTCGTGGTGGCGGCTACGGTCGATGCGGCCATGCGGGTCGAAATCGTGCGCACTGCGCGCAGCCTGCTGGACGATTTGCGGGCCGTGCAGGCCGATGGCTGGGTAAACTCGTTTCTGCAACAATACCGCCTTGGCACAGAAGAGGGCACGGCGCTTTTGTCGCTGGCCGAAGCGTTCCTGCGCGTGCCAGACCCGCAGACGGCGGACATGTTGATTGCGGACAAGCTGACAGACGCCGATTGGAGCGATCATAAAGGGCAATCGTCCAGCATGCTGGTCAACAGTGCCACTTGGGGTTTAGTGCTGGGTAAGGCCGTCTTGGGCGACAGCACGAGCACATTGAAGCGCCTGATTGCAAAGGCAGGCGAACCCTTTGTGCGTCAGGCAGTGGGCGCAGCGATGCGCCTGATGGGGCAAGTATTTGTCATGGGCCGTGACATTGACGAAGCCATGAAACGCATGGAGTCGAAGGATAATCGCGGCTTTACCGCGAGCTTTGACATGCTTGGCGAAGCGGCGCGGACCAAATCGGATGCCGAACGTTATTTCCAATCCTATGCCGCCGCGGTCGCTGCGGTTGGTCGCAACCCCGCACGCGGCCATAGCGTTTCGGTCAAATTATCCGCGCTCCACCCGCGCTATGAAACCGCGCAAAGCGCAAAATGCGTGCCGGAACTTGCCGAGATGGTGCGCGAACTGGCGCGTTCTGCGTCCGCGCGGGGTGTCCAACTCACCGTTGATGCCGAAGAGGCGGCACGGCTGGAGATGAGCCTCGACATCATTGAAACGGTCGCGCGCGATCCGGCCTTATCCGGCTGGGACGGATTTGGCATGGCGGTGCAGGCCTATTCTAAACGCGCCCGTCCCGTCCTCGCCTGGGCCGACGCGTTGGGCCGGGACACGTCGCGCATCCTACAAGTACGCCTTGTGAAGGGCGCGTATTGGGACAGCGAAATCAAACATGCGCAGGAACGCGGCCTGACCGACTTTCCCTTGTTCACGCGGAAGGCCGCGACCGATGTGTCCTATCTTGCCTGCGCGAAGGACATGCTCGCCGCGCGCAATATCCGTCCGGCGTTTGCGACGCACAATGCCTTGACGGTCGCGACCATCCTCCAATGGACAGGCGCACAGCGCGATTTTGAATTCCAGCGGCTCCACGGCATGGGGGAGGGGCTGTTTGACCGCCTTGTGCGTGAGGACGGCTATAACTGCCGCACATATGCGCCGGTCGGCGGACACCGCGACTTGCTGGCCTATCTAGTCCGCCGCTTGTTGGAAAATGGCGCGAACAGCAGTTTCGTCCACCAATTGGCAGATCAATCGATCAGCGAAGACGAATTATTGGCGGACCCGGTGGAAAAAATCATGGCCGTTGGCGGCACACGCCACCCCGCGATTGCGGTACCTGCCGACCTTTTTCAGCCGGAGCGCCGCAACAGTAATGGCCTTGATCTGGATGACGCGGTTATACTGAAAGAAACCGCTGCCGAAATCGCAACGCCATTAAAGTTGGACGATGACGTGCGCGTCAATCCAACCGATGCCGTGACGGCGGCGCTTGCGGCCTATCCTGAATGGTCCGGCACACATGTCGAAGCGCGCGCCGATTGCCTTGATCGTCTGGCAGACTTATTGGAGGAAAACCGCAGCCGGTTGATGGCCATTGCGGTGCAAGAGGCCCGCAAAACAATTCCCGACGCGCTTTCCGAAGTCCGCGAGGCGATTGATTTTTGTCGTTATTACGCCGCGCGCGCACGCACCGACTTGGTCCCTGTTGAATTGCCCGGGCCAACGGGTGAACGCAATGTCCTGCGCCATGAAGGCCGGGGCGTGTGGATCGCGATTGCCCCGTGGAATTTTCCGCTGGCGATTTTCTTAGGCCAGGTTGCCGCCGCCTTGGTTGCTGGCAACACGGTGGTCGCCAAATCAGCGCCGCAGACTCCCGCCATCGGCAGGTTCGCAGTGGCACTGGCGCATGCGGCTGGCGTGCCCAAGGGCGCGTTGCAGATCGTGACGGGCGCAGGTGATGTTGGCGCGGCACTTACGGCGGACACACGTATCGCTGGTGTAGTTTTCACAGGCTCGGTTCCGACCGCCAAGGCGATTGCGCGTCATTTGCTCGCCGATGACGACCGGCCCTTGGTCCCTTTGATCGCCGAAACGGGCGGCTTGAACGCAATGATTGTCGATTCCACCGCTTTGTCCGAACAAGTTGTGCGCGATGTCATCGTATCGGGCTTCCAATCTGCTGGCCAACGCTGTTCGGCGCTGCGGCTGTTGCTGTTGCAAGAAGATATTGCCGAACACACGCTCGAAATGCTGCGCGGGGCGATGGATACGCTCAATATGGGCGATCCTGCCGACCCAGCCACCGACATCGGGCCAGTGATTGATCAGGCGGCGTATGATTCCTTGATGGCATATCGTGCCAGCGTGAAAGACCGGATCATCCATGAAATAATTGTTCCAAAAGATGGCCTGTTCGTGCCGCCGACGGTCATCCAACTAGACGACATAAACGACCTGAACCGCGAATTTTTCGGCCCATTGGTCCATGTGGCCACGTGGAAAGCGGGCACATTGGAAGCGACCATTGCCAAGATAAATGCAAAGGGCTTTGGTCTAACGATGGGGCTGCACAGCCGGATTGCAGGCAGCAGTGCTGTGGTCGAACAATTGGCGCGCGTCGGGAACCTGTATATCAACCGATCGATGATTGGCGCGGTGGTCGGCAGCCAACCTTTTGGCGGCGAAGGCCTGTCCGGCACCGGACCCAAGGCGGGCGGGCCACATTATCTCTATCGCTTTTGCGCAGAACGCACGACGAGCACGGATACGACAAGCGCGGGCGGCAACGCGTCGTTGCTGTCATTGGATGACGGTTAAACAAGGCGCTTGCTTGAACATCGCTGTTGGTGGCAAAGGGGCCTTATGTCCGAAACACAAAACAGTCAGCCCCGCTTTGCCGGTGGCATCTTCATCGCCTTTGGGCTATTAATCGGGGCCATAATTGGCGTCGCTATGGACCAAGCCTCTGCCGGGACAGTCATCGGCATGGCAATCGGCACCGTTATTGCGGTGGTGATCTGGATCATGGATCGCAAGCGTCGTTAAGGGAGCAGGTAAAATGTGGAAGCATGTGCGCAACATCATTTTGATCGTTATTGTTCTGGCGCTTGTGGGCATTTGGTACATTACCCGGCCCGATGTTGCCAAACTTCCGCTGGATGCCGTTACCGGCACTTCGCCCGAAATTACTGCGCCGCGCCCACAGACTTTCCCGACCATAAAGGTGGCGGAGGTTGATCGCTGGCAAGCTGGCGAGGCACCGATTGCTGCGCCGGGCCTTATCGTCGAACGCTTTGCCGAAGGCCTCGACCATCCGCGCAACCTATATACGTTGCCCAATGGCGATATTTTGGTCGCCGAGACAAATTCGCCACCCCGCGAAGCTGGCGGCATTGAAGGCTTCGTGATGAAATGGCTGATGGGTAAGGCGGGTGCTGGTGTCCCCTCTGCCAACCGCATCATCTTGTTGCGGGACGCCGATGGTGATGGCAAGGCCGAATTGAAAACGCCGTTCCTGACGGGGTTGAATTCGCCATTTGGCATGGTCCTGATTGGTGAGAAGCTATATGTCGCCAACACCGATGGCTTGGTCGTTTTTCCCTATAAGCAAGGCGACACAAAAATTACCGTTAAGGGTAAGGAGCTGACAAAGTTCAACGCCCTTGCGCCGAACAACCATTGGACGCGCAACCTTGCAGCGTCACCCGATGGCAAAAAAATCTACATCGCGGTGGGGTCGAACAGCAATATTGGCGAGAATGGCATCGAAACCGAAAATGGTCGTGCCATGGTGTTGGAATATGACATCGCGAAGGACAAGAAGATTCCTTACGCGATTGGTATGCGTAACCCCGTTGGTCTTGATTGGGACAAATCGGGTCGTTTGTGGAGCGTGGTAAACGAACGCGACATGCTGGGCTCCGATATGGTGCCTGATTATCTGGCGCTCGTTGAATTTGGTGCCGATTATGGTTGGCCGCAACATTATTGGGGCGGATTTACTGATGCCCGCGTGTCGCCGCCAAAGCCGGCAAAGCGCGAATATGAACGCCGCCCGGATTATGCCCTTGGCGCGCATACAGCGCCGCTTGGGTTGGCTTTTGGCTATAATGGCAAGCTTGGTGCGGGCCTGACCGAAGGGGCATTTGTTGCCCGCCATGGTTCGTGGAACCGCAAGCCCGTATCGGGCTATGACGTGATCTTCGTTCCTTTTGCCAAGGGCGAACCCTCTGGCAAGCCAATCAATGTCCTCACAGGCTTTTTGGACAAGGATGGCAATGCGCAAGGCCGCCCGACGATGCTTGCGATGGCAAAGGATGGATCCTTGTTGGTCAGCGATGACGTTGGCAATATCATTTGGCGCGTGCGGGCGAAAAACTAGGATTCTGATCCTAAATCTTCCGCCCCGCGCGGCCTGCGAGCTCGACGGTGTAATGCCACGCGATCCGGCCTGAACGGCCGCCGCGTCCTTGGGCAAAACTCAGCGCGTCGGATTCGTCCCAGTCCAGATCAAAATAGCTGGCGTAGCTGCTGACCATCTGCAGATACGCGTCTTGGTCGGGATATTGAAAGCCCAGTTTCAGGCCAAAACGGTCGGCCAAGGCCAGGCTGTCGTCCATGGCATCGCGGGCGTTCATGGCGTCCGCTTGGTCGGTGCTGTCGCGCTCAACGATGTTTCGGCGGTTGGATGTGACGCACAGCCGGACATTGTTTGGACGCGCCTCAACGCCGCCCTCCAGCAATGACCGCAACAGCCGCGCATTTTGGTCATGCGGTTCGAACGAGATATCGTCGACGAACAACAGATAACGCCGACCCGACGCGCCAAGCTCTTCAAACAAGGCTGGCAGGCTCGTCAAATGACTTGACGACGCTTCGACCAAGGCGATGAAGAAGCCATCTTCCTGCAGTGCAGCCACCACCGATTTGACCAAGGCTGATTTGCCCATGCCGCGCGCGCCCCACAGCAGGACATCATGCGCCGCCGCGCCCGAGGCGTGTCGTCGGCAATTTTCGTACAGATCGGACTTTTGCCGGTTGACCCCGACGATTAGGTCAATCGGCAATGGCTTAAAACCCTGCACCGCCGCCAAGGTTGCTGCGTTCCAATGGTAAGCGGGCGACGACGACAGATCGGTCGGCGGCGCTGGCGGGGGCGACAGCCGTTCAAGCGCTTCGGCGATCCGTTTCAGCGTCTGCTCGTTCAAGCAGCCAGTTCCTCTGCATCAAGCGCGTAGAGCAACTCCGCCCCCGATATTGCGGTCCCTTTATAGGCCACAGCCTCTGGCACCATGACGTCCAGATAATAACGGCAGGCCGCAACCTTGCTGCGCAAAAATGCGCTGCTGCCGCCATTGGCGATGTCGGCTTGCGCGGCGCGATATTGCCTCAACATCAACCAACCCGACGTCACGACCGCCATCATATTGGTATAAGCATAGCTGCCCGCCAAACGGTCATCGACTTCTGCGCCAAGCATATATTCGGTGACTTCAGCAGTTGCCGCAGCCAGCGCCGACAGGCCAACATGATCCGCCGCATCCGCCGAAATGGCCGAAAGATGGTTGCGGATAACATCGCCGCCTTGCATCGCGAGCTTGCGACCAACCAAGTCCGCCGCCTGAATGCCATTGGTGCCTTCGTAAATCGCCGCAATACGAATATCGCGGTAATATTGGGCTGCACCCGTTTCCTCTACAAAGCCCATGCCGCCATGCACTTGAATGCCAAGCGAGGCGATTTCGCTGCCCATGTCGGTGCCATAGGTTTTGGCCAGCGGCGTCAGCAGATCGACCATCTCCTGCGCGCCTGCTTCGCCAAGCGTGGCGCGATCAACATAGCCGGAGGCGAGATATAATAAGGCGCGGATTGCCTGTGTCCCCGCCTTCATCCGCATCAACATGCGGCGCACATCGGGATGTTCGACAATCGCCACCGATTCACGCGACGGTCCGCTCGCCTTGGCCGATTGCACGCGTTCGCGCGCGAACCAGATTGCCTTTTGCGTGGCGGCTTCGGCAACTTGCACACCTTGCAGGCCGACATTCAGGCGGGCGTTATTCATCATCGTGAACATCGCGCGCATACCGCCAAATTCTGGACCGATGAGTTCGCCGATGCAATCACCTTCTTCGCCAAAAGCGAGAACGCATGTGGGCGAGGCGTTAATACCCATCTTATGTTCGATCGATACGACCTTGATATCATTAGCGTTGCCGATGCTGCCGTCTGCATGGACTTGATATTTTGGGACCAGAAACAAGGAAATGCCTTTCGTCCCGGCGGGCCCATCGGGCGTGCGAGCAAGGACCAAATGGACGATATTCTCCGCCATGTCATGGTCGCCAAAGCTGATATAAATCTTCGTGCCTTTAATCTGGTAAGTACCATCACCGCGTGGGGTCGCGGTCGACTTCAGCGCGCCGACGTCTGACCCCGCCTGCGGTTCGGTCAGGTTCATCGTGCCAGAATATGCGCCCGTTGACAGCTTGGGCAGAAACAATATTTTCTGCCGGTCGGTGCCATGATGGTTGATCGCTTCAATCGCGCCCACCGAGAGGATCGGGCACAATGCAAAGGCCATGTTGGCGCCGCCAAGCGAATCGAGCGCAACAGTCGCCAGCGAGAAAGGCAGACCCTGACCGCCAAACTCCGCAGGCGCGTTGATCGCGCCCCAGCCATTGGCGACATAAGATTTATACGCCGTAACAAAACCGTCGGGCATCACGACTTTGCCGTCGATTAACCGCGCGCCAACGGTGTCGCCAATGCGGTTCAGCGGGGCAAATTCACCTTCTGCAAAGGCACCAATGCCCTCGACTATGGCCTGCACCATATCGGGCGTCGCATCGGCAAAACGTGCATGTTGCGCCAATGCGTCGATGCCGACGATATGCTTAAGGACAAAATTTTGTTCTGCGACGGGTGCTGAAAACGCCATATTGAATAAAAATTCCTGTTAAATCTGGTCTGCATCCGCCTATAGCCGCTTATGATGTTTGGCTCAAATACCTTGGGGAATGGCTGGGTTGTGCCCGCTGACGACGCTGCGATTACTGCTGCGGCGCAGCTTCTTCGCGCCGGACAGATTGTAGCGATTCCCACCGAGACGGTTTATGGCCTTGCGGCAGACGCGCAAAATGCGGAAGCCGTAGCGCGCATCTATGCGGCAAAGGGGCGTCCCGATTTTAATCCCCTTATCGTGCATGTTCGTGATCGGAAAGCCGCAGAAAAGCTGGGTGTGTTTAACGCTACTGCGCAGGCACTGGCCGACGCCTTCTGGCCCGGGCCGTTGACACTGGTTTTGCCGTTGCAACCCGGCGCTCCGGTTGCCCGCGCGGTAACCGCAGGGCTGCCGACAATCGCCATTCGGTGCCCCGCCCATCCCGTGATGCAGGCATTGCTCCTAAAAAGCGATTTAAGCCTCGCTGCGCCCTCTGCAAACCGGAGCGGGGCAATCAGCCCGACGCGGGCGGATCATGTCTTAAAAGGGCTAGGCGGGGCTGTGCCGATGATATTAGACGGGGGGCCATGTTCGGCGGGGTTGGAATCAACGATCGTTGCCGTGCGCGATGATGGTTGGCAGGTGTTAAGACCGGGGCCGGTCAGCGCAATGGAAATTGAACAGATGCTCGGATTCCCGCCTTTGTCCATGCCCATAAGCGCGATTGAGGCGCCTGGCCAAATGGCCAGCCATTATGCGCCGTCAAAACCTGTCCGCTTGAACGTCACGGTCGCAGAAAAGGGTGATTATCTCATTGGTTTTGGCGCAATAACGGGCGACGAAAACTTGTCCTCAACTGGCGATCTGGCGCAGGCTGCGGCGCATTTGTTTGAGGCGCTGCACAATGCGGATGCGAGTTTGGCCAATACTATCGCGGTCGCGCCAATTCCGCATGAGGGTATAGGCATCGCAATGAACGATAGGCTCGCAAGAGCAGCCGTCAGGTAATGAAATTGCTGGCCGCCATCATGATTTTGGTGGCGCTGGTGCCCGCGCAGGCGCAGGCGCAGGTGGTATCGGTGTCCGCGCCGGACATCGCCAACTACCAAGCATTGGCCGAACAGGATTTGCGACTGGCGATGGTGGGCCATCGTTTGGCCCGTGCAAATGCGCCATTTTGCGCGCGCAAAAGCCGCAACCCCGGCTGGGTGCTGCACGATAAGGCGCAATATCCTGACCCCGCTATGGCGCAGGCCGCGTTCGGATTTCGCCTGCCGGTTGCCGTGTCTGCAGTCGTTTCGGGCGGCGCGGCGGAAGCGATGGGGATCAAGCCGGGTGATGCCATAATCGCTGTAAATGAAGTTGATTTTACCAGCCCAAATTTGGTGAAAGAAAAACGCGCCAGCGCGCGCTTGGAAAAACTTCAAAAAATGCTGGGGGAGGCGCTGGACACAATCGGCACTGCCGACGTCACGTTCATGACGGCAGATGGCGTCAGGAGGGTGAAACTTGCCCCGCTTGCTATCTGCGCATCCCGTTTTTGGGTGGATACCAAATCCAAACTGGACGCAGGCGCGGACGGGGTGTCAGTCCGCGTGACGGAGGGGTTGATGGCGTTTACCGCCGACGATGAGGCGCAGCTTGCGGCCGTCGTCGCACATGAAATGTCGCATAACCTGCTCGGACACCGCCAAAGGCTCGCCGCCACTGGCAACAGCAATAAGCAGATATTAGAGACCGAAATCGAGGCGGACAGGCTTTCGGTCTGGCTGATGGCGAATGCAGGCTATGATACCCAGGCTGCGTTGCATTTTATGGAACGATATGGCCGGAGAACCGACCTTGGGATATTTTCCGCCGGAACGCATTTAAGATGGAAGAATAGACAAAAGGTGATGCAGCGTGAAATTGCCTTGATACAGCAGACAGTTTCTGAAAATCGTCCTCTGCCACCCCCATTGCTAGCGCCGGGCAAAATGTAAAATAAGTTGCATATCAAAACGCTATTTCATCCTGACGAATATTCAACTATCACGCGTGTTAAAGCCGCGCAGGGGAGGACCGTTTGCCAGTATCTTCGAAATTTTTGACGGGCCTATTGCTGCTGATTTCCCTTTCTGGTTGCAGCGACAGTGCGGGCGAAAGCAAGCTCGCGCCCAAGACCGCCTTACCCGTCGAGATATTCACTTTAGGAAATCAGAGCGCAGATCGGGAGATCAACGCCGTTGGCACGGTGCGCTATCGCCGCGAAACACCTCTGGGTTTTACAACCGCGGGCAAGGTTGCTGTTGTGCGTTTCGAAGAAGGTGACGTTGTAAAGCGCGGCGCATTGTTGGCTGCGCTCGACACGACGAATGTTGGTGCGGACATGAGTGTTGCGACAGCCGAGCGTGATCGCGCCCGGGCAGAGTTTGACCGTGTTGGCGCGCTTTACGCCGATGGCTGGATAACCAAGGCGCGGTTTGAGGCCGCTGAAGCAACGTTAAAGGGCGCAGACGCGCGTGTGCGGCAGGCAGGTTTTGCGCGCAACACGGCGCAACTATACGCCCCTTCAAACGGCGTTGTGCTGATGCGCAATGTGCAGGCCGGGCAAGTCATCACCGCTGGAACGCCAGCGCTTATTTTGGGGGAGGCCGACGACGGCTTTGTCTTCCGCGTTCCAATCGTTGATCGTGACGCTTCGAAACTGCGCGTTGGCATGGCGGCAGATATATTGATTGAATCCGCAGGTGATTCACCGCTGACGGCGACGATATCGGAGATTGACGGTCGCGCAAACGCGGCCACGGGGGCGTTCTCCGTCCAATTTCGGCTGCCCAATCGGCCAACATTACGGTCGGGGCAAATAGGGACAGCAACCATAAGGTTGCCAGCGTCGGACGATGGGACAATATTACAAATTCCGGCAAGCGCTTTGTTTGGCGTCCGCGCGGGCGAAGGTTTGGTTTATGTGGTGGATGCCAAGAACCGCGTTGAAACGCGCAATGTCATCATACAACGGATCGCTGATGATTTCGTTAATGTGTCGGGTGGGGTACAGCCAGGCGACAAGATCGTAACGTCCGGTTTGGAAAAACTGCGCAACGGGTCTGCCGTGCGTATCGTCAAGGGACTGCCATAGTCCATGCATATCGCGGAGTTCGCAATTCGTCGATGGCAGCTGACCCTTGTGCTGTTCACTTTGCTCTGCGCGTTGGGCTTTTCTGCATTTCAGCAGGTTCCCCGCGCGGTTGACCCGCATTTTTCGATGCCTGTCGTGTCAATTGTGGCATTGCAGCCTGGGGCCGATGCGGCAGAGATTGAGCAAACCATTACCAAGCCGATTGAGGAACTGGTTCAGGGTTTGGAGGATGTCCAAAGCGTCGTATCTTCCAGCAGCGATGGCAATGCGGTTATTCGGGCGGAGTTCGATTGGGCGGGTAATCCGGACCAATATTTCAACGATACCGTGCGTGAAGTCACAGCGATCCGGAACCAATTACCTGCGGATCTTCAGGGCCTGCAATTCGAAAAAATCCGCACGACAAATGCGTCAATTCTCCAAATTGCGCTGCTGAGCGATAGTGCAAGCTGGTACCGGATGGAAAAATATGCCCGCGATGTCAGCGAGGCCTTGGGGCGGGATAAAGAGGTCCGTCAGGCAGAAATTTACGGCCTACCCCAACCGGAAATCAGCGTTGCGATTAACACCGGCAGGCTTGCCGAGCTGCGGTTGCCAGCAAGCGTTGTGGTCGATGCGATCCGCGTTGGCGGCGCGGATGTGCCCGCTGGCGCTGTCATCAGCGGTGCACGCAGATTCAATGTGGAGACGGGCGGCGCATTTCGTGACCTCGAAAAAATTCGCAATCTTCCGATCCGGTCGAACGACGGGTCGATAATCCGTGTCGGAGATGTCGCCGACGTGAAAATCAGCGCCGCTGAACAGCGCGTGAAAGTAAGCCATAATGGCAAGCGCGCCGTCTTCATTACCGCCAATCAAAAACAGGGCACCGATGCCACGAAGTTACGCAATCGGTTGGTCGAAGAACTTGCAAGACAACAGGCGTTGTTGCCGCCCGATATTCAGGCCGTCATCCAGTTTGACCAAAGCAAGGATATTCGGAAACGCTTGAACGAGCTCGCTCGCGACTTCGCAATCGCCTTATTTCTTGTGCTGATCACTCTGTTGCCCTTGGGCTGGCGGGCGTCGGTCATCGTGATGATATCGATCCCGCTGTCGATTGCATCGGGTCTGCTGGCGATATCGGCTTATGGTTTTAACCTTAGCCAATTGGTGGTCGCGGGTTTCATCCTGACATTGGGATTATTGGTCGATGACTCGATTGTTGTGGTCGAGAATATCTCGCGACATCTGCGCATGGGGAAAAGCCGCAGCGAAGCGGCGATTGACGGCACCAAAGAAATTACGATGGCGGTTTTGGGGTCGACCGGCGTGTTGGTCTTTGCCTTTTTGCCCTTGTTCTTTTTGCCGGAAGGGGCGGGCAAATTCATCCAGAGCTTCATCGGCACCATCGTTGCAACGATTACGGCATCGATGATTGTTTCGCTCACGATCGTTCCGTTTCTTGCAAGCCGAATCCTGAAAGGCGATGAGCCGGAGGCAGGTAGCCTGCTTCTGCAATGGCTGATGCGTAAAATTGACCGTTTTTACCACCCGATGCTCCATTGGGCGCTCGACCGGCCTCGCCGCTCCGTTTGGGGCGCATTAATTGGCACATGCGCGGCATTTTCGCTGGTGCCGATACTTGGGTTCAGCCTGTTTCCAAACGCCGATACATCTTATTTCCGCGTTACGGTGGAAGCGCAGCAAGGCGCGAGTGTCGCCGAAACGGGCCGCATTGTCGCCCAGGTATCCGCCGTTCTGAAAACCGAACCCGCCATTAAAGTCCGCGCAGAAAATGTCGGCGCCTATAATCCGCCGGTTTTCTACAATGTGTTTCAACGCGGAGAGAATCCGACCCATGGAGAAGTTCTCGCCATTATGGATAATTGGCAGGGGGCAAAATCGCGGGCGATGGTGGACAGGTTGCGCCAGAAATTGGACCAGATATCAGGCGCGCGGATCAAGTTGATGTTGTTTCAGAACGGTGCCCCCATCAACGCCCCTGTCGAATTCCGCGTCTATGGTCCTGATCAGGAAGAACTAAAACGTCTCGCGGGGCAAATGGAGCAAGTCTTACGCGAAACCCCCGGCACCAGAGACATTAATAACCCAGTTGCGTTTGATAAGGTCGATTTGGACATACGCGTTGACGATGCCAAAGCGGCGTTGCTCGATGTGCCTGCGGGTACCGCGCGGCGGGCTATACGGCTTGCGCTTAGTGGCGAACGAGCTGGCACTTATCGCGACACCGAAGGGGACAGCTACCCCGTTGTCGTCCGCTTGCCATTGGCAGAGACGCAGCCGGTTTCGGCGTTGGAATCGATCTATGTTTCGAACCGAAGCGGACAGGCCGTTCAATTGGCGGAGATTTCAAACCCGACACTGGAATCAACGCCTGCTGCCATTTATCGTTATAATCTGCAGCGTTATGTTGGCGTCACGGCCCAGATCACCGACGGTGTCGTCGTGTCCAAAGTGAATGTCGATGCGAAAAAGAAGATGGACCGGATTCCGCTCAAGCCCGGCTACGCCATCGCGGTGGGGGGTGAGGCAGAGAAAATCAATGATACCTTTGCAGGCTTCGGCCCGGTGGTGGTGGTGGCCTTGTTCAGCATATTCGCCATATTGGTGGCCGAATTTGGCAGGTTTAAGGAAGCTTTGGTCGTCGCCGGCGTCATTCCCTTAGGCACGTTTGGCGGCCTAATCGCATTGCTGATCACCGGTAACAACCTGTCCTTTCTTGCGATCATCGGATTTATCGCTTTGGTCGGGATCGAGATTAAAAACTCCATATTGCTAGTCGACTTCACCACGCAGTTGCGGCAGCGCGGCCTTGGCTTGCGCGAAGCGATTGAAAAGGCCGGTGAAGTGCGATTCTTGCCGGTCCTGCTCACGTCAGTGACCGCGATAGGTGGCCTGATGCCGCTCGCCTTGTTTGGTGGCAGCCTGTATTCACCGTTGGCAATCGTGTTAATCGGGGGGTTGATTTCTTCTACTTTGCTATCACGTATTGTCACGCCAGCCATGTACCTTCTGGTGGTGCGCGGGGACGCGGCAAAGGCTGCAAACTCCGCCCAAGTTCAAGGATAGATTATGCCGCAAGAAGAAGCCATTTTTGCCGGAGGTTGTTTCTGGTGCACCGAAGCCGTTTTTGGACAACTGAATGGCGTTAGCGGTGTCGTAAGCGGATATATTGGCGGCCACACGGTCGATCCGACTTACAAAGACGTGTGTGGCGGAAATACGGGCCATGCAGAGGCAATCCGCATCGCATTCGATGCCGATGTCATAAGCTATGCCGATTTGCTCGAAATATTCTTTGCAACACATGATCCGACGCAGCTTAATCGGCAGGGCAATGACATCGGTACCCAATATCGTTCGGCCATTTTTCCATTGTCCGACGAACAGCGTGCAGAGGCCGAAGCGGGTATACAAAAGGCCGCAGGCGATTGGCCCACACCCATTGTGACGACAATTGAGGGCCCTGCCATTTGGTATCCTGCCGAAGATTATCACCAAGAATATTGGGACGGCGAAGGACAGCGCAACCCATATTGCCTCGCAGTCATTCCGCCAAAATTGGCAAAGTTGAAAAAAGGATTTGCCGCACGGATTGCTAAGTCTGCTTAGGTCCTGCCGCTAGACTTTATGGTTTCGTACGTTAAGCAGATATGATGACACATAAACCCGTTCGAAAGGCTGTTTTTCCTGTTGCTGGATTGGGAACGCGCTTCCTGCCCGCGACGAAAGCCATCCCTAAAGAAATGCTTCCGATTGTTGACAGCCCGCTCATTCAATATGCGGTGGATGAAGCGCGCGAGGCCGGCATAGAGCAGATGATTTTTGTCACGGGTCGCGGCAAAAGCGTGATTGAGGATCATTTCGACATCGCGTTTGAGCTTGAACATACCATGACAGCACGCGGTAAAGACGTGTCGGTTTTGGCAAACACGCGGCTTAGTCCCGGCAATTGCGTATATGTTCGGCAGCAAGAGCCCTTGGGCCTTGGCCATGCGATATGGTGCGCGCGCGATATCATTGGCGATGAACCATTTGCCATCTTCCTACCCGATGAGTTTATGCACGGATCGCCGGGATGTATGAAGCAGATGGTCGATGCGTATCACCAGATTGGCGGGAACATTATCAGCGTGCTTGAAGTGCCGCGTAATGATGTTGCCAGCTATGGTGTGATTGCACCGGGCGTGGCGAATGGCGCGGTGACCGAAATATTGGGCTTAGTGGAAAAGCCAAAGGTTGAGGATGCGCCTTCGAACTTGATCGTGTCTGGGCGCTATATCCTTCAGCCGGAGGTCATGCGCATACTTGAAGGTCAGGAAAAAGGCGCAGGCGGTGAAATACAGCTTACGGACGCCATGGCACAGTTGATCGGCCGGCAACCCTTTAACGCCGTCACATTTAACGGCAACCGCTATGACTGCGGATCAAAAGTGGGATATATCGAAGCGAACTTAGCACTAGCGCTACAGCGACCGGATATGGCAGAGCAGATTAGAGCAATTGCATTGAATCTACTGAAGTAAATTATTTCCGGGAGAATGTTTGTGGGACGGAATAGGCGTTTGGTGTTGGCGATAGCGCCCATGATTTTGTTGCAAGGATGCGTTGCGTCCGTGGTCTCAAGCGTTGTCACAGCACCGGTGAAGATTGTGTCCAAAACCGCTGATGTCCTCACCACCAGCCAGTCGGAATCCGACGAAAAACGTGGTCGCGAAATGCGTAAGCGCGAAGAGAGTTTGGGTAAGCTGTCCCGGCAGCTAAGCAAGGCCCAAGAACGCTGCGCCGATGGCGACAGAGATGCCTGCGAAAAAGCGCAAGACATTCGAGATCAAATTGAGGACGAGCGGGACGGTCGGTAACGACACTTACTGTCTACCAAATGGCTACGTACATCGACAAACGACTGAAGCGTAACACTTTTTGCCGTTTGTCGACCCAATAGTCCGTTTGTCGAAGGCGGCTGGCGGATGATCATCCCGCACTGCTAGCCCGTTATGACACCATAATTGATGAAGTTATTGTGGGTCTTGCGGGAGGGTTTTAGATGTTTGGTTTGAAAATTCAGCGGGCGTTGCTGGCCACAGCAACGGCTATCTTGTCTGTGCCCGGCGTTGCCAATGCGAATGTCGATAACGATAACGCTAACGCCGATATGTCCGTGACGCCAACGGGTAGCCGGAAATTCGACCCTGATTTTTTTGCGGCTTATGCGCCAGTGACCGCGCTTGATATGGTGCGGCGCATTCCCGGCTTTTCAATCGATCAAGGGGAAGGTCGCCGGGGTTTCGGTGAAAATGTCGGCAATGTTCTGATTGACGGTGATCGTCCCTCCACCAAATCCGATGACATCATCACGATCCTCTCCCGCATACCCGCAAGCCAAGTCGCCTTCATATCGCTTTCGGAACAAGCGGGTGCAGACACCGAAACGCAGGGGCAAGGTCAAGTGGTCAATGTCGTCCGCAAGCGTTCCGCAAAGATCAACGGAACATATGAGGCCACCATATCGGCGGGAACGCGTTATGGGTTCCGGCCGTCACTCAATACATCGGCGACAATGCGCCGCGGCGACACCAGCTATGAATTAAATTTTTCGTCTTCTTCGCGGCGCTGGCTGAGTTTTGGTCCTGAAGATTTTAAGACAGCTTCCGCCGCGCTTATCGAACGGCGCTTTTACAATGGTAAAGACGGAAATGACCGGGCTGCGCTCGGTGGCGCGATTAAAACCAGGTTTGGCGGTGCGAAGGTTAACCTTAATGGCCAATTGCGCTGGAGCGACGGTTTCGGCATGCGCGAGGCGGAATATTTCAACAGTAATGGCGCGGATATAGGTGATGAGCTACTGCTCCGCAGCGGGCCAATCAGCGACCTGCGTTATGAATTGGGCGGCGACATCGAATTTTCCATCCTGCCCAAGACCAATACCAAGATTGTCATGCTGTATCGTTCAGCGCAGGAAAGCAACGACAGCAGCATCGAAACCGCCCGTATTGCACAGCCAGTGTCGCTGTTCGAAACACGAAGCCGAAACACCCCCACAGAAGCCGTTATACGCATGCAGAATGATTTAGGCGGTTTAGGCAGGCATGCGGTCCAATTTGGCGCTGAGATGGCTTATAATCGCTTGGCCGCACGCTTTAGTGCTGCGAACTCCGTAGCAGGCGCCGTCACAAACTTACCGGCGTCAAATGTCTTGGTCGAAGAAACGCGGTTTGAACCTTTTATCAGCGATATATGGACGCTTGGGCCAGCGTGGAAGATTGAAGCTGGCGCAATCGCCGAGTTTTCGAAGCTGACGCTGTCCGGTGACAGCAGCGCAGAACGCAGCTTTACCTTCATCAAGCCACGCGCAATCGCCACTTGGACGATCAGTCCTCAGACGACATTAGAACTGCGGGCGGAGCGGCAGGTGGCGCAATTGGACTTCAACGAATTTGCGACATCGGTGGACGTATCCGCCGGAAATCAGGTGGATGCAGGTAATGCCGATCTGGTGCCAGAGAAGACCACGACATTATCGGCATTGATCCGGCATAAATTCTTGGATCGCGGCAGTGTCCAGTTTCGAGGCGATTATCAGCGTGTCAGCGATACACAGGATCTGGTTCCGATTACCGTTCGCGACGCTGGCGGCAATGTTACGGCCCAATTTGATGGCGCGGGCAATATTGGTAAAAGCACAAAGTGGAATGGCGAGTTAGAAATCACGCTGCCGCTGGATTGGCTGACCAAGCCTATCGGCTTTGCGGGTGTAGAGGTACGCTATCTTGGCCATTATCATGGCAGCCGCGTTACAGACCCTGTGACGGGCCTTAACCGACGCGTATCATACACCCCATTATGGCATCAGCAATGGGACATTCGTTATGATGTGGCCGATTTAGGCCTCGTCTATGGCGCATCGTTCGGCGTTCAGGACGCCAATTTTGCCTACTTCTTCAACGAAAGGCGCCGACAGCAACAGGGCACTTGGACAACGATCTTCATCGAATATAGCAAGTTTAAATTGGGAACGATCCGCTTTCAAGTGTCGGACGTGGCAGAATCACAACGCGATCGCTTCATCTATGCAGGGACACGGGCATCAGGCAGCCTTGAGCAGATTGTGCGCCGTGAGCTTAGCTGGGACCCGTTGTTGCAACTGTCGTTGTCGGGTAAATTCTAGGCCTTAACGCTCAAATTTGGGAGGGCAAAGCGGACCAACAAAAAACCCGCCGGAATTACCTCCGGCGGGTTTTTGTTTGCCTTGAAAGCGACGTTTATTCTTCTTCGCTCGTGTCAACGACATCGTCGATCGCTGCGTCGGTGGTGGTCAGGTCATCTGAAATAACCTTTGCCAACACATCGTCACCGATCGCGGCTTCAGGACCCTGTGCCAGTTCGGCAGCATGCTCTTCAGCCGCTGTCTCTGGCGCAATCAGGCTTTCCTGCAGCTTCTTGTAGCTGGCACGAAGCGCAACATCGCGGCTCGTCGCTGCAATCCGCATCCGGTTCATGGCAGAGCCAGTACCCGCAGGGATGAGGCGACCAACAATGACGTTTTCCTTCAGGCCAGTCAGAATGTCCTTCTTACCTTCCACAGCGGCCTGCGTCAGGACGCGTGTGGTTTCTTGGAAGGATGCTGCCGAGATGAACGAACGTGTCTGCAACGATGCCTTGGTGATACCCAGCAATACGGGGTTCCCCGTTGCGGGTGCTTGGCCCTTGGTCAGCTTTGCGTTGATCGCGTCCATTTCTTCGCGGTCGACCTGTTCGCCCGGAAGCAAAGTCGTGTCGCCACCGAAGGTGATTTCAACCTTTTGCAGCATCTGACGAACAATCGTTTCGATGTGCTTATCGTTGATCTTCACGCCCTGTAGACGATACACTTCCTGAATTTCGGCAACCAGATATTCCGCCAGCGCTTCAATACCCATGACTTCAAGAATGTCATGCGGGTTCGGCGAACCAGCAATCAGGTTGTCGCCCTTACGAACGAAATCGCCTTCCTGAACGTCGAGCACCTTGGACTTCTGGATCAGATATTCAATACGATCGCCTTCTTCCGGAACAATCGCGATCTTGCGCTTCGCCTTGTAATCCCGGACAAACTCAACGCGGCCCGAGATTTTGGCGATGATCGCATTGTCCTTTGGAATACGCGCTTCGAACAATTCGGCAACGCGTGGCAGACCGCCGGTGATGTCGCGGGTCTTGGCAGATTCGCGGGTCACACGGGCGATAACGTCGCCTGCTTGGACCATGGCACCATCTTCCACGGAAAGCATTGTGCCAACGCCAATCAAATAACGCGCAGCTTCGCCGCTATCGTCATCCAACAAGGTAATGCGCGGACGCAGGTCTTCCTTTTTGGTGCGGCTTCCGGCACGATCTTCGATAACGACGCGCTGGGCAATACCCGTTGCTTCGTCGGTCTGTTCGGTCAGCGTCTTGCCGTCGATCAAGTCCTGATATTTCACAATACCTGATTTTTCGGTGATGATCGGCATGGTGAATGGATCCCATTCGGCCAAACGGTCACCCACATTGACGTCGGCGCCATCCGGGAATGCCAAAGTCGCACCATAAGGCAGACGGTGGATTTCCATTTCACGGCCATCCTTGTCAACGATGATCAATTCACCGTTACGTGCCATCGCCAAACGCTTCTTCCGCTTATCGACGATGCTAGGCAGGTCGCGATACATGACCTTACCCGATGCCGTGGCATCAAGGTTGGACTGCTCGTTCAACTGCGCTGCACCACCAATGTGGAACGTACGCATGGTCAACTGTGTACCAGGCTCACCAATGGACTGGGCGGCGATAACGCCGACAGCTTCACCGATGTTCACAGGCGTACCGCGTGCAAGGTCACGGCCATAGCAGGTACCGCAAACACCGACCTTGGATTCGCACACCAATGGCGAGCGGATCTTCAGCGCCTGAATGCCGGTTTCTTCCATCGCGACAACCATTGGTTCATCGAGCAAGGTTCCCGATGGGATCAACACCTTGCCATCAAGGCCCATAATGTCTTCTGCCGTGGTGCGGCCAAGGACACGTTCACCCAGCGAGGCGATAGTCGAACCACCCTGAACGATCGAACGCATTTCCAAGGCACGCTCGGTTCCGCAATCGACTTCAACGATGGTGCAATCTTGCGATACGTCGACCAGACGGCGTGTCAGATATCCTGAGTTCGCCGTTTTCAATGCCGTATCGGCCAGACCCTTACGGGCACCGTGGGTCGAGTTGAAATACTCGAGAACGGTCAGACCTTCCTTAAAGTTCGAGATGATCGGCGTTTCGATGATCTCGCCCGAAGGCTTGGCCATTAGCCCGCGCATACCGGCAAGCTGCTTCATCTGCGCTGGCGAACCACGCGCACCGGAGTGGCTCATCATATAGACCGAGTTGACCGGCAATTCGCGGCCATGCTCGTCCAGTGGTGAAGCCTTCAGCTTGTCCATCATGGCATTGGCGACCTTGTCACCGCATGTGGACCAGGCGTCGATCACCTTGTTATACTTTTCCTGCTGCGTGATCAGGCCGTCTTGATATTGCTGCTCAAAATCGGCAACAATCGCCTTGGTTTCGGCAACCATTTCGGTCTTTTCTTCCGGAATGATCATGTCGTCCTTACCGAACGAAATACCGGCCTTGAACGCATATTTGAAGCCAAGCGACATGATCGCGTCGGCGAACAATACGGTGTCCTTCTGACCAGTGTGGCGATAGACCTGATCGATAACGTCGCCGATTTCCTTCTTGGTGAGAAGGCGGTTGACGGTTTCGAAGGGCACGCGGTGGCTCTTGGGCAGCGTTTCCGCCAGCAACATACGGCCAGGCGTGGTGTCAAAACGCACCATGCGCTCTACGCCGTCTTCGCCCGTCTGTGGCACGCGGGCGATGATCTTGGAGTGGAGCGTGACCGCACCCACTTCAAGCGCCTGATGCACTTCGGCCATATCGGACAGCATCATACCTTCGCCTGGCTCGCCGCGGCGATCCATCGAAAGATAATATAGACCCAAGACCATGTCCTGCGAAGGAACGATGATTGGCTTACCATTGGCTGGCGACAGGATGTTGTTTGTGGACATCATCAATACGCGCGCTTCCAATTGCGCCTCAAGGCTCAACGGAACGTGGACGGCCATCTGGTCCCCATCAAAGTCGGCGTTGAATGCCGAACAGACCAATGGGTGAAGCTGGATAGCCTTGCCTTCAATCAGGACAGGTTCGAACGCCTGAATGCCCAAACGGTGCAGTGTTGGCGCACGGTTCAGCAAGACGGGATGTTCGCGGATAACCTCATCAAGGATGTCCCAAACTTCCTTACGTTCCTTTTCCACCCACTTCTTGGCTTGCTTCAGGGTCATCGAAAGACCCTTGGCATCCAGACGCGAGTAAATGAACGGCTTGAACAGTTCGAGCGCCATCTTTTTTGGCAGGCCGCACTGATGCAATTTCAATTCTGGACCAGTCACAATAACCGAACGACCCGAATAATCGACGCGCTTGCCCAAAAGGTTCTGGCGGAAACGGCCCTGCTTGCCCTTGAGCATGTCGGATAGCGACTTCAACGGACGCTTGTTAGCGCCCGTGATCGTGCGACCGCGACGGCCATTGTCGAACAATGCGTCGACAGCTTCTTGCAACATACGCTTTTCGTTGCGGACGATGATGTCTGGCGCGCGCAGTTCGATCAGGCGCTTCAAGCGGTTGTTACGGTTGATGACGCGGCGATAGAGATCGTTGAGGTCAGAGGTCGCAAAACGGCCACCATCGAGCGGCACCAGCGGGCGCAATTCTGGCGGAATGACGGGAATGACGTCGAGGATCATCCACTCTGGCTTGTTGCCGGAATCGATGAAGCTTTCGACGACCTTCAAACGCTTGATGATCTTCTTTGGCTTGAGTTCGGACTTGGTAACGGCCAACTCGTCGAGCAGGTCGGTGCGCTCTTGTTCAAGGTCGAGGTCCATCAACATGGTCTTGACGGCTTCGGCACCAATGCTGGCGGTGAAAGCGTCTTCGCCATATTCGTCCTGCGCGTCGAGCAATTCGTCTTCGCTCAACAACTGGAACTTCTCCAGCGCGGTCAGGCCAGGCTCGGTCACGATATAGTTTTCGAAATACAACACGCGCTCAAGCTGCTTCAACTGCATGTCGAGCAACAGGCCAATGCGCGAAGGCAGCGATTTCAAGAACCAGATATGCGCAACAGGCGCCGCAAGCTCGATATGGCCCATGCGCTCACGGCGCACCTTGGTGACCGTAACTTCAACGCCGCATTTCTCGCAGACGACGCCCTTATACTTCATACGCTTATACTTGCCGCACAAGCACTCATAATCCTTTACCGGACCAAAAATGCGCGCGCAGAACAAGCCGTCACGCTCTGGCTTGAACGTGCGATAGTTGATGGTTTCCGGCTTTTTAATTTCGCCAAAAGACCAGCTGCGGATTTTCTCCGGCGACGCGATCCCGATCTGAATTTGGTCAAAGGTTTCGACCTTGGCGATGGGATTGTTGAATTTGCTCAGTTCGTTCATTTTGTATTCCCTTTGTCTTTCCCCTCCCGCAGGCGGGAGGGGTTAGGGGTGGGTTTCTGTCATCTCGGGCAGCACGCGCACTTTACGTTCGCGCCTACCCCCAAACCCCTCCCGCTTGCGGGAGGGGAGCAAGTGTTATTCCGCTGCCTCGGCAAAGCCTTCGTCGCCTTCGACCAAGTCGTGCGCCTTCAGCTCTACATTGAGACCCAATGAGCGCATTTCCTTAACCAGAACGTTAAAGCTTTCGGGGATACCGGCTTCAAAGCTGTCGTCACCCTTGACGATGGCTTCATAAACCTTGGTACGGCCGATCACGTCATCTGATTTGACCGTCAGCATTTCCTGCAAGGTGTATGCAGCGCCATAAGCTTGCAGCGCCCAGCATTCCATTTCCCCGAAACGCTGACCACCGAACTGCGCCTTACCACCCAAGGGCTGCTGCGTGACAAGGCTGTACGGTCCGATCGAACGGGCGTGGATCTTGTCATCAACAAGGTGATGCAGTTTCAACATGTAGATGATGCCGACTGTGACCTTGCGGTCGAACTTGTCGCCCGTGCGCCCATCGAACAGGTCGGATTGACCCGAACCATCAAGCCCAGCAAGCTGAAGCATGGTTGTTACGTCGGCTTCACGTGCGCCATCGAACACAGGTGTGCCCATGGGAACGCCCGTGGTGACATTGCTGGCAAGCTCAATAATGTCCGCATCGCTGCGGTTCTTGATCTCGTCCGCATATTCCGCGCCATAGGCTTTCGCCAGACGTTCACGCACCACTGCTGGCGGGGCTGCTGCTTCGGGGTTCGGGTTTGCATGGCGCCACTCTTCCAGAGCCTCACCAATTTGCATGCCCAGACCACGTGCGGCCCAACCAAGATGGGTTTCGAAAATCTGACCCACGTTCATACGTGATGGCACACCCAATGGGTTGAGCACGATGTCAACTGGCGTACCGTCGGCAAGGAACGGCATGTCTTCTTGCGGCAGTATCCGCGAGATAACACCCTTGTTCCCGTGGCGTCCGGCCATCTTGTCGCCGGGTTGCAGCTTACGCTTCACCGCGACGAAGACCTTGACCATCTTGAGCACGCCCGGCGCAAGCTCATCGCCCCGCTCCAGCTTCTCACGACGATCTTCGAACTTCTCGACGATCAACTTGACGGCATCGTCATACTGCACCTTGACCGCTTCAAGATCGCCTTGGACCTTGTCATCGGCAACGGCGATTTTCCACCATTCGTAACGCTCAACTTCACCAAGATTTTCCTCAGTGATTACGTCGCCCTTCTTGATGCCCTTTGGCGCTGCGGCTGCAGTTTGGCCGATGAGCATATCTTTCAGGCGGTTGTAGGTCGCACGGTTCAAAATCGAACGTTCGTCCTCACGGTCCTTTGCAAGACGCTCGATTTCTTCACGTTCAATCGCCATGGCGCGTTCGTCTTTGTCGATACCGTGACGGTTAAAGACGCGGACTTCAACGACCGTACCGGCAACACCCGGCGACAGACGCAGTGAGGTGTCGCGCACGTCGCTGGCTTTTTCGCCGAAGATGGCGCGCAGCAGTTTCTCTTCTGGCGTCATCGGGCTTTCGCCCTTTGGCGTGATCTTACCGACGAGAATGTCACCTGGGTGCACCTCTGCGCCAATATACACAATGCCGGCCTCATCGAGGCTGCGAAGCGCTTCTTCACCTACGTTTGGAATATCGCGGGTGATATCTTCTGGTCCAAGCTTGGTATCGCGGGCCATGACTTCGAATTCTTCGATATGGACCGATGTAAACACATCGTCCTTCACGATACGTTCGGAGATCAGGATCGAATCTTCGTAATTATACCCGTTCCAAGGCATAAACGCGACGAGGCTGTTCTTGCCCAATGCGAGTTCGCCCAGTTCGGTCGAAGGACCGTCGGCGATGATGTCGCCGGCCTCAATCACGTCGCCGACCTTCACCAATGGCTTTTGGTTGATGCAGGTGTTCTGGTTCGAACGCTGAAACTTTTGCAGCGTATAGATGTCGACGCCCGATTTGCCCGGTTCCACATCACCAGTGACACGCACAACAATACGCGTTGCATCGACTTGGTCGACAATGCCGGTGCGGCGTGCGCCAATGGCAGCGCCGGAGTCACGGGCAACGGTTTCTTCCATGCCCGTGCCGACAAACGGCGCTTCTGCACGTAGCAGAGGCACGGCCTGACGTTGCATGTTTGACCCCATCAATGCGCGGTTGGCGTCATCATTTTCGAGGAATGGGATGAGCGATGCCGCAACCGAAACAAGCTGCTTTGGCGACACGTCCATCAAGGTAATCTGGTCACGCGGTGCCATCAGGAATTCGCCTGCTTCACGCGACGAAATCAGGTCTTCGGCAAAGCTGCCATCGGCGTTCAATTCGGCGTTCGCCTGCGCGATGGTGTTTTTTTGCTCTTCCATGGCGGAGAGATAGACCACGTCGTCGGTGACTTTATTGTCGATGACCTTGCGATAAGGCGTTTCGATAAAGCCATATTTGTTGACGCGGCTAAAGCTGGCGAGCGAGTTGATCAGGCCGATGTTCGGGCCTTCTGGCGTTTCAATCGGGCAGATACGGCCATAATGCGTCGGGTGCACGTCGCGGACTTCAAAGCCGGCACGCTCGCGCGTCAAACCACCTGGTCCAAGTGCCGAAACGCGGCGCTTATGGGTGACTTCCGAAAGCGGGTTGGTTTGATCCATAAACTGCGACAATTGCGACGAACCAAAGAATTCACGGACCGCAGCAACAGCAGGTTTTGCGTTGATCAGGTCGTTTGGCATCACGGTCGATACATCAACCGAGCTCATCCGCTCCTTCACCGCGCGCTCCATGCGCAGCAAGCCAACGCGATACTGGTTTTCCAGCAATTCGCCGACCGAACGGACACGACGGTTGCCAAGGTTATCGATATCGTCGATTTCGCCCTTACCGTCCTTCAGGTTCACCAGTTCCTTGACCACCGCAAGAATATCTTCGGTGCGCAAGGTCGTCAGCGTGTCTTCCACGTCCAAGTTCAAACGCATGTTCAACTTCACGCGGCCAACCGCGCTGAGGTCATAGCGGTCCGCATCGAAGAACAGGCCAGCAAACAAGGCTTCTGCGGTTTCGCGCGTTGGCGGTTCGCCAGGACGCATGACGCGGTAAATGGCGTCGAGCGCCATGTCGCGGTTCTCTGCCTTGTCCGCCTTCAACGTGTTGCGCATCCAAGCGCCGGTGATGACATGGTCGATGTCGAGCAGCTCAAGGCTGTCGATCCCGGCCTTATCCAAGGCATCCAGATTTTCGGCGGTGATTTCATCGCCTGCTTCGACATAAATCCGGCCCGTCTTCTCGTCGATCAAATCGAACGCCGAATAACGGCCAAAGATTTCTTCGGTCGGGATCAGCAAGCTAGTCAGGCCATCCTTCACGGCCTTATTGGCGGCGCGTGGGGTAACCTTAGTGCCGGCGGGGAATACAACTTCGCCCGTCTTTGCATCGACAATGTCGAACATCGGTTTCGACGCGCGCCATTGTTCCGCATTGAACGGAATTTTCCATCCGCCCTTGCCACGTTCAAATGTCACAAAGTCATAGAAATGGCCCAAGATTTCTTCGTCGTTCAAACCGAGCGAATACAGCAAGGTCGTGACCGGCAATTTGCGCTTACGGTCGATACGGACGTTGACAATATCCTTGGCATCAAATTCAAAGTCGAGCCACGAACCACGGTAAGGAATGACGCGCGCTGCAAACAGATATTTGCCGCTGCTGTGCGTTTTGCCACGGTCATGGTCGAACAAGACGCCCGGCGAACGGTGCATTTGGCTGACGATAACGCGCTCTGTCCCGTTGATGAAGAAGGTGCCGTTATGCGTCATGAGCGGCATGTCGCCCATATACACGTCTTGTTCTTTAATATCGAGGACCGAGCGGGCTTCGGTGTCGGGGTCAACCTCAAACACGATCAGGCGCAACGTCACCTTCATCTGCGCCGCATAGGTAATCCCGCGCTGACGGCATTCTTCGACATCAAATTTCGGATCTTCGAGTTCATAATGGACGAAGTCGAGTTCCGATGTGCCGGCAAAATCCTTAACCGGAAATACGCTGCGCAGCGTCTTTTCAAGGCCGGAGACATAACCAATTGACGGGTCAGAACGCAGGAACTGTTCATAGCTCTCGCGCTGAACCTCAATGAGGTTGGGCATGTCGATAACTTCATGGATGTTACCGAAGATTTTGCGGATACGCTTTTGACGCGACAGGGTCGCAGGAGCGGGACGGGATGCCATAAGGTGCTTTGCCTCAGTTAGAAATGTCAGTCGCGGCGTGCCATTCCACAGACAAGAAAAGGCCGCATAGCAATGCCCCGAAGAATCGGGTCCTGCCGTGCAGCCGTTTCGCGTATGTGAAAACCCATATCCATCAATACGTTAGCCAAGTTGCGCGACGACAAGGCCATTCCCGATGGGTTGGATGTTGATGGCGGTATAGGCGGGCAGGGGGCGGGGGTCAAGGGCGACCTGAACCAGAAAGCGCCGCGTCTTATCCGCGAAAAGTCACACTATGGTCTCACCTAAATCAATGTGCCAAGACGTGCAGGCGGCTGTTGTCGACGCCCCGTTCAGCCAGAGGGGCAGTTGGCGATGACGTCCTCGATGGTGCCAGAGCAAATCCTACATTTCAAGGGGGTGTGTGTGTTTATTGACGCCCGCTACTTGTAAGGCCCAAGAAACCGAACGCCATTAAAGTGGATCAGATGGGACGGTGAATCTGCAACCCAAACCTCGGTTTCCCAAGCGATATCGGCGACGTATTTCGACATCACCGTGCGCGTTGGAAACGCGGTAACATAGACAAGCCCGGCGGATGATGCCTCAAACAATTTCATCAGTTCGGCATGACGTTTTGCGTCAACAGGGCCGTGACTGGTAACGGACTCAACCAGTAAAAGCCAATCACGCTCTACGAAGTGCAAAATTACGTCGGGCATTTTACCATGATTATCGATAGATACGCCCAATTGCTGCAATCGCTCAGAGTCGAAATATCCCCATTTTTCGCCAGTATCGCCTGCGTAGATCAAAACGCTGCCGGGTGCGAACCTCTCAGCAAAATCTTCAATGATATCCCGGATAAGTTCACTGTGTACTCCGGCGCTTAGTTGTAAAGAGAACCCTTCACTGACTTTTACCGGTACACGGTGCATTTGCCTTTCACGGGCGTAGCGCTCAGCCAGACTACCTTTTTCCTGCAAATATTCTAGCAAAGCCTCGTCCCAGTTACCCGATCCGTGGCTTTGAACGAGTTTCAATGCTTCTGGTGACAATTGGTAAACGGCGGCGGGACTGTTAACAGGTCGCATCGGCTTATCGGGATTATACAAAACCAACCCAGCGTCTAAAAACTGATGCATAGTTTGTCGTCGAAACGTCTCACGCGAATTCGGAGCGTAGGTGATACCATAGGCATCGCGAACCCAATCCATAATCGGCGTTATGCCCATTAGTGGTGCGGAGGCATCGGTAAAATTCATTTGAGAACTGACATTCGCCAAAGCAAGCAGCGTCAGTGCCGACCTGGAATTGAGCTGTGCTTTTGGGAAACCCAAGGCCGTCAGAATTTTTAGGGCGACTTCAATATTGGTTTCCATCACTCAGCACCCGCTACCTCTATATCAATTTCGTTTTGCGTTGCATCGGGAAACAAGGTGCTCCATTTGCCAAATTCGATCAATCTCTCCCTACTCGGGAAAGGTAAAGACCGAAGATCGGTAGCATTGACTTGCGTGTGCCCGTTAAACTGTCGAAACCAATCATCGACGATTTTGGCGTTCAAATAAACGACCAAACCCCTTGCCAAATCCTCAGGTAATGGCCCTTTGCCGATGTGAATCACATTGAGGTGGTTTTCAAAGCCGATTGATGATGTAGGCAAATCAGCCGGATCAATAAGCGTAGCTACAATTCGACGATTTTCTTCTTTTGAGGAGAAACGCTTTACAGCAACATAGAAACCACGAGGGAACAGCCAACGGCGCGTTTCATCATTTTCTGCGATGGCGTTCGGCTTTTTGAAATTTGGTCGGGGCCAGACCAATTTGCCATCAATAAAGTGGCTGGGATAGAGCAACGGAACACTTCCAGGCAGCGGTTCCATCTGTAAATGCTTTTTCATCCGAAAATCGACAATTGGTCCCGTTGAAACTGAAACACCGACATCCTGTATTCTATTGGAATATATAGATTTAGAACTTAAGCTCGGCTCGACAGATTGACTCGGGATGCGTATAAACTGCTCTATGTCCTTAGTATGGACGATCCGTTCAAAGGAGACGCGGTCTGACGTCAGATCGCTGAAGCTGGCATCCGTAGAACGGGATATGATGACTTCCCCCTGACGAGCACCTTTCTTTAAGCGGATTATAACATTTTCCTGTAAAACATCATCGTCGGCAAATGCCTTATTGCGCGAGTCAAAAAGGTGAATTGATTGGATCGCAGCTCGATCCAAAAGAAATTTGCGAAACGACTTGTAATATGGACCGTTGCAAAAGCTGCGTGGAATGATTGCCACAAGCTCACCGCCATCTTTCAGCATATCGAGAGACAGTGCGACGAAGCCTGAATAAAGGTTGACGGTCTCAATGCCAACGCTTGACATGATCTGTCGAGCAGAAGAGCCGCTACCAATTTTTTTGTACGGAGGATTCAAAATTGCATGAGAGTAAATACGTTCGCTTGAACGAATTTTGGCCGCCGCTTTGGCGATGAAGTCTCCGTCGACTACCTCGGTCGAAATACGTTTATCGCTCTCAAGGCTAGTAAGTCGTGGCTTCAAAATCTCGATCATTTTGGGATCGAGCTCGTAAGCATGAATGGTAAGGTAATCATTAAACTTATGCATACTTTTCCAACGGGTAGCAAAAGCTGTCGAGAGCGAACCTTGTCCGGCGCCAGCGTCCAGCAAAATAACGTCGGAAATGTTTTGCAACTCAAACTGCTCAGCCATGAAAGCCGCGATTGCAGTTGGGGTCATGAACTGGCCAAGCTCTGCCTTGCGTGTTTCGGGAGCCGGTTCGGCTAGCTGAATGGGGCCGTCAGCCCGCTCGTCTAGGGCAAATAAGCTTAGCGCCGCCATGACCGTTTCATACCTCACTCCATAATTATGTCTTTGATTGCGGCGCATGTAAACAGAATTGGAATAAAAACTACGCTTGTTCGCGACTTATAAAATCGGCGCGCGGGCGGGGCTTTCTAAATCCTCCCCGAAACGGGGAGGGGGACCATCCGCAGGATGGGGGAGGGGCACAGGCCGGTTCTCCTAACGCCGAAAGCGTGGGCCATTCTGCGGGTGCCCCTCCACCCCCGCCTTCGGCGGCGGTCCCCCTCCCCCAAAAGGGAGGAATCACCAAGGACGCGATCTTTGCGTATTGCTATGCCGCGTGATGATCACCCCCCATCGCGCACCCCACTCCACATAACCCCCTACCGCCTTTCCGCCATGCTTGATGGCGCGGGGCGGCCCTGCTAGGGGCGGCTGCATGACTGAACTCTCGCTTATTCGCAACTTTAGCATAATCGCCCACATAGATCATGGGAAGTCGACCCTGGCCGACCGGTTGATCCAACAAACCGGCGGGCTTACCGCGCGCGAAATGACGAGCCAAGTCCTTGATAATATGGACATTGAGAAAGAACGCGGCATCACGATTAAGGCGCAGACGGTGCGGCTGGATTACACCGCGAATGACGGCCTTACCTATCAGCTCAACCTGATGGACACCCCCGGCCATGTCGACTTTGCCTATGAAGTCAGCCGCAGCCTCGCCGCATGCGAAGGCGCGTTGCTCGTGGTGGACGCGGCGCAAGGGGTGGAGGCGCAAACGCTCGCCAATGTCTACCAATCCATCGAGCATGACCATGAAATCGTGCCTGTCATCAACAAGATCGATTTGCCCGCGGCAGAGGTGGACAAGGTCAAGGCCGAGATTGAGGAAATCATCGGTCTGCCCGCCGACAACGCCGTCCTGACCAGCGCCAAATCGGGCATCGGCATAGCCGAAGTGCTGGAGGCGGTCGTCACCCGCATTCCCCCGCCAAAGGGCGACCGCAACGCGCCGTTAAAGGCCATGCTCGTCGATTCATGGTACGACCCCTATTTGGGCGTCGTCATCCTGATCCGCGTCATTGATGGCGTCATCAAAAAAGGCCAGGAAATTCAGTTCATGGCCGCCGGCACAAAGCATTTGGTCGACCGCGTCGGATGTATGCGGCCAAAGCTGGAGATACTCCCCGAAATCGCGGCTGGCGAGGTTGGCATCATCACCGCGCAGATTAAAGAAGTCGCGCAAACCCGCGTCGGCGACACCATTACCGATGCCAAGCGCCCCGCCGCCGAAGCGCTCCCCGGCTTTAAAGAAGTGCAGCCCGTGGTGTTCTGCGGCCTGTTCCCAACCGACGCCGCCGACTTTGAAAAACTGCGCGAAAGCATCAGCAAGCTGCGCCTCAACGACGCATCGTTCAGTTTCGAGACGGAAAGCAGCGCCGCCTTGGGCTTTGGCTTTCGCTGTGGCTTCCTTGGGTTGCTCCATTTGGAGATCATTCAGGAACGCCTAACCCGCGAATTTGACCTCGACCTCATCACCACCGCGCCCAGCGTTGTGTACAAGCTGCAACTCAGCCGCAGCAAAACCGAAGACGCGTGTGAGATGGAACTGCACAACCCGTCCGACATGCCCGACGTCAACCGCATCGACGAAATTCAGGAGCCGTGGATACAGGCGACGATTTACTGCCCCGATGAATATCTCGGCTCCATATTGAAACTATGCCAAGACCGGCGCGGCATTCAAAAGCAGCTGACCTATGTCGGTGGCCGCGCGCAGATCGTCTATGAATTGCCGTTGAATGAGGTTGTGTTCGACTTTTACGACCGCCTAAAGAGCATCAGCCGTGGCTATGCCTCGTTCGATTATCACCAGATCGGCCACCGCGAAGGCGACCTTGTGAAGATGAGCATCATGGTCAATGGCGACCCGGTCGACGCGTTGAGCATGATCGTCCACCGTGGCACAGCGGAATCGCGCGGTCGCGGCATGTGCGAACGCCTAAAAGACCTGATCCCGCGCCATTTGTTCAAAATCCCCGTGCAAGCGGCCATCGGCGGCAAAGTCATCGCCCGCGAAACCATCGCCGCAATGCGCAAGGACGTGACCGCCAAATGCTATGGCGGCGACATCAGCCGCAAGAAAAAGCTGCTGGAAAAGCAGAAAAAGGGCAAGGCGCGGATGAGAGAATATGGCAATGTGAGCATTCCGCAGGAGGCGTTTATCGCGGCGTTGCGGATGGGGGAGGAGTAGATTGAAGCCCCCTAGGGATTTTTGCACCTCGTTCGGACGTTTTACTAAGCGTCAAGTTATCTACGTGACACTAATATAAACCGATAAAAATTTGTTGCAAAGTATATGAAAAATAGTGTCGTAACAACAACAAGCAAATGGTAACTACTAAAACTCAACGTCGAATAATAATTGCTCATAGAAAAAAATAAAATGAATAGTGACATTGATGCAGATGTTAAGCAAAATTCAATAGATTTTGAAAGTGAACCTTTAACCATGTGGAGAATTTTTTTCTCAACAGTAACAAATTTCGGAGCGCTAGTAAAAAAAATAACCACTGAAATGATAGAAAAAAAATTTAAAAATGATAAAAAACATAATGTAATCTGGTCATCAATTTTTTCACTCCAGCCGTTGGAGATTAAAATAATTAATGCTATTGATAAGATTCCGGATAAAATAGGTAATAATCGTAAAATATATTTAAAATTATTAAATCTATTGTAACTAATTTCCATTAATCCTCCGATAATATTGTCATCTATTACATTCTTGGTTCGAAATGTATCCAAGAAATATCTGCCCTGCCCGTCTGTAAATATGGCCACTATATTCCCCTCACGAGGCGATACCTTGCTTGAAAAACAAGGTATCGCAATACTTAAATTCTATTTGGCTAGGGTTGTCCCCACCATGACCCCGCCGCCCGTAGCTAGCGCTCGTCCAGCGACATTTACACCGATTGCGATCGCTCCGGCGGTGACGGCCCCTGCACCGGCCGCCGCGGCGCCAGCTGCAATCACTGGCGCTGCAGCAATAGCTAAAATGCCGATGCCAACATAGAGAGCGCCGGTTTTAAGCACATCTCGATCACGCATCCGGTCTGCATTTTTATCAAGAATTTCCGGTCTACGCCTCATATTTCCACTATCGTACGCATCTACACCGCCTGATACAAACCCGATCTCATCAAACGACAATTCCTGAATGCCGTCTGCAAAAGCCAAATTACTTTGCATGTAAGTCATAATCATTCTCCTACATTTAGTTGTCATCCCAGAACGGAGAACAAC
>Ga0208327_1000024_pt1 | contig 43141 bp, 44 predicted proteins | sample LakMenEpi26Jun08_FD_150733 | JGI IMG/M metagenome (GOLD analysis project Ga0208327, IMG submission 150733) | Freshwater microbial communities from Lake Mendota, WI - 26JUN2008 deep hole epilimnion (SPAdes) | ecosystem: Environmental > Aquatic > Freshwater > Lake > Epilimnion/Euphotic zone ...
CGTTGGCAAGCTTGGACTTAGAACCACTAAGCCCTGCGCTTGCCGCCTTGCACTGAACAGTATGGCCTCAAACCGCGAAGGTGGATTTAAGTGGTCCTGACCCTAGCGCCCGTGCGTCCGCCGATGCAGTGAAGGCGGCAAGGGGAAGCATCTATCGACCTTCACACAAATGACCCGCCCCGGGGTGGACCAGGGCGGGCCGAAAGCAGCAGCCTCAGGCAAGGCCGCGCTTGTTCGTCAATTCTTAAACGTCGTCGTCTGCGTCGGGCCCGGTCATCAGGACCTCAGCGACCTCTTCTGTCTTGCCGCGAATGGCGGCTTCCAACCGGGCCGCAACCTCCGGATTTTCGGTCAGATAGTTTTTGGAATTCTCACGACCTTGGCCAATACGGATCGAATCATAGCTAAACCAACTACCCGATTTTTCGACCAATCCCGCCTTCACCCCCAGATCGAGCAGCTCACCCGTTTTGGAAATGCCTTCGCCATACATAATGTCAAATTCGACCTGTTTGAATGGCGGCGCGACCTTGTTCTTCACAACCTTCACGCGGGTCGTGTTGCCTACAATATCCTCGCCTGCCTTGATCTGGCCTGTGCGGCGAATGTCCAAACGCACCGATGCATAGAATTTCAGCGCATTGCCGCCCGTTGTGGTTTCTGGCGAACCATACATCACCCCGATCTTCATACGAATCTGGTTGATGAAGATGACCATGCAGTTCGACCGGCTGATCGAACCTGTAATCTTGCGCAGCGCTTGGCTCATCAACCGCGCCTGCAAACCCACATGGCTGTCGCCCATTTCGCCTTCGATTTCCGCGCGCGGGACAAGTGCCGCGACCGAGTCGATGACGATGATGTCCACGGCGTTTGAACGCACCAAAGTGTCGGCAATCTCAAGCGCTTGTTCACCCGTATCTGGCTGCGACACGATCAAATTGTCCACGTCGACGCCAAGCTTCTTCGCATAGCCGGGATCAAGCGCATGCTCTGCGTCGATAAATGCCGCCGTGCCGCCTGCTTTTTGCGCCTCTGCAATCACGTGCAGGGTCAATGTCGTCTTACCCGAACTTTCAGGGCCATAAATTTCAATCACGCGTCCCTTGGGCAATCCACCAATGCCAAGCGCGATATCCAACCCAAGCGAACCCGTCGACACCGCATCGATACTAATCGCTTCACGACTGCCAAGCTTCATCGCCGAACCCTTGCCGAATGCGCGATCAATCTGCGCCAAGGCTGCTTCTAGGGCCTTTTCACGTTCCGAATTTTTCATACCGTTTGCCTGATTCCCATCAATTATCTTGAGACTAGCTGCCATTTTTCCACTCCTTAGCGTCATGCCTATTCCGAAATACTTTGTCGGAACACCACCTATGTACGCCTTCTGTTCCAAAAGAACAAGAGTGGAACAAATAAATTTACATCTTGTATTTCAATATCTAATCTAATCGTCCTTCGCAAGCGCATCGTGAACCGCTTCGGCGATTTGCTGGACGGAAAACGGCTTAGCCAAGAAAGCGACATTGTCGAGGCTGATCGTTTCGCGCAATTGCTCCTCGGCATAGCCAGATATGAACAGCAACCGGATATCGCCATAACTTTCGCGCAATCGCCGTGCCATGGATGGCCCATCCAAATTGGGCATCACGACATCGGATACGACCAAGTCGTAACGCTTCCCGTCGGCGAAGAGTTCAAGTGCTTGTTCACCATCATTCGCGGTTTCCACCACATAGCCTTGCCGGACCAGCGCCCGTTCGGCCACGGCGCGCACCATGTCCTCATCCTCAACGATTAATATCCTGCCGCTGCCCCAAAGGTCCTTTGGCTTGAACAATTCGCGCCTCGTGACTTCAGGCGTCGGAATTTCGCCCCGGTGGACCGGCAGGAAGATGTCAAACCGCGTTCCATTTTGCAGTTGGGAGTCTGCAAAAATAAATCCGCCAGATTGTTTGACGATGCCATATACCGTTGACAGGCCAAGCCCTGTGCCTTTGCCCATTTCCTTGGTCGTGAAAAACGGTTCGAATATCTTCGACAGATTTTCTTTCGGGATGCCAACGCCGCTGTCTTCGACCGACAGTTGGACATAATCACCTATTGGTAAAAACTCTCTGCCCATTGCGGCAACTTCGCTTTGGCTGACAGCGACGGTGCTGATGTGTACGACGCCACCCTTTGGCATAGCGTCACGCGCATTAACGCCCAGGTTGATGATAACTTGTTCAAGCTGCCCCGGGTCAGCCCGCACTGCGCCAACGCCGCGCCCATGATGCACCTCAAGCCGCACGGTTTCGCCCAAAAGTCGCTTCAACAGGCTGGAGACATCGGCAACCACATTGGCGAGTTGCAGGATTTGCGGACGCAGGGTCTGCTGACGCGAAAAGGCCAGTAACTGGCGCGTCAGGCTGGCCGCACGGTTGGAGTTATTCTTAATTTGCTGGATATCGTCATAATCGCTGTCGCCCGGCTGATGTCGCAACAGCATCAGGTCGCAATAGCCAATGATCGCAGTCAGGATATTGTTAAAGTCATGCGCGACGCCACCTGCAAGCTGGCCAATGGATTCCATCTTGGTCTGCTGCGCGACTTGGCGTTTCAGTGTAATCTCTTCGCTATTATCCTTCAGCCCGAGCAGCACCGCAGCCTCACCTAGTCCGCGCACGCCAGCGATCGACAAAGCGATCACCTCGTCGGGCCGCTCCTTCAGCCGAATGGCGATGTCGCCTGAAGTTACTGCGCCGCTGCCGTAGCGCCGAATGCTATCAAGGACCGCGCCTTTGTCCTCGTTGATGACAAGATCGCCCGGATAAGGCGGCAATTTATCTGCCTGCACATCAAGCACGCGAGCGAAGGCGTCATTGGCAAACAGGAACCGTCCGTCGCGATCAACCAGCGCAAGGCCAAGTGGAAGCGTCGACAGCAATTGTTCCACATGCGCCAGCGCCAAACCGCGATCAACTTTCACGCCTTCTTCATCGACCGCGAGCAAAAGCGCTGCGCTTTCGGCATTTTCTTCGTTCAAAGGCACGTGCAGCAACCGGATCGGCAAACCCCGGCGCCCCTCGCGTTCAAAGTATACGCTACCTTTTTCATCCATTCGGACAAAATCGGCAAAGAGCTGACCAAGAATAGGCTCCATATCCGTGCCCGTCGCGCGCAATGCAAAGGCGGCATTGGCCGCACGCACTGCGCCATCCGCGCTAACGGCGACCGCCATCACGCCGCTGCTGGACATCGCCCGGCCAATGCGCCCCGTAATCACCTCAATCGCACGGTGTTCAATGGCGATCTCCTCTACCGCCGCCAAATGCCACAACAGATATTCATCGGCCATGCCTGCTCGAGCAACCTTTACGCGGAAGGTTCTGCCATCTTGAACGATCGTTGCGATATCCGTGCTTCCGTCGCGCCATGCGGCACGACCTGCGGCAACAAGCAATGCACGATTGGCGTCATCGACGCCAAGGTCTGGTGGCGCTTTCAATCCCGGAAAGGCTATTGTGTAATGGTCATTGGCGCAGACCAAACGGCCTGCCCGGTCGCTGATCGCAATGGCAGCATTGCTCATCTGAGTCGCGGCATGGGTTATCGACCAATCAGGCACCGACAATTCAGACGCGCTGTCGACAGAAGGCCCGCTGCGGAAAAAATGAATGACGCCGACGGTGGCGATTATCGTTGCAGCGCATGATCCCAACAGGATGATATTTTCCGTCGAAAACCACACAATTGTGAGCGACAATATGGTTGCCAGCACCACGACCCCGAGCTTTTGAAAATCAAGCCGCGGATAGGCATCGACATCCCCGCCAAGCATCTGAAAATCAGTCGGCGACGGTATCTTGTTCAAAACGGCCCCTTACCCGATAAAATCGCGCGGTGCAGACTTAAGGCACAGTTTACCATAGCCATGGGCTGGAACGCATCGCACCGTTTGTCAAGATTTCGTGATCGCCATGCAGGTTCTGCCTCGAACTTACCGAAACTTCATCTGCCCGACAGAAGTGACTTCGACCGACGACGCCATTTGGCACTTATGCGCCAACGCCAAAACCAGGCGGAGATGAAATAGCCAACGGCGGCCATCACAATCGAAATAATTGCCAGCCCAGCTATCCCCTGAACAAGTGCAAGCGGCGCTTCATTCCAGACATAATCACCCCAAGCGGATAATGGCGCAGCCGTTTCAATGAGTTCATAAAATCGCCCGGAACCATTGTTTAACCGCAAAACGGATTCACCGACATAGATCGACCCGAAGAGGATAAACGGCGTGGTCGCTGGCATACTGAGAAAAGTCATCGCCGCGCCGATTGGAATATTGGCACGGAACGGCAGCGCCAATAATGCTACGCCAGCAATTTGGACACCGGGTATCAGCAGGAAAATGCCGACGAGCAGGCCAAGCGCGACGCCGCGCGGCACCGAACGGCGCGTAAATCGCCACAATGCCGGGTGGAAAACGCGTTGCGCAAAAGGACGCAGAAAACGGCTGCGTTCAAAGCTGTCGCGAGTCGGTGCTTGCTTATGTAACCAGGCGTTGAATTTGCTCATCCGCGATCCCGCATAATTCGTCCTTGTTCGCGCTTCCAGTCACGCTCTTTTTCCGTCGCACGCTTGTCTGGGGCCTTTTTACCCTTTGCCAAAGCCAGTTCCACTTTCGCCCGGCCCCGGCCATTGAAGTAAATCGACAGCGGCACGAGCGTCATACCTTGACGCATAACCGCTCCATGCAGCTTATTTATTTCACGTTCATTAAGTAGCAACTTGCGCGGGCGCTTCGGTTCGTGATTGAAGCGGTTGCCATGACTGAATTCAGGAATATTGGCATTAATCAGCCAAATTTGATCATCACGAACTTCGGCGTAACTCTCGGCAATTGACCCCTCGCCAAAGCGTAACGACTTTACCTCCGTACCAGTCAGGACAATGCCAGCTTCATATTTGTCATCAATATGAAAATCATAGCGCGCCCGCCGGTTTTCGGCGACCGTTTTGACCTTGTTAAATGCTTCCGGCTTTGGACGAGTCATCAGATCAGACCTGCATTCTCCAAAGCGGCATCAACCTGACGGCGGCTCGTCTCACTCGGCGGTGTCATTGGCAACCGCAACTCCGTCGGGAAGCCTTCGATTACCTGAGACAAAGCATATTTGATTGGACCGGGGGACGCATCAGAAAACAATGCCAAATGCAAGGGATAGAGTTTGTCGTTCAGCTTGCGCGCCAAATCATAGTCACCCGATGCACAAGCCGCCTGAAACTCTGCGCATAGCTTCGGCGCGACATTCGCCGTCACCGAAATACAGCCTTTGCCACCTGCTGCGTTGAACGCGAGCGACTGTTCATCGACGCCTGACAACAGACAGAAGTCCGGCCCACAGGCCAAACGGTGGTCGGTGACACGCGGCATGTCGCCACTGGCATCCTTAATGCCGATTATGGTTGGCAACTTTGCCAGACGGGCGACGGTTTCCGGCTTGATATCCGTCACCGTGCGCGCCGGCACATTGTAGAGCAGTATCGGCAGATCGTTCTTTTTCGTCATATGTTCGAAATGCGCGTAAATGCCCTCTTGATTTGGCCGGTTGTAATAAGGCGCAACCACAAGCCCAGCGGCGGCCCCGCTTTTCTTAGAAAAGTTGAGGTGCAGGACAGCGTTGTTTGTGTCGTTTGAACCGCAACCCGCGATGACAGGCACGCGCCCAGCGGCTTGCTCGATGCATATCTCAATGACACGATGATGCTCCGCGTTAGACAGTGTCGACGCCTCTCCAGTGGTTCCTGCGGGCACAAGCGCGCTTGAGCCTTGCTCGATTTGCCAATCGATTAACGCACGAAAATGCTTTTCGCTAAACGCTCCGTCGCAAAAAGGAGTCACTAGAGCCGGTATTGATCCGGAAAACATATTACAGGACTTCCATTCTGATCCAAATTGAACGCTAAGCTTAATATAGTCGCTTGTTCAGCGATTGATAAGGTTGAGGTCCATAATATGTCCGGCATGGTAAAGCACCTTCTTTCAGCATCGGCTCTCATTATTTCATTTGCTGCGCTCGCCTCCGCGCAGCAATCCGATGGGATTATGTGGAAACCCGGCACTGGCGGTGGACAAATGTCCGCGCCATCTGGACAACCACTTTCTACACCCGTCGTTTACGACCCAAGCGAAGGCAAAATTCCCGCCGCGCTGCAGCGTTGGAAAATGTTAAGCGCACCCGGGAATTTCAGCTTTAACGATTATGCCTCATTTTTGATGCTTTACCCCGATTGGCCAAATGCCGACGACATGCGCAAAAAGGCGGAACAGGCGATAAATCCCCTGTCTTACTCTCCAAACCAAGTAGTGGCTTATTTTGACCGCTTGCCGCCAGTCACCAATGAAGGCCGCGCAAAATTTGCATTGGCGCTGGATGCTGTTGGCGACAAGGCGCGTGCCGAAGCACAGGCGCGCGAAGCTTGGCGCGGTGGCGCGCTGAGCGACGAAGATGAAGGTCGGGTTTTCCGCATTGCCAGCGGCACCCTGACATCCGCCGACCATGATGCACGAATCGACCGGCTGCTGTGGTCAGGATCGACGCGCGCCGCCGAACGCTGGATCGCATTCACCTCGCCGCAGCGCCGCCCTGCGTTTGTCGCTGCACTTGCAACGCGGATGAAGGCACAAGATGCCGACTTGAAGGTGCAAGAAGCAGGCGCTTTTGCGAATAACGAAGCCAGTCTGCTGGCGGCGCGGGCGGACGCGATGCGTGATGCTGGTAACGGCTTTGCTGTGCGCGAATTGCTTGCAAACCGCGGGAATCTGGTCGCACCGGTTCCCGTCCCCAAGGATTGGTACCAATTGCTACTCACGCATGCCCGCGCTGCCGAAATGGACGGCCAATATGACGTGGCATATCGCATCGCCTCGCGTGTGGACGACGCCATCCCTGCTGGCCTTGTCATGGCGGACCAGGATCTGCCGACGCGTGATCGCTATACCAGCCTCACTTGGCTGGCCGGATCGGTGGCTATGGACCGTTTGGGCCGCCCGCGTGATGCCGTAAGCATGTTCGAACGCTATGCGACTGCCGCAAAAACCGCACAAACCCGATCAAAGGGTTTTTATTGGGCGGGCAAGGCCGCAGCAAAGGCTGGCGACCCGTCAAGCGCGACGCTTTATTATGAACAAGCAGCGGCATATTATGAAAGCTTTTTTGGCCAGTTGTCTTTGGAGCAGCTGCGTCGTGCCTTACCGCAAGTTCCGCGCGTGGCAGCTACCCCGCCTGTTCTGGCGGACGGGAATCTTCCCCCTGTGCATTTGGCAGCGGCGCTGGCCGCAAAATATGGTAGCTGGCGTGACCAAAGCAATTTTTTCAGGGCCATTGCCCGCCACGCGGATGACCGTGACGCATATACTGCTGCGATTGGCCTGTCGCAAGCGCTTGGCCGTCCCGATTTAGCTGTAATGGCGGGTCGTGCAGCGCGCACCGATGGCATCCCCGATTTGCTGGGTAACAGCTACCCCACCGTCAATGTTCCAGCGGCGCATAGCCAGACCTGGACGCTCGCCCATGCGATCATGCGTCAGGAAAGCCAGTTTGACCGCGCCGCCGTCAGCCACGCAGGGGCACGCGGCCTGATGCAATTGATGCCCGGAACCGCGCGGGAGACATCGGGCAAAATCTCAATGGCCTATCGTCCTGATGCACTGACCATTGATACCGATTACAACATCGCCTTGGGTGCCACCTATATTGAGCGCATGCTCGATTATTATGACGGAAGCTATCCCTTGGCCATTGCCGCATATAATGGCGGTCCTGGTAACGTGAACAAATGGCTCCGCGCCTATGGCGACCCACGCACAGGCAGCATCGATATGATGAATTGGATTGAGAAAATCCCGCTCAGCGAAACCCGCGATTATGTCTACCGCGTTTTGGAAAATGCGGTGATGTATGACCATCTCCACCCCGAAAAGGCACGGGTGCAGTCATCTACGCCACTTAGCGCCTATTTGGGCAAATCGACACCGGGTTAACATCCGCCCTTTCGTGCCGGGCGCAGTCACGGCACCGCAAGGTTGTGCGGCGCGTCTGGGGTCTCTCGACTCTCCTCGACCCGAACGGCTAAGGCAGTTGTATGGCCGAGCGCACCAACCCAATCACTCCTGCCGGATTCGCGGCCTTGCGCGAACGCTATGAACAACTATTCGCCATCGACCGCCCAGCAGTCGTCGAAATCGTCCATTGGGCCGCCGGCAATGGCGACCGAAGCGAGAATGGCGATTATATCTATGGCCGCCAAAAGCTCCGCGCGATTGACTGGGAATTGGGTCAGTTGTCCAAAAAGATGAAAGTCGCGCAAATACTCGACCCATCCAAGCAAGAGGACCGAAGCCGCATATTTTTTGGCGCTTGCGTGACGATTGCGGACGTCGATGACGTGGAGCGCACGATCACAATCCTTGGCGACGATGAAGCCGATGCGAGCAACGGACGCATAGGCTGGAACGCACCGCTTTCCCGCGCATTACGCGGCGCGCGCGTGGGTGATGTTAAAACCGTAAATTTGCCCACAGGGCCCAAAGAATGGGAAGTATTACGTATAGACTATCCCTTGGGGGAATAGCCAATCGTCCGCTGCGCCAACGCCACGACCGCTGGATCGGCGTCCGGAAACTCCTGCGGCACGCTCTTCTCTAATTCTGCGATCACATGCGAAAGGACCGCTATTCGCGCCGCCTTTTGATTATTGCCGTCAACAACGGTCCAGGGTGCCCAATGCGTATGCGTGCGCTTGAACATATCCTTTAGCGCGTCGAGATATTGCTCCCGCTTTTCGCGATTGCGAAAATCTTCTGCAGTGACTTTCCACCTTTTGGTTGGATCATCCAGCCGTTCGATCAGAACCTTGTCTTGTGTTGCTGCGGTCACATGCAGGAATATCTTTATAATCTTCGTGCCGATTTCGCCTTGGCGCGATTCAAATTCGTTGATTTCGTCATAACCGCGCCGCCATTCGGCTTCGGTGCAAAATCCCTCCACACGCTCCACAAGCACGCGGCCGTAGTGACTTCTGTCCCAAATGCTGATTTCCTGTTTGCCCGGCAATTTGTTCCAGAAGCGCCACAGGAAATGCTTGTCCTTTTCTTCTAAAGTCGGCGCAGAAATCGGGAAGACCTGATAAAAACGCGGGTCAAGCAAAGAGGTCATGCGCTTAATTGCGCCGCCCTTGCCTGCGGCATCCCAGCCTTCGAATATGATTAAGGTGCGCGCCTCATGCAGGATGTGCAGTGCTTGTAGCTCGGACAAGCGATCCTGAAGGCTTTTCAGGTCCTTGTCATATGAGCCATCATAAATTTTGCCGGCTTCAAACTTAGAAAGGTCAATGGACATGCCCGCTTTCCAGCATCTATTGCGCGGACAAACAAGCAAAAGCGCAGCTCTGTCCCCAAAAGGGACATATCCTACGCCTAATTTTGTCGCTGACATCAGGCCTTGGGCGGTTGTTCCAATACACGAATGTGCAATTCGCGCAACTGCTTAGCCATCGCAGGCGACGGCGCACCCATCAAAAGGTCCTCGGCCCGCTGGTTCATCGGGAACAGCGTGATTTCGCGCAGATTCTGCACGCCGCACAACAGCATGACCATCCGGTCCACCCCTGCGGCCATGCCGCCATGCGGTGGCGCACCAAATTGGAAAGCGCGATACATGCCACCAAAACGTGCCTCAACATCCGCCTGCGTCAAACCCGTGAGTTCAAACGCCTTGACCATCAAATCGGGGTGCTGGTTCCGGATCGAGCCTGACGCAAGCTCATAGCCGTTACAGACCATGTCATATTGATACGCCTTAATGGTGAGCGGGTCCTGCGTTTCGAGCGCCTGTAGCCCGCCCTGGGGCATGGAGAAGGGGTTGTGCGCAAAGTCGACCTTTTTGTCTTCCTCGCTCCATTCGTAGAACGGGAAGTCGATGATCCAGCAAAAACGGAACGCGTCCTTTTCAATCAGGTCAAGCTGCTCGCCCGTCCGCGTGCGGGCCGCGCCAGCCAGCTTTGCCGCTTGCTCTTCCTTGCCAGCGGCGAAGAAGCAACCATCGTCTGGCCCAAGTCCAATAGCTTCGTACAGCGCGCGCATCCCCTCTTCGCCATGGTTCTTGGCGATTGGGCCGCCAAACTCGCCACCCTTGCGGGTGACATAACCAAGTCCGGCGTGGCCTTCGCTGCGCGCCCATTCGTTCATATCGTCGAAGAATTTACGGCTCTTGTCGGCAGTCTTTGGCGCAGGAATGGCGCGGACAACGCCGCCGCCTTCAACAATGCGTTCAAACAGGCCGAAGCCAGAGGTGTTGAAATGATCGGTAACGTCGTGGATCATCAGCGGATTGCGCAAATCCGGCTTGTCAGTGCCGTAATCTAACATCGCCTTTGAATGTGGGATGCGCGGGAACTGTCCTGCTGGTGTCACTTTTTTGCCGTCGGCAAATGCTTCGAACACACCCGCCATCACGGGTTCCATCGTGTCCCAGATTTCTTCTTGCGTGACAAAGCTCATTTCCAGATCAAGCTGGTAAAATTCGCCAGGCAAACGGTCGGCGCGCGGGTCTTCATCGCGGAAACAGGGGGCGATCTGGAAATAGCGGTCGAAACCGGCGACCATCAACAACTGCTTATACTGCTGTGGTGCTTGCGGCAGCGCAAAGAATTTGCCCGCGTGAATGCGGCTTGGCACAAGAAAGTCCCGCGCGCCTTCGGGACTGGATGCAGTCAGGATGGGTGTTGAATATTCGGTGAAGCCGATATCTTCCATCCGGCGGCGCGTTTCGCGAATGATCTGCGTGCGCTTGACGATATTGGCGTGCAGCGTTTCGCGGCGCAAATCGAGAAAGCGGTATTTCAGACGCGTTTCTTCAGGATATTCTTGCTCACCGGCAACTGGCAACGGCAGTTCTTCGGACTTGCTCAGCACGGTCACGCTGCGGGCGAAGACTTCAATCTGCCCGGTCGGCAGATGGGCATTGACCGTGCTTGCGCTGCGGGCCTTCACCTCGCCATCAATGGTGATGACGCTTTCGAGGCGCAACGCCTCCAATATCGGCAAAGCGGGGCTGTCGGTATCGGCCACGATCTGCGTCATGCCATAATGGTCGCGCAGGTCGACGAACAACACACCGCCATGGTCGCGCTTGCGGTGGACCCAGCCCGACAGGCGGACGGTTTCGCCCACATGGGAATCGCGGAGTTCAGCGCATTTGTGCGTACGATAAGCGTGCATTGTTTACTCAATTCAAAAAAGCTGTGGAAAGCGGGCCTGTCAACAGTGCAGCGGCACTTTGTCAAGTCGTGAATGGGTGCTACGGCGATACCCAATGCAGATTCATCCTCTTATCACCGACAGCAAACGTCTCGCAGAGTTATGCGCACGCCTTGCACAATCGCCTTTTATTGCGGTCGACACCGAATTTATGCGGGAAAACACTTATTATCCTGACTTATGTTTGGTTCAACTGGCAGACGCCAATGAGGCTGCGGCAATTGACCCCAAGGCCGAGGGGCTTGACCTCGCGCCAATGCTTGAGCTGCTGTGCGAAAATGAGGATGTGCTGAAGGTTTTCCACGCGGGCGGGCAGGATATCGAGATATTTTTCAACCTGACCAGCAAAACCCCGTATCCCATGTTCGACACGCAAATTGCCGCCATGGCGCTGGGTCAGGGTGAGCAAGTCGGTTACTCAAACCTCGTCGACCTGTGGATGGGTATCCAATTGGACAAGGGCGCCCGCTTCACCGATTGGTCACGGCGTCCTCTTGATAAACGCCAAATTGATTATGCCATTGCCGATGTGACGCATTTGTCCGTCATTTTTCCGATGATGCTTGAAAAGCTTAAGTCGACGGGTCGCGGTGCGTGGTTGAATGACGAGATGGAGCGGATTTCCGACGCCGCCAATTATCGCAATGACCCCGAAAACGCGTGGGCACGGATTAAGGTGCAATCGCGCAAGCCCGAAGTGCTTGGTCGGCTTCAAGCCATGGCTGCGTGGCGCGAAAAAGAGGCGCAGCGCAAGAATATCCCGCGTGGACGGATTATGAAGGATGAAACGCTGGCCGATATCGCCGCGCACCCACCCAAAAGTCAGGCTGACCTACCCAAAGTGCGCGGTCTTTCGCCCGCATGGCGCGACAATGACATCGGTGCGCGCCTGATCGGGGTGATTGAAGCGAGCCAGCCTATGGCGCGTGAAAATTTGCCAGACCGTGCCCGATCGTCCCCTGGCGGTGGCAAAGATGGTTCGTTAGTCGCGGATCTGCTGAAGCTATTGCTCAAAATCCGGTCACGCGAAATTAACGTGGCCCCGCGCTTGATTGTGCGGACGGAAGAGCTTGAGCGCTTGGCTGCTGGCGAGCGCGAAGACCTTGAAGTGTTAACGGGATGGCGTTTTGACCAATTCGGGCGCGATGCCCTTGACCTTGTCGAAGGACGGTTGGCCTTTGCCGTGGTCAATGGCAAGCTCAAGATGACCCTAACGCATGAAGAAGACATGGTGCGGGAAACACCGGCTTAGGGTCAGGACCTAGATCAGCCTTCGAGAACTTTTTTTACCAAGGTCAAATTTACGGGCGCATTTTCCGAGAGTGCCATGGCGTTTGCGGATCGCGCAAATTTTTCAATGGCAACATAGCTGCGTTCGATACGCCGTTTCACATAGCTTACGGCATCGATACTAATCGCTGCGCCCCGGTCGGCGAGTTGTTTTTGCAGTAATTGTTCAATCATCTCGTCATCCGGCGGCGCAATGTCGAGCAACATTGCCGCGCCTAATCGCGACTGCAAATCGGGCAATGCAATATTCCATTCCGAAGGTTGCCAACGCGATATCAGCAATAACGGCACGCCGCTCTCTTGCGAACGGTTCCACGCATTGAAAATTGTTTCGTCAGAACGCGCCTCGGCTTCATCGATAACAGTGCCATTCCGTCCCGAAAAATAACGCGCCATCAGTGTTTTTCCGGAGCGCGCCGGCCCTGTAAGAATTGCACAGCCCGTTGCCCAGCCCGCCGCACTGGAAAGCCCGGCAAAGGCCGCTGCGTTCGAATCCGTAATGATGAGGCTGGACGACGCGCCACTGCGCAACTCATCCAAGGGTAAGGCAATTTGACGCATCGACCCGCTAAATGCGCTTATGGCCGGGGTTGAGGCGCGGAAGGGGCCTGCCCCTCTGGCACAATGGATCTGACGACGTCATCAAGCGATGGCGCGGCGGATTCCTGCACCGTTGCGCCGGTTTGATCCCCGGCCGCAGCGTCTTCGACTGCACCTTCCAGATCCTCGTCCTCAACCACTTCGGGTTCTAGGACCAGCGAGGCATCCGCCCGCAGGCGCCCTGAGGAGAAGGCCGATTGGAATAATTGATCCATCCGCAATACAGCTTGATCCATCATCGCAGGAATGCCCGCGCTACTCGATGTGCGCAACGTGAATGCACCCAAAAACTTGTTATCCGGGCCATAACGCGCCGAGAAACGTCCGATGACTGGACCACCGGGCCATTGCCGTTCAATCCGCGCAATGGGAATGATAACGTCCGCCGCACCAAATTGGTCAAGGATCGTGCGCCACCAAATGCGGCTGCGGCGTTCCGGTTGGCCGGCATTCAACAAAAGCGACTCGCCGCCTGCCCCGCTTGGGCGGACATAATCGATCGTGCTGTCTGCGGTACGAAATTTGGCCCAGCTCCGTTGCCATGATGTGCGCTGTTCAAACACTGTGGGTGCACCGGCAGAATAGGTCACGGGCAACAACATCAAAGGCGCAGAACGCCTTGCAACGCCGCTGACACCCAGCAACTGACCCGCCCGCGCGCGATCAAACAGGACGCCCAGCTTTGCGACATAACGGCGTGGGCCAATTTGTTCCCGTTCCACCACAATGGCGGCAGTGATGCCGTCCAATGTCGAATCGGACAGATTAGCCCCTGCTTCATTATGGGTTTTGCGCCACAATGCCGCCCAAGCGATGCGCTGCGCCTGCTCCCACCCCTTTTTTCGTGCTTCAAAGGCGTTGTCGCCAACCACATTGACCGAAACGCCGGTAACTTCAAAGTCTCCGGCGCTCGCAATCGGCGCAATACCGCGCTTTGGCCCCTCAATCTGCGCAACAACGATGCCGCCGCCAACCAGCGCCAAAGGCAAGCCGAACGCTGCAATGCGGAACCAATTCTTGCGCAAATTTGTCATCTCGGCACCTTTAGGCGACATAGACGTGGAATTCCAAGCCTGTTCTCGCTAACGGCGACAAATGGACGCAAAAGATCAAACCCCAGAATCCTACACTTACGCCAAGGCGGGTGTTTCCATCGAAACCGGCAATGCTCTGGTGCGCGCCATTGCGCCACTGGCCAAAGCAACGCGTCGTGCAGGTGCCGACGCGGACCTTGGCGGATTTGGCGGGTTCTTCGATTTGAAAGCAGCAGGGTTTCGTGACCCGTTACTGGTCGCGGCCAATGACGGTGTGGGAACAAAACTGAAACTGGCGATAGAGTGCGGACGGCACGAAGGCGTCGGTATTGATTTGGTCGCGATGTGCGCAAATGACTTGATCGTGCAAGGCGCGGAACCGCTGTTTTTCCTTGATTATTATGCGACCGGCAAGCTGGACAATACTATCGCGACATCGGTCGTGGCCAGCATCGCTAAGGGCTGCAAACTGGCTGGATGCGCGCTGATCGGCGGCGAAACCGCGGAAATGCCCGGCATGTATTCCGACGGTGATTATGACCTCGCCGGTTTTTGTGTCGGCGCAGTGGAACGCGACCAAGTCCTGACCGCCGACAAAATTGTGGCCGGTGATGTCATCTTGGGTCTCGCGTCTTCGGGCGTGCACTCCAACGGCTTTTCCTTGGTGCGCAGGCTTGCGGCGGACAAGGGGTGGAAGCTGGATCGTCCCGCTCTGTTCGACCAGAATGTGATCCTGATCGACGCGCTGATGGCACCAACCCGGATTTATGTAAAATCGTTGTTGCCGCTGGTGCGCACGGGCAAAATCCACGCGATGGCGCATATCACCGGCGGCGGTTTGCTCGAAAATATTCCACGTATTTTGCCGGCGGGGCTGCATGCGCATGTCAACGCGGACGCTTGGACACAGCCGCGCCTAATGGCGTTTTTGCAGGCCCAAGGAAATATTGAGCCTGAGGAAATGGCGCGCACATTTAACTGTGGTGTCGGCATGGCTGTTGTTGTGGCACAGGCGGATGTTGCGGATGTGACAACTGCGCTTGAGACCGCTGGTGAGACGGTGTTCAACATCGGTCACATTGCAGATGGAAACAAGGGCTGCACCGTCACGGGTTCTGTCGAAACATGGAGCGCGCAATCCGATTGGACTGCGACTTATGGAGGCTAAACTGCCTTTATTCCCTTCCCGCAGGCGGGAGGGGCCAGGGGCGGGGCGCACCGAAGGTTCGCTTGCAGCGTTTAATGTGGAGGCCATCCCCCGGCCCATCCCGCCTGCGGGAGGGGAGAGAAATTGAAAGCCAGAATCGCCGTCCTCATCTCCGGCGCGGGCACCAATATGGCCGCGTTGTTGTATGCCGCAAAACTGCCAAGCTGCCCCTATGAAATTGTTCTGGTCGCCAGCAACAATCCAGACGCAGAAGGGCTAAAAATCGCCGCGACAGAAGGCATTCCAACCTTTGCGGTGTCTCATATCGGCCTTGACCGCGCCGCGCATGACGCGGTCATGCATGACGCGATCGTCGAGGCCGGTGCGGTCTATGTCGCTTTGGCTGGATATATGCGGATATTGTCCACGGAATTCGTCGCAAAATGGGATGAGCGCATGCTCAATATCCACCCTTCTTTGCTGCCAAAGTATAAGGGCCTGCACACCCATCAAAGAGCTATTGACGCCAAAGACACAGTCGCGGGAACCAGCGTGCATTTGGTGACGGCGGAGCTGGACGATGGCCCCGTGCTTGGCCAAATCGAAGTGGCGATTTTGCCCGGCGACACAGCAGATACGCTCGCCGACCGCGTAAAAATGGCGGAGTATCAATTATACCCAAAGACGCTGGCCGATTTTGTCGCGCGTGATACCAACCCAGAATATCTGACGGCGCAAGTCCGCACCCTCGCCCTTGCGCAGCCTGAAGCCGACGAAGTATCATCCCATGGCATGCCCTGCTTTGGCATCATCGGTGGCAAGAAATTCGCTTATGTGTCCGTTGACCATCACGGCGACGGCAAAACCGCGTTATTGGTCAAAATCAGCGGCGTTGAGGAGCAGGCGATGCTGATCGACAGCGACGCGGAGCGTTACTACCCCCCTGCTTATTTCGGGGATGGCTGGGTGGCAATCAGGCTGGACCTTGGCGACACCGATTGGGACCATATTGGCGACTGGATCGCCAAAAGCTGGCGTGCAGTTGCGCCGAAGAAGCTGACCAAGCTCATGGATGTGGCGGAGGAGTTTTAACGGCAGTTAGTCGGCTAAAACTACTTTGCGGTATTCCGCCGCTACAGCAGGAGCCCTTTCAATCCAGTCTCCAGCAATACCCAACCGATGAATAGCATTTTCGTGATACCAGCTCAGTTCACATGCCCGACGCCAGTCACCGAAAGAAATTTTGTCGCATTCCACGTAAATGTTTGGATCGTTCTCGTAAGTGATATAAATCAGCTCATTCGCCCCGTAAACACCGTTGGACGACCAAAAATTCATTCCGTTCTTTGTCGAAAGAAACGTCGTCTTTTCGCTTACTGGTGGCTTCAACGAGTTTGCGTTCGGGGTCCACTGAAAAATCTCATTTGGGCGTGTGATATAAACCATTTTAGTCCCACCTATGTTCCAAGATTGCCACCCCGTTACCGGCGCCACTTTACCCAAAATTTCAGCGTAAAACCCAAATGAAACACCAACCTCAACGGCGTCGCTCCCAAACTTTGTAGCGTAAACAAATGAATCCGCCGGGAACCGATACGCATAACCGGCGAATTCGACCACTTGCTGTTGGCTTTGCTTTGGTGGAGAAGAGGCTGCCTCAAGGGCAAACACAAGAAGCAGGATCATTATTACCCAACAATCTCTTCAGGCTTGAAGAAATAGGCGATTTCGATGGCGGCATTTTCATCGCTGTCCGAACCATGCACTGTGTTGGCTTCGATGCTTTCGGCCAATTCCTTGCGGATGGTGCCGGGTTCCGCATTTTCGGGGTTTGTCGCGCCCATGATGTCGCGGTTGCGCTGCATGGCGTCTTCGCCTTCAAGCACTTGAACGACCACTGGCCCGCTGATCATGAATTCGACGAGTTCGCCAAAGAACGGGCGTTCTTTGTGCACGGCGTAAAAGCCTTCGGCTTGTGCACGCGACATATGAATGCGCTTTGAAGCCACAACGCGCAGGCCGGCTTCTTCAAGCATCTTGGTCACGGCACCTGTCAGGTTGCGGCGTGTTGCGTCGGGCTTGATGATCGAAAATGTGCGTGTAACCGCCATGGGATGCTCCAAAGATATAGGGGTGAATTTGGCGCGCATCTAACGACGCTTGGCTTTTTGTGCAAGCTTTATGGGCCTTGTACCCATTTGCCGCCATCCTGTTTCCAGTAACGTCGCTCCACGCCATCGCTTAAGCTTCGCCACGCGGCGCGTGCATTGTCCGTATGGCTGGGCGGAAAAAGGTAAAAAATGCGATCGAATTCTTTTTCAATCGGACGCCAATTTCCATCGGCAATGGCCACAAAACCCGCTTTATTTGCAGCTTCGGCAACATGGGACAGCAATATGGGTTGCAGGGCATCCTCTCCCTCGCCTGCCTTGGCGTGCGCCAGAAAGCTGTCCGCCTTTGCCGTCCAAAGCGCGGACGATATGGCGTCCAATTGCGCTTCGTCGTCACTGACAATCAATAACCGCCCGTCATCGTCCAATATACGCTGGGCAATGATGGGAAGTATCTTTTCAGCAGGATCGCGGGTGAGCTGATAGAAATCGACCTGCATGATGCGGCTACATCAGCCTTCGAAATTGTCGGCGACGAAGCGATCAAGCAAGCGCACGCCAAATCCGGTTGCGCCCTTGTCCCATACGGGACCCGGCTTGTCGGCCCACACCGTGCCAGCGATATCAAGATGCGCCCATTTCACGCCGTCCTTGATAAAGCGGCCCAAGAATTGCGCGGCGGTAATGGAACCTGCGCCTTTCCCGCCGATATTCTTCATATCGGCAATCGGGCTGTCGATCATCTTGTCATAAGCCTTCGACAAGGGGAACCGCCACAGCGGGTCGCCTGATGCCTTACCCGCCGCCGTGAGCTTATCGGCAAGTTCATCACTGTTCGAGAATAGCCCTGCATATTCACTGCCAAGCGACACAATGATCGCGCCCGTCAGTGTCGCCAAATCGACGACATATTCTGGGTTATACTTCTGCTGCACCCAATGCAGCGCGTCGCACAAAACAAGGCGGCCCTCTGCATCGGTGTTCAGCACCTCAATCGTTTGGCCCGACATTGACGTGACGACGTCACCGGGACGTTGCGCATTACCGTCCGGCATGTTCTCCACAAGGCCGCAGACGCCGACGACATAGGCCTTGGCCTTGCGTCCCGCCAATGCCTTCATGGCACCTGCAACAGCGCCCGCGCCACCCATATCCCATTTCATATCTTCCATGCCTGCGGCTGGCTTGATGGAAATACCACCTGTGTCGAACGTCACACCCTTGCCGACCAATGCAACTGGCCGTTGCTGAGCGCCGCCAGTGCCGTCCCACTTCATTACCAGCAGGCGCGCTGGGCGACGAGATCCTTGCGCCACGCCCAGAAGCGCCCCCATGCCAAGCGCCGCCATATCCTGATCATCCAGCACGCTGATTTCGACGCCCAGTTCTTTTAAATGCTGACACCGCTCAACGAAGCTTTCGGGATAAATGATATTAGCGGGTTCAGTCACCAATTCCTTAGTCAGGGCAACGCCTTCGGCCACCGCATGATAACTTGTCCAATGTGCGCTGGCCTCTTTAGGCGCAGCAACGACGGTGAACGAGTCCACAGTCGGCTTTGACGTTTCGGGCAATTTGGTGCGATATTTGTCCATCCGCCAGTTGCGCAGCGTCGCACCAAAAGCGACCTCTGCCGCGTGTTGCGCCGTCAAATTGGCCCCATGAACGGCAATGTGCTTTGCGCCCGATGTCTGCACCTTGGCGATAATGTCTCCGCCAGCTTTCTGGTAATCAGCCGCCTCATCTTCCGCCACGCCCAGTAGCATGATGCGCACCAACTTACCGTCTTGTTCGTTGATCAACAGAAAACTTTGTCCAGCAGCACCCTCAAACCGTGCAAGCTTTGCGGTTGCGCGAATAATGTCCGTTTTTTCCAAGGGAAATTCGAAACCGGCAAAAGTGCTTTTGGTAACGATAAATGCGATCACGTCGGCATCCTGCGGGCGCGCATGGGTAAAATTGATTTTCATGGAAATAAACAGCCTTTCCGCCGAGTGTCATGTTTGTCGTTTCTATAGGCCTATTACCGGTTCCGGTTAAAGCAAAAGATGATATGAATATGCGAGCGCTTAAACCCAAACAATGCCATGCGTGGCAACATGGGTGGACCCGCGGCAATAGCGGCGATAAAGGGCATGTCGGTTTTTATGATTATTCCTGCCCCTCGGCCCGCCCTTTTTCGTTTCCTGCTTATGCCGATATTGCTCGGATGCGGCGCGTTGCCGACAGTCGCGATGGCCCAAACCGCAGCATCCGCCGAAACAACGCCGCAGACCATCGACCCGATTGGGTTTTCTGCTGCGGATCTCGAATATGATCCGAATACCGAAGTCGTAACGGCCAAAGGCAACGTCATTGCCAATCGCGACGGTTATGTCGTGCGCGCAGATACCATCGTATGGAACCGCACGACTGGCCAAGTTGTGGCCGAAGGAAATATCCGCACGGTCGGACCAGAAGGCGACGTTGCTTATGGTGACAAAGTCGAGCTTACCGACGCCCTAAAAGACGGCGTTATCAACAATATGCTGGTGGTGCTGGCCGACAAGAGCCGCCTCGCCGCCAATCGTGGCGCACGCAAAGATGGCGTCTATACGTTAAACTACGCCGCCTACACCGCGTGTAAGGTAGAAACCGCCGATGGCTGCCCGAAAAAGCCAAGCTGGGAGGTAAAGGCGGTCAAAGTCGTCTATGACCCCGCCAAGAAACGTGTTGATTACGAAGGCGCGCGTATCGAGCTTTTTGGGTTACCCGTTATACCGTTACCGTTTTTATCGCACCCTGTCGGTACAAAGGCGGGCAGCGGCTTTCTCGTTCCAAGCATCGGTTTCTCCCGCAACAACGGCGTTGAGTTGGAGCAATCTTATTATTGGCGCATCACCCAAAATCGGGATGTAACCGGATCAGTCACTGCATTTTCCGATGCGGCACCTTTGGGCCGCGTGAATTTTCGGTCATTGGAAAAATACGGCGCGGTCGACCTGACGGCATATGGCACATATAGTGACCGCATTAGCACAAGCGGAGTTGAAAGCTCCGTTGGGAAAAATGTGTTTCGTGGATATCTGGAGGGCACTGGCCGGTTTCAATTCGACCCATCCTGGTCATTTTCGGCATCCGGTCGCTATGCATCCGATCGGACATTCCTTCGGCGCTATGACATAAGCCGCGACGACAGGCTGCGTTCGACATTTTCGGCAGAGCGCATCGGCGACAAAAGCTACTTTTCATTGGCAGGCTGGGCTGTGCAGACTTTGCGTACAGGCGACCCACAAGGGCTTGCGCCTATTGCGCTGCCCGAAATAGATTACCGCTTGCGTATGGATGCCCCGGTGGTTGGAGGAACTTTTCAGCTTCAGGCCAACAGCCTAGCCATTGCCCGCACGGAGGGACAAGACACGCAACGGGCCTTTGCCTCTGCCAAGTGGGACTTGCGGACAATTAATGGCCTTGGTCAAGAAGTGAACTTTACTATGCTTGCGCGAGGCGATGTCTACAACAGCGACAATAATGCAAGCACGCTTACGGCAATTTACCGCGGTGAAACCGGCTGGCAAACGCGCAGCATATTTGCAGCGGCGGCAGACGTTAAATGGCCTTTCGTAGGAAAGGCCTTTGGCGGTACGCAGATTTTTACGCCACGCGTTCAGGTCGTGGCAGCGCCGTCCATTAGCAATCTGAAGATTCCAAACGAAGATTCGCGGGCTGTCGACCTTGAGGATAGCAATCTTTTCGCGCTGAACCGGTTTCCCGGCTATGACCGGTTTGAAGACGATTATCGCATAACCTATGGCTTCGACTGGGCCTTGCGGAAGACAAATTTTACGGCCGATGTCAATTTGGGGCAAAGCTACCGCTTATCCAACCGGGCTTCGATCTTCCCCGACGGGACAGGACTTTCGGACAAGGCATCAGACATTGTCGGCCGTTCAGAATTTCGCTTTAAAAATATCATAAAGCTAACGCACCGTTTCAGACTAGATAAGGACAATTTGGCTATCCGGCGTAACGAAGTCGACGCCACGATTGGTTCACGCGGAACCTATTTGCAGGCGGGCTACCTACAGTTGAACCGCAATATTGGTCCGACGCTAGAAGATTTGAATGACCGGGAAGAAATTCGTCTCGCTGGGCGTGTCCGTGTTGCGCGCTACTGGTCGGTTTTTGGATCGACCATTCTTGACCTTACCGATGCCAACGAAGACCCCTCAATCCTCTCGGATGGGTTCGACCCCATCCGGCACAGGCTTGGCGTCTCCTATGATGACGATTGCTTATCATTAAGCCTAACGTGGCGCCGCGACTATCAGCCTGTGGGCGATTCCCAGCGCGGTAACAGCTTCCTGTTCCGTCTGGCATTTCGCAATCTGGGTGTGTAAGGCGTCATTAAGAAATATTCTGACGGGTTTCTAGCCGCTCATCTGCTGTTCAGCAGGCATTGGCTACTTGGCCGTCCGAACCTGATACTGTATTGGATCAATATCAATGAAGTTATTCACGCGCTTGTCCTTCGCTGCCGTGCTCGTTTCCGCCACGGCACTGACACCGCTAATTGCGCAAACGGCCTCTGATGCTATCGCCCCTGAGTCCAATTTGGATATACCCGAAGGACAACAGTTGTTCGGCAAAAACGACCCCAATGTGCGTCGTGCAACTGCGCAGGTGAATGGTGAAATCATCACTGGCACGGACATTGATCACCGCCTTGCGCTTATCGTCGCTGCGAATGACAACAAATTACCGCCAGAAGAACTCGCCCGTTTTCGCGCACAAATCTTGACCAATTTAATCGATGAAACATTGCAGATCCAAGAGGCGGCGGCCAATGAAATTGAAGTCACCGAAGCTGAAGTAAACCAATATTTCGACCGTGTCGCGCGACAGAACTTCAACCGCCCAACAAACGAGGTCGAAAAATATCTGGTATCCATTGGTGCGTCGGTCGCAACACTCAAGCGCCAAATTAAGGGCGAGCTTTCCTGGAGCCGACTGCTTTCGCGCAATGTACGTCCATCTGCGAATGTAAGCGACGACGAAGTTAACGCTATCATTGAACGCATTAAGGCAACCAAGGGCACCACTGAATATCGCTTGGGCGAAATTTATTTGGCGGCGACGCCTGAAACATTGCCGTCAGTGCAGGAAGGCGCCAAAAAAATAATTGATCAATTGCGCCAAGGCGGCAACTTCGTAGCTTACGCACGGCAGTTTTCTGAAGCATCCACTGCGTCTGTCGGCGGTGATCTGGGTTGGTTATCGCTCGCGCAATTGCCACAGTCGCTGGCCACGGCAGCAGCAAGTATGAACAGTAACGAGGTTAAAGCCGTGGCATCGCCTGGCGGTATCTCTATCCTGTTACTGATTGATAAACGCCAGGTGGCGACCTCTGATCCACGAGACTCCGTGTTAAGCTTGAAGCAAATTGCAATCAACTTCCCGAAGGGCACATCTGAAGCGCAGGTGACGCCATTGATCAAAAGGTTCAGCGAGGAAACGCAACAAATCTCCGGCTGCGGTGTCGCGGACGAGATGGCGCGCAAACTTGGCGCCGATGTGGTTAACCGAGACGGTATCAAAATCCGCGAATTACCTGCTCCATTGCAGCAGGTTATGCTCGATTTACAGGTTGGCCAATCAACACCACCTTATGGTTCTTTGGAAGATGGCGTTCGCGTATTCGTCCTGTGTGGTCGCGACGCACCACAAGAGGCGGCGTCGGAGAGTTTTGACGAAATCATGTCGCGATTGGAAGAAGAGCGCGTGAACAAGCGCGCCCGCATCTACCTGCGCGATTTACGCCGCGACGCCGTTATCGAATATAACTGATGCCGTCGGGCCGACTGGAACTGCCGCTGGCCATTTCGGTCGGTGACCCGGCTGGAATCGGACCGGAAATTATTGGAAAAGCATGGGAGGCTCGCCACGCCTCTGGCTTGGCGCCTTTCTTTGCCATTGGCGACATTGGAAGTTTCGCGCCGCACTGGGACGGCCCAGTTGTCCGCATTGAGAACCCGGCGGATACCTTCAAGCATTTTGATAGCGCGTTGCCGGTCATTCAATTGCATAACTGCTTATCGGTTGTTCCAGGACGTCCCGACCTTGATGGCGCGCATTGTGCGTATCAGGCGTTGGAAATGGCGATTGGCTTTGCCCGGGCAGGGAGCGCCGCCGCCTTGGTCACTGGCCCTGTTTCCAAATCGCAGCTTTATGCCGTTGGGTTTACGCACCCCGGCCAAACCGAATTCATTGCCGAACGCTGCGGCGTAGCCAAGAATAATGCGGTCATGATGCTCGCTGGCCCGGACCTGCGCGTGGTCCCGATGACGACCCATATTCCGCTTGCCGAAGTCGCGGCAAAGCTGGACGGAAGGTTGATCCGTCAACGATTGCGCGCCACAGCAAAGGGATTGCAGCGTAATTTTGGTATCGAAAATCCACGGCTCGCGGTCGCTGGTTTCAACCCCCATGCCGGAGAATTGGGCAATATGGGTCGCGAAGAGCTAGAAATATTTGAACCCGCCATTGCGCAGATCAGGAGCGAAGGTTTCAATGTCATTGGCCCCCTGCCCGCCGACACCATGTTTCATGCCGAGGCACGCGCGCAATATGACGCCGCCTTATGCGCCTATCATGACCAAGCGCTTATTCCACTGAAAACACTGTATTTCCACGATGCTGTCAACATCACTCTTGGATTGCCCGTCGTCAGGACATCGCCGGACCATGGCACGGCTTTCGGTATAGCTGGCCAAAATAAGGCACTGCCATATTCCATGATTGCAGCAATCAAAATGGCGGAGTCAGCGGCATTATACCGCCTTGCCGCCGCCGATGGTGGTTGATGACGGTTTCACTGCCCCCACTTAGGGAGGTCATTGCCCGCCATGGCCTGTCGGCCAGCAAGGCACTTGGCCAAAACTTCCTTTTTGATGAGAAACTGCTTGATCGTATCGCGGCCATTCCCGGCCCATTGGCGGGCGAAGTTGTGTATGAAGTAGGCCCCGGCCCCGGTGGCCTCACACGGGCACTGTTGCGCGCCGGTGCACATGTTGTTGCCGTAGAGCGCGACCATCGCTGCTTACCAGCGCTCGCCGATCTGGCGGAGGCATTTCCCGGCCAATTGCGCGTGATTGAGGGCGATGCCCTCAAAATCGATCCCTTTGCCGAAATCGGCGCGCCCTTTCACATCGTTTCCAACCTGCCCTATAATGTGGGCACCGCGCTGGCCGTTGGCTGGCTTGGCGGCAATGCATGGCCACCAACATGGAAAAGCCTCACGCTTATGTTCCAACGCGAAGTTGCTGACAGGATAGTGTCCTCCCCTGGCACCGGCGCTTTTGGTCGCCTGGCCATATTGGCGCAGTGGCGTTCGAATGCGTCAATTGCAATGCCAGTCCATCGCTCCGCTTTTACCCCGCCGCCAAAGGTCATGTCCGCCGTAGTGCACATCACACCCAAGGAAGCGGCAAACGGAGTCAAAATGTCGGTGTTGGAAAATCTGACGGGTGCCGCCTTCGGGCAGAGGCGCAAAATGCTCCGGCAAAGTCTCAAAGGCGTTCCCGGCGCTTTGGAGGCACTCCACAGAACTGGAATTGCCGAAGATCGCCGCCCTGAAACAATCAGCATAGCCGAATGGTGCGCGCTCGCACGGGAAATTGGATAACCCAATACGCTAGGGGTGGTCCTTTTATGCGACCAAAGCTAAGATCGTTTCATGCATACACTAACCGACAGCGAACGACAGGTTCTTGAAACAATTCAACAGCGGCCCATGCTTGACCAAGTAGAAAGCTGGTCCGCGGTGAACAGCGGTTCCGGCAATCTCGATGGCTTGGCGACGACCGCAAAAATGCTGGCTGATGCGTTTTCAGTTCTTCCTGGCGAAGTTACCCTGGTTAATCCCGAACTGGTCGACCGCGTGCTGGCCGACGGATCCATCAAAACTGTCGCGCATGGGCAGCATCTGTTGGTCACAGTGCGCCCTGATGCGCCGACACAATTGTTGTTTACGGGCCATATGGACACGGTTTTTCCTGCGGACCATGAATTTCAGAAGCTGCGCTGGTTGGATGACGGGGTGCTCAATGGCCCCGGTGTTGCAGACATGAAAGGCGGTATTTCCGTCATGCTCGCCGCATTGCGCGCGGTTGAACTTTCGGCAAGCCTATCGCGTACGGGGTATCAAGTCCTTATCAACAGCGATGAGGAAGTTGGCTCACCTTCATCAGCGAAGCTCCTAACCGAGCTTGCGCGGAACAAGTTGGCAGCGTTGACCTATGAACCTGCACTGCCCGACGGCACGCTGGCCGGGGCACGTGGCGGGAGTGGCAATTTCTCAATCATTTTTTCAGGCTTGTCAGCACATGCCGGGCGCAACCCCGATGATGGCCGCAATGCGTTATTGGCGGCGGCGGATCTCGCGCTTCGGCTCAAGCGGCTCTCGCGCGAAGGGCTTTCGGTCAACCCTGCCAAAATCGATGGTGGCGGGCCGAATAATGTAGTGCCCAACCACGCCATCTTGCGCGTTAACTTCCGACCACGTACGCCGGAGATTGTAACACAGACCGAGGCAGATTTGCACCGGATCATCGCCGACATCGAACGCGAACATGACGTGCGTGCCCATCTGCATGGCAGTTTTGGCCGCCCACCCAAGCCAATTGACGACGGAGCCGCCAAGCTATTTGCCCTCGTAAAGCAAACTGGCGCTGATCTTGGCCTATCCATCGCCTGGCGTTCCAGCGGCGGCGTGTGTGATGGTAATAACATCGCGGCATGCGGCGTCCCGGCGGTCGATACGATGGGCGTTCGCGGTGGCCATATTCACAGCAAAGATGAATTCCTCATCGTCGAAAGCCTAACAGAGCGCGCGCAATTGTCCGCACTGACCATCATGCGTTTATCAGAAAAAGGGGCTTTATGACTTTCCTGATCCGTCCGGCAAATATGGGCGATTTGCAACCGATTTACGAAATGGCGAAACGCACCGGCGGTGGTTTCACCAACTTACCACCGGACAAGGAAGCGTTGTCGGCAAAGCTGGAACGGTCTGCCGCTGGATTTGACCGCGTGGGGGATGATGTTGCAGACGACCTGTATGTGTTCGTGTTGCAGAACAGCATCACCGGCGAAGTGCGCGGCACCTGCCAAATCTTTGGCAAGGTTGGGCAGACATGGCCGTTTTACAGCTATCGCATTGGCGCGCTAACCCAGCATAGTGTGGAATTGGAACGCACATTCCGTGCGGACATCTTAAACCTCTCGACCGATCTGGAGGGCGCCACGGAAGTCGGCGGTTTGTTCCTGCACCCCGGTGAACGCGCTGGTGGGCTAGGCCTGTTGATTGCGCGCAGCCGTTATCTTTTCATTCGCAATCACCGCCAAAGGTTCGCAGACAGAACTATTGCCGAATTACGCGGCGTGATCGACGAGGCTGGCGGCTCTCCTTTCTGGGATGGCGTGGCCGGACGCTTTTTTGGGATGAGCTTTCAAGAGGCCGACGAATTCAACGCGAAATTCGGCAACCAATTCATTGCCGACCTCATGCCCAAGCACCCAGTGTATATCGCCATGCTTCAGGAAAGCGCAAAAGCCGTGATTGGCGTGCCACACCCTTCTGGCCGCGCGGCCATGCGTATGCTGGAAAATGAAGGTTTCGGGTGGGAAAATTATATCGACATTTTTGACGGTGGCCCAACGATGACCGCCCGCACTGACCAGATCCGGAGTATCCGCGAGGCAAAGGATGTGACGATAACGGAGATAAGCAATTCCGCACGCGAACAGAAGGGCTACCAAAAGAAGTTGCTTACATTGGGCCGCTTGCACGCATTTAAGGCCGCTTATGGCTGGATTGATGATCGCGGCGATGACGTCATCATTGATGCAGAATGTGCGCGGGCGCTGAATATTTCGGTTGGCGATCAGGTTACTTATGTGGAGCGGTCTTAATGGCTTTGGTAGAAATCAATTTTGACGGAATTATAGGGCCAAGCCATAATTATGCCGGGCTAAGCCTTGGCAATTTGGCTTCGTCAAACAACGCTGGCGCGGCATCTTACCCCAAAGCTGCGGCGTTACAGGGCATTGAGAAGATGCGCGCCAACATTGGTCTTGGTCTGGCGCAAGGGTTTTTCATGCCGCTTGATCGGCCAAACCAGAACTGGCTCAGCGGGCTTGCAACCAACATGCAATCGGCCGAGCCACATATCCGCGCTGCCGCTTTTTCGGCTTCTGCAATGTGGGCGGCCAATGCGGCGACTGTTTCGCCCGGGCCAGACACGGCGGACGGCAAATGCCATTTGTCGGCTGCAAATTTGCTCACGATGGCGCACCGAAGCCATGAGTGGACAGGGACGCTGGCGCAGTTGCAGTTGGCCTTTGCTAATGAACAGCATTTTGCGGTGCATGGCCCAGTTCCAGCGCCATTTGGCGACGAGGGTGCAGCCAATTTCATGCGCTTATGCGCATCGCATGATGCAGCGGGTGTCGAAATATTTGTCTATGGCAAAACCGGCGGCCCCTTCCCTGCGCGACAGCATATTGAGGCTTCAAAGGCCATAGCGCGCGCGCACCGGCTTGACCCGGCCAAAACTTTGTTTGTGCAGCAGTCCGAAGTTGCCATCGCCGCTGGCGCGTTTCACAATGATGTCGTTGCCGTGGCAAATGAACGCGTGCTTTTCACGCATGAACATGCGTTTGAGTACCCAGAGCAGACCTATGCCGATGTTAAACGGCTTATGCCTGCGGCAGAAATCATCATCGTCCCAGCAGACCGCGTTAGCCTTGCAGACGCCATTCAAAGCTATTTGTTCAATGCGCAGTTAGTCACCTTGCCCGACGGCGGCATGGCGCTTATTTTGCCCAGCGAAGCGCAAGAAAATGCCCGAGTTTGGGGCTGGCTGACTGAAATGGTCGATGGCAATGGCCCCATCCGCAAGCTTGTACCAGTGGACGTGCGCCAATCAATGGCAAATGGCGGCGGCCCGGCCTGCCTGCGCCTGCGGGTTGTTGCCGATCCCGCAACGGTTGACCCGCGCTTTATCGCCGATGCGGCAAAGCTGGACGCCATAGCGGAAATTGTTGCCGCGCATTGGCCAGAGAGCATCACGCCCGACCAGCTTGGCGACGCCGATTTGCTGGTTAAGGTCCGGTCGGCTCGTTTGGCGTTGTTGGAGGCCACCGACCTCATTACGCTCGCCTGACGGTCCAGATTTCTAACAACGCGCGGGGATTGGACCATTGAGGCGAGAGCATCAATCCGGCACGCGCATATAAAAAGGGTCCCGGATTCTGTTGCCCGGCTCCGGGGGGCCGCTGTAACCTTTCTGTTGCCCGGCCGGTTCGGCCGCGTTCTTTTAGTGTAAGTTTAGACCGTGAGGCCCAAAATTACGCTGCGAGAGCAAGTGCTGAGTTATCGTTTGCACCTATTGGTTATGAACCATTTCACGGCTTATTCATGCCGGGCAAAAACAATGCTTTTCAACGCACGTCGATCCTAGTTCAGCCCCTCCAAGACCTCTGACAAACAGAGATTTTGGTGGAGCTGCCGGGTACCGCCCCCGGGTCCGCTGCACCTATTGCACATCGCAATTTATCACCATAGCCGGGCGAACCCGGCACCGACCCATATAGGCCCTTTTTCATGAATGGGAAGTGAAGGCGGTTACAGACCCTGCATATTTCGGCTTTCCGCCGGAACATGGACAACCAACCCGTCAAGTTCGGGCGTCAGGATGATTTGGCAAGACAGGCGGCTCGTGCGTCGTGCGCCACTGGCAAGGTCAAGCATATCCTCCTCATCCTCAACCGCGCGGGGGAGCCTGTCGAACCAATCCTTATCAATGATCACATGGCAGGTGGAACATGCCATTTGTCCTTCGCAGGTGCCCTCCAAAGGCTGCCCAGCGGCTTGCGCGACGTCGAGCAGGTTCCGACCATCGACTGCTTGGACCTCTTGCGATTCGCCGTCGGCACTGATGAACGTGACTGTGATCATAACATCGCCTCTGCTGCTCGGTTGATTGCCTCTGCCGCAATATCAATCTCTTCAGCCGTCGTATAGCGGCCAAAGCCCAAGCGGATGGAAGATTTTGCCTGCGCATCAGTGAGGCCGATTGCGCGTAACACATGGCTTGGGCGACCGGAGCCACTGGCACAAGCGCTCCCCGCAGAAAATGCGATGTTCCGGCATTCGGAAATCAGTCGCGCCGCGTCAACGCCTTCGCGGCGAAGGTTGAGGTTGCCTTTATAGCGTTCAGCCGTTGCGCCATTAATGGTCCAGTCAGCGAACGCTGCCAAAGCGCGGTCCCATAGGGCGGAGACATGCACGGCGTCGATTGCCATCCGTTCCGCTGCCAATTTCGCCGCAGCGCCAAAGCCTGCGCATAAAGCAGGTGAGAGCGTGCCAGAACGCATGCCTTGCTCTTGCCCCCCGCCGAACATTTGTGGCGCCAGTGACACGCCATCGCGCACCCACAAAGCGCCGATGCCCTTTGGCCCATGAATTTTATGCGCAGATATTGCGATCATGTCGGGGCCATCGGGAATAGGCATCCGGCCAAATGCTTGCACGGCATCGCACAGGAAAAGCTTGTTTTGGACGTGGGCGGCAGCGGCGAGATCGGCAATAGGTTGAATGGTTCCAATCTCGTTGTTGATAAGCATGATGGCCAATAGTTCCTCCCCAGCATGGGGAGGGGGACCATGCAAAGCGGGGTGGAGGGGGTCTGCGGCAATATGTGGAGGTTTGTCTCCCGCCCCCTCCGTCACGCCTGCGGCGTGCCACCTCCCCGTTTCGGGGAGGATTTGTAGAGCGCCTTCTTCAGTCACGGCTAGCACCTGACCATGCCGCGCATGCACGCAATCCAGAACCGCAGCATGCTCGGTCGCAGCTGCGCTCACCGGCAGACCAGCTCCCATAATCGCCAGATTAATCGCTTCTGTCGCGCCGGAGGTAAAGATAACGCGCCCGCCGGGTGGCAACAAAGCCGCCACCTGATCACGGGCGACTTCAACCGCCGCTGCCGCCGCTCTGCCCGCTGCATGCGCGCTGTGCGGGTTTGCAAATCCGGTCTTTAGCCAAAGCTCCATGGCCGCAAAGGCTTCGGGCGCGAGCGGCGTCGTGGCTTGATAGTCCAGATATATCATGCGGCTTTTGCGCGGGCAGCGATGCTGCGCCAGACATCGATGAAGCGCGCGACCTCAGCGTCATTAGTGTCAACGCCAAAACTGACGCGGATGACTTCGGACGCGGATATATCATCCCATCCCATCGCGCCAAGCACATGGCTGGTTTTTAGCGTCCCAGACGAGCAGGCGCTACCCGCAGAAACCGCGATCCCCGCCATGTCAAAGTTGATAAGCTGGCTCGATGCGGCAACGCCTGGCATATGGTAACTGCCGATGGTCGCTAGCCGGTTGCTTTCGGACGCAATGACAACGCCGCCAGATTCGACAACAGCGTCTTCCAATATTTTGCGGAGGCGGACCGCGTTTTCCATCCACAAAAACCCCGCCTCAAGCGCCACTGCAAATCCGGTTGCAGCAGGCAAATTCTCCGTCCCACGTCTATAGCCTTGCTCTTGCCCACCCGTCGGTGACAATAATCCAAGATTGCGCACGAGCAATGCGCCCATGCCCGGCGGCCCGCCCAATTTATGCGCCGAGACCGCAATCATATCAGCATCGGGAAGCGGCAGTTTCCCAGCGCTCTGCGAACAATCGGCGAAGAATATGCCGCCAACGTCCCGCACAGCGCCCGCAATCTGCGCCATGGGTTGGATAACGCCAGTTTCATTGTTCACCGATTGAATGGCATATCGTGCGTTGCCAATAATCGCACCCATATCGACTTGTCCAATATCCCCTACCGGCAAACGGTTCGGCCCAGCCACCGCCAGCACCGCATCATGCTCCACCGCACTCGCCACCGCCGCTGTTCCCCGAAGCCCAAGAGCAATCGCTTCGCTGGCTCCGCTCGTCAGGATGACTTCGCCATCCCAATCCAGCGCGGCTGCAATCCGCCTGCGTGCGTCCTCTAGCGCAAAGCGGGCCACCCTGCCCTCTTGATGCGGCGATGACGGATTGGCCCAACGCACCAATGCATCGGCCATCGCCGCGCGCGCCGCCGGAATGACCGGCGTTGTGGCGGCATGATCAAGATAGATGCGGGTTTGGTCGGGCATAGTTTCCATGACAGTTGCGAAAATCGCCACTGCTTCTATATAGCGCTTCCAGTTCCTGCAAAGCCCGAACCGTCGGGTAAAGCTCGGCACACACTCTTAGAATCGAAATTTTATATGCCCGCCATTGCTATTCCCGGTCCAGAAGGCCGCCTCGAAGCCCGTTTTTCGCCGCCGCCGCGCCCACGAGCACCAATTGCAATGATACTGCATCCGCACCCGCAAGCGGGCGGAACAATGAACGACCGCATCACGCAACAGCTTTACAAAACCTTTGTGGCGCGCGGTTTTGGCGTTTTACGCTTCAACTTTCGTGGCGTTGGCCGAAGCGAAGGCGAATTTGACAATGGTATAGGTGAATTGTCTGACGCAGCGTCCGCGCTCGATTGGGTCCAAAGCTTCCACCCCGAAGCTTCCACCACATGGATCGCCGGTTTCAGCTTTGGCGCGTGGATCGGAATGCAACTTTTGATGCGCCGCCCGGAAATCCGCGGCTTCATCTCGGTTGCGCCTCCAGCCAACATGTATGATTTCAGCTTTCTGGCGCCTTGCCCTTCATCGGGTATCATCATTCAGGGCGTGAATGACGAAGTTGTGAACCCGAATGCGGTGCAAAAGCTGGTAGACAAACTCCGCACCCAGCGGCACATCACCATTCATCATGACGAAATTCCCCGCGCAAACCATTTCTTCGAAAATGAAATGGATTTGCTGATGGCATCGGTGAACGGCTATCTCGATTTCCGGTTGGACCCGAACTGTCCTATTAAGTGATTTTTTCGCGCAGGGGCGCAGAGGACGCGGAGAGGTATTGATCCAACGTCACCCTAAACTTGTTTCAGGGTCTTATTTCTGAGAACGCTCAGTATTAAGATTCTGAAACAAGTTCAGAATGACGTCAGCTTTTGCAATCTCCGCGCCCTCTGCGCCCCTGCGTGAACAAATCAGGGCTGCTCAACTGCGCCAGTTACCAATGATTGGCCTTTTTCATCCGGCACCACCCATATCGCCACATTGGCGAAGATAACCAAGGCCGCAGCGACCATTAGCCACATTTGCTGGCTCGCGCCGTCGCGCCGCCAGCGTTTCCATGCCCCATAGAGCAGCAGGAAAGCCGACAGCATGGCGATGGACAATAAGGCATTAAGCATGATCGCACCCATAAAGACGGTGGATAAGCTGCGCAATCACGGAAATTCGGCATGGCCTTTTACGGCGTGGTCCCATAGGGGGAAGTAGTTCGACTCAAGCTGCTACAGGATGTGCCATGCGTATCGCCATCGCCTCAGATCATGCCGCTCTCGCGCTGAAATCAGCGCTAGCTGAATATCTGCGCGCTGCCGGACATGATGTCGCCGACCTTGGCCCCCATGACGAAGCTTCAGTGGACTATCCCGATTACGGATATACGCTTGCAAGCGCGATAGCCGATGGTTCGGCGGAACGCGGCGTTGCCTTATGTGGGTCCGGCATTGGTATTTCCATCGCCGTGAACCGCAACCCTGCCGCGCGCGCCGCTCTTGTGTCTGAACCACTGTCGGCCCGCCTGTCCCGCGAACATAATGATGCCAATGTCATTGCCATGGGCGCACGCCTGATCGGAATTGAAATGGCAAAGGCGTGTATTGATGCATTTCTCTCAACCGAATTTGGTGGCGACCGGCACCAACGGCGCGTTGATAAATTATCCAACCCCATCATGACCAAGGAACCAGCATGAGCACGCGCCCCGCACACGATCTTTCCGATGTTCAGCCCGACGGCTTTTTCACACGCGGCTTGGCTGAAACCGATGCCGAAGTGTTTGCCGGCCTTACCCATGAACTGGACCGCGAGCAGAACCAGATTGAGCTGATAGCGTCCGAAAACATTGTGTCGAAAGCTGTGCTTGAGGCGCAGGGGTCGGTCTTCACCAATAAATATGCTGAGGGTTATCCCGGCAAGCGTTATTATCAGGGTTGCGCGCCCTCGGACGAAGTTGAAACATTAGCCATAGAACGCGCCAAGAAGCTGTTCAACGCTGGCTTTGCCAACGTCCAGCCGCATTCCGGCGCACAGGCCAATGGCGCGGTCATGCTGGCGCTCGTAAAACCAGGCGACACAATTTTGGGCATGAGCCTTGATGCAGGGGGCCATTTAACGCACGGCGCAAAGGCGGCCATGTCAGGCAAGTGGTTCAACGCGGTGCAGTTTGGCGTGAATCCAGAAACCCACTTGATTGATTTTGACGAAGTTGAGCGGCTTGCCAAGGAACATCGACCAAAAATCATCATTGCCGGGGGTTCTGCGTATCCGCGTATCATTGATTTCGCGCGCTTCCGTGCCATTGCTGACGAAGTCGGCGCGATCTTCCATGTTGATATGGCGCACTTTGCTGGCTTGGTTGCTGGCGGCGTTCACCCCAACCCGCTTGAGCATGCGCATGTCGTAACCAACACCACACATAAGACGCTCCGTGGACCGCGTGGAGGCATGATTATGACCAATGACGAGGCTATCGCCAAGAAGATCAACTCTGCGGTCTTCCCAGGCCTTCAGGGCGGCCCATTGATGCATGTCATTGCTGCCAAGGCTGTCGCCTTTGGCGAGGCCCTTCGCCCCGATTTCAAAACCTATGCCGCAGCGACGATTGCCAATGCGAAGGTTCTGGCCGCAACACTGCATGAACGCGGTGCTAATTTGGTTTCCGGCGGCACCGATACGCATTTGGCTTTGGTCGACCTGACTCCCCTCGGCATTACCGGACGCGATGCCGACGAGGCGTTGGAGCGCGCGGCTATCACCTGCAACAAAAACGGCATTCCCAATGATCCGCTGCCGCCGATGAAAACCAGCGGTATCCGGGTTGGTTCGCCTGCCGGAACGACACGCGGCTTTGGCGTAGTTGAATTCCGGGAGATTGGTCACATGATCTCTGACGTGCTTGAAGGCTTGCGTCAAAAGGGCGAGCACGGCGACGCGGCGGTCGAGGCCGAGGTCCGCCTTCGTGTCCGCGAATTGTGCAGCCGCTTCCCAATTTACCCGTCTTGAACTATAGAGGTGACTTACCCAATTAGGGTCAGGACCACGTAAATCCACATTCGTGGCGTCAAAATGGCGAAGATATCGAAGGAAAATGGCCGCTGCAGGCAGTTTTTCTGCCTGCAAGGGCATTTTGCTTTGAGATCGAAGCCATTTTGGCGTCCGAAGGATTTGACCCATTTTGCCCAGGGCGTCTTTGGCAAGCTTGGACTTAGAACCACTAAGTCCCGCGCTTGCCGCATAGCCCTGAGCAAAATGGACTCAAACCACGAAGGTGGATTTACATGGTCCTGACCCTGATACACAGAAGGGAATTTGACTATGGGATATTGTAACGAGTGTAACGCAGAATATGGCGAGGGTGCCAAATTTTGTCCGAATTGCGGTGCAAAGACACCTGAGCAGCTCGCTGCAGAAAGCATACCCAATCAGGCCCGACATTATGTCGGTGAAGCAGCCGATGAGCTTTGGGGCGCGACCAAGGACGCCTTTCACACCGGCAAGCATCTCGCCGATCAAGACACCGTCAAGAAAGTCGCTGGCGGCGCAGCCATTGGAGCAGCCGCAGGCATTATCGCCCCAATCGGACTTGCCACGGGCGCGTTGATTGGTGCAGGTATCGTCGCGTACAGGCATGTGAACAAGAAAAAGAATCAGGAAAAATAATTGCGCTGCCCATTTTGCGGACATGACGATAGCCAGGTAAAGGACAGCCGTCCGACTGAAGACAATAGCGCGATCCGCCGTCGGCGGCAGTGTGAGGGTTGCGGCGGGCGCTTCACAACCTTTGAGCGTATTCAGCTGCGTGAGCTGGTGGTGATCAAAAGCGAAGGTAAGCGCGAGCCGTTCGACCGGGAGAAGCTGGAACGTTCGCTGTCGGTCGCGTGCCGAAAGCGCCCTGTGGACAATACGCAAATCGAAAAACTCGCCTCTGCGATCCAGCGACAGCTTGAAACCCTGGGCGAAAGCGAAATCGAAACCAAGCGCATTGGCGAATTCGTCATGGATGGGTTGAAGGCGCTTGATAGCGTTGCTTATATCCGCTTCGCGTCGGTGTATAAGGACTTTAGCGAAGCCAAGGATTTTGAGGATTTCGCCGGGAGTGTGGTCGAAGCGGCGCTAAAATGAGCACACCGCCCATCATCATTCTTTGCCGTCCGCAATTGGGCGAAAATATCGGCAAGGCGGCCCGTGCCATGCTCAACTTCGGCCTTACCGAAATGCGTCTTGTCGCCCCACGCGACGGATGGCCCAACCCCAATGCAGGTCCAGCGGCATCGGGCGCGGACATTGTGTTAGCGAATGCCCAGGTTTTTCCGACGCTGGCGGAGGCAACCGCAGACATTGCGCATGTCTATGCCACAACGGTGCGCAAGCGCGGTGTGACGAAGCCGGTTATCACGCCCGAAGTGGCCGCCCGAGAGGTTCTGAGCAACACAGGGCGAAGCGCGATATTGTTCGGGGCCGAGCGATCAGGCCTGGAAAGCGACGAAGTCAATGTTGCCCGCGCCATCATCACGGTGCCGATTAATCCTGAATTTGGTTCGCTGAACTTGGCGCAAGCGGTCATCCTGTGCGCGTATGAATGGTCGAAAACGCAGACGCTAGCGAGCCCGCCCAAAACGGATTTGGAACCACCTGCCACGCAGTTCGAATTGGACGGCCTGATTGCACAGTTAGACATTATGCTGGAGCCGTTGAATTATTTCACGCCCATTGACCGCGCACCAGTCACCCGCCGCACATTGCGCAATTTGCTGACGAAGCCAGCATGGAATGCGCTTGAGGTAAGGACATTACGCGGCGTGCTCACAACGTTGAACAAACGGCGACCGCCCGAAGGTTAGGGTCAGGCGCGCGTGGCGTCCCATATATTGAGTTCGTAGGCGATAGAAGCTTCAACCAAACGCTCCCACAGATCAGCAACCACCTCGACGGGAATGCCCAAGCCACTTGCCGCGTCGTGGACGTTTTTGAGAACCTGTTGCTTGCGTGCCTCGTCGCGGACGGCGTTGCGTTCTGTTTTAATACGGGCGGCGGCATCCATATAGGCGAAGCGCACAGCCAGAAGCTCGACCAATTGCGCATCAACCCGATCAACGCCCGCACGCACTTGGGTCATATCATTGCACTTGACGGGTTCAACTGGGCTGACTGATCTGATCATGGCCGCGCCTTTACGATTCCGCCACCGTAAAGTCGAGCCAGATGTTGACATAACGCCCATCAACGGCCATAGGCGCCGCTTCGCAACCGACCCTGCATTCCGGTGAAGCAGGTGTCCGGCACATCTCAGATGTGTCGCGCGGTACCGGAAACAACGTTGTTAGCAATTGGAGACTGAATATGTCGATGCGCAAAAGCTCGAAGTATAAACTTGACCGCCGGATGGGCGAAAACATCTGGGGCCGTCCAAAATCCCCTGTAAATAAGCGCGAATATGGTCCAGGCCAGCATGGTCAGCGCCGCAAAGGCAAGCTGTCTGATTACGGCATCCAACTGCGCGCCAAGCAGAAGCTCAAGGGCTATTATGGCGACGTAACTGAAAAGCAGTTCAAGCGCGCCTATCAAGAAGCCAGCAACATGAAGGGCGATACGTCGCAGAACCTTATCGGTCTGCTGGAGCGTCGTTTGGACATGGTCGTATACCGCGCCAAGTTCGCACCAACCATTTTTGCGGCACGCCAGATCGTCAGCCATGGCCATATCCGTGTCAATGGCGTGAAGTGCAACATCGCCAGCCGTCAGGTTGCCGTTGGCGACGTCATCAGCCTGGGGCCGAAGGCCAAGGAAATGGCGTTGGTTATCGAAGCGCAAGGCCTCGCCGAACGTGACATTCCTGAATATGTTGCCGTTGATGGCAACGACAAGGTAACCTTCGCGCGCGTGCCCACGCTTGATGAAGTGCCTTATCCCGTGAAGATGGAACCAAATCTGGTCGTCGAATTCTATTCGCGTTAATCTTCCACGCAAATTTACGAAAAAGGCGGTCCATGTGGCCGCCTTTTTTTATGCGCGGCAACCATGTCGGCCCGCGAAAGTTTCTCAATAAGCCACCCGTCGCCCCAGCGGAGGCTGGGGTCTATCCCGTCTCGCAGTATCAACCAATATAGTTTTTGCTGCACTGCACAGACAGACCTCACCCTACGCTGATTTGACGGCAACGGGGCGCATTCACCAAGCACAGCCTTTTTCATTTGAGCCGCGCGAACGGGTCTGGCACAGTGACCGTTATAATGTTTCCTCTAGGAGAATTTGATGCGCCTACTGTCCTTGGCTCTTATTTCTGCGCTCACCCTCACCTCTGCATGCCAGAAAGCGGCATCGCCGGATATGGACACTGCGGTTTTGCCACAGATCGAGGTCCCTGCTTTGTCGGAAAAGACAATGCAGGACGTCACCCGCGAGTTGTCGCTCGATACATATCAGGGGCGCGCTCCTGGGTCTATTGGCGAAGAAAAGACGGTCGCATATTTGATTTCAAAGTTCAAAGCGGCAGGACTTGAACCGGGAAATAATGGCAGTTGGACGCAGGACGTCCCCCTGATCGAAATCACTGCGAAAAACGTCTCGGCCTTAAGCATTGCCGACCGGAACGGAAAGGCCATGTCCTTTGCCTATGGCAGTGAATATGTCATCGGCAGCTATCGCGAGGCACCCAAAACCGACATCAAGCAAAGCGACATGGTTTTCGTCGGCCATGGCATCGTCGCCCCAGAAAAGGGTTGGAACGATTATGCGGGCGTTGATGTGAAGGGCAAGACCGTCGTCGTGATGGTAAACGACCCTGATTTTGAAAATAAAAGCCTTGATGGTCCCTTCGGTGGCAAAGCCATGACCTATTATGGCCGCTGGACTTACAAATATGAAGAAGCAGCGCGTCAGGGTGCGGCGGCCGTTTTGATCATCCACGACACTGCACCTGCCGCTTATGGTTGGAATGTCGTCAATTCTAGTTGGACAGGCACGCAGTTCCTCGCACAATCCAAAGATGGCGGCAAAAGCCAGACTCAAGCCAATGGCTGGATACAGAAATCCGTCGCCAAGGACATTTTCGCCGCAGCCGGCCAAAACCTGGAAAAGCAAATGGCCGCAGCAAAGCAAAAGGGTTTCAAGGCAGTGCCCTTGAACCTTACGGCGTCGCTTAGCTTTGAAAATGACATTGCGCGCAAGGCCAGTAAAAATGTGATCGGTGTGATGAAGGGCACAAAACGTCCCGACGAATATGTGCTTTACACCGCGCATTGGGACCATCTGGGGCGCTGCACGGCGGCGGCGGATGGCGATGACATCTGCAACGGCGCCGTTGACAATGCCACTGGGACAGCGGCGCTCGTTGCGCTTGCGGAAGGCTACACCAAAGCTGGCGCGCCAGACCGGTCGGTCGTGTTCCTTGCGGTCACTGCCGAAGAAAGCGGCCTGCTCGGTTCCAAATATTATGCCGAAAACCCTATATTTCCGCTGTCCCAGACCGTTGGCGGCGTAAATATGGATGCGTTTTCGATGTCCGGCCCTGCCAAGAACCTGACCGTCATTGGCAAGGGCAAGTCGCAACTTGACACCTATTTGGAAGCAGCGGCGAAATCAGAAGGCCGCACACCCGAAATGGAGCCGACCCCAGAGAAAGGATTCTATTATCGTTCCGACCATTTCAGCTTCGCCAAGCTTGGCGTCCCGATGGTCTATTTTGAAGGCGGCGATGATCTGATCATTGGCGGTAAAGCAGCGGCCAAGGCAGCCGCAGATGATTATGAAAAGAACCGATATCACGCCCCCGGCGATGAATTTGACGAAAATTGGGATTGGTCAGGCGTGATGTCCGATCTGAAACTTTATTACCGTGTTGGCCGGATGCTTGCGATGACCAATGCATGGCCGAACTGGAACGAGGGAGATGAATTCCGCGCCGTTCGCGACAAAAGCCGCAGCGGCAGATAATCCATGGCGTTTCGTATGCTCGCAGAATGGGCACCCCATGAATCGGTCTGGATTGGCTTTCCCAGCTCCGTCAAGGCTTGGGGTGAACCACTGCATCGCGCCCAGCAGCAGATTGCCGCATTTGCCAATGCCGTCCATGCCTCTGGCCGTGGCGAGCGTGTCCATTTAATTGCAGGAAGCGCCGAAGCCGCCACGATTGCCACCGATCTTGTGGACAGCGGGGTTCATGTAGAACAGCGCCAAATAGGCGACATCTGGCTGCGCGACACGGGCTGTATCATTGTGCGGGACGGCAATCTGCGCATCGCCCGCGATTTTGGCTTTAATGGCTGGGGTGGCCGTTTCGATTATCCGGGCGATCTCACTATCGGCCATGAACTGGCCGCCGAAGCCGGGTTTGAAGTGAAGAAGCTTGATTGGATATTGGAAGGCGGCTCAATCGATGTGGACGGCGAAGGCCTTGCCGCGACCACCGTCGACTGCTTGTTGAACCCGAACCGTAATCCTGCACTCAATAAGGAAGCGATTGAAGCGCGGCTTCGCGATGACCTTGGGATACAAAGATTGCTTTGGCTGGGCGACGGCTTGGCGAATGATCACACCGATGGGCATATCGACAATCTCGCCCGCTTTGTGGGTGTAAACCACATCCTCATTCCGCAAGGCGCGGGGCCCAATGACCCCAATGAAGCCGTTTTTGAAGATGCCCGCAAACGCGCGGAAGCATTTGGCTGTCGGGTCAGCCTTATGCCTTCGGTCGGGCGCTTCGTGCAAGATGGCGAAGTCGTTCCGGCAAGCTATATGAATTTCTACATCGGCAATGCCGCAATTGTCGTGCCGATCTATGGCGTGGGGAATGACGATGCAGCTATTGCCACTTTGGCGTCATTGTTCCCGGACCGACAAGTTGTCGGTGTCATGGCGGACGCAGTATTGACTGGCGGCGGCAGCTTTCATTGTTCCAGCCAACAAGTGCCAATTTGATTGTATTTAGATTCCAGACTCGGATATTATGATAATCATCCAACCCAGAAGAGGATTTCTCATGAAAAAAGCTTTTCTATTCGCCCTCGCCGCCGCCACTTTGGCAGTTCCCGCGCTCGCTGACCACCATGGCGCCAAGAAGGCAGACCATGACAAAATGCATAAGGCGCACCAGGAACGGCTTGCGAAGATACTTGCCGACCCCGCCCGCGCCAATGACGCAAAGCGCGACCAGTATCGGCACCCTGCAGAGACATTTGAATTTTTCCGTCTTCACCCCGATCATGTGATTGGTGAATATGCCCCCGGCGGCGAATGGGTATCGCGCATCCTTGGCCGCTATATCAACGAAAATGGCAAATATACTGGCCTGTATTTCGGAACAAAAACCTTTTTCAGTGACCAGCAAAAGCAAGGCCTTGCCGCAGCTATTGGTAAATTTCCTTCCGACGTTGCCGCCGTATCCGGTCGGCCAGCCGCCGATTTCAATGCTTTTTCCTTAAGCGAAACTCCCGAAGGCGCGAAAGGAACGTTCGACCGCATATTGATCATGCGCATGATGCATAACATCATGAACTGGAACATCGCCGACGCCGAAATAAAGGCTATGCGTGACCTGCTGAAGCCAGATGGCCTTATCGGCATCGAACAGCACCGCGCCAAGGCAGATGCACCCTATAGCTACACCAATGGCAGCAAAGGCTATATGCGCGAAGCCGACATCATCAACTTCATGGAAATAAATGGCTTTGAACTTGTCGCCAAGAGCGAAGTGAACGCCAACCCCAAGGACAGCGCAAACTGGCCCGATGGCGTGTGGACATTGCCGCCTGCGCTGCGTTTGAAGGATGTCGATCGCGCGAAATATGAAGGCATTGGTGAATCCGATCGGATGACATTGTTGTTCAAAAAACGCGATTGATGATTTTGCGGCGGCAGCCGCGCAGAACAAAACATGCAAAATATGCGGTTTGGCGACAATCATGATTGCAGCGCGTTTCGGGGTGCGGCTATAGTCGCGGCATGACCAGAGATATCACCGTTGCCGCGTTGCAACTGCCTTTGTCGGCTAGCGAAGCTGAAAACATTGATGCCGTGAGCGACCTTGCGTCGCAGGCATCCGACCTTGGCGCGCAAATCATCCTGCCGCCCGAACTGTTTTCAGGGCCCTATTTCTGCAAAACGCAAGAGGAAGCGCATTTCGCGCTTGCGCGGCCAACCTTGGAACATCCTGCGGTCAAGGCCATGGCGAAACTGGCCAAGTGCCTGAATGTTGCCATCCCTGCCAGCTTCTTCGAACGCGACGGCGCGCATTTCTACAACAGCATCGCGATGATCGACGCCAGTGGCGAAATCATGGGCGTGTATCGCAAGAGCCATATTCCCGACGGCCCCGGCTATCAGGAGAAATATTATTTCCGCCCCGGCAATACGGGGTTCAAGGTCTGGGACGTCTTCGGCACGCGCATTGGCGTCGGCATCTGCTGGGACCAATGGTACCCCGAATGCGCACGCGCAATGGCATTGATGGGCGCTGAATTGTTATTCTATCCCACAGCCATCGGTGCAGAGCCGCAGGATGCTACATTGGACACACGGCATATGTGGCGGCGGGCGATGATTGGCCATGCCGTATCGAACTGTATGCCCGTCATTGCGGCTAACCGGGTCGGCAGCGAAGACGACCATGGTCAGACGGCGCAAAAATTCTACGGCACCAGCTTCATCGCCAATGAATGGGGCGATGTGGTCTGCGACCACGACGACGCTGAAACCGGCATATTAGTGTCGACCTTTGACTTAGACCAAGCCCGCGCGCACCGTGCCAGCATGGGCTTTTTCCGCGACCGCAGGCCCGCATTATACACCCGCCTTGCGCAGGATATTTGATCTGTCGCATCTCTATCTCATTGGCATAGGTTCAAATCAGCCACATCCCGTCATTGGCACACCAAACCGCATCATTCCGCACGCGATAGCCGCGCTGGAGATGGATGACATTGATGTGTTCGCACATTCGGCCATCATCCAGTCAAGCCCGATGGGGCCATCGTCACGCCGCTTTGCCAATGCCGCTGCGGTCGTGGCAACCGCGCTTGAGCCACCTGCCCTGCTGGCCCGCCTGCATGACATCGAAAGCCATTTCGGACGCGTCCGTCGCGGCCAAAGCTGGCGCGCGCGGGTGTTGGACCTCGACATTCTGTTATGGTCCGGCGGCAACTGGGCCGACAGCAATCCAGCGCTTTCCATTCCGCATCCTGGCCTACGCTCACGCGGCTTTGTCCTGACGCCCGCCGCCATGATTGCCCCTGATTGGCGCGACCCCGTGTCGGGCCTTAACATTCGCCACCTGCAATCGCGATTTAACCGACCAAAGGCGCTTGACCGCACCCCCCACCGCCATTAGGGGGGGCGCTCTCCTTTGAACCCATGATGGTGCAAAGCGGGGGCCCTTAGCTCAGTCGGTAGAGCAACTGACTTTTAATCAGTAGGTCGCTGGTTCGAACCCAGCAGGGCTCACCATA